>Ga0075423_10002274_pt1 | contig 17331 bp, 18 predicted proteins | sample SoiMethybrSBSTD2_FD_80114 | JGI IMG/M metagenome (GOLD analysis project Ga0075423, IMG submission 80114) | Bulk soil microbial communities from a Populus tree surrounding site in Tennessee, USA - Soil MetaG P. TD hybrid SBSTD2 | ecosystem: Environmental > Terrestrial > Soil > Tree plantation...
CCGCGCGTAAGTCTTCGTCGCGTCGTCACTCGGGTGAAGCGCGGCGCTGGCATGACATCCGCAGAGACGCCGATACGGGAGGGCCAGACATGCCGATGGAAGAACTGATCGCGTATGTGGTGTTGCTCTCGCTACCGCTCTGGCTACTGATCGAGCAGCTCCTGCACATCCGCGGTGCGCGGCGATCGACCGCGTCGCAGCCCGAGCCGCGGCCCGAGCCACAGCCCGAGCCACAGCCCGAGCGGCGACCCGAGCGCCCGGTACCCGCGCCCCCTTTCCCCGAGGCCCTGCGCTCCGGTCAAAGGTGATATGGTGTGGCCCTCCCCGAGGCGACGCGGCGATGGGGCCGCCGCCCGAGGCAGGAGGAGGGCCACGCCATGCCGACGATCACTCGCGACGGGATCAACCTGGCCTATGACGAGCGCGGGGCGGGATCTCCGGCCTTCGTCTTCATCCACGGGTGGACCTGCGACCGGTCCTTCTTCGCGCCGCAGGCCGAGTACTTCGCCAAGCGCCACAAGGTCGTCTCCGTGGACCTGCGTGGCCATGGTGAGAGCGACAAGCCTCAGGGCGCGTATCCGATCTCGGCTTACGCGGACGACATCGCCCACCTGATCGACAAGCTCCAGCTCGGCCGCGTCGTCGCGGTGGGGCACAGCATGGGCGGCATCACAGTGCTGCAGCTCGGGGCCGCCCACCCGGAGAAGGTCGCGGGCATCGTGATGGTCGATCCCGCGCCCCTGGCGTTTCCCGCCGAGCTCAGGGCCGGCATCGAGGGGCTCGTCGGCGCCATCGAGGCGGGCAACCAAGAGCCGCGCCGGCAGTTCATCGCCGAGCGCCTGTTCCTCCCCACCTCCGACAAGGCGCTGGTCGATCGCGTGCTGAAGGTGATGATGGCGGCGCCCAGCCACGTGGCGTCGGCCGCCATGCGAGGCATCCTCGCCTACGAAGGCGTCAAGGCGGCTGCGCGATGCAAGGTGCCCGCGCTCCACATCGCCGCCACCCCGCCCCTCAATCCGCCCCACATGATGACGGAATGGCTACCCTCCGTGGTGAACGGCTGGACGGTCGGCGCCGGCCACTTCAACATGCTCGAAGCCCCCGAGCAGGTGAACGGGATGATCGAGGGCTTCCTGCGCCACCACGTCTAGGAGACCGAGCCTCATGGACCTCAACTACTCCACCGAGGAGCTGACCTTCCGTGACGACGTGCGGTCGTGGCTGCGGGGCAATCTCCCCGCCGATCTCAAGCAGAAGGTCGAGAGCTATCAGGAGCTGTCGAAGGACGATCTCCTGGGGTGGCACCGCATCCTCGCCAAGAGGGGCTGGGTGGCGCCGGACTGGCCGGTGGAGTGGGGCGGCACGGGGTGGAGCGTGACCGAGCGGTACATCTTCGAGGAGGAATGCGGCTACGCGGCCACCCCGCCGCTGGTCGCCTTCGGCCTCCGAATGTGCGCGCCGGTGCTGTTGCGCTTCGGCACCGAGGCGCAGAAGAAGCGCTTCCTGCCCCGCATCTACAACGGCGAGGACTTCTGGTGCCAGGGGTACTCCGAGCCCGGAAGCGGCTCCGACCTCGCCTCGCTCAAGACCAAGGCCGTGCGCCAGGGCGATCACTACGTGGTGACGGGGCAGAAGATCTGGACCACGCTCGCGCATCACGCGGACTGGATCTTCTGCCTCGTCCGTACCGATCCCACCCAGGCCAAGCGCCAGGACGGCATCTCGTTCCTCCTGATCGACATGAAGACTCCGGGCATCACCGTGCGCCCCATCATCTTGATGGACGGCGGGCACGAGACCAACGAGGTCTTCTTCGACGACGTGAAGGTGCCGGCAGAGAACCTCGTGCACGAGGAAGGCAAGGGCTGGACGGTCGCCAAGTACCTGCTCGGCTACGAGCGCATGGGCACCGGGCGCATCGGCGCGTCCAAGCGCGAGCTGGCCCGGCTCAAGGAGCTGGCCGGGCACCACACCAAGAACGGGCGGCCGCTCATCGAGGACACGCGCTTCCGCGACCGGCTCACGCGCGTCGAGGTCGAGCTGATGGCGCTCGAGATCACCAACCTGCGCTTCCTCGACCAGATGCGGCGCAGCGGCAAGCCCCCGGGCGCCGACGTCTCGATGCTCAAGATCAAGGGCACCGAGATCCAGCAGGCCATCACCGAGCTGATGATGCAGGCGGCCGGCCCGCTCGCCCAGGCCTATCGCCCGGTGGATGCGATGGACTTCGACCACTTCACCGCGCGGCTGGCGCCACGCTACTGCAACATGCGCAAGGCGACGATCTACGCGGGGTCCAACGAGATCCAGCGGAACATCATCGCGAAGGCGACGCTCGGCCTATGAACTTCGAGCTCGGCGACGAGCAGCAGCTCCTGGGCGACAGCCTGCGGAAATACCTCGCCAACGACTACTCATTCGACGCGCGGGCCAAGATCGTGGCCTCGCCCACGGGCTGGAGCGAGAAGGTCTGGGGCTCGTTCGCGGAGATGGGCCTGCTGGGGGTCCCGTTCCCGGAGGAGCACGGGGGCTTCGGCGGCACCGCGGTGGACGTGATGCTGGTGATGGAAGCGCTCGGCGAGTCGCTGGTGGTCGAGCCCTATCTCGCCAACGTGGGCATCGCGGGCCGTCTCGTGCACCGCGCCGGGTCCGACGCGCACCGGAAGCAGATCCTGCCCGCGCTGATCCAGGGGCAGCGGCGCCTGGCCCTGGCCCACACCGAGGCCGCCGCGCGCTACGAGCTCCGGCACGTGGGCGCGCGCGCCAAGCGCGCGGGCGACGGGTGGGTGCTGGAAGGCGAGAAGCGCGCGGTGCTCCACGCGGGGGCCGCGGGCACCCTGGTCGTGTCGGCCCGCACCTCGGGGAGCGACACCGACGCGAGCGGCATCAGCCTCTTCCTCGTGGATCGCGCCGCGCGCGGGGTCACGGTAAAGGAGTACCGCACCATCGACGAGCTGCGCGCCGCGGACGTCTGGCTGTCCGACGTGGCGGTGGGGCGGGACGCCCTGCTGGGCGCGGAGGGGCAGGCGCTGCCCCTGATCGAGGAGGTCGCCGACTATGCGACCGCGCTTCTCTGCGCGGAGGCGGTGGGCGCCATTCGCTACGCCAACGACACCACGCTCGAGTACTTGAAGACGCGTCGCCAGTTCGGCGTTCCCATCGGGAGCTTCCAGGCGCTCCAGCACCGGATGGTGGAGATGGTGATCAGCTACGAGCAGGCCCGCTCCATGGCGTGTCTGGCCCGCGTGAAGGCCGATACCGCGGGCCCCGCGGAGCGGCGGCGCGTGATCTCCGCCGCCAAGATCAAGGTCGCCGATGCCTGCCGGCACGTGAGCCAGGAGGCGGTGCAGATGCACGGTGGGATGGGGATGACCGACGAGCTGAAGGTCAGCCATACCTTTCGACGCCTGACGATGATCGCCCAGACGTTCGGCGATGCCGAGCATCACCTGGAGCGCTTCGCCGCTTGTGAGGCCGCGGGAGGCTAGGCCGCCTACTTCCCCTTGCTCTTCTTCGGCTTCTTCTTCTCCTTCCGCATACTCGTGCCCTTGGCCATGAGCTCACCCCCTTTCGCAGCGCCGTCTCGGCGCGATGTCGGGGCGATTATAGTCGCTGCCCCGAAAATTGAGGAGTCTTCCGCGCCCCGCGAGGTGCTCGCGCGATAGCCACGCGGCTCGCGGGCGCCCTCGCCGCGGCCATCGCCGGTCTGCCGGTCTCGGCCGCCGCCCACGGGGTGGGGGACCGCTACGACCTGCCCGCCCCGCTCGTGCATTTCATCGCGGGCGCGAGCGCGACGGTGGCGCTGTCCTTCGTTGTGACCGTGCTGGTGGCCCGGGGGGAAGTCCCGGCCGGGCGTTCGCGCGCCGTGACGGTGCCCCTCGGCCTGCTCGGCCCGCTGGGCTCGCGGCTTGGCCGGGCGCTCGGGGTCTTCCTCCTCGGCGTGGTGCTGGTGGCGGGGTTCGCGGGAGATGCCTCGCCGGTGCGGAACATCGTGCCCACGCTGGTCTGGGTGGCCTGGTGGGTGGGGCTCTCGCTCCTGGTGGCCTTCATCGGGAACGCGTGGCCCGCCCTCGACCCGTGGCGCGCGCTCTTCGACGGGGCGGACGCGCTGGTCCGCCGGGCCCGGGGCGGGCGAGGCCTCGCACGCGGCCACCCGTATCCTGCGGCCCTCGGCCTCTGGCCCGCCGCTCTCCTGCTGCTCGCCGTCGGATGGTGCGAGCTGGTGGACCTGCGGGCGCCCGTACCGCGCCACGTCGCGGCGCTGGCGCTCGGCTGGTCCGCGCTCACCTGGGCGGGCATGCTCTACTTCGGCCCCGCGGTGTGGCAGGCGCGCGGCGACGTCTTCGCGGTGTACTTCGCCATGCTCGGCCGCTTCGCGCCGCTCGCCCCTACCGGGGACGGCCGCGCCGTCCGCCTGCGTCCGCTGGGGCGGGGACTCGTCGAGGCCGGGGACGTGCCGCCGGGCGGCGTCGCGTTCATCGTTGCGATGCTCGCCGTGGTGCTCTTCGATGGCCTGCTCGGCACGCGGCTCTGGCGCCTCATGGATGGCGCGGTGAACGCTTGGGCGCCCGGGCTGGATCAGGAGGCGTACGGGCTCGCCACCGCCGGGCTCGTCGCGGTGTGGCTGCTGCTGCTGAGCGCCTATCTCGCCGCCTGCCGCGTCACGTCCCGCGTCCTGCCTGCGGCGGAGCGGGGGCGCCCGATCGCGCCCGCCTTCGTCTGGGCCCTGGTGCCGCTCGCCGTCGGGTACGCCGTGGCGCACAACCTGGGCTATCTGCTCGTGCGCGGGCAGGAGCTCATCCCCCTGGTCTCGGATCCCCTCGGGCTCGGGTGGGATCTCTTCGGCACGGCGGACTGGACGCCCGAGTTACGCCTCGTGAGCCCCGGGTTCGAGTGGTACGTGGCGGTGGGCGCCGTGGTGGCGGGCCATGTGGTCTCGATCTGGCTCGCCCATCGTCTGATGCTCAACCTGGTGGACCGGCCGCGGCGGGCCGCGCTCGCATCCCTGCCGCTGACCATCCTGATGGTGGGCTACACCGCGGTGAGCCTCTGGATCATCGCGGAGCCGCTGGTACGGCTACCGGATGCAGATGCCCTGAAACCACATGCCGTTGTAGGCGAGGCAGGCGCAGGGTGCGCCCGGGTTCGCGCCGACCTCGAGCCGGCAGAGGCCGTAGTCCGTCCGGCACACGCGGGGATGGATGATGCAGGGGTAGTTGAAGGGGACGAGCACGAAGAACGGCAGCTCGGGGCACTGCGGGGGCGCGGGCTGCTGCGCGAAGCCGTCACCGACGGTGCACAGCGCAGCCACGAGGACGAGCGCGGCGAGCCAGCGCATCGGCGCACCTCCGATCAGGGCCGGACGATGAGGTCGATCTCCACCGCGCCGCCGAGCGCGAGCGCCGTGACACCCACCGTGGTCCGCGCGGGCAGGCGGCCCGGCGCGAAGTGGCTCGCGTACTCGGCGTTGACCGCCGGATAGTCGGCGAAGTTCGTGAGGTAGATGCGCACCATCACCGCGCGGTCGAGGCTCGTGCCCGCGCCGCGCAAGACGGTCTTGAGGTTGTGCATGACCTGGCGCGTCTGGGCCACCGTGCCGCCCGGGACGAGCGCGCCCGTCTTCGGATCGACGCCGAGCTGACCGGTGACGAAGAGGAGCTCGCCTGAGCGGACCGCGTGGCTGTACGCCGCGGTGGGAGGTGGCGGCGGCGCGTCCGGAAAGTTCAGGAACTCGGGATTCATTCGGCGGCCAGTCTATCAGACGGCCGCGTGGTATGGTCGAGACGGTCTGCTGCTCGGATCCAGAAAGGAGGCCGCCGTGCCCGCCCTTCTCCGCCGTCACCTCCTCCTCGGCCTGGCCACGACGGCCGTTGCGCTGCACGCGGCTTCGCCATCCAAGGCGCAGGCTCCAGCGAGCGCCGGACCGCCCGATCCCGCCCTCGTCGAGGATCTGGTCGCCGCCAACCGCATCCTCGTGGATCAGGGCGTGGTCGACGGCTATGGGCATGTCAGCGCGCGGCACCCTGCCTCGGCCGAGCGCTATCTCATGGCCCGCTCGATCGCTCCCGAGCTGGTCACCGCCGCCGACATCATGGAGTACGACCTCGACAGCGTCCCGGTGGACGCGCGCGGCCGCGGGAGCTATCTCGAGCGCTTCATCCACGGCGAGATCTACCGGGCGCGCCCGGACGTGCGCGCGATCGTGCACAACCACTCGCCCTCGGTGATCCCGTTCGGTGTGACCGGCGTGCCGCTGCGCCCGCTGTATCACATGAGCGCGTTCCTCGCGGGCGGCGTGCCGGTGTTCGACATTCGCCAGGCGTCGGGCGGCATGACCGACATGCTGGTTCGCGACGCCGCCCTCGGCCGCGCCCTGGCCGGCACCCTCGGAGCCGCGCCCGTCGCGCTGATGCGCGGACATGGCGCCGTGGTGGTGGGACCCTCGCTGCCGGTGGTCGTGTTCCGCAGTGTGTACACTGAGGTCAACGCGCGGCTGCAGGCGCAGGCGCTGGCGCTCGGTGGGGCGGTGACGTATCTCGATCCCGAGGAGGCGCGGCGGGCCGAGGCGTCTATCACTGGGACGATCGGACGCCCGTGGGAGCTGTGGAAGCGCAAGGCGCAGGGGCGATAGCGGACGCGGAGGGCATGTGAGCGATCGGCAGAACGAGCACGAGCTGCTCGGGGACCTCCGCAAGATGAGCGAGCGCCTGGCCGCGCTCGAGCGTCTGACCGCCGCGCATCAGCGCGAGTACGAGCGGCTGCGCGACCGCGCGGAGCTCTACCGGCAGCTCGTGGAGAACAGCCAGGGCCTCGTCTGCAGCCACGACCTCGAGGGCAACCTCCTCTACGTGAGTCCCGCCTCCGCGTGGGAGCTCGGCTATGCGCCCGAGGACGGCGTGGGCCGCAACCTCCGCGAGTTCCTGGCGCCGTCGGTGCGCGTCTTCTTCGGCGCGTACCTCGACCGGATCCGCGAGAAGGAGGCCGACCGCGGCGTCCTGCGCCTGGTGAGCCGTGACGGCCAGGAGCGCCTATGGGCGTACCGCAACGCGCTCGTGCGGCCCCCCGACCGCGAGCCCTACGTGATCGGCCACGCGGTGGACATCACCGATCGGATCCAGATCGAGGCGCGCCTCCGCGAGGGCGAGGAGCGGCATCGCGCGGTGATCGACGCGCTCGAGGAGGGGGTGATCCTCGAGAGCGCCGACGGCAGCCTGTCCGGCTGGAATCCCAGCGCGGAGCGCATCCTCGGAGCCTCCCTCACCGTGTTCGGCGTGGGCGCGCTGCGTGCTGACGGCACCCCGTTTCCGCGGGACGAGCAGCCGGACGCGGTGGCCCTTCGCACCGGTCAGGCCCCTCTGCGCGTCGTCATGGGCGTGCTCAGACCGGGAGCCGATCCCCTGTGGATCTCGGTGAGCGCGCGGCCGCTGTTCCGCTCGGGAGAGACGACTCCACACGGCGTGGTGCTGTCGTTCGCAGAGACCGTGCGGCCGGCGCGTCCGGCGCCGGGGCCCGACAAGGCACGCGCCGGTCTCCTGCCGATCTGCGCCTCGTGCAAGAAGATCCAGGGCCACGACGGCGAGTGGTGGCCGGTCGAGGTCTACCTCCGCGAGCACAGCGACATCACGTTCAGCCACGACCTCTGCGCGGACTGCGCGCGGCACGTGCGCGCGCGCTTCCATCTCCTCGAGTGACGCGCGACCGCTAGCCGCGCCCGGCCGCCAGCGGCGGCGGGCCCAGCCGATCGCGCGACTGGGCGGCGAGGGCGAGCACCGTCGTCACCAGGGCGTCGAGCGCGGCCATCGCGAGGGGATCCGCAAGCTTGCCGTCCTTGAAGTGCGCCGATTCCAGATAGACGCTGGTCGGTGCCGTCAGCGCGCCGAACCACGCCAGGACCGCGCGGAGATGCCAGTCGACGCCGAGATAGTGATGGGTCGAGGCGCCCATCGCGACGATGCCCACCGGCTTGCCGCGCAGCGCCTCGACCGGGGTGAGGTCGAGAAGATTCTTGAGCGCGCCGGTGAAGGTCCCACGATACACGGGCGTCGCCAGCAGCACCGCGTCAGCGTCGGCGAGCGCGCGCACGAGGCGCGGCCCGTCGTCGGTGAGGCTCTCGAGCGGGCGCCCGTCGGCGAAGCCGAGGCGGTGGTCGGCCAGGCTCAGCAGGGTCGCGGCGACGCCGGGCCGCGCGGCGGCCGCGTCCACCGCGGCCTGCATCGCCGCGTTGAGCCGGCCCGGGGGCGTGACCGCGCCCACCAGGGCAACGAGCCGCGGCATCAGACCGCCGCGGGCTCGCGGTCGCGGCGGGCTACCTCGGCGCGCACGAGCGGGATCAACTCGCGGCCGTACTCGGCGGCATCGGCGAGGGGATCGAAGCCGCGGATGAGCAGGGTGGTGACACCGAGGTCGTAGTAGTCCATCAGCGCCTCCGCCACCTGCTCGGGCGTGCCCACGAGCGCGGTGGTGTTGCCGGAGCCGCCCATTGCCGCGGCGATGGGCGTCCAGAGGCGCTTGTCGTGCACCTCGCCCTGGCGCGCGAACTCCACCAGCCGCTTGGCGCCGACCGCCTCGGGCGGCGGGAGCGTGCGATCGGGCTGCTTGGCCTGGACGGCGGCGAGGATACGCCGCGCCTTGTCCCACGCCTGCGTCTCGGTGGGCGCGATGATCGGGCGCAGCGACACGCTGATCCGGAGCGCGCGGCCCGCGCGGGCGCCCGCCTCGCGGACGTCGGCGATGCGCTGCCTGATGGCGGCGAGCGGCTCGCCCCACAGCATGTAGACGTCGCAGTGCTTGACGCCGATGGCGTGCGCGGCCTCGGAAGCACCTCCGAAGTAGAGAGGAATGTGCGGCTTCTGCACGGGCTTGATCTCGGAGTAGGCCCGGGCCACCCGGTAGAACTCGCCCTCGTGATCGAAGGGCCGCTCTTCCGTCCAGGTGCGCCGCAGCACGGTCAGGTACTCGTCGGTGCGGCGATAGCGCGTGTCGTGGTCGAGCCAGTCGCCGTCCTTGGCCTGGTCCGAGTCGCTGCCGCCCGTGATGATGTGCAGGGCCACCCGCCCGCCCGTGAACTGGTCGAGGGTCGCCGCCTTCCGCGCGGCGAGCGTGGGCGCCACGAAGCCGGGGCGGTGCGCGATCAGGAAGGTGAGGCGCTCGGTGTGGGTCGCGGCGTAGGCGGATACGAGGAAGCCGTCGGCGGCCGCGGTGGTGTAGCCCACCAGCACCTTGTCGAAGTCGGCCCGCTCGTGCACCCGCGAGAAGTCGCGGAGCCAGTCACGATCGATGGCGCCGCCGATCACGTGCACCGCGGCGCCGTCCGCGCCCTCGGGCCGCACCCCGATCATTCCGATGAGCTCCACAGGCATCTTGGGCGCGATACTACGCTCGGGCCCCGGGGCCTTCAAGGGTGGGCGGCGATGGCGGCGGCGATGCGCTCGGCGTCCTCGCCCACGCCGCAGAGCACCGAGGACTTGAGCTTGGAGAGCCACGGCAGCCCGAGGAAGTAGAAGCCCGGGCGCGCGGTGAAGCCTTCCCGGTGCACGGCCTCCCCGGCGGCGTCGAGCACGGGCAGCCGGACCCAGCCGAAGTCGGGACGGAAGCCGGTGGCCCAGATCGCGCTGGTGATGCCACGGGCGCGGAGGTCGAGGAGCGGCGGCGTGGGCGGGATCGGATCGATCGGGAGGCGATCCACGCGCTCGTCCTCGCGCGGCGGTCCCAGGCCCTCGCGGAGCGCCCACTCGTCGGCGCCGCGCGCGAACGCCGTCATGCCCTCGTCGCCGCGGGCGATCTCGGCCGCCGCGTCGTCGGCGAAGTAGAGGCGTCCCTCCCGTGCGCCGCGCAGGTGGCCGAGCAGCGTCATGCCCTGGCGCGGATACTCGCGCAGATCGATGGTATGGCCGCCCGCCGCCCCGGTCACCAGCGGGTTCGGTGTGCCGCGCGCGTCGGGACGCTCGGCCAGCCTCTGGTCGAGCCCGCCCATGCGCTCGATCCACCAGAACACGTCGCGCCCGCGGTAGCGGCGCGGCACCCGCCGGTGCCGGCCCACGGAGAGGAAGACGGGGCGCCCGGCGGCGGCGAGGTCCTCCGCGATCTGGCAGCCCGACGCCCCCGAGCCGACCACGAGCACCGCGCCGGGCGGGAGGGCGCCCGGATTCCGGTAGCGGCTCGAGTGCACCTGCACGATCTCTCGCGGGAGATCGGCCGCGGCCGGCGGCAGCGCGGGCTCGCGATAGGGGCCGGTGGCGGACACGACGTGGACCGCCTCGTAGTCGCCCGCGTCCGTCTCCACCAGGTGGCGGGCCCCGCGCGCCGAGACCGCCCGCACGGTCACGCCCTCGCGCACCGGCGCGGCGATCTTCGTGCGGTACTCCTCCAGGAACCGCACCACCTCGTCACGCGGCGCGAAGCCCTCCGGGTCGTCACCTCCGTAGTGATGGCCAGGCAGCTGCATGCTCCAGCTGGGGAACTGGAAGGTGAGAGAGTCCCAGCGCTCGCTGCGCCAGCTCTCGGCCACGCGGGCCCGCTCGAGGATCAGGTGCTCGCGGCCCCGCGCGCGGAGGTGATGGCTGAGCGCCAGGGCCGCCTGACCTCCGCCCACGATGAGTGTTTCAATTCGCTCCGGCACAGTCAGATCCTAGTATGCTGCGGTGACCAGATCATGCGTCGATTTGCCCCCGCCGCCCTCGCCGCGCTGGCGCTCCTGGCCGCCGGGCCGACCTCGTATGGGCAGGGCCGTGAAGTGGCCATCGAGGCGGGGCATCGGCGCTTTGCCGACCAGTACGTCGCGGCGGCCCGCGCCCGCGACGCCGCGCGATACCGGAAGCTGATCCACCCGAAGTCCCTCGCCTGCATCACCGACGACAACCGGGACTTCTTCGACGACTGGATGGCGCGCGCGTTCCGGTGGAAGTGGGAGGGCCCGTACCGCATCGCGGCGGTGCGGGCGCTCGCCCAGGACGCGTCGCCGACCATGCCCGCGAGCATGGGCCGCTATCCCGTGGCCCCGACCCATCAGATCCAGATCGACCTGCAGATGAGCGCGACGCGCGCGGGGACTCTCCTCGCCGAGATCGCCCCGGTCGGGGCGACCTGGTACCAGGTGGTGCCGTGTCCTACCGCCCAGGGTCTCGCCGCCTTTCGCTCGACGAGGCAGGCCAATGCCGCGCAGGAGGCGAAGGCGCAGTCCCTCGCCCAAGGGCTTGCCGCGCCGCTGCGCGTGGAGCTGCTGGGGCTCCTCAAGGACGGCAAGCGCATCGACGCCATGCGCCGTTTCGCCGCGGAGACCGGCGAGGACATTACGACCGCCCGCCGGGTCATCGACGTGCTGGACGCGGGGGCGAAGTAGGCTAGGCGCGCGCGGGCGCGAGCGCGACGGTGCGTCCGGTCGCGCTCGACTCGAGCGCGGCGGCCAGGATCTCCTGCACGTCGCGGCCCACCTCGGGCGCGCAGAGCCCCGTGATGGGCCGCCCATCCCGGAGCCGCGCGAGGAAGTAGGACACGCCGTCGCGCTCGCCCGCGGGCAGGGGGGGCGGGTCGATCGCCTCGCTGCCCTCGGGGCGGACGATCTGCACGCGGCCCGCGCCGACCGTCTGGCCTTCGCGGGTGGCGCGCGGCTGGTGCACGATCAGGGTGCCCGCGTCGCCGTACACGATGAACGCGAAGCCGGGCTCACCGCCGATCTGAGTCCACGAGCCCTCGAGCGTGGCGAGCGCACGCGGGTAGCGCAGCACGACGACCGCGTTATCCTCGGCGGGCAGGTCCTTCTTGCGCAGATGCGCGGCCACCGCCGTCACCGTCTCGGGGCGGCCGAGCAGCGTGCGGGCGAGGATGCCGCCGTAGCCGCAGTAGTCGACGAGGGCGCCGCCGCCGTTCCGCGCGGGATCGTAGAGCCACGCGCAGAACTGCTCCGAGCAGCCGTACTCGCGCGGGCCCGCGTGGCCGCCGCGATGCGCGAGCTGCACCGGCTCGCCCACCGCGCCCCCGCTCACCAGGGCCACCCCGTGGCGTAGAGCGGGCCGCCATGCGGTGGGCCAGTTCACCATGAGGGGCCGGCCCGCAGCGCGGGCCGCGGCCACGAGCCCGTCGGCGCCTGCCAGATCTGCCGCCATGGGCTTCTCGACCATCACGGGGACGCCGTGGCCGAGGGCGCGCGCGCCCCACTCCGCGGACGCGCGGTTGTCGGTGAAGCAGAGGATGGCGTCGAGATCGCGGCGCTCGAGCAGCGCCGCGAAGTCGGTCAGCGCCGTCGCCCCGCCGTGCTCGCGGGCGAGGCGCTCGCGCAGCCGCGGGTCGGGCTCGGCCACCGCCGCGAGCACGCCCTGGTCGCCCGCGGCGATCGCCGCAAGATTGGACCAGACGTGATCGTGGCTGAGCCCGAGAACGCCGACCCGCAGCCGAGTCACGAGGGAGGCGCGGTCCTACAGCGCCTTTAGCATGGTGTCGGCGTCCGACACCTCGAACTTGCCGGGCGCCTCCACGTTGAGGGCCTTCACGGTGCCGTCGTCCACCAGCATCGAGTAGCGCTGCGAGCGCACGCCCATGCCGCGCGCGGTGAGATCCATGTCGAGCCCGAGGGCCTTGGTAAATACGGCGCTGCCGTCGGCCATCATGCGCACCTTGCCACTCGCCTTCTGGTCCTTGCACCACGCGCCCATCACGAACGCGTCGTTCACCGCGACGCACCAGATCTCGTCCACCTTCTTGGCCTTGAGCTTGTCGAAGTTGGCCAGGAACCCTGGCACATGCTTCTGCGATCACGTGGGGGTGAACGCGCCGGGCAGGCCGAAGATGACGATCTTCTTACCCTTGACGAGATCCGCCACGTTGAAGTTGTTGGGGCCGATGGTGCAGCCGGGCTGCTCCGTCTCGATCATCTCGGTGAGCGTGCCGCCGGGCAGCTTGTCGCCGACTTTGATCGCCATGCGTGTCTCCTCGGTGGACGGATGGGATTCGCTGATTCCGCGCGGAGCGCGCGTCGAGGGGGAATGGTATCACACGCGCCCCGGCCGCGGCCCGCCGGCCCCGTCCTTCCCGGCATACCGTGACCCGGGCACCGATCGTTTACACTGGATGCCTATGTCGTCCTCCTCGTTCGAGCCCGGCGAGGGCGCGCTCCGGCGCGTCCGGCCCGTGGCGGAGAGCCGCGACGCCCTCGCCGAGAAGGCGAGCGTGGTCGCTGACCACGCCGCCGAGGCGGTGCTCGCGCTCCAGAAGCCGGAGGGCTACTGGTGCGGCGATCTCCTCGGCGACAGCACGCTCGAGTCGGACTACGTGGTGCTGCAGCTCTGGCTGCATCCCCCCGACAAAGGTCCGTGGCGGCCGCCCAGCTGGGACCGCATCCTGCGGGCGCGCGAGGCCATCCTCGGCGTGCAAGGAGCGGACGGTGGCTTCCCGATCTATCCGGACGGCCCCGGCGAGATCAATGCGACCGTGAAAGCCTATGCGGCGCTCAAGCTCGCCGGGCTCTCGCCTGACGCCGAGTCGATGCGTCTCGCGCGGGCGGCGGTGCTGCGGCTGGGCGGCATCCAGGAAACGAACAGCTACGTCCGCATCAACCTGAGCCTGTTCGGCCTCTTCCCGCGCCGCTACGTGCCCACCATCCCGCCGGAGCTCGTGCTGCTCCCCGGCGGCATCATCTACGAGATGTCGTCGTGGACGCGCGCGATCGTGGTGCCGCTGTCGATCGTGCAGGCACGCGCGGGGCGCCGGCCCGTCCCCGCGGGCTTCACGCTCGACGAGCTGGCGGTGCCCGGCAAGAGCTTCCGCTTCCCGCGGCGGGACCGGCTGTCCGCCATCTTCACGCAGCTCGACGCCGCGCTGAAGGTGTGGGAGCACCGCGCGCCCGAGGTGATCCGCAGGTCGGCGCTTCGCGAGGCCGAGAAATGGATGCTCGACCGGACGCGGCACAGCGACGGGCTCGGCGCGATCTATCCGGCGATGATGTACTTCATCATGGCGCTCGAGTGTCTCGGCTACCCGCGTGATCATCCCGATCTCGTCGAAGCCATCCGCGTGCACGAGGAGCTGATGACGGACACGGGGGAGCGGCTCTACTTCCAGCCGTGCTTCTCGCCGGTTTGGGACACCGCCATCGCGATGTTCGCCCTCGGCGAGCAGGGCCACGAGGCCGCGGCGGCGCAGCGTCGCGCCGCGGACTGGCTCGTCGCCAAGGAGATCCGCCGGCGCGGCGACTGGTCGGTCAAGCGGCCGGAGACGGAGCCGTCGGGGTGGGCGTTCGAGTTCAACAACGAGCACTACCCGGATATCGACGACACCGCGATGGTCCTGCTCGCGCTGCAGCACGCGAAGGCCAGCGATCCGGCGGCGCAGGCGCGCTGCGAGCGGCGCGCCCTGATCTGGCTCACGCAGATGCAGTCGAGCGACGGCGGGTGGGCCGCATTCGACGTGGACAACAACTGGGCCCTGCTCAACCGGGTGCCGTTCGCCGACCACAACGCGATGCTCGATCCCACCTGCCCGGACATCACCGGGCGCGTGCTGGAGGCGCTCTGCCGCCGCGGGCTGGGCATCACCGACCTGCCGGTCGATCGCGGCGCCGCGTATCTGCTCCAGACGCAGGAGGAGAACGGCTCGTGGTACGGGCGCTGGGGCGTGAACTACGTCTACGGCACCTTCCTCGCGCTGCGGGGGCTGCGTGCCGCCCACGATCGGACTGCCTCGCGCGCCATGTTCCAGGCCGGCCGCTGGCTCGCGTCGGTGCAGAACGCCGACGGCGGCTGGGGCGAGAGCTGCGCGAGCTACGGCGAGGGCCAGTTCGTGCCCGCGTCGAGCACGCCGTCGCAGACCGCGTGGGGACTGCTGGGGCTCATCGCTGCCGGGCAGGGCGACGGCGACGCGCTGATTCGCGGCGTGCGCTACCTCATCGACACGCAGAACGCCGACGGCACGTGGGACGAGTCGCTCGCCACCGGGACGGGCTTTCCCAGCGTGTTCTATCTCCGCTACACGCTCTACCGGAACTACTTTCCGCTGCTGGCGCTGGCGCAGGCGCGGCGGGTGCTGGAGGCCAGCGCGCGGAGCCTGCGGCTCGTCCGCGAGGGCGGACTCGGCGCCCGCGACGCCGACTGACGCCAGGGGGCAGCCCGCCCCTACAGTCCACGACACCGCCTCGGCGTGAGCGTGAGCCAAGTAGTTGAAATCCCGGCAGACTTCGCTGGCATATCGGTTGCTGCTCTCCGTCCCGGACGTTTCGACAACCGCCGGCGCGGGAGGGACCAATGGGCATCGCGAGCTTTGTGAAGAAGCAGTTCATCGACGTCCTGCAGTGGACGGAGGACGGCGACGACGTGCTCGCGTGGCGCTTCCCCACCGCCGACCTCGAGATCCAGCAGGGCGCGCGGCTCATCGTGCGCGACACGCAGATGGCGCTGTTCGTGGATCAGGGCAAGGTGGCTGATCTCTTCGGCCCCGGCACCCACCCCATCCACACGCGCAATCTCCCCGTCCTCACCGACCTCCGCCACTGGAACAAGCAATTCGAGTCGCCGTTCAAGAGCGAGGTGTACTTCTTCTCCGTACGGCAGCGGCTGGGCCAGACCTGGGGTACCGCGAACGCGCTGACCATCCGCGACCGGGAGTTCGGCGCGGTGCGCATCCGCGCCTTCGGCGTCTACGGTTTCCGCGTGGGCGACCCGCGCGTGATGTTCCGCGAGCTGTCCGGCACGCGCGACAGCTACGGCCTGGGGGACCTCGAGGGGCAGCTGCGGAACACGCTCGTCTCCGCCCTCACGGATCACCTGGGCGGGAGCCTGGTGCCCTTCCTCGACATGGCGGCGAACCAGGAGGCGCTCGCCCGCGCGGTGCTCGGCAAGGCGCAGCCGGCCTTCCAGGCCCTCGGGCTCTCGCTCGTGAGCTTCCAGATCCAGAACATCTCGCTGCCGGAGGAGCTCCAGGAGCGGCTCGACGAGCGGATCGGCATGGGCATCGTGGGCGACCTCCCGCGCTACACGCAGTTCCAGACCGCGCGCTCGATCCCGACGGCCGCCGCGAACGCGGGCGGCGCGGCGGGCGCCGGCGTGGGGGTGGGCGCGGGCATCGCGATGGGGCAGGCCATGGGGCAGGCGATGCAGCGGCCCGCGGCGCCCGCCGCGGCCGCACCCGTCGGCACGGTGTGCCCGCGCTGCAGCACGCGGCTCGACCGGCCGAGCAAGTTCTGCCCCGAGTGCGGCAACGCGCTGGCCTAGCGCCCCGCTGAGATCCAGCGTGGCGCTCGCCTGTCCCGGCTGCAGCGGGGAGATGACGCAGCGGACATTCGAGGCGAACTACGGCGCGCCCGTCGTCGTCGATCTCTGCCTGACCTGCGCCGCCTTCTGGTTCGACGGCATGGAGAGCCTCGCGCTGGCGCCCGGCGCGGTGCTCGATCTCTTCGTCCTGATCCACGAGAACAAGCGAGCGCCGGCGCCGCTGGGCACTGCTCTCTCGTGCCCGCGCTGCCGCGCGCCCCTCGCGCGCACCGCGAACATGCAGCGCAGCACGCGCTTCTCGTACTGGGGCTGCCCCGCCGAGCACGGCCACTTCATCACGTTCCTCGAGTTCCTCCGCGAGAAGAACTTCGTGCGCCCGCTGAGCCCGCTGGAGGTCGAGGACCTCAAGCGGAACGTGCGCAGCGTGACGTGCTCCTCGTGCGGGGCGCCGGTGGATCTCGCCAAGGGCTCCGCGTGCGGCTACTGCCGGGCGCCGCTCTCCATGCTGGACGCCAAGCAGGTGGAGACGGTGGTCGCGGAGCTCAAGCGCGACGAGGCCAAGCGGGAGGACGCGCGGCAGGGCAAGACGGACCCCCTGCTCTTCGCCCAGCTCTTGCAGGACCGGGCCGCCGTCTCCCGCGATTTCCGCAAGCTGGAGACCGAGGCCCCGTACCTCCGCTACAACCTCGCCGCGGGCACGAACCTCGTGGAGGAGGGCATCACCGCCCTCGTGACTCTCCTCGGGCGGCACCGCTGACGGGCGGCGAGGGCGCCCTACGCGAGGGCGGTGAAGACGCTCCGGGCGAGGGCGGGCAGGTCAGGATCGCGCGCGCCCATCAGGAGCACGGTGTCGCCGGGGCGCGCCTCCGCGGCCACCCAGCGCACCACCGCGGGGTGGTCGGGCGCGTAGCCGCAGCGGAGCGCCGCCGGCAGGTCCTCGGCCAGCATCGCGCTCGTCACGTCCTTGGTCACGGTGCCGCCCGCATAGAACACCTCCGCGTAGCAGAAGCGATCGGCGGGCCGCAGGAACCGCGGCAGCATCTCGCGCAGCTCGGGCCGCAGGAAGCGCGCGGGGCCGTAGCCGTGCGGCTGGAACACGGCGACGACCCTTGCCGCGCCGGCCTGCGCGGTCGTC
>Ga0075423_10002275_pt1 | contig 17319 bp, 15 predicted proteins | sample SoiMethybrSBSTD2_FD_80114 | JGI IMG/M metagenome (GOLD analysis project Ga0075423, IMG submission 80114) | Bulk soil microbial communities from a Populus tree surrounding site in Tennessee, USA - Soil MetaG P. TD hybrid SBSTD2 | ecosystem: Environmental > Terrestrial > Soil > Tree plantation...
ATGCTCGTCATCTTTCACCTGGCGTACTTTTTCTTTGCGGCGTTGATGTGTCACGGTCAGCTTGCGGCAGACCGGCCCGGTGCGAAGTACCTGGCGGAGTTTTATGTTTGGCTTTCGCTCGGCGGTGTGCTGGGCGGGATCTTCAACGTGCTGCTGGCGCCGTTGCTGTTTCATTCGGTGGTTGAATATCCACTCGCGATAGTGCTCTCGTGCCTGCTCTTGCCGAATAGAGATGCCACGAGTGTGAAAAACAAAAGACTACGATTGGACTTCGCGTTGCCGGTTCTCGTTTTTGTATTCACGATTGGTTTGGGATGGATGTCCGACAGGTTTGCGCCACCGCAAATTAGCGGCTCGATGTTGGTGGTCGGCATTCCTTTGTTCATCAGTTATCCGTTACACAAGCGCCCGGTACGTTTTGCACTGACGCTCGGCGCTATCATTCTGGCTGCGGGTCTGGTGACAGGTCTGGGACGGCGCACACTGCATTCCGAACGCAATTTCTTCGGCGTGTTGCGCGTCACGAACGATGAGCGTCGCAGCCTGCATTCATTCCTGCATGGCAGCACGGTGCACGGCCGGCAAAACACTCTTCCCGAGCGACGTTGCGAAGCGCTCGCGTACTATCACCACGAAGGGCCATTCGGACACATCCTCGCGCAGTTCCAGGGCTCGCATCCGCAGGCGAACGTCGCGATCATCGGACTCGGCACCGGCGGCGCAGCTGTTTATGCACGACCGAGCGAACGCTGGACGTTTTACGAAATCAATCCAGCCGTCGTATCGGTGGCCCAGTCTCGTGAGTATTTTAGTTATCTAAGCGATTGCACTGCGGCGCCGGTCGACATCGTGCTGGGAGACGCGCGGTTGAAGCTGCACAGCGCGCCGAATCGTTCATACGATCTGCTGGTGCTCGATGCGTTCAGCAGTGATTCGATTCCCGTTCACCTGATGACGCAGCAGGCGCTGGATCTGTATCTTTCGAAACTCGCGCCCGGTGGACTGATCGTATTCCACATTTCGAATCGCAATTTGGATTTGACTGAAGTGGTTGGAAATCTGGCGAAGAGTCGCGACCTGAGTTGTCTATCGATGCTGGATCTCACACCGCCGCAGCCAAACGGCAAAGACCCCTCACATTGGATCGTGCTCGCCCGCAACAGCGCTGACTACGGCAATCTCGCTAACGACCAATACGCGCACGCACTGACGGGCAACGGCGCGAACGTCTGGACTGACGACTTCTCAAACATCCTCAGCGTCTTTAAGTGGCGTTAGCACTTAAAGACGCTGATGGCTAACTAATTATTCCGAGGCGCCCTTCGCGGCCTTGTTAGGCTGTGGCGTGATGCGCAGGTACGGCTTCGGCGCTCTCCAGCCACCGGGAAACTTCTCCTTCGCAGCTTCGTCTGACAACGACGGCACGATGATCACATCGTCGCCATCTTTCCAATTCACCGGCGTCGCAACGCTGTATTTCGAGGTCAACTGCAACGAATCGATCACGCGCAGGATCTCGTCGAAATTGCGTCCGGTGCTGGCCGGATAAGTGATCATCAACTTGACCTTCTTGTCTGGACCAATCACAAAAACGGAGCGCACGGTGAACACGTCGCTGATCTCGGGATGGATCATGTCGTAGAGTTCCGCAATCTTATGATCGGGATCTGCGATTATCGGGAAATTGAGTTCCGAGCCTTGAGTTTCCTTGATGTCCTCGGCCCAGCGTTTATGTGAATCGGTTGGATCGACGCTGAGACCAATCACTTTTACGCCGCGCTTTTCGAAGTCTGGTTTGCAGCGCGCCACGTAGCCAAGTTCCGTTGTACAGACGGGCGTGAAATCTTTCGGATGGGAGAATAGGACCGCCCAGCTATCACCAATCCACTCGTGAAAGCTAATCGGACCTTCGGTTGTGTCTGCTTTGAAATCGGGTGCTATGTCGCCAAGTCTAAGGGCCATTTGTATCTCCTTCTGTTTCGGAAAAACCGATTCCCGGAACAAGACCGGGAAGTAGGGATGCGGGTTAAGTTGTCTTATGAGGCCACTTTTACAACTATTGCACGCGCCAAGTCAAACCGCGAAAGGAGACATGTTATTCTGCTCTGAAAACCATGAAAATCGCACTCAACGGCGCTACTACCATGAGGGCTGACCTCGCTACCGACTTGCAGGCAGCCAAAGCCGCGGGCTTTGACTATCTCGAGATTTGGGCCGCTAAGCTCCGAACATTTCTCAAGGAAAAATCCGCGGCGGAACTGAACGATCTCTTTGTCGAGTCCGGCTTGTCGCCACTGAGTATCAACTCCATCGAACACATCACGTTTCGCACTCCGCAGGCGTACGAGGCGATCAAACGTGAGTGCGAAGAGTTGAGCCGAATTGCGGCGGCGATTGGCTGTCCGTGCATCGTCGTCGTGCCTGGTCGACTGCCGAAAGACGGTGTGTCGCGCGCGAATGTAATCGCCGAGTCAGTCAAAGTCCTAAACGAACTTTGCGACATCTCCGGGGCGCACAACGTCTCGCTCGCTTTCGAGTTTCTGGGACAAACTGATTGCAGCGTTCCCACACTCGATCTTGCCGCCGAGATCGTCCGTGAAGCGAATCGAAAAGATTTGGGAGTAGTGATCGACAGTTTTCACTTCTACGCCGGAAACTCGAGCATCGACATGATCGAAGCCCTCGATCCGTCGCTGATTCAGATATTTCATATCAACGACGCCGAAGATCTGCCGAAGCACGAACTCGAAGATCGCCACCGGCTGCTGCCCGGTCTCGGAATTCTTCCCTTGCGCGAGATGCTAGCGGCGTTTAGAAAGATCGGCTACGACAAGGTTGCGAGTGTTGAGATCTTCCGGCCGGAGTACTGGGAACGAGATCCGTGTGCGCTTGCTCGTGACGCGCATGCGGCCACGGAACGGGTGCTGGCGAGGGAATAGAGCGAATGTCAAAACTCAGGATCGGAATCATCGGCGCGGGGTATATCGCTGGAGTTCATGCGAGCGTGCTCGCGCGTGACGAGCGCGTTCAACTCGTCGCCGTGCACGACGTCGTTCCCGCGCATGCTGAGCTGCTTGCGACCGCGTACAATGCGACCGCGGTGGCGACGATCCTCGAAGTCCTCGAACGATGCGACGCAGTTTTCATCACGACTCCGAACACGCAACACGTTTCGGTAGCGATCGCCGCCATCGAAACAGGCAAACACGTCTTTTGTGAAAAACCACTCGCCACCAACGTCGCCGATGCGAAGCGCGTTTTTGAGAATGCTAAGAATGGCGCGGGCGTTTTTCAGGTGGGCCACAATCGGCGCTTTGCGCCCGTCTACGCCAAGTTGAAACAAATGCTCGCGGCCACGCACACGCCGCACTCAGCGCACGTCAAGATGAATCGCGGCGAACTACTGAAACCCGAGTGGACGGGCGATCCTGAAGTCACCGGCGGCTTCCTCTACGAGACGCCGATTCACATCTTCGACATGATGCGATTTCTGTTCGGCGAAGTGGAGAGCCTGCACGCGCTCGGCTCGACTCACGAGTACAAAGAGATCGACGACTTCTCGATCCTGATGAAATTCTCCAGCGGTCTGCACGCGACGGTAGCTACGTCCGCCGATGCGAGTTGGTTGTTTCCGTTTGAGCGCGTGGAAGTTTTCTGCCATCACGCGACGCTCGTGACCCGCGAAATGGAGAGTCTTACTGCGAGCAGCAACCTCGAAGGGCATTACATAGTGGAGACGATGCAGCAGTTGCCGCGCGAAGAAAAGTGGGGCTACGCGCAGGAGGATCGCGCGTTTATCGATGCGATTATTGACGGCTCGCAACCACTCGTCACCGCTTCCGACGGCCTGATGTCCGTGGAAATCGCAGACGCCGTTTACGAATCTGTTCGTTCGGGCGGCCCCGTCAATATCCGCAATCATCCGTGAAATCCGTGCCTTGTCTACTCTCCGGCGGGTTTAGTGTTAATATCGTTGCACCCGGCTGACATCCCCGTTCCGATCTCCCAATCCCCTGTAAAAGTTATGTCTCGAGAAGCATCTTCGCATCGATCCGTTCCCGCTGAGCCGGTCGCTCGTCCCGTCGACCTGCAACCCGCGCTTTATCGCGAGATATTCGCGCACTCGAAGGAAGCAATCGCCATCATCGATCCGAACGGTTTTTATCTCCAACAAAACGGCGCGCACTTCACCCTGCTCGGCTATGCCGACACGGATCTCGAGGGCGAAACTCCCGCGATCTATCTGGGCCGGCAAACGTTCAGCGAGATCCTGAAGCAACTGGTCGCGCAGGGTGAGTACGCCGGTGAACACGTTTGCCGCAGCAAGAACGGCGAAGAAAGAACGATCGATCTTTCCGTGTTCACCATGCGCAGCGGCCTCGGTGAACCACAGTGTTACGTGAGCATCATGCGCGACATCACCACGCGCAAAAAGACGGAAGAGAAACTGGCCCAACTCCTCGTTCGCGAGCGCGCGGCACGCGCCGATGCGGAAAAAGCAAACCGCTTGAAAGACGAGTTTCTGGCGACTCTCTCACACGAACTGCGCACCCCGTTGAACGCCGTGATCGGCTGGTCGCGCATACTCAAAGCGGGACGGCTCGACAATGAAAGCTCCTTGCACGCCATCGAAGTGATTGAACGCAACGCGTGGGCGCAGAAACAGATCATCGAGGACATTCTCGACGTGTCGCGCGTCATCACCGGCAAATTGCAGCTTCACCTCGCACCGGTTGATCTGGTCGCGGTCGTCCATGCCGCACTCGACGCAGTCAAGCCGGCGCTCGAAACAAAAGAAATAAAAATCCAAACGCACTTCCAGGAAGGACTCAGGATCCTGGCGGGCGACATCGATCGTCTGCAACAAGTCGTTTGGAATTTGCTTTCGAACGCTTCGAAGTTTACTCCCGCCGGCGGCGTGATTGGTGTTCGCGTTACGCAGAATGAAACGTATGCAGAGATCGAAGTCCGCGACACTGGTCCAGGTATCGCTGCTGAGTTTCTGCCACACGTGTTCGAACGTTTTCGACAGGCTGACGGCTCGACCACGCGCACGCACGGCGGACTCGGTCTGGGACTCGCAATCGTGCGACACCTGGTCGAATTGCACGGTGGCTTGATTGCGGCTGAGAATGTCAGCAACGGTACGGGAGCGGTTTTCACGGTGAAACTTCCGCTGCCGAGTACGGAACTAAGTCGCGAACGCGTTGCGCCGGCAATTCCGGTTCAGGATGTCACGGAAGTAGATCTCGCAGACGTGCGCATTCTGGTGGTTGAGGACGAACTTGACGCGCTTGATTTGCTCACGGTTGATCTCACGGCGCATGGCGCAAAAGTGCAGGGCGCCACGTCAGCCGCCGAGGCGCTCGAGCGACTGCGGGTCGAGGAGTTTGATCTGTTGATTAGCGACATCGGTATGGCAGACACTGATGGTTACAACCTGATCAGGCAGTTGCGTCGGCAGGAAGAGGAAAACGGCGAGCACATTCCAGCGATTGCGCTCACGGCTTACGCCCGCACGCAGGATCGAATGCGCGCGCTGGCCGCTGGTTACAACACGCACGTGGCGAAGCCCGTGGAGATAAAAGAGCTGGTGAGCATCGTGAAATGTCTCACCGGAAAGATCTGATCTTTTGTGCCTTTTGTGGCTCTTTGTGGCTATACTTTTGAGCCATGGAGAAGACGCGTTGCTTCTGGGCCAGGACTCCGTTATCGATTGCCTACCACGATGAAGAATGGGGCGTGCCTCTTCACGACGACACGCGCCTCTTCGAGTTTCTGATTCTCGAAGGCGCGCAGGCCGGACTCAGTTGGGAGACCATTCTTCGCAAACGTGACAACTACCGCGCTGCTTTCGACGGTTTCAATCCAAGCAAAGTCGCGAAATACGATCGACGGAAGATCGCGGCGCTCTTGAACGACGCAGGCATCATTCGCAATCAACTCAAGATCAATTCCGCCGTCGGCAATGCAAAAGCTTTCCTCGAAGTACAACGTGAGTTTGGCAGTTTCGACCAGTACGTTTGGAGTTTCGTCAAACACAAACCGCTGCGACGAAAACGAGGCCAGCCGCTCGCCGCGCGCACCGAAATCTCCGACGCGCTCAGCAAAGATCTGCTGCGACGCGGTTTTAAATTCGTCGGCTCAACGATCTGTTATTCCTTCATGCAGGCTGTCGGTATGGTCAACGATCACGATGCGAGCTGTTTTCGCTATCGTATACTAAGCTCCTGATTCGCCCGATAAACGGAGGTCCAATTTGCGATTAAAATCAATCTTCTTAACGGCCATCACTGTTCTCTTGTTGGCGCCGGCGGCGTTGGCCCAGAATCCACAAGCCGCGCTCGCCTCACTGCCTGAAGCTGACGCGCTGATCTACGTCAATCCCCAAAAGATTTTTAACGAAGCCGCGCCGCGAGTTTCGACTCCCGATGAACTGACAAAGATGCGCGCTGCGTTTTCAGATTTGAAAAAAGCTGTCGGCATCGATCCCGCGACCCTGGAGTACGTGGTGATCGCGGTGCGCTTCAACAAACCATCGAGCGATTTGAGTTTCGTTGCGCCCGACGTGATGGCAGTTGTAGGTGGCGACTTCAGCTCTGAATCGCTTATGGCGCTGGGACAACTTTATCTTCAAGACAATATTCGCGCTGAGAAGTACGGATCAAAATCAATCATGGTGATGAAGATCGATCCGATAGCGGCGGAGGCGGAAAAAACTCCGCTGCTTAAATCGTATGTTGAGATGGGCGCGGTGCCGTTGAGTGCAAACTCTCTCGCGATTGGGAACCTGCGTTATCTCAAATCCGCCATCGATGCTGCTGACGGCAACGGCCGGATCAATCCCGCCGCGCTCGAATCGTTGTTGCGCGATCCGAATGTGCTGCTCGCTGCCTCAGGCGCGCCGATCGCTTCGCTTGCGAAAAGCTTTGGCCTGATGGGACTGGAAAACACGACTCGCGACTCGCACTGCGATACTCGTTTTGGCAACTTCTACGCTGCCATTACAATGACGGAAACAAATTACACGTTTCGCGGAGCGATGAATGCCGACAATCCTGACACAGCGAAGATCATCAACAACCTGCTTTCGGGATTGATGAAACAGGGGATCAGCGCGATACCCGACAAAGACGCGCAAACGATGTTGCAGTCGTTGCGAATGAATACTCGTGAAAATGAAGTTGTTTGGGAAGCGGATGTGCCGGTGAAGGTTATTGCCGACTATCTTCGCACGAAGTCGGAGGCGAAAGCGGCAACGCCAACTTCAAAACCTGCTACACGACGACCGGTGCGAAAGAAACGAACCCGGTAAGAGCGAAACTCAAGGAGAATCGAACCAATGCACAAGTCAATCATGCCCCTATTGGTTTTTTTGCTGTTGCTCGCAGTTGCAATCGTGTTTGTGAGTTCTTTTGATGTTCCGATCAAGTCGTTGGCGCAGAACGCGAACAGTCCGACGACGACGAATCGCAATCAAAACGATTCGAGATCGATTCTTTCCCAACCTTCAGGTGGTGGCGCGCCACAGGATTTCTCGAAGAACACGTGGGAGTTGCCCGCCGATGCCGACAAGACCAGGAACCCGGTAGCCGCCACGGCTGAGTCGATTGAAAAAGGTAAGACCCTTTACTTCGAAAAGTCCAAGGGCAATTGCGTCTTCTGTCACGGTGATACCGGCGCGGGCAACACTGAGAACTTGCCGAAGCTGCGACGCAAACCGGCTGACCTCACGAACAAAGAACGAATGGCGGCGATGACTGATGGCGAACTCTTCTGGAAGATCACTAAGGGTATTCAGGGGATCATGCCGGCGGGTGAGCGGAGGATGCAGGACGCAGAAGAACGATGGCACGTCGTGAACTACATCCGCACGCTGGCGAAGGACAAACAGTAGCCACGGATTAATACAAATTAGAAGAAACGATCCGCGTAGTCACGAACCTCTTTCAGCGACGATTCGGCGAGGACGCGAAATACTTTCACGTCGCAGCCCGCGGGTATGCGTGGCGCCATGAGCGAATCCGTGATCACGAACGCCGCGGAACGAAGTCCCTTCTCCCAGTTGTTTTCTCGCGCGTCGCGAAAGCTCAACGCATCCGCGTCGAGCCCGGCAGCTACGAGCATCGTCCTGGCCCAACGTAAAAACTCAGGCCAGCGCGAGACGATGGCGACCAGCGACTCCCGTGATGGTCGCGTCTGTCCTCGCATCCTCTCGACCACCGACGCCGAGTGAAGCACCAGCACGTCCGTCTCGGGTTTGATCCAATCGGAGTACGGATCGATGTGTCCATACAATGCGACTGGCGCAGCGCCGGTCAGCGCGCCGTCAACCTCTTCTGGACCAACTCCTTTCACGTTCACCTTCGTCACTGACGAGATCTCAGCCACAAGGATCTCTCGCAACTCGGCATCGGGTTCGAGTACGAGAAAATGGTCCGGATGCTGAGCGGATAAAGAACGCTGGATGCCTGTCTGGATCTCCGCGAGCGAGTATCCTTCTTCGCGCAGGTTGCGGAAGAAGCGTGTGATCAGTTGATCGAGTGTGCTCGCCTCGTCGACAGTGTCGTCATTGCGGGGGCGCACGTAGACGCCGCTACCCTTGCGAAACTCGACCCAACCGCGTCGCGCCAGTTCGCGATACGCCGCGCTTACAGTATTAGCGTGGATGTCGTAGCGTCGCGCCAGATCGCGCGTGCTTGGCAAGCGTTCCGAGATCTTCAAGTCGTTGCTGACGATGCCGAGAACGACCTGCGTCACCAACTGCTCGCGAATGGGAACTTCACTGTTTTTGGAAATCCATAAGCGCATGGCGATTTGACAGGATTTCAAGAGTCACAGGATTATAAAGTATTAATGGACAAGGAAGGCCCAAATGGTTTCATGAAGTGCAATTTGTGCTTTTTTGTGGCTAACTTTCGCCTATGACTAACGGGATCCAACCATCGTATCTGGCTTTGCTCGACAGTGGCGTGCTCGAAAAACGTGTCGAGGAGCTCGAACGTCTGTTGGAACGTTGCACCGTTTGCCCGCGTGACTGTCTCAATAATCGTCTCAACAACGAGATCGCCGCGTGCTATTCGGGTCGCCTGCCGATCGTCTCCTCGTATACGGCACACTTCGGCGAAGAGCCGCCGCTCGTGGGAACCAAAGGCGCCGGCAACGTATTTTTCGGCAACTGTAATCTTCGCTGCGTCTATTGTCAGAACTACCAGATCTCGCAAACGCACAAACAACAGATCAAGAACGAGGTCACGCACGAACGCCTGGCCGAGATGCTTTTGGAACTGCAGGCGCGGGGCTGTCACAACGTCAACTTCGTTTCGCCGACACACTTCGCGCCGCAGATGGCGCGAGCGATCCTGATCGCGGCCCAACAGGGATTGCGCGTGCCGGTGGTCTATAACACCAACGCGTACGATTCGGTTGAGGTGTTGCGTTTACTTGATCGGATCGTCGACGTTTACCTGCCGGATTTGAAATATGCGGACGACGAGTCGGGTTATCTGTATTCGAAGGTGAGTAGCTACAAAGAAGTTTCGCGTGCTGCCTTGCGCGAGATGTACCGTCAAACCGGCGATGAGCTCGTGTTTGATGAGAACGGTTTATTGAAGCGCGGCTTGGTTGTGCGTTTGCTGGTCCTGCCAAACGATATTGGCAGCATCAGTGAGTCGATTGAATGGATCAGGGATGAGTTGAGTCCGCGTGTCGCGATTTCGCTGATGGCCCAGTATTACCCGACTCATCAGGCCGCCACAAACAAGCGTTTCGTTTTGCTTTCGCGCCGGATTAGAGAAACCGAATGGCTCAAGGCGAGCGCCGCACTCGAGGAGTTCGGCATGACGGAAGGTTGGGTGCAGGAGTTTGATGGGGCCTCGTATTATTACCGGCCTGACTTTGACGATGCTGAGCGGCCGTTTCGCGATATCCGAGATTTTGAAACACAGATGAACGCGGATCGATGACGGATTAGTAACGAACGGCGGGACTGCCCGCGGGGTAGAAGATGCCTAAGAGACGCAGTTCACCGTCGCCGGTGTTTTCGACGCAGTGAGACTGTCGTCGCGGAAGATAGATACACGAGCCGGGGCTAATCGGAGTGTTGGTCTCGCCGGCCCACATGCGTCCTTCGCCACGCAGAATAAACAACACCTCTTCATACTCGTGAAAATGATCGGGCGCGCGACCCGGTGGAATCGAACCAACAAACTGCGTTACCTGCTCGCTGCCAATCTCATCGTCAACCAAAACTCGATACCAGCGATCCGCAGTCGGCAACGCGCGGCGGTCGGCGAGTCTCACGATCGGATTTGACTGTTCGCGGGCGCGCTCTGGTTGTTGCAAGTCGGTGAACGCTGCGAACGTTTCTTCCGGACATTGCGAACTCACAAAGCGAGCGATGTCGTTTCCGGAGTTCTCCACGCTCAGCATTTGTCCTGGCCGCAGGTAAACGCCGGTTTCGGGTTCGACTTGATAATCATTGCCATCGATGACGACAGTGCAACGGCCATCCAACACGTAAATCACCTCGTCACACTCGCGATTGCGCAGTACCGGCGACGTGCCTGGTCCAAACTCGAGTATGCGCAACGAAATCGCGTTCGCGCCACTCGCCTTTCCAACCTGGTTCCATGCGTTCAACGAGCCGCTCGTTTGCGGAGCGCCTTCATGCATCGTCGAAACTCGGCAACCACCTTCCAACACAACCGCCATTGCCGCTGCTCCTACGTTTTGCTCGTCTTGAGATGATGAGTTGTCTGTTCGGTTATCGACGGTATCTGAGGCCGCGAGGCTGACGGGAGTTCGTTGGTGAGATTAGCGGGTGGTGCTTCGTAAGGAATTCTGTTGATGCCAGAATCGAGCACTTTCTGCGAGAGGGCATCGTACTCGTCGCCGGGCAGGCTCTTCTTCGGAACTGTGAACAACAGACCGTTAATGATTACACCGATGCCGACGAGAAACGTTACCAGGGCTGGTGTAACGAACGGGAAGAAGTCGACTTTGTCGAGGGCTATAAGGAGTGTGACGATAGTGGCGCCGAGTCCGATCGCCGACGTGATGACGCCCGCGCGAATCCTGCGCAAACGTTTTTCTGCCGGCGATTCGAGAAACTTCTCAAAATGCGGCATCACGTCTTCCGCGACTCGCTTCAGATCCTTCGACGAACTCATTTGCCGAATCTTGTCGGCCACTGCCATCCCGATGGTTTCGCGCGCCGAGATTGCCGACTGCGTGATGGCGTCCGGGTTTTCCAGCGAATTGCGGACGACGCGCAAATCCGTGCCGCAAGCGCGACAGAATTGGCTCAGTTGTCGTTCTTCCGAACCGCAGGATGGGCAATACATGTCGGGGAATTATACGGCAACCCGGTCGTGAAGTTCCTTTGCCCGCCCGCTTATTTTCGCGCCGGAACGCCGATTCTGGTAAGATTTCGCCCGTCTCCCAGAGGTAAATGCCAATGAAAAAATTATTCGCTTTAGCCCTGACGCTGGGATTGTTTTGTTTTTCGCAATGGCCCGCGTTCGCCCAGGAACAGCCAACGCCGCAGGCCAGCCCTCAACCTTCCGCTGAAGACCAGGATAAACAGAAAGCGGAACGGGAGGCGAACGCGTATCGCCTGCTCGATCAGGTACTCGACGAAGCGCAGTCGCTGCGACTCGCGGAGAACCGCATTCGCGTGCAGATCAACGCCGCCGACATGCTCTGGGATCAAAATCAGCAACGCGCCCGTTCGCTATTTGCGATGGCGTCTGAAGGTGTCGCTGAGGTGGGCCGGAGTCAGGGCGCCCCCACACTCAGTCGACGCATGGGCGACGGTCAAGTTAGTTACTTAGTCAATAATCAGGTAGGCGTAGGACCAGGCGGACCAATGCCAAACCTCCGCTCTGTACAACTAAGACAGGAACTCGTGCTGGCTGCGGCGCGCCATGATGCGGCACTCGCTTACCAGTTGCTCGCTGCTACCAAACCGCCTGTAACCACGCTACCGGCGAACCCCGACGGACGCACGCCGCAGATGATGACGGATGAAGCGCTGGAACAGAATTTACTCGGCCGTATCGCTGCGCTCGATCCGAAAATGGCGGCCCAGAACGCCGATCAAATGCTGGACAAAGGCCAGTTCCCCGTCACGCTTCCAGACGTTATCAATCAACTGCAGCGTCAGGATGCGGATGCGGCTGACAAGCTTGCGGATAAAGCGGTCAAAAAGCTGCTGGCTTCCAACATCGCGTCGAACACCCAGGCGATGGGCCTGGTGCAATCACTGCTCCGCAATGGCCCACGTCCTGCCGTTGATGCTTCAGCTTCAAGCGCGAACGCCGCTGCGAAGGAACAACCGCGAGGCACGCCTGCGGTCCTGCCACAGACTAGTTATGTCGATCTGCTATCGGCTGCCGTTGATGCTGCTTTGAAAGCTGTGCCTGTACTTCAAACCAGCCAACAGGCCACTGCCGGTCCGCGCGGGCGGCCAGGCGTGGTGACCGCGCGACCGAACAACGCTTCGCAACCGGCAACCGACGCGCAAATTCAACAGAACAACGCGCGCCGGATGCTCGCAGTTTTGGCGAACCTCATGCCGATGGTCGATCAATATTTGCCTGGTCGAGCGTCGTCAGTGCGGCAGAAAATGACCGAAATGGGCATGCCCATGACTGCGTTCACTGCGATTAACAATCAGGGTGAAGCAACTACCGACGCGCTGATTCAGGCTGCAGCGACAGCCCCGCAGCAGATGCAAGCGCGGCTGTATCAACAAGCCGCTTACAAAGCTCTCGACGATGGTGATATTGATCGCGCGCGCCAGATTGCGACCGACCACTTGCAAAGTAATGCTCGCGATGCGGTGATGAAGCGAGTCGACTTTCGCGAGATGACAAAGAAAGCCGAAGGCGCGCGTTTCGATGAAGTCAAACAAGCGATGGCGCGGTTGACAACGGATAACGAGAAACTCGATCTGCTCTTGCAGGTCGCGAGTGACGCACAAACAACCAATCCAAAACTAGCCCTCCAGTGTCTGGATGAAGCCAGGCAAATGACCAATCGACGCGCGACGAATTACGACAACTTCGAGCAACAGCTAAAGGTGGCCCATGCGTTGGCTAGTGTCGATGCCGCGCGTACTTTCGAAGTGCTGGACCCGGGCATCAATCACCTTAATGAATTGCTCACAGCCGCGTCGGTGTTGAGTGGTTTCGAAATCAATATGTTTCGAGATGGCGAGATGACAATGCAGGGCGGAAATGGTTTGACTGGCATGGTGAATCGCTACGGACAGGAACTCGCAGTGCTCGCAAGAAACGACCTCGAGCGTTCCGAAACGCTGGCCGGCAGGTTCCAGTTTCCTGAAGCGCGGATCATGGCGCGCATGGCGATTGTCCAGGGATTGCTTGGTTTCCGACCAGCCGTTGGCGGCGGACGTGGCGGGTTTGGTGGTGGGGCAGTTACGATCAGGCAGGATTAACACATCTCTGTGTAACCTCTGTGTTTCCTGTGTCTCTGTGGTTGTTGTATCTTGTATTCCTATAACCACAGAGACAGAGAGAACACAGAGTTTGCACAGAGAACCTAACGAGCAAGGGGGAACATGAAGCGTTTCGACAATAAACCCGACATTTCACCAACCACACCGTACGATCCCAGCAATCCGGATCAAACTCCCGATCCCGTGCCGCTGCCGCCTGATTCCAGTCCCCAACCACAGGCGCCCGTTCGTGAACCGGATCAACCGCCTCCGATAGTAGAACCCTCTACACCGGAACCAACACGACTGTAGGCGGGAGTCGCCAAGCGATTTGAAAATTTCGTCTCTCCTACTCATCCTCAGTACCCGTGCCATACTGCGAGTTTTCCTGCGGATGGGCGTGTTTGGCCTGTTCCTGTTGAGCGCGCTCGACTCGTCGTTCCTCGTGCTTCCGTTCGGAAACGATCTGCTGCTGATCGCGCTGGTCAGTTCAAATCGAGGCAGTCTGGTTTGGATCCTCTACGTTGTTGTTTCCGCAATCGGATCGGTTGTCGGTGTTCTTATAGTCGACTTGCTGATGCGAAAGATGGGTGAGAAGGGACTGGAAAGGTTTGTCAGTCAGAAACGAATCGAAAAACTCAAGCAGAAGCTTGAGAACAAGGCCGGCATCACCGTATTCATTGCGACTCTGATTCCGCCGCCTTTCCCATTCACGCCTGTGGTGATGACGGCTTCGGCGCTACAGTCTCCGCGAGGCACGTTGCTGGCGGCTGTATTCGTCGGGCGGCTGGTGCGATTCGGCGCCGAGGCAGTGCTCGCGCTTTATTTTGGACGGCAAGTGCTGGCCTTTATGAACTCGGATGTTGTCACTTATTTCGTTTACGCTTTAGTCGGAATCGCGGTTGTGTTGAGCACACTGTCGATACTGCGGTGGCTCAAACGTTCCTAGCCGTGCGTTGTTTGTTTTCTTTTGTACGTTTTTGTAGGTCCGTGTAAAATCCACGGTCGAAAATCCTCCTGAAGGGAGCCCGCAGGTATGCCAGAGACTCGGGGCATTCAAGCCACTGACGAAGTGAAAGCAGAATGGTCCAACGCGTACAAGTTCTACATGAGAGCGCCAGGTGACCGGTTTGACAAGAAAAAGGATCGGACCGCACGCATAGACTATGTAGCCCAGGAAATGAAATTGACTCGCAAACAGGCCAAACGACGTATCAGAAATTACGAAGCTTGGCAGCGAAACATCAAAAAGGGCATCGTTCGTCCGTAACTATCGGAAAAAACACGCTCTATCTCAATCCAGGCTGGAACCTCACCCAGCAACTACCGCGCATTACTGAGTAGTCTGCCCTTGTAATCGCCGGGTCCAGTTCACCAGTTCCTCCAACAGTTGCCGGATGAGCTTCTTCGCTGTTTCGTCAGTCAGCTTGCCGTCCTCGCCGAAATGGGTGTGCGCATTCGAAAGCATGACTTCCGGCTGATTGACTGGATACATGTTGAGAAAAACGAACATTTGCCGCAGGTGATACTGAGCGCGTGCGGTGCCGAGCGTGCCGACAGTGGCGCCCATAATGGCGACTGTCTTGCCGTTCCAGGCGCTGTCGCCGTACGGACGAGAGGCCCAGTCAATCGCGTTTTTCAGCACGCCGGGCACTGAATAGTTGTATTCCGGAGTGACCAGCAGAATGGCGTCGGCACTCCGAACCCGTTGTTTGAGCTCGGCGACTTTGGTTGGCGGTTGGTTTTCCTCATCCTGATTGAACGGCGGGATGCCATTCAGTTCGAAGATGTCGATGCGCGTGCCGTCGGGCGCGAGTTCCTGTGCTGCTCGCAGCAAGGCGCGGTTGTATGACTCCTTGCGCAAACTCCCCGCGATTCCCAAAATAACAAACGGATTACTCACTTACGTTTCCTCCCGTGGAATGACGTTTAGCTACAGATTACACGGCTGATTTGTAGAATCTGTGTGTTCTGTGGATTATAGTAAGCTCCCCAATCCCCAAAAGTGGTTTAACCAGAATGTCTCCTCAGGAGGTTACCGGTGAGCTTCAATTTTCAGGGCCGCCAATTATGGGTAGGCCTATTCTTCTTACTTAGTGCGGGATTAGCGCTTATGTCGTGTACAGATAATCCGAATTCAGCTTCTACATCCGGCGCCGCAACCAAAGACGCCGCGCAAAAATTTCTCGGCGACTCCGAAAAACGCCTGCTCGATCTGAATATCAAAGCCGGCCGGGCAGACTGGGTGAAGAGCACTTTCGTCACCGACGATACCGAAGCGATCGCTGCTGATGCCAACGACCAGGTGATTGGCGCCACCACCGAACTCGCCGAACAGGCAAAGCGTTACGAGAGTCTAGATCTATCGGCGGAAGACAAACGAAAACTAAAGCTGCTCAAACTAGCGCTCACGCTTCCGGCCCCGAAAGACCCGAACGAACGCAGCGAACTGACGAAGATCGCAGCGGGAATGGAGGGCGATTATGGCAAAGGCAAATACTGTCCCGACGGCGATAAGGGTAAGTGTCTGAGTCTTCCCGATCTCGAACAGATCATGGGTAACAGTCGCGATCCCGAAGAGTTGAAGAAGGCGTGGGTCGGCTGGCATCAGATTGCCGTGCCGATGCGCAAAGACTACATGCGGTTCGTTGAGCTGAGTAACAAGGGCGCGCAGGAGATGGGCTTCAAAGATACGGGCGCGATGTGGCGTTCGAAGTACGACATGGAGCCCGACGCTTTCGCCGCCGAGATGGAGCGCTTGTGGCAACAAGTCAAACCACTGTATGACTCGCTCTACACCTACACGCGTCGCAAACTTTCTGAGAAGTACGGCAAAGAAGTTGTTGCTGAAGACAAACCAATCCCCGCGCACCTGCTCGGAAACATGTGGGCCCAAACCTGGGGAAACATCTATCCGTTGCTCGCGCCCGCCAACGCGGATCGCGGTTACGACCTGACGCAGATACTGAAAGCCAGAAATACCGATGCGAAGCAGATGGTTCGTTACGGTGAAGGTTTCTTCACGTCGCTCGGTTTCGATCCGTTGCCGCCGACGTTCTGGGATCGATCGTTGTTTGTTAAGCCGGCGGATCGCGAAGTGGTTTGTCACGCCAGCGCGTGGGATCTCGACTACGAAAAGGATGTGCGGTTGAAGATGTGCATCCAGATCAACGAGGAAGACTTTACCGTCGTTCATCACGAGTTGGGTCACAACTATTACCAAATGGCGTACGCGACCAGGCCGTTTCTATTTCGTGACAGCGCCAACGACGCTTTTCACGAAGCGATCGGCGACACGATCGCACTTTCAGTGACGCCGCCTTACCTGAAGCAACTCGGTTTGATTCAAACCGTACCGGACCCAAGCGCGGACATTGGCTTTCTGCTGAATCGCGCGCTGGATAAAGTCGCCTTTCTCCCGTTTGGGTATCTGGTGGATCAGTGGCGTTGGAAAGTTTTCTCAGGCGAAGTGAAGCCGGATAGCTATAACAAAGCGTGGTGGGACTTGCGCGAGAAGTATCAGGGCGTTGCGCCGCCGGTGCCGCGCACGGAACAGGAATTCGATCCGGGTGCGAAGTATCACGTGCCGGCGAATACACCGTATGCGCGTTATTTCCTCGCGGCGATCCTTCAGTTTCAATTTCACCGCGCGCTCTGTCGCGAAGCGGGCTTCAATGGACCGCTATACCAGTGCTCGATCTACGGCAACAAGAAGGCTGGTGAAAAACTGAAGACAATGCTGGCGATGGGCGCTAGCGAGCCATGGCCGGCAGCACTCAAAGCCATGACCGGCGAAGACAAGATGGACGCGACGGCAATCATCGATTACTTCGCGCCCCTGAAGACATGGCTCGACG
>Ga0075423_10002279_pt1 | contig 17309 bp, 15 predicted proteins | sample SoiMethybrSBSTD2_FD_80114 | JGI IMG/M metagenome (GOLD analysis project Ga0075423, IMG submission 80114) | Bulk soil microbial communities from a Populus tree surrounding site in Tennessee, USA - Soil MetaG P. TD hybrid SBSTD2 | ecosystem: Environmental > Terrestrial > Soil > Tree plantation...
AAGGGCGACGTGTTCACCAAGGACGTGATCGAGACCTGGCTCGAGTACAAGCGCAAGAAAGAGGTGGACGCGATCCGGCTCCGCCCACATCCGTACGAGTTCGCGCTGTATTTCGATATCTAAAAACCCCTCGACCCTTCCCTCTCCCCGTTTCGGGGAGAGGGAAGGGAAGTGAGGAGGAGGGTTTCATGAAAAAGATCGAAGCGATCATCAAGCCTTTCAAGCTGGATGAAGTGAAACAGAAGCTGACTTCCATCGGCATCTCCGGCATGACGATCACCGAGGTGAAGGGGTTCGGCCGGCAAAAAGGCCACACCGAGCTCTACCGCGGCGCGGAATACAGCGTCGATTTTCTTCCGAAGGTGAAGATCGAGATTCTCGCGCCGGCGGAGCTCGCGCCGAAAATCGTCGAGACGATCCGCGACTCGGCGCAGACCGGCAAGATCGGCGACGGCAAAATCTTCGTCACCGACGTCGAAGAGGTGATCCGCATCCGCACGAACGAAAGAGGCGAGGACGCGATCCGGTAACGGCGCGTCCTTTCTTCGTATCCGGGCGTTACGCGCGCCCTATCTTGCCGCACCGCCGCCGGGCATGAATCTGCCCCCCAGATGCCGGGCGAGAAATTCCTCCGCCTTAGCGTAAAAATCCAGCTTGTTCTCTACCCGCAGCATACGGTGGCCTTCGTCGTCGTAAATGAGGTATTCGACGGGCTTGTTCGCCTTGCGCATCGCCTCGACCATCTGCTCGCTCTCGCTCTTGACAACGCGGACGTCGTTCCGGCTGTGGGCGATCAGGAGCGGCGCCTTGATGTTGTCGACGAAAAAAAGCGGGGAGCGGGACCGCATCAGCTCTTCGTCTTTTTTTGGATCGCCGACCCGGCGGTTGAATAGCGCCTCCGAAATCCTCCAATAGGCCGGCATCGTCTCCCGGTGCGAGATCAGGCTGCTGATGCCGACGCGGCTTACGCCGGCGACAAAAACGTCGGGGCTGAATGTGAGGGCGGCGAGCGTCGCATAGCCGCCGTAGGAGGCTCCCATGATCGCGATTTTTTTCGGATCGGCGATGCCTCGGTCGATGAGCCAGCGCGCGCCGTCGATCAGATCGTCGTTCATCTTGCCGCCCCATTCCTTGAATCCAGCCTCGACGAATTTTCTGCCGTAGCCTGTCGACGAGCGGTAGTTCACTTGCAGCACCGCGTAGCCGCGGTTGGCGAGCCACTGCACCGCGTCATAATAGCCCCAGCGGTCGCGCGCCCACGGTCCGCCGTGGACCAGCAGCACCGTCGGGAGATTTTTTTCTGCGCCGACGGGCAGTGTCAGGTAGCCGTGGAGCGTGAGCCCGTCGCGCGCGGAATAGGCGATCGGACGCATCTTCGCGAGCTTCAACGATTCGAACTTGGAGCGCTCGCTGAAAAGCAGCGTGGTCGTCTTCGTAGCGCGATCGTACGCGTAATGTCGCCTAGCGCCAGTGTCGCTCTCGTAAGAAACGATCCAGATCCGATCCCCCAGATCGCGGCGTCCAAGACCCGCAGAGGTAATGATCGGCGAATCGTACGGCGGATTCTCGAGCGTAAATTCGCCGTCGTGAAGCTGCCGCAGCCGCGCCAGGTCGTCGGCGACGGCGGGATCGAGTCCCTGCCATTCGAGCTTATCGCGGTAATACGCGACCGCCTGCACTTCTTTAGTGACGGGATGGATGACAACGTGTTGAATGTCGTAGTCGGGATCGTGCGCGAGCACCATCTCCTTGCCCGTGGCGAGGTCGATGGCGAGAAGTCCTGAAGTATTTTGGTCGGGCGTGCCGCGCTTGTAGAAGGTTTTCTCGTCGCGCGAGTAGCCGTAGAAGCCGCCGCCTTCGCCCGGCTGCGCGCGCCGCAGCATCCGCCATGGCGATTTCTCGTTGTCGCGGATGATGACGCCCGGCGCCGTCGCCGCGATGCGGATTCTCCAATCGCGGTCCGCCGCCCACCAGATCTGCCGGCCGCTGTTGCGATGGATCATGCGGGTCTCGCCGCTCGCGATATTGACGCGGTAGACATCGTGAAAGTGGCGGTTTCTGAGATTCATCGCGATCAGAATGTCGCCCGGAAAGTCGGGGCTCACCGCGAATAGCATGGAAAGGACTCCGGGATAAGGCGTCAGGTTTTTCTGCGCGCCGGTGGCGATGTCAACCGTGTAGAGCTGCCAGTTCTCGTCGCCGCCGTTGTCCTGCGCGAAGACCAGGTGCGCGCCGTCGTAGAGCCAGGTGTAATGAAGGATGCCGCGCTTTTTTTCGTCCGTGAGACGGCGATCATCCTTGCCGTAGAGGGTCCTCATCCAGAGCTGCATGACATTGTCGCGATCGGGCCTCGTGTAGGCGAGGTATTTTCCGTCGGGAGAAATCTGCGGGTTGGCGCGCTCGGGATTGCCGAAGAGTATTTCCCGCGCGATCAGACGCGGCTCATTCGAGTTCAAGCTGCAAGCGGAGAGAAAGAGGACGGCGACGAGCCGGACGGAGCGGAGGATCTTCATGATCGGGCTCCTTTCGCGCACGTAAGATGGGAGGCGGAGGCGAGATCCAGATGTTAGCCGGGCGCTATCATCGCGCAGAAAACCGCTTTAGGCAAGACGCGATTGCGGCGGCTCATGGCCCTCCGGAATCCTTCTTATGCTCCCCCTTACCAGCGACGTGACAATTCCCGTCGCGCAGATCGCGCCGAGAATCTCGAGCGCGATCCGCATGCCGGTCATGAACGCCGCGACGGGGATGCGCGACGCCGCGGCGGTCGAGACTGCGACTCCGCCCAGGTGGGCCGACAACACGGAGGTCGCGACGGCGATGCTGATCGCCTGACCGGTGAAGCGGAAGGTCGAGAGGATCGCCGCGGCGACGCCATAGTGAGTTCTTTCTACCGAGCTCACCGTCGCGTTCACGTTGGGCGAGCTGAAGAACGCGTGACCGATTCCCAGCAGCATGAGCCGCGGGACGATCGACGCAGCGGTCGCGTCCGCCGCGAGGCGCGCGAGCGAAAAGATCGCCGCCGCGACGAGCGCCATGCCGATCGACGATAGGACCCTAGGCTGAATCTTATCCGACAGCCGGCCGGTGAGCGGCGAGAGCGCGGCCATGACGACGGGCTGTGCCAGCAGGATGAAGCCCGCGTGCTCGGGCCGGAAGCCGGAGACGAGCTGGAGATAGAGCGACATGATGAACGAGACGCCGAAGACCGCGCTGTAATTCAGCAGCGCCGTCACCGTCGAGAAGGCGAAGGAGATATTTTTGAAAAGACGCACGTCGAGGAGCGGCGACACCACACGCGTCTCGTAAAATAAAAATATAGCGAGCAGCGCCGCGCCCGCGCCGACAAGCGTGCGGAAAAACGGCGCGCCCTGCTGCTCTGAGAGTGTCAGGCCCAACAGAATCATCGTGAGGGCCAGCCCCCACATCGCGATGCCGAGCGGGTCGAGCCGCTCGCCGCGTCGCTCCGCCGCGTCGCGCGGGACTTTCGTCAGCGCCAGCGCGATCACGCCGGCGCCGATCGGCACGTTGACGTAAAAGACCGAGCGCCAGCCGAGGCTCTCGACGAGAAATCCGCCGACCGACGGTCCGAGCGAGAGGCCGATGTAAACCGCGGCGGTTTGGATGCCCAGCGCCTTGCCGCGCTCGTGCGGCGGAAAAATCGTCGTGAGCAGCGCTATCGAGTTCCCCGCCATCATCGCCGCGGCGACGCCCTGGACGAAGCGCGCGGCAATCAAGCTCCCGAGCGAAAAAGAGAACCCGCAGAACGCCGACGCGACCGTGAACAGCGCGACGCCGATGACGTAAATCGAGCGCCGCCCGCGGATGTCCGCGAGCCGGCCGAACGGGATGACCGAGATCGTGAGGCCGAGCACGTAAGACGTGGCGATCCAGCCGAGCGCGACGACGTCGCTATGGAACGCATGGCCGATGGTGGGCAGCGCGAGATTGACCACGCTGCCGTCGAACGGCGTCGTGAACGCGCCGAAGGTCGCGACCGCGAGCGCGGCGCGCTTCGCCGCCGTCGTGAACGGCTCCCTTTCTCCGGGCATGCGGGCGATGATAGCAGGAAGAGGTTTAGGACGGGAGCGGCGAAGCGAGAAAGCGATCGGCTATTACAATTTTTTCATTAGGCCTGAGGCCACTTGCCGAACGAAGTTCTGGCGGCTTAAGCTCCACAGCCAGATGCTCAAACCGCCGAAGATGAAGAAAGCGAGCGCGCTCGGCCAGAGCGGCAGCGCGTGACCGCCAACGATCACACGGCCGCCGATGACGAAGCGCACGAGCTGCGCGAGAGCTATCAAGCCGAAGATGACGCTTGCGACGCGGAGGCCGATGATTTGTGAGCGCATGATCCCTCCCGTGATCGAGGGCGGCTACTTCTTCCCCTTGCCCTCTTCCCCAGGCTGCTTGCCCGGCTCGAAGCCGCCGACCTCGTGATAGACGACCTTGCTCTCCTGCTCGAAAGCGCGCACTTGCGGCGCTTCGCCGGGGAGGCCCAGCTTCTTCCACATGCCCGCGACCTGATCGTAGACTTCTTTCCTCAGCGCCGTGCGCTTGGAGAAGACCGGCAGATAGCGGTGCTCCTTGCACGCGTTGATCAGCGCCTTGGAGCCGTACGGTCGCTCCTCCGGCGGGTTCTGCGTCGGGTCGAGCCAGGTGCTCCAGGTATTGCGCAGGATGTCGATGTCCTCGATCGGGTTGCAGCGGCTGCTCATCGCCCAGATGACCTGATCCATGTCGGTCGGGTCGACGTCTTCGTCGACGGCGATGATCCACTTCGTATAATAGGCGCCGCCGGGGACCTGCGCCGCCAGCGCCAGCGCCTGCGCCGCGTGGCCCGCGTAGCGCTGCTCAAGGCTCAGTATCGTCATGCCGAAGCCGCCGGCGCCGGCCGGATGGCAATAGACGCCCTGAATGCCGGGGATGCCTAGCTTGTCGAAGTCGTCCCAGATGCGCGCCGAGCGGATGATCGAGAAAAAGCCGCTCTGCTCGTTCGAGGGATAATCCGCCATGAGCGCGTTGGTGAGGATCGGCTTGTTGCGGTAATGCATCGCCGTCACTTCGACCAGCGGGCAGCCCGCCTCGGGCCGGCCGTAATAGCCGGGGAACTCGCCGAACGGCCCTTCAGTCTTGACCGAGTTCGGCCTGATGATGCCTTCGATGACGAGCTCGGCGTTGGCGGGAATCAATAAATCGGTCGTCGTGCCGCGCACGACGGGAATCGGCTGGCCCTTGATCCCGCCGGCATATTCGTATTCGGAGACGTTCTTGGCGAAGGTTTGCGAGCCGATGACCATGAACAGCGGATCGATGCCCCAGCAGGCGACGACCGGTATCGCCTCGCCCTTCTGCCATGCGCGCGTGATGTGAAGCCGCGCGTCCTTGCCCGGCGAAAGATAGAGGCCAGCCTCCTTTTTCCCCTGCAGCATCATTCGGTAAGTGCCGATGTTCAAATAGCCGGTGTCGGGATCGCGCGTGATCACCGCGTCGGCGGTGCCGGCGTAGCGGCCGCCGTCGAGCGGCCAGTGCTTGGCGATCGGCAGCGCTTCGAGATCGATCTCGGCGCCGGTCTTAGTGTTCTCGTAAAAGCCCGCAGCGCTCTTGTCGACTTCCTTCGGTGGAATGCGGCGCTTGAGCTTGTCTTTGACGCGTCGGATGAGCTCGATCGTCGGCGTATCGGGTGGCTCTTCGAGCGTGAGCGCGATGCGCCGGAAGCTCGGGCCGAGGATGTTCCACAGATGGCGCGCGCCGATCGGGCTCTGCTCGTACCCCTTGGTCTTCTCCATCAGGATCGCCGGCGACGGATCTTGTTTGGCGACGAGATAGCCGATCGCGCTCATCTGCTCGACCGCGTCGAGCGGCTCCTTGATGCGGATGAGCTCGCCCAGCTCGTCTACCCGTTCGAGCCAGTCGCGCAGATCCTGGATCGGTTCGTGCGGCGGCTCTTTGATCGACGTCGCCTGTGGCGAGCGGTTTTCGGCTTTGGCCATGAGGAATCCTCCGGAAATTTACGCTGTAGGATCGTGATTCTTAATCCGTTAGCCCCGAGCTTGCCTGTCCTGAGTGCAGTCGAAGGGTCGAAGGGCTCCCGGACTCTTCACCTTGCTTGAAAATAAACCCGGATTCAAGCGATTCTCACCGCTTCGGCAGCAGCGAGCTGAAGTAGGCGAAGGCGTCGTAGGCGCGATAAATCATGTTCTCGCGCATCACGTCGATATCCTTTTGCGGCATCGTGACCGGCTTGCCGACCGAGCTCGCAACCCACTGCATGTGGGCCGTGCGCTCGAGGTAGATCGCGTGGACTGTGGCGTACTCCAGGCTGTCGCCGACCATGATGATGCCATGGCCCTGGAGCAGCATCGCCATACGGCTGCCGAGCGTTTGCGCGACTTCCGTTCCATCCTGCACGCTGCAAATCAGCCGCGGGCTCGGGAAGATCGGCGTCTCCGGCGCGAACGGCGCCGCCTGATTGTAGATCGGCAGCAGCGGCACGCCCGCGACAGAAAACGCCGTCGCGAGCGGCTGATGCGTGTGCACGACGGAGTTAACCTCCGGCCGCGCCTCGTAGATCGCCGCGTGGAGCATCGTCTCGCGCGGCGGCGCCTTGATCTTCGTCACCTGGCGCTTGCCGGCGACCTTGGCCGCGTTCGCGTCGCACACCGATTTGTATTCGTCGATATCGACGGTGATGATGTCTTTGCCCGTGATGCGTCCGAGCGGGGCGAGCACCGGCTTGATCAGGAATTTCCGCGTGCCGGGGATGCGCGCGCTCTGATGGCCGTGATAATCGGCGAGACCCTGATGGAACAGGATGCGATTTCCCAGCGCGACCTTCCCTTTCAGCTCTTCGATTTCCCTTGGTTTCACCTCGTCTCCTCCTCGTGTTTGATGTCGTCTTCGTCCGGCCAGCGCATGGCTGATCCATCGCCGTTCGCCTGGTCCGGCTCCTGCCATTGAATAGTCATCCAGTTCCACTGTTCCGGGTGGGCCGCGACGGTCTTTTCCAGCCAGCGCGTCATTCTCATCGTGTTTTCCACTACGTCGCCCTTCACGTCGCCGGAGCGACGCAGCTCGATCTCCGGCTCGACGACGAGCCGGAGCGCGCCGCTCTTTTCGCGCAACAGGCACGCCGGAACCACGGCGGCGCCGGTCCTGAGCGCCAGCGTCGCGGGGCCGCGGCGCGCGGTCACGAAGCGGCCGAAAAACGGCGCGCGCACGCCGCTGCCGGAGCGAAACTCATCGGCGATGACCACTGCGACGGAGTTTTCTTTCAACACCGCGGTCAATTCGCGAAACGCATCTTTGCGCGGATGGGAATGGATCGTCCTCTGCCCCACTTTCAAGCGGTATTTATCCGCCAAGTCGCCGATCTTCCCGCCGCGCGGGTGGTTGATCAGCGTGTAAACGGGCAGGCCTTCCGCCGCGAGGCGCGTCCCGAGCAGCAGGAAATTCCCGAAGTGGGCGCTTAAAACGATGACGCCCTTATTCTTTGCCAAGGCGGCCTTCAAGTGTTCCACGCCCTCGGCGGGGATTTCCTCCCGGAGACGCTTAAGGCCGGTGTCGACCGACAGCCCCGCTTCGGCGAAGCTGCGGAAGAAATTTCGCAGCGATTCGCGCGCGATGCCGTCGGCAGCCGCCGGGTTCATCCGAGCGCGCAAGGCGGCCGCCAGATTGCGCACGGAGCGCTCGCGGAATTTTTGAAAGCGGTGAAACCCGACGTCCGCCGCCCAGCGAAAGACCCCGAGGACCACCTTCCGGGGGAGCAACCAGAGCAGCAGCCGGGCAGTCCAGACGCCGGTAAACAGGGCGATATAAGCGACTGTCGCGCGTATCCGGCGCATTTCCTTGCCAGGGGCTAGCGATATTTACCGGCGCGCAAGCCCCGGCATCCTTTGCCTGTACCATAATCGGGAAGGCTTTGACAAACGGGCGCTCTGTTTAAAAATATCCTAAGCAAAATCAGTCATTTAGATACCAAGGAGTGGTCCCGAAACGGCCCTTCCGGTTTGTCTTCGGGCGGTTTTAATGCTACAAAATTTGCGTTCCGATGAACGAGGAAAAGCGCTATGCGGATGATCCTGCCGCCGTTACGACAGCGACGTTCGGTGGACAAATATCTGAGCCATTTTTTCCAGGAGTACCGCCCATCGGACTTCAAGCGGGCGATTGCGTCCCTCTGCCGCTATTATCACCTGAAGCTCCCTAAAATCGAATGGTACGAGTACATCGATTGGGGTAAGACCGCCGGGAAGACTTACGAGAACGGCCAGATCTACCTCGTCCACCCGGAAAATTGGAAGCGGGGGCGGAAATACAAGTCAGAGCGCAAGTGGATCAACACGGTTTACCACGAGCTCGGCCACTACATCTTCTGGGCCGACGCCGAAAGCAAAGCGGATAATTTCGCCTTTCGCATGGTCCGCGGGCTGAACCACAATCATCGAAACGGCTTTCATCGGTAGGGTCGCTTCTCTCCGCGCCGTGTGCTAAATTTTTTCCTTCTCGTCTGGGAATCATGGACTACAAAGATACCCTCAACCTGCCTAAAACCAATTTTCCCATGCGTGCAAACCTGCCGCAGAACGAGCCCGCCCAGGTCGAAAAATGGGAAAAGGATAAGACCTATTTCAAGATCCTCGAGGCGAATCGGGGAAATAAAAAATACATCCTGCATGACGGCCCGCCGTACGCCAACGGCAACATCCACATCGGCCACGCGCTGAATAAGATCCTCAAAGATATAATCGTCAAGTCGAAGAGCATGAGCGGTTTCTATTCCCCTTACGTGCCTGGCTGGGATTGCCACGGCTTGCCGATCGAGCTCCAGGTCGAGAAAAATATCGGCCGGCAGAAAAAGCTCGCGCTCGGCAAGGCCGAGATCCGCCGCCTGTGCAAAGAATACGCGGAGAAATACATCTCGATCCAGCGTGAGGAGTTCAAGCGTCTTGGCGTGCTGGGCGATTGGGAGAACCCCTACCGCACCATCGATCCCAAATACGAAGCGGTCGAGGTGCGCGAGCTGGGGAAGATGATCGCCGGGGGTTTGCTCTATCGCCAGAAGAAGCCGGTCTACTGGTGCGCCTCGTGTGTGACCGCACTGGCCGAGGCGGAGGTCGAATACGAGGACCACACCTCGGCGTCGATCTACGTCAAATTCGCGGTTAAAGACGGCAAGGGGAAGCTCGCCGCCGATAACCTTTACTTCGTCATCTGGACGACGACGCCGTGGACGCTGCCGGCGAACCAGGCGATCGCGGTCCATCCGACTTTCGTCTACCGGCGCGTCAAGACGCCCGCGGGCGATCTGATCCTCAATCAGGAGCTGGTGGAGAAAGTCATGGCCGCAGGCGGATTCGCGGCAAAAGATTACAAGATTCTCGACGGCGCCTGGACCGGCGCCGAGTTGGAAGGGGTTGTCTGCCGCCATCCGTGGATCGATCGCGACGTGAAAGTGATCCTCGGCGATTTCGTCACCCAGGACCAGGGCACCGGGGCGGTCCACATCGCGCCGGGCCACGGCATGGAAGACTACGTCGCCGGCCAGCGCTACAACCTCGAAGTGCTGGCGCCGGTGGACGACGAGGGGAGATTTACCGCCGAGGCGGGCGACCTCGCGGGCGAGAGCGTCTTCAAGGCCGATGCCTCGATCTTCAAGAAACTGAACGATGCGCATGCGTTGCTCAAAGAAGACAAGCTCACGCACAGCTACCCGCACTGCTGGCGCTGCAAGCGGCCGGTGATCTTCCGCGCCACCGAGCAGTGGTTCGTCTCGATGGAAAAGAACGAGCTGCGCCGCCGCTCGCTGGATGCGATCGACCAGGTTCAGTGGATTCCGCCGTGGGGGCGCGAGCGCATCCGCGGCATGCTGGAGAGCCGCCCCGACTGGTGCATCTCGCGCCAGCGCGCCTGGGGCGTGCCGATTCCGGTTTTCTACTGCAACAATTGCAAGCACGCGACGCTGAGCCAGGCGATCTGCGACCACGTCGCGGGCATCTTCGAGCGCGAAGGCTCCGATGCGTGGTTTAAGCGCCCCGCTGCCGAGCTGATTCCGCCGGGGCTCAAATGCGCCGGCTGCGGCTCGACCGATTTCTCTAAGGAAGAAGACATTCTGGACGTCTGGTTCGATTCCGGCGTAAGCCACGCCGCGGTGGTCGAGGTGGACCCGCGCCTCGGGGGCCGCGCCGATATGTATCTCGAAGGCAGCGACCAGCACCGCGGCTGGTTTCACACCTCCCTGCTCACTTCCGTTGCTACGCGCGGCCGTGCGCCCTACGCGAGCGTGCTGACGCACGGCTTCACGCTCGACGGCAAGGGGCGGAAGATGTCGAAGTCGCTCGGCAACGTGATCGCGCCGCAGGAGATCATGAAAAAGCACGGCGCCGAGATCGTGCGCCTGTGGGCCGCCGCCGAGGACTACCGCGAAGACGTGCGCATCTCGGACGAGATCTTGAACCGCCTCGTCGAGGCGTATCGCAAGCTCCGGAACACGGCGCGCTTTTTGATCAGCAACCTCTACGACTTCGACCCGGACAGCGATGCAGTCGCGTTCGACCGGCTCGACGAGCTCGACCGCTGGATCCTCGGGCGCACGCGGTCGCTCTCGGGCCGCTGCGTCGAGGCATACGAAAAATTCGAGTTCCACGTCGTCTATCACGCGCTCAATAATTTCTGCAGTGTGGACTTGAGCGCGCTCTATCTCGACATCGTCAAGGACCGTCTTTACTGCGAGGCGCCGCGCTCGGCCGGGCGCCGCTCGGCGCAGACGGCGCTCCACCGCATTCTCGACGTTCTGGTCCATCTCATGGCGCCGATCCTGTCGTTCACCGCGGCGGAGATCTGGCAGCATATGCCGAAGAAGCGCGAGGCCGCCGAGAGCGTCTTCATGTCGCGGATGCCGGCGGACGCGGCCCTGGTCGACGAAAAGCTGAGCGAGCGCTGGGAGCAGATTTTCAAGGAGCGGAGCGAGGTGTTGAAGGCTCTTGAAGAAGCGCGGAGCCGGAATATCATCGGCCATTCGCTCGACGCCCGCGTAGTGCTGCATACGCTGAACGGCAACGCGCTGCCGCGTCTCGGCGAGATCCTCCAGCAGGACGAGCAACGGGCCGAGGATATTCTCATCGTCTCGCAGGGCGCGGTGGTGAGAGACAACGCCGACGCCGCGGTCACGACCGCGATGCAGCGCGCCGGCGAGTCGCAGGACGTCGACGGCCGCTTTTTATACCAGAGCCAACTCCTCAACTGCCTGATCGAGGTCGCCAAGGCGAGCGGGAGGAAGTGCGAGCGCTGCTGGAAATATTCCGAAGAGGTCGGATGCGACCCGGAGCATCCCACGGTCTGCGCCCGCTGCGCGCGCGTGCTGAGGGAGCTCAAGGTTGAACCCTAAATTCAAGCTCGTCCTTTTTCTCCTCGTCGCGATCGTCGCGCTCGACCAGGCGAGCAAGGCGATCGTCGACCGTACGATGCCGCTTTACCATTCGATTCCCGTTATCGAGAACGTCTTCAGCCTCACGTATATTCGCAACACCGGTGCGGCGTTCGGCTTCCTCGCGCGCAGCGGCGAGCTTTTCCGCCGCACGTTCTTGATCGGCTTTTCCATCGCGGCGATCGGCTTCATTCTCGTCATGCTGCGCCGGCTCCCTGAGAACGAGAAGGGTCTCACGATCGCGCTCGGCTTCATCCTCGCCGGCGCTGTCGGCAATTTGATCGACCGGCTGCTCTACGGCGAGGTGATCGATTTTCTCGACTTCTACTGGTCGCGTTATCACTGGCCGGCGTTCAACGTCGCCGACAGCTTCATCACGATCGGCGTCGTGGTGATTCTTTTCCGCCTCGCCCTGACCAAGGGCGAGGATCCGTTTGCGCCGCGCGAGAGGATTTCATAAATAGGTAGGCGCGGGGCTTGAACCGGCCCCTACATTTCGTCACAGGAGGATGCCTTTATGCTCAGAGCCCAGGACATGAGAGGCGTGATGGCGATGATGCCGGCGTTCACGACGCCGGACGGCGACTCGCTGACGGCGACCGACACGATCAATACCGCCGAGCTCGCCCGCGCGGTCGACCGGATGATCGGCGACGGCGCGGACGTGATCGCGACGATGGGGAGCTTCGGCGAGTGCCACACGCTGCTGCTCGACGAGCAGAAAAAGCTCGCCGAGGCGACGATCGCCGCCGCGCGCAAGCGCGTCCCGGTGATCGTCGGCTGCACGAGCCTCAACACGCGCGAGACCTTAATGAAGATGAAGCTCGCCGCCGACATGGGCGCCGACGGCGTGCTCTGCGGCGTGCCGTTTTACTTCCCAGCGACCGCGGACAACGCGGCGCAGTTTTATCTCGACATCGCCGACGCGTTCCCGCAGCTCGGCATCGTCATCTATCACAACCCGGCGCTCCATCACGTGAAGCTTCCGGTGTCGATCTTCGAGAAGCTTGTCACGCGTCCCAACATCGTCGCGATGAAGGACAGCCACCGCACGCCGCTCGAATTCATGCAGCTCATGAACGTGATCAAGGGTAAGATAAGCGTATTGTGCAACCAGAGTCAGGCTTACCCGTTCGTCCAGATGGGCGCCGCCGGCTGCTGGTCGATCAACGCGTGGCTCGGCCCGTGGCCGGTGCTGCGTCTGCGCGACGCGTGGCGCGCGGGCGATTGGGAAACGGTAAAGCAGATTTGCCTCGATCTCGAAGCCCATGGCAGGACCAAGACCGGAGGCGGCCTCAATTGGCGTGAGAACCATGCCAAGCTCGCCATGAACTACGCCGGCTATTGCTCGCCCGGGCCTTTGCGCCCGCCGTTCCGCAACATCCCGCCGGAGGTAATGGAAGACGCTAAGAAATTAGCCGAGGGCTGGAAGAAACTCTGCGAGAAGTATCCGCCGAAAAAGGCGGCGGCGTAGGGAAAGCTACAAGCCCAGATACGCCTTGCGCACTTCCGGGTCTTCCGCGAGCTCTTTGGCGCTGCCGGCGCGGACGATTTTTCCGGTCTCGAGCACGTAGCCGCGGTCGGCGATATGAAACGCCGAGAAGATATCCTGCTCGACGAGGAGCACGGTGACCCCCTCCTTCCGTATCTCGGCTAATACTTCGAGCAAAAGATCGACGACGACCGGCGCGAGGCCGAGGCTCATCTCGTCCACCATCATGAGCTGGGGCGCCGCCATCAGGCCGCGCGCGATCGTGCACATCTGCTGCTCGCCGCCCGAGAGGCTGCCGGCGAGCTGGCGGCGGCGCTCCTCTAGCCGCGGAAAAAGCTTGTAGACGCGCTCCAGATCGGCCGCGATCTTCTGTTTGTCGCTCCGGCAGTATGCGCCCATAAAAAGATTCTCCTCGACCGACATCTGATCGAAGAGCTGCCGTCCCTCCGGAACCTGGACGAGGCCCAGAGCGAAGACCTGGTCGGCGGTCATTTTGTCGAGCGCGCGCCCGGCGAACTCGATGCGCCCGCGGCTCGCGAGGATACGCGAGAGCGCGCGAAGCAGCGTACTTTTACCCGCGCCGTTGCTGCCCACGAGCGCCACGATCTCGCCGCGGTTGATCTCGAGCGCGATCTCGCGCAGCACCGGCACCTCGCCGTAGCCCGCCTGCAGCCCTTCGACCTTGAGCAGCGGCTCGCTCACGAGCGCCTCCGGCCGAGATAGGCCTCGATCACGCGCGTGTCGGTCAGGACCTCTTCGGTCTTGCCCTCGGCGAGCTTTTCGCCGTGGTGCAGCACGATCAGTCGGTCGGAAAGGCTCTGGATCGCCTTCATGACGTGCTCGATGACGAGGATGCTGATGCCCTCCGCGCGCACCTTCTTGATGATCGCGATCACCTCTTCGATCTCGACGTGATTGAGCCCCGCCATCACCTCGTCGAGCAGCAGGAGCTTCGGGCGCAAGGCGAGCGCCTTGGCGAGCTCCAATCGCTTGCGGTCCGGCCCGCCGAGCGCGTCCGCGCGCTGGCGCTCGCGCTTATCGAGGCCGACGAAAGCGAGCCAGCGGTGCGCTTGCTCCTCGGCTTCGGCGAGATTCCGCGCGCCGCCCGCCGTGCCGAACAACGCGCCGACCGCGACATTGTCGAGCACGGTGAGGCCCGGGAACGGCCGCATGATTTGAAACGTCCGGCCGATGCCGAGGTGGGAGCGGCGATAGGCGGGAACGCCGTTGATCGGCGCGCCTTCGAATACGATCGTCCCGGCGGTCGGCGGCTGTGTCCCGCTCACCAGATTGATCAGCGTCGTCTTGCCCGCGCCGTTCGGGCCGATCAGCCCCAGGATCTCGCCGCGCTCCAGGGAGAAGCTCACGTCATTGATCGCGAGCAGTCCCTGATAGCGCTTGGTGACTTTTTGGGCTTCGAGAATCGTCATTTAAACGCTGTGCGCGCGGATGTTTTCTTGAAAGTAGCGCCAGCCGGACTGGTGGAAGCGCCGGACGAGATCGGCGAAGCCGCGCGGCATGAAGATCACCGCGACGACGATCACGACGCCAAAGAAGATGCTCGCGAGGCTCGTGAGCTTGCTCGCGAGGACCTCGGAGATCGCCGACAGCACGAAAGCTCCGAGGATCGGCCCGAAGACCGTGCCGGGTCCGCCGAAGACCGCCATGATGATCATCTTGACGTTGAGGCCGATGTCGAAGGCGCTCTCAGGATCGAGGAACGTGATCCAATAGGCGTGGATGCCGCCGGCGATCGCGGTGAAGACGCTGCAGAGCGCGAAGGCGAGCACCTTGTAAAGTGTCGTATTGACGCCCATGACCGACGCCGCGCCCTCGTTTTCCCGGATCGCGATCAGGCCGAAGCCGAAGCGGCTGCGCGAGATCCAGGCGACGGCGAGCGTGGTCACGGCGAGCAGCGCGAGCGACCCCTCGTAGAACCAGGTGTCGCCTTTGACGAGCGGCATGATCAACCCGATGTTGCGTCCGGCGATCTCGAGGTTCGAGACGATCGCGGTCATGACCACGGCGAGGCCGAGCGTCGCGATCGCGAAGTAGTGGCCGCGGAGCCGGAGCACCGGGAGGCCGATCAGAAACGCGAAAGCCAGCGCGAGGAAGATGCCGAGCGCGAGGCCGGCCGCGAACGGCCACTGGTACTGTACCATGCCGATCGCGACGCCGTAGCCGCCGAGGCCGTAAAAAACCGAATTGCCGAACGACGAATAGCCGGTGTAGCCGCCGATGATGTTCCAGCTCTGCGCGAGGACGGCGAGAATCAGCGCACTGGTGCCGAACTGAACCAGCACGGCGGATCCCCACGACGGGAGCGTCGCAAGCGCGGCGACGCCGACCCCGGCGATGGCGAGCTGATAACCGAGCTTCACGCCGTCCTCCCCAAGAGACCCGTCGGGCGCACGATAAGCACGAGCACCAGGATGCCGAAGCTCACCACGTCGGTATAGGTCGGCCCGATGTAGAGGGCGGTCAGCGCCTCGACGATGCCGAGGAAGAGGCCTCCGACAACGACGTTGAGCGAGTTATCGAGGCCGCCGATGATAGCGATCGCGAACGACTTCGCCGTGAGCGCTCCGCCGATATAAGGGTTGATCTGCGAGACGACGCCGTAAAGCGTTCCCGCCGCGCCCGCGAGCGCGGAGCCGAGACCGAAAGTAAGCGCGTAGATCCGGCGCGGGTTGACGCCGTAGAGACGCGCCGCGACGAGATTCTGCGCGGTCGCGCGAATGCCCCTTCCGATGCGCGTGTGCTCGAGAAACAGCCACAGCACGAGCGTGAGCCCGAGGGCGAGCACGAAGGCGAGCATGCGCACGAGCGGGACGGTCGCGCCGAGCAGTTCGAAGTTCGACCCGGCATAGGGTGGATTGACCGTGCGAAAGTCGGCGCTGAAGATCACCTGGGCGAGATACGTGATGACGACTTCGAGCCCGAACGTGATGAGCAGCGTGTTGAACATCGGCCCGCGGATGACGAGATTCAAGATGCCGCGCTGGATCCCGTAGCCGATGAGAAAGAGCACCAGCATCGAGAGCGGCAGCGCAGCGAACGGGTCGATGCCCAAGCCGGTGAAGAGATAGTAGCCCGCGTAGGCGCCCAGCATGATGAGGGCGCCGTGGGCCAGGTTGACGATGTTGAGCACGCCCCAGATAAGAACGAGACCCAGCGCCATCAAGGCGTAAAGACCGCCGAGCAGGACGCCGTTGACAATGATCTGCCAGAGGAGCTGCAAGTTTAACGCTGCCCCCATGGCGGCATCGGGTAAAGCGGCTTCTCCATCATGCCTTTGGGGCCGAAGACGGCGACAAGCTTACCCTTCTGGACCTGCACGACGGTCTGCGGCAGGCTGATCTGTCCGGCGGCGTTGAACTTGATGCGGCCGTAGAGGCTGTCGAAATCGAGCTTCGCGATCGCGTCGCGCACTTTCTCCGGATCGAGCGTGCCGGCGGCCTCGATCGCCTTGACGAACGCTTCCACGTCGGCGGCCGCCGACGCGGCGTGATAGTCGGCGTCGTAGCCGTAGCGCTTCTTGTACTCGCTGGCGAACTGCTCGGCGTTGCCGAAGTAGTCGTCCTTGAACGACGGCGACGGCAGCCACGAGGTCATGCCGAAGGCGTAGTCCGCGTCGTTACCCAGCGCGCTGCGGAAGTCCGCCGTCGGCACGCCGACGGTGAACGAGTAAAATTTCGGGCTCACGTTCAGCGTCTTCGCCTGGCGGATGAAGTTCAGAATCTCCGTCTCGTGCCCCGCGACCAGGATCGCATCGACGTTTTGGCTCTTGATCAGGGAGAGGATCGAGTTGAAATCCGACGCCTTGTCGCTGTAGCGCTGATCGACGACGATCTTCATGGAGGCGTTGCCGAGCAGTTTCCGCGTGCCCTCGGCCACGGAGACATCGAAGGCGTCGTCGGCGAAGATGAGCGCCACGTTCTTCGGCGCCGGGTTGAGTTTGGTCATGAGGTCGACGGTGCTCGAGAAATATTCCGTCGCGGCCGGCAGCGTGCCGAAAATATATTTATAGCCGCGGCTGAAGATCTGGTCGGACGCGCCGCCGCCCTGGACCATCGGAATCGAATACTTCTCGGAAATCGCGGAATCGGCCAGGGCGAAGTTGCTGCTGAAAGGACCGAGGAGGAAGTTCACTTTGTCCTGCGTCACGAGCTGGACGTACTGGCGCACGCTCAAGTTCACGTCCGACTGGTTGTCGAGCATCTTGAGCGTCAGTTTCTGCTTGGCGTTGCCGACCTTGACGCCGCCGGCGGCATTGATCTTGTCGATCGTCAGCTGGTAACCGTCGCCGTAGTACCGGCCTGTATTGGCGTCCTTCCCGGTCAACTGAACCGAGGCGCCGAGATCGACCGTAGCGGCGAAGGCGGGAGCGGC
>Ga0075423_10002281_pt1 | contig 17306 bp, 13 predicted proteins | sample SoiMethybrSBSTD2_FD_80114 | JGI IMG/M metagenome (GOLD analysis project Ga0075423, IMG submission 80114) | Bulk soil microbial communities from a Populus tree surrounding site in Tennessee, USA - Soil MetaG P. TD hybrid SBSTD2 | ecosystem: Environmental > Terrestrial > Soil > Tree plantation...
CCGCGCGCAGGGACCCACCCGACCGCGAGGCGGGGATCAGGGCGTGGCTGCGCGCTGAAGCCCGGGGGCCGAAAAAGTAGCAGGGGTTCGCGGCGGGTGTTAGGATCAGCGCTGCGTCGAGCAAAAGGAGCGACCGATGTTCATCTCCAAGATGGCGTTATCGCGTCGGACGGTTCTGCGTGGAATGGGCGCAACGCTGGCGCTGCCGCTCCTCGACGCGATGGTGCCGGCACTGACGCAGACCGTCAAGACGGCCGCAAACCCGCCTCGCCGTTTCGGAGCGGTGTTCGTGCCGCTCGGCGAGCGTCCCGGCTACTGGACGCCCGCCACGTCCGGATCGAACTTCGAGTTCACTCCGATTCTCAAGCCGATCGAAAAGTTCCGGCAGCACGTCACGGTCGTCTCTGAGCTGTGTGATCCGCTCGACGGACATGCGACGACCGTATCGGCGTGGCTGAGCGGCGCCATCCCGAAGAAGACCTTCGCCGAAGATGTCTACAGCGGCGAGACGGTCGATCAGGTCATCGCCAAGAAGATCGGACAAGACACGCCGCTGCCCTCGCTCGAGCTCGCCACAGAGGACTTCACCGGCTACATCGGCGGCTGCGACACGCAGTACAGCTGCGCGTACATGAACACCATCTCGTGGTCGTCGGCGACGACACCGGTGCCGATGGAAATCAACCCGCGCGTGGTGTTCGAGCGTCTGTTCGGACGACCCGGCACGGCTGCGCAGCGCAAACAGCGGATGCAGACCGACAAGAGTATCCTCGATTCGCTGGGCGATGACGTGAAGGATCTCGAGCGCGGGCTTGGCTCTCGCGATCTCGGACGTCTGCACGAGTACCTCGATCACGTGCGCGAAGTCGAACGCCGCATTCAGTTGTCAGAGAAGGCAGGCTCGAAGTCGCTGCTGGAAGTGGACGCGCCCTTTGGCATTCCCGAAGCGTGGGAGGAACACGCACGCCTGATGTTCGAGCTGGCGGCCCTCGCCTACCAAGCTGACATCACCCGCGTGCTGACATTCATGATGGCGAAAGACGCCAGCATGATCTCCTACACGAACCTCGGTATCTCCGAGCCGCACCACTCGACCACGCACCATCTGGAGCTGCCAGAGAGCATCCCGAACCTGGTGAAGATCAACACGTATCACATGAGCCTCTTCGCTGAATTCATCGAGCGGCTCAGCAAAACGCCCGACGGCGACGGCTCGGTGCTCGATCACTCGCTGCTCCTGTTCGGCAGCGGAATGAGCGAGGCGAACATTCATTCGCGGCTCAACATCCCGACGCTGCTAGTCGGTGGGAGCAGCGCCGGCTTCAAGGGCAACCGGCATATTCAGACGAAGCCAGAGACGCCGTTCGCAAACTGTCTCTTGGCGGTGGCCAACATCTTCGGGTGCGAGCTCAAAGAATTCGGAACGCTGAGCACTGGTGAGGTCTCGCTCTGATCGAGACGCCCATGAACGCTCATAAAGGACGCGCGAGCTCGGTCTGGATCTTCGTCGTCGTGGCGGTGATGAGTGTGGGCGCCGCCGGAAACAGTCTTCCGCTCGTCGATGCCGTCAAGGCTGGCAACGCCGAGAGCGTTCGCGCGCTACTCAAACAACGCGTTGACGTGAACGCCGCGTTGCCCGATGGCACGACCGCGCTGCACTGGGCCGCGGAGGCAAACGCCAACGAGATCGCGCGGCTGTTGATCGCAGCTGGCGCCAAAGCCAACGCGACCAATCGCTACGGCGTAACACCGCTCACGCTCGCCGCCACCAACGGCAACGCGGCGTTGACCGAGGCATTGCTCAAGGCCGGTGCGAACCCGAACGTCACGTCCGGAGAAGGCGAAACGATCCTGATGACCGCCGCGCGAGCGGGCAACGTCGAGACGATCAAGGCACTCGTCGCCCGCGGCGCCGACGTAAATGCCGCCGAACAGTGGCAGGGACAGACAGCGCTGATGTACGCGGCAGTCGAAAACCACGCCGACGCGGTGAAACGGCTGGTGGAACTGGGCGCGAACGTCAACGCGCGATCGAAGAAGCTCGAATTCCCGGATTTCGTCTTCAAGACGGCGGGCATGATCTACGCGGTGCAGCCGGTCGGGAGTTGGACACCGCTGATGTTCGCCGCACGCGACGGCGCGATCGATGCCGTTCGCGCGCTGGCCGACAGCGGCGCCGACGTGAACCTGGTCGATCCCGATGGCACGACGGCGCTGACGTTGGCCATCATCAACGGCCACTTCGATACAGCGGTCGCGCTGCTCGACAAGGGCGCCAATCCCAACATCCCCGACAAGAGCGGCATGACCTCACTGTATGCCGCGGTCGACATGAACACGATTCAAACCGTGTGGGGACGACCAATGCCGCTGCTCGAGGATCGCACCGATCCAGCCGGCATGGTGCAGTCGCTTCTGGCTCACGGCGCGGACCCGAATGCGCAACTGAAGCGCCCCATCATCGGGCGCCACACGCGAAACACGGGCGATGCCTCGTTGAGCCAGGGCACCACGGCGCTTGCACGGGCAGCCAAGAGCGGCGACGCCAGACTGATGAAGCTGTTGCTCGGCGGCGGCGCCAATCCGCACCTGACGCTAGCCGATTTGACGAGCGTGGCGATGATTGCTGCCGGGGGCGGTGGGCAGCGTGTCTATCCAGGATCCGCGTCGGTGAGCGTGCCGGCGACTGAAGACGATTCGCTGGCGGCGATCAAACTGGTCGCAGAGGCGGGCGTCGATCTCGATGCCTTCAACGTGAACGGCGATACGGCTCTTCACCGTGCAGCCGCTCGTGGAGCCGATTCGATCGTGGCGTATCTCGCCGAGCGCGGAGCCAGGCTCGATCAGAAAGATCGGCGCGGGCGCACGCCGCTCGATGTCGCGCTCGGCGTCGGTGGTGGCGGCGGGCGCGGAGGTCCCCCTCAGGTACGCAAGACCACAGCCGATCTGCTGCGGCGGCTGATGCAGGCGCGCGGCCTCACAGTGCCAGCAGGGTCACCGGCCGACCGAGCAGGTCTCTGACACCGTCTCCAGCGCGGTGACGTTCAATCTGTTGTCGCCCGGCTGCCGGTAAAGCAATCCTTTCGCAGTCACCTTGTGGCCTCGGCGCGTGTCTGGCGCAAAGGGCGTTGCGCTCACGAGCGTGTACGTCTCCTCTCCCGGCGCACGAGTCCTCGCGCGTTCGAGCTCCGCAGCGGAGACGGTGCGCTCGCGATTACCGGGACGCGCAGTCGAGTGCGTCAACACCCATCGGTTGCCTTGCCCTGACTCGAGGCAACCGATCACTTGCACGAACGAGAAGTTCTGCAGCCCTGGCGCCGTGCCCTTTCGAAGAATCTGGATCGTGTCGAGCCGTGCGCCATTTGCGGTCAGCTCGGTCTTGCCGGGCGGAAAGGCATTGCGCTGCAGGATGTAGGCGAGCACATCGGCCTTGCTGTCGTCGCTCACGATGTTCGCGCTGCCCTGCGGCATCTGGTCTCTGATGAAGCTGAAAAGCGGCTCGAGGCTGCCGTCTATCCAGTTCGACTGAAACTTGTCGCCGGTGAGCGTCGGCCCGCGCTCCGACCCGCTCAGATCGGCGTTGTGGCAGCGTGAGCAACTGACATCGAATGTCGCTTTGCCGCGCTCGGCCTGTGCGGACGTATACACGCCGTCCCAGACGGAGACGAGCGTATCGCCGTCTTGTGCCTGCAGCACCGATGCGACCATCGTTGCTGCCAGCGCAACCGAGGCGACACAGAGGGCAACTGTCCTGCGCATCGTCAAATACTACTTACAGACGAAATTCCTTGCATCGTCTGTGCTGCCGCTGCCGCGATATGTGGCGACCTGAGGGTATGGGCACAGTGGTCTCGTCCGCACGACCTTGCCATGCTCGATGCGTGACGCGGGTACTTCGCGCGGGGCCTCACCGCGTTCAACCCATCGCCGCATCACGCCAAGCATGTCGAACGTATCGGTGCCCGGTCCACCGTTGCATTCGATCATCCCTGGCACCATGTAGAGGCGGATCCCGTCTCGCGTCTCCTGCAGGCCGATCTTCGCTTCAACTCTCGCGTAGTAGTCGACGACGGCTCCCGCCGGCACGAGCGCGTTGTTCCAGCCGCCGGAGAGAATCAGCTTTCCGCCGCCGCGCACGTACGCGGAGATGTCGGGATTCGATGCGTTGACGCGCGCAATGTCAGAGCGGTCGGCCGCCGCGACGTGACGATCGAAGTCGACCATGCGATAGTCCCAGCTCGGATCGTCGAGGATCATGCGCAACGCGCTCGTGGCGATGCCGATCGGAGCCGCTGACTCGGTAAAGAAACTCCAGTCCAGTTCGCTGCCGCGAAAGAGCGGCGACCAGATCTGCTCGTGCGTCCGCGGGTTGGTGGGTCCCTCGTAGATCTTCCGCACCGCCTCGACCTGCGCAGCCGTGAGGCAATTCGCGGCGTCCCCTGCCTTGCACGCAATCTCCTTGGGGTCGAATGTACATTTCAGCGGATTCTCGAGCAGACCGTCCTTCACGCCGTCGAGCCTGTCGCATTTGTTCAGGACGGCATCGTGAAGGATCGTCAGCTTCTCGGACGGAACAATCGCGACGCCGTTCGGATGGGTCGCGAGCCATGGCCACAGCTGTCCGAAGATCTGTCGTGTGAGATGCGCAGCGTGACCGCCGACGACGATGCCGTTGTAGTCGGCGGGGTACTTCTGGACTTCGTGCAGCGCCGCAGCGGAGCCGCCGCCGCACTCGATCATGTACGAATACTTCGGCGGGGTGCCGTAGTACGCCGCGGCCATCGCCTTTCCGACGACTGTAGTCTCGTGCATCGCGCGGCCGGCGAAGTCAGTGATCCGCTCGGGATCACGCATCCATGCGGTGTCGCCACCCTGATGGCCTGTGTCCGTGCTGGCGATCGCGAAGCCATCGGTGAGCCCGACGCCCATCGCGTTGTAGTTGAGGACGCCGCCCAGACCGTTTGGGCTCGTGCCACGGAAGTTGCCGTTCCAGCCGGCGATCGGCATCCACATCTCCATGCGAATGTCCGAAGCGGGCGACGGCTTGAGCGTCGCCGCCAGACGGCAGAAGGCCGGCAGCGTCTTGAACGGCGGAATTCCGCGTCCGCCGTTATAGCCGAGACCCAGCCCCGCCGTGTTCGCCGTCACCCTGCCGGGCACATCGGGAACGGGACCGATCGTGCCCGCAAGCGCGGACGATCCGCCGCCTTCACGCGGCGCGTCGCGTGGTACCACGAACGCACCAGCCCGGACCACTTCGGCGAGCGTGATCGTTACGTTCGGCAGTGATAGCGAGGCCAGCCGTTCACAGGACGCCGGAGTCTGTGGCGCGCTTTGGCCCGTTGCGACCGCGGGAGCGAGCAGGACGATCAGGCCCAACAGACTGCGCATAGACAGCGTCGCTCTTCGGGCACGCTCGAAATCCGCGGTTACCGCGGCGCAAGGCGCACGAGCTGATTCCCCGCGAAGATGTAGATCGCGCCGTCGGGCCCTTGCTTCACCTCGCGAATGCGCCAGTCGCGGCCGGTCAGCAGCTTCTCTTCGCCTATCACCTTGTCGCCGTCGAGCACGAGCCGCACGAGGTGTCGCGCGGCCATGGCGCCTACGAACAGATTGCCCTTCCAGGCCGGGAAGAGGTCGCCCGTGTAGAACATCATTCCCGACGGGGCGATTGAGGGCACCCAGAAATAGCGCGGTTCCTCGACACCCTCCATCGACGTCATCCCCGTGCCCACGTGAACGTTCTTGCGGCCGTCGGCTTGGCGCGCATCATACTGCTTGCCGTAGCTCACGTTCGGCCAGCCATAGTCGCGACCCGGCTTCACGATGTCGATCTCGTCGCCGCCTTGCGGGCCGTGATCGAGGATCCACAGCTCGCCGGATGCCGGATTGATCACGAGGCCTTCGGGATCTTTGAAACCGTGCGCCCACGTCTCTGCCAGCACTGTCGAGCGGCCGAGCCACGGATTGTCGCGCGGGATCGAGCCATCGCGATTGATGTGCATCACGCGTCCGGTGAAGTTGCGTCGTTCATCGGGATTGTCGAGGAAGGGATGCTCCATGCCATCGAGCTTCGAGGCGTACAACCAGAAGCGATCGGCACCCGAGATGAAGAGGCTGCCATCGCGAGCGACGACCATTCGACGTTCCCCGATTCCGTCGCCGATCACCTCGACGTTCTCCACGCGCCGCGCGTCGGTGCTCAAGCGCGCCCGGGCCACGCGCTCGCGTCCGATCTTCATCGCGCGCCTCTCCGGCAGAGTGGCTGCAAACACTTTGTCGTAGAGATTCTCGAGCGCCCATGGCCCGGCGGGCTCGCCCACCGGCGGCGAGAGATACGTGAAGTAGATCATCCGGCTTCGAGCGAAATCCGGATCGAGCACCACTTCGTGCAACCCCTCGGCCCCGACGGACCGCACGCCAGGCATACCGTCGATAGGAGCCGAGACGGAACCATCGGTTTTCACGACACGCATGGTTCCGCCGTTCTCCGTCACGAGAAACGTCCCGTCCGGCAGAAACGCGATCGACCACGGAGCGTTCAGACGATCTGTGACGATCTGTGTCTGGAATGGTGCCGAGGGTGGCGGCGCCGGCGCATGTGTTTGCCCCGCAAACGCCGGCTTCGGATCGGGCGACTGCGCGGCGAGCGTTCCAACCGCTACGGTGATCAGGATTAGGAACGAGTACCGTCGCATGGTCGTTAACGCTTCGCCGCTTCCTGGTGGCGCGCGCCGGAGAGAATCCCCGACATCCCTACGTTCCCCTCGTGACAGGCGTACTCCAACAGAGGCTCGTCGATCTTCTTGAAGAGGATGCGCGCCGTCCACGGGCGGGTCCAGGTGCCCGGATCGGTCATGGTGGCGTCGTACTGCAGCACGTTCTCGGCGACGCGCGTGAAACGTTCGACCAGATGTCCGGTCGACGAGCCGATGAAGCCGCCCTTGTCAGTGAACCCTTTCGTTTCGACGACCAGCGTCTCGCCTTCCCAGTGACCGCGAGAGTTGCCCATCCACTGTTCGATCGCCTTTCCCAGATGGGGGCTGCCGTCGAGCGGGATCACGCGCGCGTCGTGGATGGTTTCCATCCTGAAGACGGCAGTACTGGGAGACTGCACGATCTCGTACACGCTGCTGTAGGCGGCGCCGAACCGCGGCACGCCGAAGGTCAGGCAGCGTTCGCTCAGGCCCCGGCTCTCCGGTCCGTCGGCGGGATGGAGGCGGCGCTGTTCGGCCGTGGCTGCGCGCCGTGCCTGCGCCTGCGGCGTCAGCGGTGGAATCCGTCCGTCCGGGGGATCGATGATGAGCGACGTGCGGTTGTCGATGTCTCGGCTCGGCAACCAGAAGCCGTTGTAGTTGCCGGTCTCGGTGTCGTGAGAGACCGGCTCCTTCTGCCCCTTGATCACGTCGAGAACCAGCTCGTCGCCGAAGAGCGCGTCGCCGCTTTCTTCGAGGCGTCGGCTGGCCGCTTGCAGCTGTCTGACCTCGGCCTCGGTCAGCGTGGTCTTGTTCGCCCACTCCGCGGGGCGTTGCAGTGGCGTGATGCTGTTGTTCTCCCACCTGCCTTCGAGATCAGGTTGCCCAAAGGCGTTTCTCGGAGCGGTATACGTGTGCGATCCAGTCGCCTTGTGCTGAGGCCCCTGTGCGCTCGACACGAGGCCCAGACACGCGATGCTGATCAACGTCAGAATGGAAATGCGTGTTGTCGTCATGGCCACAGCCTCCGATGACTGCGACGAATATAGCCCAAGGTGAGCCCCTGCTCCCCAGTTCTTGACCCAGGCCGTTGCCCGAGCCATCATGCGCCTCGTGTTGCGCGATCGCATGTGGAAACGGACACTGTTGCTGTTCGTACTGGCCACCGTTCCCTCACGAGCCGGAGCGCAATGGCTGAACTATCCCACTCCGGGAATACCGCGACTCGCGAACGGCGCGCCGGATCTGAAGGCTCCTGCCCCGCGCACACCCGATGGCAAGCCAGATTTTTCGGGCATGTGGTTTGCCAATGTGCCGTCCAGAGATTTCTGCAAGGAAAAGGATTGCATCCAGGAAGAGCGGATGGCGCGCGAGCAGATCAACCTGGGCATCAAATTGAAGGACGGCCTGCCCTACACCGAGTGGTCGAAGGAGCAGATGAAGCTACGGCGCGCCAATGGCGGTCGTGAAGATCCGCACGCCTACTGCATGCCGCCCAACTTCCCTCGCGCCTGGACACTACCGCAGCACACCAGGATCGTGCAGACGCCCGGCATGATGGTCGTCCTGCATGAATTCAACGGCGCGTACCGCGAGGTGTACCTGGATGGGCGGCCGTTGCCTGTCAATCCAAATCCGACCTGGAACGGCTACTCCACCGGGCACTGGGACGGCGACACGTTGGTCATCGAGACCAACGGCATCCGTGACGACATGTGGCTCGATATCCAGGGCAGTCCGATCACCGAATCGGCGCGCGTCACCGAGCGGCTGAAACGCGTCAATCTCGGCCTCATGCAGATCGAGATTGCGGTAAACGATCCGAAGGCCTACACGAAGCCGTGGTCAGTCACCATCGAGATGGCGCTGATCGTCGACACGCAGATGCTCGAAGAGATTTGCTTGGACAACGAAAAGGACACCAAGCTTTATAAGAAATGAATCGCCTTTCTCACGTCGCCTCCGTTGTCGTCCTTTGCTTTGTGCTCGTGCCCGCCGTGTCCGTGTGGGCTCACCATTCGCAGTCGGAGTACGACTTGAAAGCCAAAGTCGAAGTCCAGGGCACGGTGACCAAGGTGGAGTGGAGAAGCCCGCACGCGTGGATCTACGTGGATGCGATCAACGACAAGGGCGAGAGGGTGAACTGGAGCTTCGAGCTGCCGAGCCCCGTGACGTTGATGCGCCGAGGATGGACGCGGGATTCGTTGAAAGCCGGTGACCGCGTCACCGTGTCCGGAGCTCCGGCGAAGAACTTCCCCGCCATTGCGATTGCGAACTTCATCAAGGATGCGAACGGCAAGCCGGTGTTTACCGGCACGACGCACGTCAACGAGCCGGAAGCAGACTCCAAGCTATCCAAATAACGAAGGCTTCGCGCGCGGAAGCTCGCTGACTGGCCAAGCCGGAGGCTTGGTCTCGTCGAAGCCAGCGAAGGCTGATGTGTGCTCAATCCGCAAAAACGCTAGAGAAATCGGCCCAAATGTGATATAATTACTAACGGAGATTCATTCGACGATCAGCAAATTCATCACAGTGAGGCACGATGCGGCTTGAGACCGAACGGGTGGCGTATCGCGACGGCGACGCGCGGCTCAATGGATTTCTTGCAGTCGACGCGGCACGCCGCGACAAACGGCCGGGTATTCTCGTCGTTCACGGCGGCGCCGGGCTCGACGACCACGCGCGAGGCCGCGCGCGGCGGTTTGCCGAAGCCGGGTTCGTCGTGTTCGCGTGCGACATGTACGGCGACGGCATCACCGGTCGCGACGCGATCGTTCGCCACATCATGGAACTGCGTAACAACCGCGACATGCTCCGCCGGCGTGCGCAGCTCGCGATCGATCGCCTGTCACGACATCCGCACGTCGATGGACAGATCGCCGCGGTCGGCTATTGCTTCGGCGGCATGACCGTGCTCGAACTCGCCCGCAGCGGCGCGGCGCTGGCGGGCTCGGTCAGCGTCCACGGCAGCCTCGAGACCTCGCGGCCCGCGGAGCCGTCAGCCGTCCATGGAAAGATTCTCGTCTGTCACGGCGCGCTCGATCCGCACGTGCCGATGACGCAGGTCACTACGTTCAGCGAAGAGATGACGCGCGCCGGCGTCGACTATCAGGTGCTCATCTACGGCAGCGCCATGCACGGCTTCACACACGAGACGGCCACGGGTCAGCAGCCCGGCGTCGCATATCACGCGCTGACCGATGCCCGGTCGTCGGCCGCGATCGGCGCGTTCTTCGATGAAATCTTCGAATGATATTCGCGTGCAGATGCGCCGCGCATTACTCGTCGGGCTCAGAGTCCGCAGCGACTACCCGTCCACTCGAAGGGTCTCGACGGGCCGCATGCGGACGTACCGCAGAGTGGGCCATAGCGCGGCGGCCAGCGCGACCGCGATGACGACCACCACCGACGCACCGAGCACGTAAGGCCACGGCCCGCGCATCTTCGCGGCCTCGCTTCCGGGACCAGCTTGCAGTACGGACGACATGAGCACGACCCACACGCCCGCGCCCCACGTCACACCCACACCGATCTGCATCAGCGCGCGGCGCGCCACCGTCAGCATCACCCCGCGCGCACTCCCGCCCAACGCGAGACGAATGCCGAACTCCCGGCGCCGCTGCGCCACGTCCATCGACATGAGCGCGTAGAGCCCGGTCGCCGATAGCGCCATCGCAAGGAGCGACAGTCCGGTCATGACGCTCGACGCGATGCCGATTACATTCACCGGCATCGGCAGGCGATCCAACGCAGCAACCTCGCTCACGAAGGCCGTCGGATCGACGTCGGCGACGAGAGCGCGCAGCTTTGGCGCGAACGCGAGAGGATCCGTTCCGAGGTCGACCGTCACCGTCATCGGATTCAACGTCCCCGGCGCTGCGGCCATGAACACGACCGGGGTTCCGTCGGCGAACACGCGGTCTGCGCTCGGCTCGATGTTCGGGACGACTCCGATGATTTCCTTCCAAGGTGCGGGCGTGCCGTCACGATCCTGATCGAGCTTGAAGCGGCTGCCGATCACATTCCGCGGATCGATGCCCCGACGCTCGAGCCACTTCATGTTGACGATCACAGCGGCAGGTTCCACCGCGGGGTCGCGTGAGACGTCTCCCGCTTCGAACAGGCGGCCGGCCAATGGCGAGACGTCGAGCACTGCGAAGAATCCGGGATCGACGAACGTCGCCACGCCCCCGAACCGTTCGCTCCGCTCTTCCCCTGGAGGTTGATCAGAGAACGTCCATCCGCGGACGCCGGGCTGCAGCATCAGCCGGCGGCCGAGCTCCTCCTGCAGGCTCCCAATACGAACGCGCAGTGCTTCATTTCCACGCTCGGACGAGGGGACGCGAATAGAGCCGACGAGATACTGGTCGGCGGACGAGGGGAGGCGAATCGTGGCGACGAGGTACCGGTCCGTGCCCGCGACCTTCGTATGCTGGTCAGGGTTCGGTTGGAAGAGGCGCCAGGCCATGACGCCGACGAACAACGCCACAACCGCGAGACCCACTTCGATGACGATCAAGGCGCCAGCCACTCGTCCGAGGCGGAGCGAGCTCCGGCCCGCCGCCGTGGACTGAAGCGTCGGCTGGACACTGCCACCGGTGACGCGCAGCGCGGGTAGTACGCCCGCGACGACCGCGCACAGCACCGACACGCCGAGCGCCTTCAGCCCGAACGCCGGCGTGATTCGCGGGTCGAACCAGAATGGCAACGGGAAGCGCGACGCAAGCTGTGTGACGGCGAGGGCAATCGTGATCAGCCCGACGCCTGTGCCGATGAGCGAGAGCAGAAACGTTTCGACGAAGAGCTGCCCCATGATCCGCGCGCGGCTCGCGCCGAGCACGGTGCGGACGGCGACCTCGCCCGACCGGATCGCGGTCCGCGCCAGGATCAGGATGGCCGCGTTGCCACATGCGATCAGCAGCACGACGACTGGCACCAGCTGCGCGATTGCCAGGATCCAGGCCAGCGCACCCTGCGGCTCCGGGATCTCGACCGCAGAGAAGGCGACGGCGTCGGCCTGGATCGGGTCGGGCCGCGCGGCAGCGTCTACCGGAACGCCTTGACGGCGTTCCTTGCTCGTCGGCAAGCGGACGGCCTTCAGCTCGGCCCGCGCCTGCGCCACCGACACGGCATCGGCGAGCCGGCCGTAGATCCGCACGCCCGGCCCCAGCCCATTCGCATCGTCGGCGGACCGCACCCGCAGCGGCAGCCAGAGCTGCTGGACGCTCGGCATCGCAAAGCCTTCCGGCATCACGCCGACGATCGTGGTCGGTACGCCGGCAACGCGGAGCGTGGTGCCCACCACGTTGTCAGCTCCGCCAAGGCGCCGGCGCCAGAAGCTATAACCGACGACGGCCACGTCGGCTGCACCGGGGAGTTCGTCCGCCGCCAGCAGCGCGCGCCCCATGATCGGCTGCACACGCGCCAGCGTGAATATCGATGCGGTCATCAGGGCAGCGGCTTCCCCATCGGACCAGCCGTCGCCGGACACCACGTTGACTTCAGTCAGGATCACTGCGCCAACCGACGCAAACGCTTTGACCCGCTGCCGCAGGATCTCGTAGTCGCCGACGCGGAGTTCGGTCCTGCCATCCTTGCCAACGCCGACAACGCCAACGACCCGCTCGCCTTCGTCGAATGGCGGTGACTGCTCCATCGCGCGCTGAACCAGGTGATTCGGCAGGAGGCTCACCGGAATCCCGATGGTGAGCGCGAAGACAATGGCCAGCGAGACGCCCGGGTACTTGCGCATCATGCGCATCCCGAGCTTCACGTCGAGCCACGAGAACGCGGGTTCCCATCGGCTGGTGGTCATCGCCCGCGCAGCATACTACAGAGAACTTTGTATCGTAAAGAAGGCGCGGTTTGCGCTCATGATGCGTATCCTGCGGTCACTGATTCGGACCAGGCGAGGGACACGTGTACACGACGGAGCGACGTGAGAGCGTGGCTGAGTTCACCTTCAAGGCGGTAGTGGCTGGCGCCATCCTGGGCGTCGTGTTCGGCGCGGCGAACGCGTACATCGGGCTGAAGGTGGGCCTGACGATCACGGCATCGATTCCGGCGGCTGTGATGACGGTCGTGGCGTTCCGAGCGCTTCGCCTTCGGTCGACCATCCTCGAGGCGAATATCTCGCAGACCATCGGATCGGCGTCGACGGCGCTCGCCACCGGCGCGATCTTCACGCTGCCCGCGCTTTTTTTGTGGGGCATCGTGCCCCCGTACATGCAGGTCGTCGCACTGACGTTCCTGGGGGGCGTGCTGGGGATCTCGGCGATGATCCCGTTGCGTCGCATCCTGATCGTCAATAGCGACGACGAGCTGCCTTTTCCGGAAGGCACAGCGTGCGCGGAAGTGCTGCGGGCGACCGACAGCGCCACGGCGCACGGCGCGTGGATCTTTCGAGCGATGGCGGTGGGCGCGGCAGTGAAGCTCGCGCTCGCCGCGGGGTTTCTCATTCCGTCGACAGTTGTCGCGGCGATGCCGGTGCTGCCCAAAGCCGTGATCGCTCTGGAATTGTCGCCAGCTCTCCTGGCGGTGGGCTACTTGCTGGGGTACCGGCAGTCCGGCGTACTGGTGGCGGGATCGATCGTGTCCGCGCTAGCGCTCACGCCGCTCATCGCCATCGTCGGCGCGCAGCTGGGCGCGCCACTGGCCCCCGAATCGACGAAGCTCGTGTCGGCGATGAGCGCCACGGAGATCTGGAGCCGGTACGTGCGATACATCGGCGCTGGTGCGGTGGCCACGGCGGGGATTCTCACCGTGATGGCCGGCCTGCCCACCATGTGGCGCGCGCTATCGGCGGTGTTCAGGGATCTGTCGGGATCTCGCGCGCGCGCGGCCCGAGCGGAAGTCGCCGCCACCGACCGGGACCTATCGCCGGTGGTGATCGTAGTGGGCGTGGCGTTCGTGATCGTTGTGGCGGCGCTGGTGCCGGGCGTGTTCGGCAGTGCTCTCACGCCGCTGCAGCGGGCGATCTGCGCGGCAGGGGTCGCGATCTTCGGACTCCTCTTCGTCGCGGTGGCGGCCCGTATCGTTGGAATTGTCGGCGTGTCATCGCAGCCCACCTCGGGCATCACGCTGGTCACGCTACTGGGCGTCGCAACCGTGTTTGCGTACCAGGGCTGGACCGGGCCCGGCGCGATGGCGGCGGTCCTCACGGTGGGAACGGTCGTGGCGATCGCCGCCTCGAAGGCCGGCGACATCAGTCAGGACTTGAAGACAGGGTGGCTGGTGGGCGCCACACCCGCCAAGCAACAGGCCGGGCAGTACATCGGCGCGGCAGTGGCATGTTGGGCGGTGGCAGCAGTATTACTCCTCTTAGGTCGGACGTACACGTTCGGCTCGCCTGAGGTACCGGCCCCGCAGGCGACGCTCATGAAGACCATCATCGAGGGAGTGCTCGCCGGATCGCTGCCGTGGCCGCTCGTCGGGACGGGCGCAGGCGTGGCGATCTCGGCGATGTTGTGCGGCGTGAGCGGGCTGGCGTTTGCGATCGGTGTGTACTTGCCTCTGTCGTCGATGTTGACGATCTACGTGGGCGGGTGTGTGCGGGCGCTAGTGGACCGACGGAGCTCGACGTCGATCGGTGGGACGAAGAGCGATCCAGGGATCCTGGCCGCGTCTGGGCTAGTGGCCGGCGAGGGGCTGGCGGGCGTACTGATCGCGTTCCTGGCATTCGAGCAGTGGATCCCCAGGGATCAGCCGCCCTTCGTCGGCGGAGCGACGGGCGGAATTCTTACGCTGGCGGTGACGCTGGTGCTGTGCGGGTTCCTCGCCGGAGCGGGCGAGAAGGGACAGGAGAGCGAGCGTGGCTGATGTGTCCGTTTGAGGTCGTCTTCTCGAATTAGTACCGCATATAATTCGAAGGGCCGTTTGCCGCGAAGAGCCCAATGCCACGCGGCCGCCTTTGATCCACGGCCCGCTGCCTTTGCGAGAGGAGGAACGATGAGACTCTTCGTGGCGGCCTTCGTCCTGGCGGCGGTCGTTCCCGCAGCCGCTCACCATCCGTTCACGCCCTATTACGACGCGTCGAAACTGGTGTCCGTCACCGGTGTGGTCGTCGAATTCCAGATCAACAACCCGCACGTCGTGCTGATCGTCGATGGGACGACGTCCGACGGACGATCGGGCCGATGGGCGTTCGAAGGATTTCCGCCCAACGCCTTCGCGAGACGAGGTCCGAAGGACTTCAGGGAGAAGCTTCGCGCGGGCACGCGAATCACGATCTCGGGCTGGTCGGCAAAAGATCCGACAGCGCGAGCGTTCAGCGGACGCGAGGTCACATTCGCCGACGGCTCGAAGGCGCTCTTCGGGCTCGCACCGGGAGAGGGCGACCGATGGCGCTGCGGTGCCGAACCGTGCCCGTACAGTTACCCGCGGGTGCCATCGAATTAGATTCGCCCCAGATTCCCTGCAGCGACAAGCGAGAGCTACCGCAAACAGGTAGACGGGTGGAGACAGCCATTACCGGAACGTGAGGGGGCCCCCACGCGCGCCCCGCGGTCGGACACGCTGTGGGCGGTTGGCTGCGGGCCGCGTGACCACTCAGTTCTCGGTGGGCCGCTCCACGTGGTCGATGACGAGGACTTCCACGGGACCGCAGTGGATTCGAGCTTCAACCCCAACTCGTCGCGGAGAACCGTATCCAAGGAAGGAGTATCGGATCTCGGTGGGTCTGAAGGCGGCAACTGACTCATGCCGGGAAGGCCACGCGGATCGAAGACCGCATCCGCGTCGAACCCGCCCTCCAACCCCGTGCGATCTATCACGACGCGGTTGAGCAGCATCGTCAGGGCGTTGGCAAGTGCGCTCATTGTCTGCCCGCGAAGCATCAGTTGGCCATCCGGCGTAGCGGAGAGGATGCAGCGTTCGCGCTGGCCGGGTTGTGACGCAAGAATCGCCTCACAGTCAACGTCCGCATGCCGAAGCTTTGCGCCGGTCTTAGGTCTCGCCAGGAATGATCGCTTGGATCGATTCTGACCGGTTTGATCTCAGTGCGAATGTCGGACAGGGCAACGAACGCGGAGTTGCCCAGAAACAACTCATGCTCCGACAGCTGCTGGCAACACGTTTTCGCTTGGTCGTTCACAAAGAGTCACGAGACCTCCCCATCTACGTGCTTGGTAGCCTCGAAGCGGTCGCCAGGAAAGCTATGGCCGCGAATCCCTTGTCGCAGTGTGTTCGGCTTGACCGACGCTACCTCGAACGATGGACTCGCCTGTGTCTGCCCGAGCAGCGTGGCCGAGGCGAGCGCGATGCCGACCAAAAGGATGGGAACGCGCCGCATGGGGTGGCTGTCCTTCCGTAGAAACTCCGGAACACACCGCGAATGCTCTCGGTCGCTGCTGCTCGAACTATCCTCCTGCGCCAATACCGACTATCCTCTCACGTTGTCGAAAACCTGTTCAGAAAGCCTTGACAGTAGTCGTGGGTGCCGCTGATATATCCCGTCGCTGCCTTGGTACGACAAAGAGGGCACCAACCGCCAAGAGGTCACCGTGCGTACACTTGCCAGATATTTCCTGTTGATCGGACTAGTCGCAGTCGCCCCTCGCGTCGCAGCGGCGCAAGCCACTCTCACGGGTGAGGTCAAGGACCCGACCGGCGCGCTGCTGCCGGGCGTGACCGTTGAAGCGGCGAGCCCTGCGCTCAGCGAAAAAATCCGTACCACGGTCACCGACGGCAGCGGACGCTATCGCGTCGAGTCGCTCCCGCCCGGCAGCTACACGGTCACGTTCTCGCTGAGCGGGTTCGCCCCGGTGAAGCGGGACGACGTCATGGTCAGCGGTTCTGGCGTCATCACGGTCGACGTGGCGCTGACCGTCGGCGCGGCGGAAACGATCACGGTCACGGCCCGGCGTCGCGACGAGTCGTCGCTCGACGTACCGGGCGCGATCAATGCCTTTGCCGCGGCCGATATCAAGACCGCCGGTATCGACCGACCGCAGGATTTCGTTGCGCTGACGCCGAACATGAGCCTGGTGCAGACCCAGAACCAAGGCACCTCGTTCGTGACCGTGCGAGGCATTTCGCAGGCGCGCAACAGCGAGCCCTCGGTGGCCGTCCTCATCGACGGGGTGCAAATGGCGAACCCCTCGCAGTTCAATCAGGAGCTCTTCGACATCGACACCATCCAGGTACTGAAAGGGCCGCAGGGCGCGCTTTACGGACGTAACGCCATCGGCGGTGCGATCATCATCAACACGAAGAAGCCGAGCGATGTGTTCCAAGGCAACGTGACGTTGGGATCCGACTCGGGACCCGGCGTCAACGTTCGCGGCAGCGTGAGCGGCCCGATCTCGGGCAAGCTCAAATACATCGCATCGGGCTCCTTTTTCGATACCAAGGGCTATATCAGGAATGAGTTTCTGAACGAGAACGCCGATCCGTTTCGAGACGTGTCGGGGCGCCTGCGATTCCTGTGGGAGCCGTCGAAAGAACTGAGCGCGGATGTGCGTGTGTATGGCTCGCGCGTTCGAACGCAGGCGCTGTACTTCAACATCACCGAGAGCGTGAACGACACGAGCCTGCCGGTGCGCGTGAACAACCCCGGTGTGAACGAACGCAATCTGTTCGGCACGTCGCTCAAGCTCGATTACGTGAAGCCGC
>Ga0075423_10002282_pt1 | contig 17306 bp, 18 predicted proteins | sample SoiMethybrSBSTD2_FD_80114 | JGI IMG/M metagenome (GOLD analysis project Ga0075423, IMG submission 80114) | Bulk soil microbial communities from a Populus tree surrounding site in Tennessee, USA - Soil MetaG P. TD hybrid SBSTD2 | ecosystem: Environmental > Terrestrial > Soil > Tree plantation...
AGGAAGCGATCGGCAAGGATGCTCAGCAGCTCTTTCAGACAGCCTTTCCGATACCGATTGATGACATTCGCGGAGAGCTGCTGCGTACTGGCCGCTGGGAAGGGGAGCTCGACAAAACGAAAGCCGACGGAACCCGAGTCGCAGTAGCGAGCCGGTGGTCTCTGCGGCGAGACGAGCACGAGCGGCCGGTTGCGATTCTGGAGACGAACAATGACATCACCGAGCGCAAGCGAGCAGAACGCGACATTCGGACACTCAACGAAGACTTAGAGAAACGGACCAATGAGCTTCAAGTCAGCAATCAGGAATTAGAAGCATTTGCCTATTCCGTATCGCATGACCTGCGCGCGCCACTTCGGCATATGGTCGGGTATACCGAGCTACTTCAGAAGAATGCCCCCCCGAGTCTGGATGAAAAGAACCGCCGGTATATGACGATGATCCTGGAATCGGCAAAACGGATGGGCAACCTTATCGATGACCTCCTGGCCTTTTCAAGAATCGGCCGTGCCGAGACCCGAAAGACGATCGTCAGTCTCGAACAGCTCGTGAAGGAAGCGGTCCATGAAGTGCAGCCAGAGGCGGATGGGCGCAATATTGCGTGGACAATCGGGACATTGCCCGAATTGTATGGAGACCGGTCGATGCTAAAGATCGCATTAGTCAATCTCATCTCCAACGCCGCCAAGTTCACACGCATGCGCCCGCAAGCGGAGATTGAGATAGGATCTGCCGACGGAAAAGACAATGAGACGGTCGTGTTCATTAGAGACAATGGAGTAGGTTTCGATATGAAGTATGCCAGGAAACTTTTTGGCGTATTCCAGCGTCTTCATCAGACGGAAGCGTTTGAAGGGACCGGAATAGGATTGGCTACCGTTCAGCGTATCATCCATCGGCACGGAGGCAGAGTCTGGGCTGAAGGTCTAGTGGGCACCGGCGCTACCTTCTATTTCTCGGTTCCCCAATCGCGGAAGGCTAAATCATGATCGAATTCGGACGAATCTTGATGGTCGAGGACGATCCAAAGGACGTGGAGCTTACACTGACAGCTCTAGCGGACTACAACCTCGCCAACGAGGTTGTTGTCACTCGTGATGGCGAAGAGGCCTTGGACTATCTTTATTGCCGTGGAAGGTTCACGACGCGCACGAGCAACAACCCGGCGGTCCTGCTGCTCGATCTGAAGCTGCCCAAAGTGGATGGATTAGAGGTTCTCCAGCAGATGAAATCTGATGAGAAACTGAGAATGATTCCCGTGGTGGTGCTCACGTCTTCCCACGAGGAACGAGACATGGTGGCGAGCTATAAACTTGGGGTGAATGCCTATGTAGTAAAGCCGGTTGACTTCCACGAGTTTGTCAATGCCATCAAGGAACTGGGGATTTTCTGGGCGGTGATCAATGAGCCACCCCCGGGGAGCGTACGAAAGAAGGAACTCAACTAGAACAGAACGGGGCGAGAATCAGATGGAAGCGGTTGTGCAGCCTCCCCTGCGCATTCTACATCTCGAGGATAGCCCAATCGACGCCGAACTCATTCAGGCTGCCCTCGGGACGGAAGGCGTTATTCCTCATGTAACACGTGTGGACACTCAGGCTGAGTTCTGCGCCTGCATCGATCAGGGTGGCTTTGACATCATCCTCGCCGATTACACTCTTCCCGCCTTCGATGGCATCTCCGCATTGAAAATCGCCCGGGAGACATGCCCGGACGTGCCTTTCATTTTTGTCTCTGGAACGTTGGGCGAGGAAGTGGCGATTGAGGCGCTCAAGATTGGGGCAACGGACTATCTCTTGAAGGAGCGCCTGTCCAAAATTGTGCCATCGGTGGATCGAGCCTTGCGTGAAACGAAGGAGAGAGCCGAACGCAAGCGGGCCGAGGCATTGCTGGCAGGAGAGAAACGGCTTCTCGAGATGATTGCGAAAGGCACTTCTCTCCTCATGATTCTCGACGCCTTGTGCCGACTCGTCGAAGAGGTGGCCACCGGTTCCCTGGCGTCGATTCTGTTGCTGGATTCGGATGGCGATCGCCTCCGGCTCGGTGCCGCGCCGAGCCTTCCAACGAGCTATGCGAATGCGATGGACGGCTGCCTTATCGGTCCTGCCGCGGGATCGTGCGGAACGGCCGCGTACCGCAGAGTACCGGTAGTCGTCGCCGATATCGCCCGGGACCCCCTGTGGGCCGACTATCGAGACTTGGCCTTACCACACGGGCTCCGAGCGTGTTGGTCGATGCCGCTATTCGCCTCGGATGGTCGGGTACTGGGAACCTTCGCGATGTACTCGCGCGACCCGGGAAGTCCTACGCTCCACCACCAAAGCATCATCGAACCAATCACCGATATTGCGAGCATCGCGATCGAGCGCAAAAGAGCAGAGGAGGAGCGCCAGGCCCATCTGTGGTTCCTGGAAAGCATGGATCAAGTCAACCGAGCCATCCAGGGAACGAACGATCTAGAGCAGATGATGAGCGATGTGCTCGACGCCGTACTGTCGGTCTTCGATTGCGACCGATCGTGGGTGGTCTATCCCTGTGATCCGGACGCGGCATCGTGGAACGTGCTGATGGAGCATGCTCGGCCCGAATTCCCGGGCGCCTTCGCCCTGGGACTTGACTTCCCCGTCCATCCGGAAATCGCGAGAGTGTTTCAAGCGGTGAGAGCATCCAGCAGTCCGGTGCGATTTGGTCCGGCGGCGGAACACCCGCTGCCGGCAGAGGCGGCAACGCGTTTTAGCATACAGTCCATGATCGGCATGGCGATCTATCCCAAAGGGGACAAGCCCTACATGTTGGGGCTGCACCAGTGCTCTCGCCCGCGAACCTGGACACGGCAGGACGAGCGGCTCTTCCAGGAGATCGGCCGGCGGCTAGAGGACGCTCTGACCAGCTTGTTGATCCTTCGCAACCTGGGCGAGAGCGAGCTCAAACTGGAAGAGGCACAGCGCCTCACGCATGTCGGCTACTGGGAGCGCGACCTCGATATGGACGTCATCACCTGGTCGGACGAAACCTACCGCATCTTTGGGCTGCAGCCGCAGAGGCGCGTCTTTGACCTAGCCGGATTGCCGGAACTGGTGCACCCCGAAGATAGGCAGATCGTTGTCGACGCGGTGGCAGAGGCACTCCGGGGCGGCCGCCGCTACGACGTGGAGTACCGAGTGGTCCGGCCCAGCGGCGAGGTGCGGATCGTTCACAGTCAAGGCGATATAGTGACGGACGAGGTCTCCCGCAGCATCCAGGACGTCAATCCCGTGGAAGGCTTCCGGAATTCGGGCCGGCTCCGGCGCATGTTCGGCACAGTGCAAGACATCACCGAGCGCAAGCGGGCCGAGCAGCGTGTCATGGCGCAACACACGGTCACCCAGATACTCGCGGAGGCAACTACTCTCGAAGACGCAACGCCGAGAATCCTTCGGGCGGTGTGCGAGTGCCTGGTTTGGGACGTAGGCGCGCTGTGGCGCACCGACCGGGAGGCGGGTGTGCTGCGCTGCGTGGAGGTGTGGCACAAGGAATCCATAGCGGTCCCGGAACTCGAGGCCTCCAGCCGCGAGACCGCCTTCGCGCCCGGGATGGGACTGCCGGGGCGGGTCTGGTTCCGGGGTCAGCCCGACTACATTCCCGATGTCGCCCGCGATTCTATTGCGCGCGCGCCAATTGCCGCCCGCGAAGGGTTGCACGCCGCGTTCGGCTTTCCCATCCTGCTCCGCGGCGAAGTCTTGGGTGTCATAGAGTTCTTCAGCCACGAAATACGGAAGCCCGATCAAGACCTGCTCAGGATGATGGCCGTCATAGGTAGCCAAATAGGCCAGTTCATCGAGCGCAAGCACGCCGAAGATGCGCTGCGCCATACACAGGCAGAGTTGACCCACGTCACACGAGTGGCAACGCTGGGAGAGATGACGGCCTCGATCGCCCATGAAGTCAACCAGCCCCTCGGCGCAATCGTGAACAACGCCGGCGCCTGTTTGCGGTGGCTCGCGTCTCAGAACCTGGAAGAAGCCAGAAACTCTGCGGCGCTGGTGATTGCAGACGGTCATCGCGCCAGCGAAATCATCCGCCGCATTCGCGCCCTGGCAATGAAGCTTCCACCGCGCCGGGACCGGCTCGATATCAACGAAACGATACGTGAAGTCGCTACTCTTGTGCAGAGTGAGCTGCAGCGACACGGGGTATCCTTGGAAACTCAACTCCTGGACGAGGCGCACGATTTGCCGGCCATCTTCGCCGATCGCGTCCAATTGCAACAAGTGATTCACAATCTGATCATCAACGCGATTGAGGCCATCAGCGGAGCCGGTGACGGCCCACGAGAGTTGTCGATTCGGTGCGCCATCGATAAATCGGAGCGTTTACTCGTCGCGGTACGAGATTCGGGCCCGGGGCTGGATCCGAAGAGCGTCGGTCGTGTCTTCGACGCCTTCTACACGACCAAGCCCCGGGGCCTGGGCATGGGGCTGGCAATCTGCCGCTCGATCATCGAGGCGCAAGGCGGGCGTTTATGGGCGACAGCGAACGAGGGCAGAGGCGCAACGTTTCAATTTAGCTTGCCGATCGGCGCCGCGAGCGTGCCATGAGCAAAGACGCCATGGTATTCGTCGTCGACGACGATGCGGGGCTGCGCCATTCGTTAGGGAACCTCATGCGGTCCATCGGGCTACAGGTCGAGGCCTTCGCATCGGCTCAGGAATTCCTGCGGAGGAAGCGACCCGATATGCCTGCCTGTCTAGTCCTCGACGTGCGGCTGCCCGGAGCGAGCGGCCTTGATCTGCAAACGCGCATGGCCGAGGGCAACATGGAGATCCCGATCATCTTCATCACCGGGCACGGCGATATCCCGATGACGGTGCGGGCGATGAGAGCGGGAGCGGTGGAGTTTCTGACCAAGCCCTTCCGCGACCAGGATCTGCTCGACGCCATTCACCAGGCGTTGGAATGCGACCGCAAAGCGCGTGAGCATCGGGCGGACATTGACGAACTGCGCCGCCGCTCTGAGTTGCTGACGCGACGCGAGCGGGAGGTTATGGGGTTCGTGGTGGCCGGGCTACCCAACAAGCAGATAGCGGCCGCGGTGGGCACCAGCGAGGCCACGGTCAAGGTTCATCGCCATCAGGTGATGGACAAGATGGGGGCCGGTTCCCTGGCCGAGCTCGTCAGGATGGCTGATAGGCTAGGCGCCTCCACCCGAAAGTCGTAGCCCGCCTCTACCAAAGCACGATTGAAGCGCCCATCCGGGCGACCTACTGTGTCTTCACGATGGCAACAAGTCCGCTGATCTCGATCGTCGACGATGACGACTCCCTCCGGAATTCGCTCGCCAATCTGGTGCGCTCGGCCGGATTTCGGTCTCAGGGATTCTCTTCGGCTGACGCGTTCCTGAGCTCCAAGCAGGCTCGCGAGACGGCGTGCCTGATTCTCGACGTTCGGATGCCTGCCATGAACGGACTCGATCTTCAGCGGCATCTTCTTGCGGCCGACTGGCGACTCCCGATCATCTTCATCACATCCCACGCGGACAATGAGGCTCGCGCGCGGGCCCTTGAAGCCGGGGCGGTGGACTTCCTGTACAAACCCTGTCGCGAGGAGGAACTCTTGAGCGCGCTCGAAGCCGCGCTTCACAAGTCCTGAGACGGACGTGTAGGTGCTGATGAGGATTTCGGACTCCGTGAGGGAGCTGAGCCATGAGTGAGGACAGTCCATACGTCTTCGTCATCGACGACGACCCGTTCATCCGCGAAAGTCTGGGAAATCTCGTCCGCTCGGCGGGGCTGAACGTGCAGGCGTTTGCGTCGGCACACGAGTTTTTGACAACGCCCCGTCCGGATGGCGCCAGTTGCTTGGTGCTCGATGTCGAGCTGCCGGGTCTGAGTGGTCTAGATCTGCAGCAGGAACTGGCCAAGGTCGACGTTGATATCCCGATCATCTTCATCACCGGCCACGGCGACATCCCGATGACGGTGCGGGCCTTGAAAGCGGGGGCGGTAGAATTTCTCACAAAACCGTGTCGCGACGAAGATCTGCTCAACGCGATCAGGCAGGCGACTAACCGCGACCACCAGATTGGCGAAGAGACCGACCAGACCTCGGTTTTCGAGGAGATTGTCGGCTCGTCAAGCGCGATACGATCGATGCTGCGGCAAGTCGCGAAAGTGGCGCCGACGGATGCGACGGTCCTCATCCTGGGAGAGAGTGGGACGGGAAAGGAACTCGTCGCTCGTGCCATTCATAGGCGGTCGAGGCGATCGTCGCGGACGTTCGTTCGCGTGAACTGCGCTGGGATCCCGCCTTCCCTTGTCGCGTCCGAACTATTTGGGCACGAGAAAGGATCGTTCACTGGGGCGCTGCAACGGCGTCTGGGGCGTTTCGAAGCCGCGAATGGCGGAACGATCCTTCTGGACGAAATCGGCGACCTTCCCCCCGAGACTCAGGTCGCGCTGTTGCGGGTGCTTCAGGAGCGGGAATTCGAGCGGGTCGGGAGCTCCGCCCCGATCTCGGTGGACGTTCGAGTACTGGCCGCTACGAACCGCGATCTGAGGGCCGCGGTGGTTGCTGGTACATTCCGGCAGGACCTCTTCTACAGGCTCAACGTATTTCCAATCGACGTTCCGCCCCTGCGTGATCGAGTCGGCGATATCCCTCTCCTGGTCGAGTACCTGGTCGAGCGCTATACGAAGAGAGCCGGGAAGAGGATCGAAACGATCAAGAAAGGGACCTTGGAACTGTTCGAGGCCTACGCCTGGCCTGGGAACATCCGCGAGCTAGAGAATGTCGTCCAGCGCGCCGTGGTTCTTTGTGATCACGGAATGTTTTCGGTGGACGATACCTGGTTGAAGCAAGCAATGCCACCGAAACCGTCTCGGGTGCCGGTGCGGCTCAGGGGCCTTGGGCGGTTGTCGGCCGAGGAAGAAAAGGAAATGATCGAGGTGGCGCTGGCTGAGAGCCGAGGCCGCGTTTCGGGGCCATCTGGCGCCGCCATCAAGCTCGGAATCCCGCGCCAAACTCTCGAGTGGAAGATCGCCTGGCTGGGAATCAACAAGCATCGCTTCAAATTCGTGTAGACCTCCGCGGGTAGCCGGCCGCTTCTCCTGTCTCCGCTTTCCTCTCACTGCTTCTCCCCTCGCCGCTTCTCCCCTCGCTCCGCTCGCCGATAGCCGCCTCTTCCATCGGTCTGGCATCAGATCCCGCCGGAGAATGCTGAACTTTGGCAATTGCTGAGATCGGGCAGGGGCTGAGCGATCGGAAGTCAATGAATGTCGGCGTTTGCACATGGCGCGCAGCTTGCGAGGAGGGTCGCCATCAGCTTCGCAAGTCGATCGACTGCAGCCGGTGCGCTGCGGCCTAAGGAGAAGGCGAAATGAGCACGATCAGCTCCTTGCCCCACTTCAATCCGCACTCCGAGTCACTTCATCACGGTCTTCCACCCCTACGAGGTATCACGCCAGGAGCCTGCCGAACGGTGGCGCTGCGCGAAGACCGGGGGGAGTTTCAGATGAACTCCACTGGGAGCGTCATGGAGCGGACCTATCAGAAGCGCGGTGTGAACGAGCAGCTCTTTTTCCGAGAAACCATCGATCCGGATGCGGCCCTCGTAAAGGGGCTCCGCAGAGGGGAAGCGGGAGCGCCGGAGGCCCTCGTGGGCGCCTACGGGGACCGCGTCTACCGTCTGGCCATGCGGATCACGGGTAACCCCTCAGACGCCGAGGAGGTCGTGCAGGACACCCTTTGGATGGCGAGCCGGAAAATCGACACCTTCCGGGGGGCGGCGGCCTTCAGCTCCTGGGTATACCGGATCACCGCCAACACGGCCTATCAGAAGCTGCGAGGACGGCGGCGGAGCCGGCGGAACGAAGTGCCATGGGACGAGCTCGCTCTGGCCTTTGATGACAGTGGTCAGCATGTGGAGGCGGCGGTCGACTGGTCGAGGCCACTGAAGGACCCCGCCATCGAAGGGGAGCTGAAGCGGGTGCTCTGTGGCGCGATCGACGAGCTCTCGGCGGACTACCGCACGGCCTTTCTCCTGCACGATGTGGAAGGGCTCTCGCACCTCGAGATCGCCGAGACGCTGCAGGTCAGGCGCGGCACGGTCAAGACGCGCGTGCACCGGGCGCGCCTTTTTCTTCGGAAGCGTCTTGCCGACTACGTAGGCGCCAGCCTCGCGGCACCTCGATCGTAGGCCGTCACGCCCCCTCTGCCGTTGTAACCGAGCATCGTGGCGCTACGTCGTAGAGGTACCAAGTTGGGGCGGCGATGGCAGGAGGCGAGACTCCCGGCCACCAGGGCCGTACCTTCAAAAGGAGGACTGATGATGAAGAAACTGGCATCCGTGGTCACGATACTCGCCCTTGGTGTGGTTGCGACCGTGGTCTTTGCGCAGCGACAGGGCACGAATACCGCTACCGCGAGCGGTCGCTATCTGCCCGAGTACACGAAGGAGGGCGACCTGATCCTGCCCAAGAACTGGCGCTCGTGGGTGTACGTCGGGTCGCCGTTGACACCCGACGGCCTGAACGACAACAAGGAAGGGTTCCCCGAATACCACAACGTGTACATCGAGCCGGGATCCTACGAGATCTACAAGAAGACGGGCGAATTCCCCGACGGCACGATCATGTTCAAGGAGCTGCAGCGGGTCCTGGGACCCAAGGAATTTCCTGACGGGTCGCTCACGCAACCGTCGGGGCGGGGGTACTTCCCGGGGGCCTTCAACGGCGCCGACGTGACCGTCAAGGACTCCAAGCGGTACGCACAGACCGGCAGCACCTGGGGATACTACAACTTCAATCACCACGAGCCGAAAGCCCCGACCGCCAAGCTGCGACCGAAGACTGAGTGCGCATTCTGCCATCAGGCCAGCGCCAAGAAGGACGAAGTGTGGACCCAATTCTATCGCTTGCTGGAATGACCCCCGGTGGCAACCAGCGACGTGGTCGAAAGGATCTCCGTCAATGAGACTCACTGACGTCTCTTCTTTCGCGCTGCTGGCGGTGGTAGTTGCCGCCGCCGGGTTCGCGCTCGTGTCATCGGCCGCCGACGGTCAAAGGCGGGAGGCGGTCGCCGATCCGCAAGGAAACCTCCACGTCCCATCCCGCTACCGTTCGGACTACGAGTTTCTGGGCGCGTGGGCGATCGCCGCCGACAAAGAGAAGGGATCAAAAGAAATTCACACTGTCTACGCGACACCGGGCACGATCGCCGCCTACCACAAAACCCAGCACTTCCCTGATGGAACCGTGCTGGTCAAAGAGGTCTACGAAACAACGACGGCTCCGATGACGACGGGCACCGTCAGTCACGCCCAGACGTTGAAGGGCTGGTTCGTGATGGTGAAGGACAGCAACAACAGTCACCCCGAGAACTTGCTGTGGGGGGATGGGTGGGGGTGGTCGTGGTTCGATGCGGGAGATCCAATGAAGACGACCTCGAACAACTACAGAACGAACTGTCTCTACTGCCATGTTCCCGCCAAATCGACGGATTGGATCTACACGGGCGGGTATCCCCCCCTCAAGTAGGAGACCGCACGTGAACTGGCGGCTCGCACGAATGCTGACTCCGACGTGCCGCCGACGCTGTAACCGAGTCGCACCACGCTACGTCGTAAGCCGCAGAAGCAGTTAACTGTAAATGGCGAAGGGGCCAGGAGGACGGACCATGGCGAAGGAGACGAACATGTCGAGAGAAATGAGCATGTCGAACCATCGTGGCGGACACTTGTACATGCAGACGAACGAGGCCGGCAACGCCGTCATCCACTATCAGTGGTCTGCGAGCGGCGCGCTGACCGAGGTGGAGCGCGTGCCCACGGGCGGCGCGGGGTCCGGAACATTCAAGCCGATCAGCGGCCAAGACAGCGCACCCAACGCCTTCGAGGGCGCGGGCAGTGTCCACCTCACCGCGGATCGACGGTTTCTCTTTGCGACCAATGGCGGCGACAATTCGGTTTCCAGCTTCAGTCTCGACAAAGACGGCCGGCTCACGCCGCTGGATGTCAAGCGGACGGGGAACCCCGTCGAGGGGAAGAGCGGCACCGCCAAATCAGTGGTCTATGCCCCCGCGAAGGGCATCCTCTACGTGACGCACTCGTTCGGCCCCGACCATGTCCGGCTGATGTCGGTCGACAGCAACGGCAAGCTCACGACGCGCCCGGAGCGCTACACGGTGAACACGAAAGACAAGACCGACCGGGTGCCCACCATGGCCATTCTCTCGCCCGACGGGAAGTTCCTCATTGTCGGCACCACCTTCGACCAGCCAATCGCTCACACCGGCCTGTATCCGGATGGCTCGCCGATTCTCTGGGTCCAGCAGCCAGACGGCACCTTCAAGGTCATCGCTTCGAATGCGCCAGACCCCGATGGCATCGTCGTATTCCCAGTGCGAGAGGACGGCACGCTGGGCGCCGCCAGTTTCCAGGACGGGAAGGGGGGCTCTCCGTTCTACATCACCTTCCTGAAAGGCCGGCCGGATACCTTCGTCGTCGGATATGCCGTCGGCGACGGCTGCGCCTTGGGAACCATCGATTCAGCTGGCAACCTCAATATGGGCCCGCTCGTGAAGATCGACACGAGCCTGGGCCTGCCGTCTGAGCTGTGCTGGCTCTCCGTCTCCCCGGATGACCGGTTCGTGTTCGCGACGAACTTCGGCTACAGCTACCTCAGCACCTACCGGATCGACGGCACCAGGCTCAGCATCGCCAAGGATCCAGCGTGCCCGAAGGTTCCAGGCGATGGCACCGCCAGAGGTCTCAACTCAACCGTCACCAGCGGACCCAGCGATAGCTGGCTTACGCCGGATGGCGCCTATCTCTACCAGATCTATGGGAATGCCTCGAAGCTGGTGGGCTACGCGACGCAGCCGGACGGTTCGCTCAAGGAGATCAACAGCACGAAGATCCCCTACAACAGCCCCCAGGGCCTGGCGGGATTCTGATCGCGGTCGGCGGGGGCGCAGATCGCGCTCCCGCCATCTTGCACGCAGGGAAGGGCAACGTCATGACAGAGTCATTCGTCTCCCGAGGCTTTCAGGGCCGCCGACAACCCGAGGCGACCGCACGTCGGCTTCCGCCCGGCCAGTACGAAACGCGGGACTTCCCGGTGCTCTCGGCCGGTCCCACGCCGCGCACCTCCCTCGTGACGTGGGACTTCACGGTCCGCGGTCCTCGCGGACCGGCGGCGCGCTGGACGTGGGAGGAATTCCAGGCGCTGCCGCACGAGACCATGACGAAGGACATCCATTGCGTCACGAAGTGGTCCAAGCTCGACACGGTCTGGGAGGGAGTCTCCGTGGACACGCTGCTCGCGGAAGCCCTCATGCGCGGCGTGGAGTCGGCGCCGTACGTGCTCGCGGTGTCCGACGGTGGCTACACGACCAACCTCCCGCTCGCCGATGTCACCCGCGGCAAGGCATGGGTCGCGGTGACCTACGATGGCGCGCCGCTCGCCCCCGAGCACGGCGGCCCGGCCCGGCTCCTCGTGCCGCACCTCTACTTCTGGAAGAGTGCCAAGTGGGTGCGGGAGCTCCGCCTCATGGATCGCGACGAGGCCGGCTTCTGGGAGTCGCTGGGCTATCACAACTACGGCGATCCGTGGCGTGAGCAGCGCTACGACGGCGACCGGTGAGGGCGGTTCCGTGCACCTGACTCCACGCGAAGCCGACAAGCTCCTCATCTTCACCGCGGGTGAGCTCGCTCGACGACGACGCGGCCGCGGGCTGAAGCTCAACCATCCGGAAGCGGTCGCGCTGATCACCGCCGAACTCCTCGAGCTGATCCGCGACGGCAAGTCGGTCGCCGACATCACGAGCATCGGCCCGACGATCCTTCCGCTGGACGCGGTGATGGAAGGGGTGGGCGAGATGATCGGGGAGATCCAAGTGGAAGGTACGTTTCCGGACGGCACGAAGCTCGTCACCATCCACCAACCCATACGGTGATGACATGATCCCCGGAGAATACCTCCTCGCCCCCGATCCGATCGACATCAACACCGGGCGACCGACGCGGCGCCTCGAAGTCGCCAATACCGGGGACCGGCCGGTGCAGGTCGGTTCCCATTTCCACTTCTTCGAGGCCAATCGCTGCCTCGCCTTCGACCGGGAGGCGGCGTACGGCATGCGCCTGAACGTCGCGTCCGGCACCGCCGTCAGGTTCGAGCCGGGCGACACCCGCGAGGTCGAGCTGGTGGCGATCGGGGGCAGCCGTGAAGTGATCGGCCTGAACCGTCTCGTAGACGGCGTCCTCGACGCGGCGGCCGTCCGCGCGGCGGCCCGCACCGCCCTGGACCGATTTCTGAGCGCCCAGCCGTGAAGATCGACCGGGGTACCTACGCGAGCCACTACGGCCCCACGACCGGCGACCGCATTCGTCTGGCCGACACCGATCTCTTCATCCTCGTCGAGCACGACGCCACGGTGTACGGGGACGAGGCGAAATTCGGCGGCGGCAAGGTCATTCGAGACGGCATGGGGCAGTCGGCGACGGCGAGCCGCGCCACCGGTTCGCCCGATCTGGTCATCACCAACGTGGTCATCGTCGACAGCTCGGGAATCAGGAAGGCCGACGTGGGCGTCCGAGACGGCCGCATCTCCGCGATCGGAAAGGCCGGCAATCCAGGGGTGATGGATGGCGTGTCGCCCGCCCTCGTGATCTCCGCGTCCACGGAAGTGCTGGCCGGCGAGGGCCACATCCTGACGCCCGGCGCGATCGACACGCACGTGCATTTCATCTCGCCGAACCAGATCCCCGACGCCTTTCACTCGGGAATCACCACCCTGATCGGCGGCGGTACCGGGCCGGCCACCGGCACCAAGGCCACGACGTGCACGCCGGGGGCGTGGCACATCCGCCGCATGTACGAGGCGGCGGAGGGATTCCCGCTCAATTTCGGCTTCCTCGGCAAGGGGAACGCCTCGGGACCCGCGGCCCTCCGGGAGCAGATTCTCGCCGGCGCCATCGGCCTGAAGCTGCACGAAGACTGGGGATGCACCCCCGCCGCCATCGATCAATGCCTGTCGGTCGCCGATGAATTCGACGTCCAGGTCGCGATCCATACCGACACGTTGAACGAAGCCGGCTTCGTCGAGGACACCATCCGGGCGATCGCCGGCCGCACCATTCACACCTACCACACCGAGGGCGCCGGGGGCGGGCATGCGCCGGACATCATCCGGCTGTGCGGTGAGCCGAACGTCCTTCCGTCGTCCACGAATCCGACGATGCCCTTCACGCGCAACACCCTCGACGAAGTGCTCGACATGATGATGGTGACCCACCACCTGTCGCCGAGCGTGCCCGAGGATGTGGCGTTCGCCGATTCGCGCACCCGCCGCGAGACGATCGCCGCCGAGGACGTGCTGCACGATCTGGGCGCGCTCAGCATGATGTCGTCGGATTCCCAGGCGATGGGACGGATCGGCGAAGTGATCTGCCGCACCTGGCAGACGGCGCACCGGATGAAGCGGCAACGTGGCCCGCTGGCCGGGGACACGACGGGCAGCGACAACCTCCGCGTCCGGCGCTACGTCGCCAAATACACGATCAACCCGGCGATCAGTCATGGCATCGCGCGTGAGGTCGGCTCGATCGAGGTCGGCAAGCTGGCGGATCTCGTGCTCTGGAAGCCGGCCTTCTTCGGCGTCAAGCCCGAGCTCGTGATCAAAGGCGGCCTCGTGGCCGGCGCGATGATGGGCGACGGCAACGCCTCGATTCCGACGCCCCAGCCGGTCATCGCGCGACCGATGTTCGCCGCGTTCGGGAGCGCGAGGCAAGCCTGCAGCGTCCACTTCGTCAGCGAGGCCGGCCTTCAGTCTGGCGCGCTGGCCGGGCTCACCCGCGCGGTGGTGCCGGTCCGGGGCTGTCGGACGGTCGGCAAACGTGACCTCGTCCTCAACGACGCGCTGCCGAACATGTACGTGAACCCGGAGACGTACGAGGTCCGCGCGGACGGTCAACTGCTCACCAGCGAGCCGGCAACCGTGCTGCCGCTCGCGCAGCGGTACTTCCTGTTTTGACACCCCTGCTCGCCCTCTTGCATCTGTGTGACAGCCTGTTTCCGATCGGCGGCTTCGGCTATTCGGACGGCCTCGAGGCGGCGACGGCGGCCGGCCTGGTGGAGACTCCCGCCGATCTGCAGGCGTGGCTGGACGTCTGTCTGGACGAGGTTCTCGGTCGGACGGACGGTCCCGCCGCCCTCCGGGCGTGGTCCGCGTTCGGCCGACGAGACTGGGGCGCGATCTGCGACCTCGATGAAGAGATCACCGCGATGCGGCCGGCGGCCGCCACCCGCCGTTCGAGCCGGGCCATGGGGCGCCGGCTGGTCACCACGTGGAGCGCGCTCTATCCAGAGGGCCGCCTGGAACACCTGCTCGATCTGGCCCGCCTCGAGCGTCTGGGCCCCGCCCTGCCGATCGCTTTCGGCTGCGCATGCGCGTCAGCCGGCGTCGAGATGCGCGACGCCGGCGCGGCCTTCGCGTACACCCGGCTGGCGTCGACCATATCCGCGGCCCTGCGGTTGATGCGGATCGGCCAGACCGATGCTCACGCGCGGCTCGCCGAGACCCTGGCGCGCGTGCCGGCGGTCGTCGACGCCATGATGACGCGCGCCCGGCCTGAATCGTTTGCGCCCGCGATGGACGTGGCGGCCATGGCGCAGCAGTACCTCCACTCTCGGTTGTTCCGATCATGACGAGCCCCCTTCGCATCGGCATCGGCGGACCCGTCGGGTCTGGCAAAACCGCGCTCGTCGATGCGCTCTGCAAGACCATGCGCGAGCGCTACCGGCTCGGCGTCGTCACAAACGATATCTTCACGCGCGAGGACATGGAGTTCCTGGTAAGAAGCCAGGCGTTGCCCGACGATCGCATCATCGGCGTACAGACGGGCGGCTGCCCCCATACCGCCATTCGCGAGGATGCGTCGATGAACTTCGACGCGCTGGACGAGCTGTCGAAGCGACACGCAGATCTCCAGATCGTGTTTCTGGAGTCCGGGGGCGACAATCTGGCGGCCAGCTTCAGCCCCGAGCTGGTGGACGCGTCGATGTACGTCATCGACGTCGCCGGGGGCGACAAGGTTCCGCGCAAGGGAGGTCCCGGCGTGACGCGGTCGGATCTCCTCGTGATCAACAAGATCGACCTCGCCCCGCACGTGGGCGCCAGCCTCGACGTCATGGCGCGAGACGCCCGGCGGATGCGAGGCGACCGACCGTTCGTCTTCACGAATCTCAAGAGCGGCGCGGGCCTGGAGGAGGTGGTCGCGTGGATTCGTCGGGAGCTGCTGTACGAGGATGCGAGCCATGTGTAGGCGGGGACTCCGAGCTCCGCCGGGGTCCGGCGGATCCTCGCGACGAGCGGCCACCCGCGGTCGTCGGCCGCCACGCTCGGCTCGATCTCAGCTTTCTCTACCGCAATGGCCACACCGTGTTGGCCGCGGCCTACGCCGAGCCCCCGTTCCGCGTCGGACGATGGTTTGCCGAGGGTGAGGGTCTGTACATGATCCTTGCCTCGTCGGCTCCCGGGGCGTTCGGCCACGATCACCTGCGGCAGAACGTCCGCGTCGGGCGCGGGGCGAGGGTGCGGCTGACGTCGCAGTCGGCGATGCAGGTCCATCCATCCCCCGACGGGGCGACCGCTCGGCTCGAGAGCTCGTATCACGTCGAGGACGACGCCCACCTGCACTGCGAATGGCATCCGCTGATCCCGTTCTCGGAAGCCCGGATCGACCAGCGGATCGACCTCAACATCGAGGGCGGCGGGTCCCTCTATTGGAGCGACGCGTTGATGAGCGGGCGGCAGGCCCGCGGCGAGCGATGGACATTCGCCTCCCTCGCGCACGAGCTCTCGGTGTCCCGAGATGGCTCGCGCGAGTTCCTGGAGCGGTATCGGATCCAACCGAGCGAGCTGTCCGTTTCGCGGCCGTGGGCCGCCGGCGATGCGTCGTATCTGAGCACGATCCTGCTCACCGGTCGAACGATCGAGCCGGGCGTTGCGGAACGTTTGCACGTCGAGCTCGGGCGCCTCGCCGGCGTGCGAGCGGCCGTCGACCGGCTCGACGATCGAGTGCTGCTCGTACGACTGCTGAGCACGTGCGGGCCCGACTTTCACGCAGCGCGGCGCTGGATCCGGGATCATTGTGGAACCCTCTAGCCTCGAAGCGTCAGCGTCCGTCCGATCACGCAGAGCGGCGATCGCGTGGCGGCTCGCCACCGTCGTCGACGTCCGAACGGAGACGCCCAGGACACGGACGCTCGTCCTCGACGTCCCGGAGTGGCCCGGCCACCGTGCGGGCCAGCACGTGGACGTGCGCCTGACGGCGGAGGATGGCTATCGGACGCAGCGGAGCTACTCGATCGCTTCGGCGCCGCAGGACGCCCGGGTCGCCCTGACCGTGGACCGACTGCCCGACGGCGAAGTCTCGCCGTATCTCACCGACGTGCTCAGCGAGGGCGATCGGCTCGAGCTTCGTGGGCCGATCGGTGGATACTTCGTCTGGGACGTCGCGCTCGGCGGCCCCCTACTGCTTGTCGCGGGCGGCTCGGGGATCGTGCCCCTGATGGCGATGCTGCGCCACCGCGCGACCGCGCTCAACGCCGCAGACGCCCGGCACCGTGTGCCCGCACGACTCCTGTACTCGTCGCGGCGATGGGACGACGTGATCTACCGTGGTGAGCTCGACGGACTCGCGCAGGACGACCAGACCCTCGAGGTTACACTCACCTTCACGCGCGAACCCCCTCAGGGGTGGACCGGATTTCGTCGCCGGATCGACCGAATGATGCTGGCCGTGGTCGCCTGGCCTCCTGCCGAACGGCCGCACGTGTTCGTCTGTGGCCCCACGCCATTGGTCGAGGCGGCCGCGGCCATCCTCGTCGAGCTCGGCCACGAGCCGGCACTGGTGAAGACCGAACGCTTCGGACCCACGGGTGAGTCGGCCTAGCACGCGCCGCATCAGCGTGGGCGAGCCCAGGGAGGCAGCGGTGAACGAACACGAGAAGCGGATGTCCAGGCAACGTCCCGGCGACGAACGTGTTGCCGAGGCGGTGAGGCTCGATGGGAACGCGGCGGCCGGGATCCTAAGCGAGGTCCTCATCCAAGACATCACGATGGCGGTCGCGACCTGCGCCACCTGCGGGACGATCCGGGCGCTGGGTGCGCTGCTCGTCTACGTTCACGGCATGGGTACGGTGCTGCGTTGTCCCTGCTGCGACGCCGTGGTCTTGCGGGTCGCGCGCACCCCGACGCGACTGTGGCTCGACCCGACAGGCGCGAAGCTCGTTGTCATGGCGAGCGCGCGGGAGCCGATATGATCAGAC
>Ga0075423_10002283_pt1 | contig 17304 bp, 18 predicted proteins | sample SoiMethybrSBSTD2_FD_80114 | JGI IMG/M metagenome (GOLD analysis project Ga0075423, IMG submission 80114) | Bulk soil microbial communities from a Populus tree surrounding site in Tennessee, USA - Soil MetaG P. TD hybrid SBSTD2 | ecosystem: Environmental > Terrestrial > Soil > Tree plantation...
CCAGGCGGGGGAGGTGCCGGTGTTCTGGGCCTGCGGGGTGACCCCGCAGGCGGTGGCGCTGGCGTCGCGGCCCGAGTTCATGATCACGCACAGCCCGGGCCACATGTTCATCACCGACCTGCCCAACCACCAGCTGGCGGCGATCTAGACGGGTGATCTATCCCGAGCCGCGCTTCCTGCCGTGCGGCGATCTCGCGGTGTCGGTGGAGCTGGCCGACGAGATCAGTCGCGAGGCGAATGCCCGGGTCCTTGCCCTCGAGTATCTGATCCAGCAGCGGCGCGTCCCCGGCATCACCGAGACGCTGCCGACCTATCGCGCGCTGCTCGTCTACTACGATCCCGCGGCCGTGAGCTTCGACGCCCTCACCGTGGCGCTCCGCGCGCTCGCCGAGGAGGCGCGGCCGGAGGTGCTGCCGCCCGCGCGCCAGGTGGAGCTGCCGTGCTGCTACGGCGGCGACCTGGGCTTCGAGCTGGACGCCGCCGCCTCGAAGCTCGGTCTCCCGCCCGACGAGCTGTCGCGACTCCACGCGGGCGCCGACTACCACGTGTACTTCGTAGGCTTCACGCCGGGCCTGCCGTACATGACGGGGAGCCCGGAGCGGATCCACATCCCCCGGCTGGTCAACCCGCGCACGAAGACGCCCGCGGGCAGCGTCGCCATCGGTGGCGTCCAGTGCTGCATCTACTCCGTGGAGAGCCCGGGCGGCTTCTGGGTGCTGGGCCGCACGCCGGCGCGGCTTTACGATCCCGCCGCCTCCGAGCCGAGCCTGCTCCGCGCCGGCGACACGGTGCGCTTCCGTCCCATCGAGCGTACGGAGTTCGACGCGATCAGCACCGATGTCGCGGCGGGGCGCTGGCGCCCGCGCATCGTCGAGGTCTCGCTCCCTTCCGGGGAGAGGGTCGGGTGAGGCGCGGGTGATGAACGTGCTCGTCGAGGACGCGGGCCCCCTCACCTCCGTGCAGGACCTCGGGCGTCTGAGCCAGCTACGCGTGGGGCTCCCGCGCTCGGGCCCGATGGACCGGGAGGCGTTCGTGCTCGCCAACCGCCTGGTCGGCAATCCCGACAACGCGGCCGGCCTCGAGTGCACGCTGATGGGACCGCGGCTCGAGTTCAGTGATGCGCGCTGGGTGGCGGTGGCGGGGGCCGACGTCCCGGTGACGCTCGACGGCGCCGAGCAGCCGAAGTGGACCGCGTTCCCCGTGCGCGCCGGCGGTGTGCTCAGGATCGGCGCCGCGCGCGCGGGCGTGCGCAGCTACCTCGCGATCTCGGGCGGCGTCGCCACGCCGCCCGTGCTCGGGTCGCGCGCGACGTACCTGCGCGGCGCGCTCGGCGGCCTCGACGGCCGCGCGCTCCGCAAGGGCGACACGCTCCCGCTCGGCGCCCCCGCGGGCGGGGGCGCCCGCCGGGTGCGACCAGACCGCATTCCCACCTATGGGGACGAGCCGAGTGTCGACACGATCCTGGGCCCCCAGGACGACCGCTTCACCGCCGCCGGCATCGCCGCGCTCTTCACCGGCTCGTATGAGATGCTGCCCCAGTCGGATCGGATGGGCGCGCGGTTCAAGGGCCCGCGCATCGAGCACACGCAGGGACACGACATCATCTCGGACGGCATCGCGCTCGGGGCCATCCAGGTGATCGGCGACGGGCAGCCCATCGTGCTGCTGGTGGACCGGCAAACCGCCGGCGGCTACACGAAGATCGGCGCGGTATGCTCATACGAGATCGCCCGCGTCGGGCAGCTCAAGCCCGGGCAGCGGCTCCGGTTCCGGCGGGTCACGGTGGCGGAGGCGCATGCCGCGCTCGCCGCTCGCCGCGCCGCCCTCGAGACGGCCATCGCCTAACGCAGTCGCAGGAGAGGGAGAGACAGCCATGACGCTCGAACACGCCGTTCGCGACTATCAGGCCAAGACGCCCCGCTCGCGCCAGCTCTTCGAGGACGCGCTCCGGGTGATGCCGGGCGGCAACAGCCGCACCACCACGTTCTTCGATCCGTACCCGTTCTACATCACGCGCGGATCCGGCGCGCGCATCTGGGACGCCGACGGCAACGAGCGCCTCGACTTCAACGGCAACTACACGAGCCTGATCCTCGGTCACGCCAATCCGGCGGTGGTCAAGGCCATCCAGGACGCGGCGGTCAACGGCATGTCGTTCCCGGGCCCCAGCGAGCACGAGATCCGGCTCGCGGACATCCTCACCAAGCGGATCCCGACCATGGAGGTCGTGCGCTTCGCGAACTCCGGCACCGAGGCCACCATGCACGCGATCCGCGTCGCCCGCGCGTTCACCGGGCGGTCCAAGATCGCGAAGTTCGAGGGCGCCTATCACGGGACCCACGACTGGGTCCTGGTGAGCGTCGCCACTCCCGAGGGCGAAGGCGGCTCGCGCAAGCGGCCCAAGTCGGTCGCGTGGTCCGCGGGCGTGCCGGGCGCGGTGCTGAAGCACGTGGTGGTGCTGCCGTGGAATGATCTCGACGCCTGCGTGAAGATCCTCGAGAAGGAGGCGCGCGACCTGGCCGCGCTCATCATCGATCCGCTGCTCGCCAACGCCGGCATGATCCCGGTGCGCGAGGGCTTCCTGGAAGGCCTGCGCGAGGCCACCGCGCGCCTGGGCATTCTCCTGATCTTCGACGAGGTGATCTCGTTCCGCGTCGGCACCGGCGGCGCCCAGCAGCGCTTCGGGATCCGCCCCGACCTCACCACGCTGGGGAAAATCATCGGCGGGGGCCTCGCGGTGGGGGCGTTCGGCGGCCGCGCCGAGGTGATGAACTTCTACGACCCGCGCGGCGGCAAGGGCCGCATCAACCACGGCGGCACGTTCAACGCCAACCCGCTCACGATGGCGGGCGGCATCGCCACCATGGAGCAGCTCACGCCGGAGGCCTACGCACGGCTGGACGCGCTGGGCGAGCGGCTCCGCGAGGGCGTGGGCCGCGCGCTGCGGAAGCAGAAGTACCCCGGACAGATCACGGGCGTGGGCTCGCTCTTCTGGCTCCACCACACGAAGAAGCGGCTCAGCGACTATCGCTCGCAGCGGCCGGAAGATCCGAAGGCGCCCGCCGCGACCTTCATGGCGCTCCTCAACGAGGGCTTCCTCATCTCGCAGCGCGGTCTCGGCGCCTGCTCGATGGCCATGACCGAAGCCGACGTGGACCGCTTCGTGGAGGCGGTGGGCGGCGTGCTCGCGGCGCGCGCGTCGTGAGCGCGGCGGACCCCCTGCACCGTCGCGCGGCGGCCCACCGCTGGCGCCCGACCGAGCATGCCGGGGTCGAGGTGGCGGGACTCCGCCGCGGCGAGGGGAACGGGGGCGCCGCGCTCGTGAAGGTGGCGGCGGGCGCGCGCTTCCCGCTCCACGATCATCCGGGCGGGGAAGAGGTCTACGTCGTGTCGGGGCGGGCGCGCATCGGGAATCTCGAGGTCGAGGCCGGCGACTATCTCTGGACGCCGCCCGGCGGCGTCCACGACCTCCAGGCGCGGGACGAGACGGTGATCTTCGTCACCACGCCCGGCGGGATCCGGGTCCTCGAGTAGCCGGCGTCAGGCGCCCGCGCGCTCCAGCCGGCCGACCGCCTCGGCGTCGAGGCGGATGCGCGTGGCGTCGGCCAGCTCCTTCATCTGTGCCACCGACGTCGCGCTGGCGATGGGAGCGGTGATGCTGGGGCGCGCGAGCAGCCACGCCACCGCCACCTGCCCTGGCGTCACGCCGAGGCGCTTCGCCTCGCCCTCCACCGCGTCCAGCACCGCCCAGCCGCGGTCGTTCATGTAGCGCTTGCTGATACCGGCGGCCCGCGGGGTGCTCGGCAGCGCCTGCCCGCGGTGGTACTTGCCGGTGAGGAAGCCGGCGGCCAGCGAGAAATAGGGGATGACGGCGATGCCGCGCTGCCGGCAGAGCGGCTCCAGCTCCGACTCGTAGTCGGCGCGCTCCACCAGGTTGTAGCAGGGCTGGAGCGTCGCGTAGGAGGCGACGCCCAGCTTCTTGCTCACGTCGAGGGCCTCGGCGAACCGCTTGGCGCCGTAGTTGGACGCGCCGATGGCGCGGACCTTCCCCGACTTGACCAGTCCATCGAAGGCGCGCAGCGTCTCGTCCAGCGGCGCCGCCGAATCGTCGATGTGGGCCTGATAGAGATCGATGTAGTCGGTCTGGAGCCGGCGGAGCGAGTCCTCGACCGCCGTCGCGATTCGCGCCCCGGCCAGGCCCTTGTCGCGGGGGCCGTCGCCCATGGGATTGCCGAGCTTGGTCGCCACGATGACGCGCTTGCGATTCCCGCGCGCCTTCATCCAGCGCCCCATGATGACCTCGGATTCGCCGCCCACGTGACCCGGCGCCCAGCGCGAGTACACGTCCGCGGTGTCGATGAAGTCGCCCCCCGCCTCCGTGAAGGCGTCGAGCACAGCGAACGAGGCGGGCTCGTCGCAGGTCCAGCCGAAGACGTTGCCGCCGAAGCAGATCGCGGAGACTTCCATGCCGGTGGAGCCGAGCCGTCGCTTGTCCATGAGGCGATTCTGCCATAAGATGAGGCAGATTTCCGATGACCGCCCACGAATCCGGTCCGCTCAAGCGCACGCCGCTCTACGACGTCCACGTCAAGGCCGGCGCCAAGATGGTCCCCTTCGGCGGCTGGGAGATGCCCGTGCAGTACGCGGGGATCGTCGAGGAGCACCGCGCCGTCCGCTCCGCCGTCGGCCTCTTCGACATCAGCCACATGGGCGAGTTCGAGGTAGAGGGGCCGCGGGCGCTCGCCGCCGTGCAGCGCCTCTGCACCAACGACGCCGCGCCCCTCGAGCGCGGCCAGGTCCAGTATTCCGTCCTCTGCTATCCGGAGGGTGGGATCGTGGACGACCTCACCCTCTACCGCTTCGACGACGCGCGCTACATGCTGACCGTCAACGCATCGAACATCGACAAGGACTGGGACTGGGTCACCGCCCACGGCGAGGGCGCGACGTGGCGGAACATGAGCGCGGACACCGCGCTGCTCGCGGTGCAGGGGCCCAAGGCGGAGGCGCTGGTGCAGCGGCTCGCCGACACCGACGTCGTGAGCGCGCGCTACTACCGCTTCGTCCGCGGCGAGGTCGCGGGCGTGCCCGCCATCATCTCGCGCACGGGCTATACCGGCGAGGACGGCTTCGAGCTCTACGTGCCGGCCGGCGAGGCGGCGAGGCTGTGGTACGCGCTGCTCGAGGCGGGTCGCGTCGACGGCATTCAGCCGATCGGCCTCGGGGCGCGCGACACACTGCGCCTGGAGATGAAGTTCGCACTCTACGGCAACGACATCGACCAGACCACCAACCCGCTGGAGGCGGGCCTAAGCTGGGTCGTGAAGCCCGCCAAGGGCGACTTCCTCGGGCGCGCCGCCATCGAGGCGATGCGGGCGAGGGGCGTGCCGCGCAAGCTCGTGGGCCTCGAGATGGTCGAGCGTCAGGTGCCGCGGCACGGCTATCGCATCCTCGCCGGCGGCGAGCCGGTGGGCGTGGTGACCTCGGGATCCTTCTCGCCGAGCCTCGAGCGCGGCATCGGCATGGGCTACGTGCGCGCGGATCTCTCCGCCGTCGGGACGGAGCTCGACGTGGAGATTCGCGGCGCCGGGCAGCGCGCCCGCGTGGCGCGCACGCCGTTCTATCCTTCCAAAGCGAAGAAGTCGTAGGGGGGCGCGATGTCCAAGGTTCCCGCGGACCTCAAGTACACCAAGGAGCACGAGTGGGCCAGGATCGAGGGCGATCGTGCCCGCATCGGCATCACCGCGTTCGCCCAGGAGCAGCTCGGCGACGTGGTCTTCGTCGAGCTCCCCAAGGTCGGCGCCAAGGTCTCCGGCATGAAGACCTTCGGCGTGGTGGAATCCGTCAAGGCCGTCTCCGACCTGTACGCGCCGCTGAGCGGCGAAGTGGTCGAGGTCAACGGCGAGCTGCCGAAGAAGCCGGAGACGGTGAACAGCGACCCCTACGGGGCGGGCTGGATGATCGTGATCAAGATGTCGGCGCCCGCGGAGACGGACGGGCTCCTCACCGCCGCGCAGTACGAACAGCTCATCGCGGCCGCCGGGCACTGAGGCGGAGCCTCCATGCGCTACATCTCCAACACGCCCGCGCAGCAGAAGGAGATGCTGGCGCGGATCGGCGCCGCGAGCGTCGAGGCGCTCCTCGCCAACGTCCCCGCCAAGGCGCGACTCTCCCGGCCGCTCGCCCTGCCCGCCGCGATGGCCGAGGGGGACCTCGTCCGTCATCTGCGGCGCATGTCCGCCAAGAACGCCTCCGCCGACGACTTCGCCTGCTTCCTGGGCGCCGGCGCCTACGACCACGCGATCCCGAGCCCGATCAACCACCTCATTTCCCGAGGTGAGTTCTTCACCGCCTACACCCCCTATCAGCCGGAGGCAAGCCAGGGCACGCTGCGCAGCATCTTCGAGTACCAGACGATGATCGCGGAGCTGACCGGCATGGACGTGGCCAACGCCTCCATCTACGACGGCGCCTCGTCGCTCGCGGAGGGCGTGCTGATGGCGCACGCGGTCACCGGCCGCGCCGAGACGGCGTGGAGCCACGGCGTGAACCCCCTCTATCAGCAGGTCGTCGAGACGTACTGCGAGGGCCCTGACTTCCGCCTGAAGGCGGTGCGCCTCGGGGACGGCGTCACCGACCTGGACGCGCTCCGCAAGGCGGTGACGGAGCGGACGGCAGCGGTGGTGGTGCAGTACCCGAACTTCTTCGGCTGCCTCGAGGATCTGCGCGCGGTGGCGGAGATCGCCCACGCCAAGGGCGCGCTCCTGGTGGTGGCCGCCGATCCCGTCAATCTCGGCTTCCTCACCCCACCCGGCGCGCTCGGCGCCGACATCGTGGTCGGGGAAGGGCAGGGGCTCGGCGTGCCCATGAGCTTCGGCGGCCCGAACCTGGGCGTGTTCGCCGCGAAGGCCGAGCTCGTGCGGCGCATGCCCGGCCGCCTGGTCGGCGCCACCGTGGACAAGGACGGCAAGCGCGGCTACGTGCTCACGCTGCAGACGCGCGAGCAGCACATCCGCCGCGAGAAGGCGACGTCGAACATCTGCACCAACGTCGCCCTCTGCGCGCTCATGGCCACGATCTACGTGTCCATCCTGGGGAAGGTCGGTCTCCGGAAGGTCGGCGAGCTCACCACCGCCAAGGCGCACTACGCGGCGGAGCGCTTCGCGGCGGTGCCGGGGGTGAGCCTCCGCTTCCGCGCCCCGTTCTTCAAGGAGTTCGCGCTCACGCTGCCGAAGGCGCCGGACCGCGTGGTCAAGCGCCTGCTGAAGGACCGCATCCTCGCCGGGGTGCCGCTCAAGACCTTCGATCGCGCGGAAAAGAGCACGCTGCTCGTCGCGGTCACCGAGCGCCGGACCAAGGACGAGATCGACGCGTATGCCGCGGCTCTCGCCGCCGCGGTGGCGTGAGGCCGGCCGTGGAAGCCCGCGCGCCCTACGACAAGCTGATCTTCGAGCTCTCCTCGCCCGGCCGTTTCGCGTACTCGCTGCCCGCGCTCGACGTGCCCTCCGCCGATCCTTCCTCCCTGGTGCCCGCCCAGTTCGTGCGGAGCACGCCGCCCGAGCTGCCCGAGGTCTCCGAGGTCGACGTCATCCGCCACTACTCGCGGCTCAGCCAGATGAACTACGGCGTGGACACGCATTTCTACCCGCTGGGCTCGTGCACGATGAAGTACAACCCCAAGATCAACGAGGACATGGCCCGGCTACCCGGCTTCCTGCGCCTGCATCCGCACACGCCGGTCGCCTCGAGCCAGGGAGCGCTCCAGCTCATGTGGGAGCTGGCGCGGGACCTCGCCGAGATCTCGGGCATGGATCAGGTGTCGCTGCAGCCCGCGGCGGGCGCCCAGGGCGAGTTCGCGGGCGTGCTGATGATCCGCGCGTACCACCTCTCGCGCGGCGAGCGGCGCCACAAGGTGCTGATCCCGGACTCGGCCCACGGGACCAACCCCGCGACCACCGCGCTCGCCGGCTACCAGGTGGTGCAGCTCAAGTCCGACGAGGCGGGCGAGGTGGATCTCGCCGACCTCGAGCGCCACCTCGACGAGGACGTGGCCGCGTTCATGATCACCCAGCCCAACACGCTGGGCCTCTTCGAGTCCAAGATCCACCAGATCACCGAGATGTGCCACGCCAAGGGCGTGCAGGTCTACATGGACGGCGCGAACTTCAACGCCATCCTCGGCATCACGCGCCCCGGCGATCTCGGCTTCGACGTCTGCCACTTCAACCTGCACAAGACCTTCACCACGCCCCACGGCGGCGGCGGGCCGGGGGCGGGCCCCGTGGGGATCAAGTCGCACCTGGCGCCGTTCCTGCCCGCGCCGGTGGTGGTGAAGGACGATGAGGAGCAATACGCCCTGGACTGGAACCGGCCCCAGTCCATCGGCAAGCTCCAGGCGTTCTGGGGCAACTTCGGCATGCTCGTTCGCGCCTACACGTATATCCGGACCATGGGACCGGACGGGCTGCGCTCCGTGTCCGAGAACGCGGTGCTCAACGCGAACTACATTCTCAAGCGCCTCGAGGGCGACTACGACCGCGCCACCACGGGGCCGTGCATGCACGAGTGCGTCGTCTCCGCGCGGCGGCAGAAGAAGCTGGGCGTCAGCGCCACCGACATCGCCAAGCGGCTCCTCGACCTGGGCTTCTACGCCCCGACGACGTATTTCCCCTTGATCGTGGACGAGGCGCTCATGATCGAGCCTACCGAGACGGAGTCCAAGGAGACGCTCGACCAGTTCTGCGACGCCATGATCCAGATCGCCCGGGAGGCCGAGACGGATCCCCACAAGATCCACGAGGCGCCGGTGACCACGCCGGTGCGGCGTCTCGATCAGACGCTCGCCGCGCGCCAGCCCGTGCTGAAGTGGACGCGCCCCTGACCGTCTCCCCACTGGGGAGAGGCTAGGGTGCGGGGGATGTCCTCCCCCTTCCGTCTGCTCGTTACCGCGCCGCTCGACGGGGCGGCCAACATGGCGCTAGACGAGGCGCTCCTGCTGTCTCGCCTCGCCGGGGAGGGGCCCCCGACGCTACGCTTCTTCTCCTGGGATCCGCCCACGCTGTCCCTCGGCTACGGGCAGCCGCTCGACGGCCGCGTGGATCTCGCCGCCGCCGCGCAGCTCGGCCTCGGCGTGGTGCGACGTCCCACCGGCGGCAGCGCCATCCTCCACGAGGGCCCGGATCTCGAGCTGACGTACAGCGTGACCGCGGCGGCCGGGGATTTCGAGGGCGCCGACGATCTCCTCGCGACCTATCAGTGGATCGGCCGAGCCCTGGAGGCGGGGCTGAATGCGCTGGGCGCGCCGGTGGCGATGGTGTCCGTGCAGCCCTCGGATCCGCGCAGCATGCCGGCGTTCTGCTTCGCCCGCACCGGCTCGTACGAGCTGGAGGCGGGCGGGCGCAAGGTCGTCGGCAGCGCGCAGCGCCGGCAGGCCGCCGGCTTCCTCCAGCACGGCGCGGTGATGCTGGGCGCCGATCCCGCGCGGCTCGCGCGCGTGTTCCCGAGCAGCCGCGATCCGCTGGCCGGCATGACCACGCTCGAGGCGGTGCTGGGGCGCCGGCCGAGCTTCGACGAGACGCAGGCGAGCCTCGCCGAGGGATTTCGCCGGGTCCACGGCGTGATGCTGGAGCCGGGCGGGCTCGCCGAGGGCGAGGTCGCGCGCATGGAGACGCTCACCCGCGACAAGTACGGCACGGCCGAATGGACGCGTGCGGGCCGGGTGGTGGCGCGCGCGCCGCGCCCCGTGGCCACGCCGTGACCGCCGCGCCCCGCGAGTATCCCGACGCGCCGAGGGTCGGCGTGGGGGCCGTCCTGCTCCAGGGCGACCGCGTGCTGCTGATCCAGCGCGGCCGGCCGCCGTCCCAGGGCAAGTGGAGCCTGCCCGGCGGTCTCGTGCACCTGGGCGAGCGGCTCGAGGACGCGGTGCGCCGCGAGGTCGAGGAGGAATGCGGCCTCCAGGTCGACATCCTCGACGTGTGCGGGGTGATCGACCGCGTCGTCCGAGATCCCGCGCCGGCCGGCGATGGCGCGCGCGTCCGCTATCACTGGGTCATCGTGGACTACGTGGCCGAGCCCGCGGGCGGCGTGCTCCAGGCGGCGAGCGACGCCGCCGACGCCCGCTGGGTACGGCTGGATGAGCTGGGACGTTACGACACCACCGACGGTCTCGCCGACATGATCCACCGCGCGGCCGCCATGAAAAGGAGACCGGTCCGATGAAAGTGTCCCTCGAGAGCCGACGCCCCGCCGAGAGTCGCGCCGATGTCGTCGTGCTCGGTCGCCACAGCGACGGCGCGCCGCCCGGCGAGCTCGCCGACCTGGATCAGCGCCTGGGGGGGCTTCTCTCCCGCGTGCTCGCCGCGGAGAAGTTCGAGGGCAAACCGGGCCAGGTCTCCCATCTCTTCACCAACGGCAAGGTGCCCGCGGCACGCGTGATGGTGGTGGGACTGGGATCGCGCGCGAGCGCGGACGCGGAGACGGTGCGGCGCGCCGCGTCCGCCACGGCCCGCCGCGCCCGCGATCTCGGCGCCGGCACGGTGGCGATGTATCTGCCCGCCGCCGGTCTCGCCGCGCGCGAGCGCGCCCAGGCCACCGTGGAAGGGGCGCGGCTCGGCACGTATCGCTTCGACAAGTACCTCAAGGAGAAGAACGGCAAGGCGCTGGCATCGCTCGCCGTGCTCGAGCCCGAGCGCCGGCAGCGCGACGCCGCCCGCGAGGGCATGCGTCTCGGCGAGATCGGCGCCGACGCGACGGCGCTCGCCCGCGACCTCGTCAACGAGCCCGCCAACGTGGTCACGCCCTCCTATCTGGCCGAGCGAGCCGAAGAGCTCGGCAAGTCGGGCCGGCTCCGGGTGCGCGTGCTCGACAAGGACGCGTGCGCGGAGCTCGGCATGGGCGCCTATCTCGGCGTCGCCCAGGGCAGCCTCGAGCCGCCGCGCTTCATCCATCTCACCTACGCGCCGGGCCGCCGCGCGCGCCGGAAGGTCGTCATCATCGGCAAGGGGATCACGTTCGACTCGGGCGGGCTCGACCTCAAGACGGCCGACGGCATGCTGCGCATGAAGGACGACATGGCGGGCGCGGCCACCGTGCTCGGCGTGTTCCAGGCCCTGCCGCGGCTGCGTCTTCCCGTGGAGGTGCACGGCCTCATCGCCGCCACCGAGAACATGCCCTCCGGCACCGCCCAGCGGCCCGGCGACATCGTGCGCGCCATGAACGGGCTCACCATCGAGATCGGCAACACGGACGCGGAGGGCCGCCTCACGCTGGCCGACGCCCTCTCGTACGCGGCGCGCGAGATCAAGCCCACGGAGATGGTCGATCTCGCCACCCTTACCGGCGCCATCGTGATCGCGCTCGGCCAGGGCGTGACCGGGCTCTTCGCCACCCAGGACGGCCTCGCCGGGCGCCTCCTGGGCGCGGCGGGCGCGGCGGGCGAGCGCATGTGGAGGATGCCGCTGCACGACGAGTACAAGGACGGGCTCAAGAGCGAGATCGCCGACCTCAACAACGTGTCGAGCCAGCGCGGGGCCGGGGCCATCGTGGCCGCGCTCTTCATGCGTGACTTCACGAGCGGGATCCCCTGGGCGCATCTCGACATCGCGGGCACGGCCTTCGCCGAGCGCGAGCTGCCGCTGGGCCCGCGGGGCGGCACGGGCGTCGCCGTGCGCACGCTCCTCGCGTATCTCACGCGGGCGGCCGGGCGCCGCTGAGGCGATCCGCGTGGCGGGCGCGGTCGATCTTCACTCGCACACCACGGCGTCGGACGGGACGCTGCGGCCGCGCGAGCTCGTGCAGGCCGCCGCGCGGCGCGGAGTTCGCGTGCTCGCCATCACCGATCACGACTCGACGGAGGGCCTCGGCGAGGCGATGGCGGAGGCGGCATCGCTCCGGCCCCTCGAGATCGTGCCCGGCATCGAGATCAACTGCGACATGGACGGCGGGGAGATCCACGTGCTCGGCTACTGCATGGACTACGAAGCGCCCTGGTTCCAGGAGTTCTGCCGGGCGCAGCGCGAGGAGCGGCGCGCGCGCGTGTACCGCATCGCCGAGCGGCTGGCCTCGCTCGGCATGCCCATCGATCCAGCGGCGGTGTTCGCGCTGGTGCAGGAGGGCTCGGCGGGTCGTCCCCATGTCGCCCAGGTCATGGTCGACTGCGGCTACGTGAAGAGCGTGCGCGAGGCGTTCGATCGCTTCCTCGCGGCGGGCAAGCCCGCCAATGTGCCCCGCAAGAAGCTCACCCCGGAGGACGCCGTGCGGCTGCTCCGCCGCGCGGGGGGCGTGCCCGTGTTCGCGCACCCGGGCCTTGCCGGTCGCGACGCGCTGATCCCGGCGCTCGTCGAGGCCGGGCTGATGGGCATCGAGTGCTACTACCCGGAGCACTCGCCGGCCCAGACGGGAAGCTATGTCGAGCTCTGTCGGCGGCACGGCCTCGTCGCGACGGGCGGATCCGACTTTCACGGGCCGCGGGTACGCGCGTCCCAGCTCGGTGATCCCGCAATCCCGCTCTCGGTGTGGGACGCCCTGCGCGCCAAGGCGGATGAGGCGCGTGCGTCGCGACCCGATCATCCCGCGTCACCGGCGTGAACGCGGAGTGTAATCCTTACTCGGATCGGCCCGACCCGCCGCCACAGCGGAGACGCAAAATCAATACGTTGGACGTTCGGCACATGCCTTGCTCTATTCTTAGGGCGAATCAACCCGACAGGAGGGCATCATGAGCCGCATGGGACCGCTGATGTCGGTGATGGTCGCGGGCGCGCTGCTCGCCGCCTCGCCCGCTTTGGCCGCAGACGATAGCAAGGTGAAGGGCGCGACCCAAGAGGTCGAATCCGGCGCGAAGAAGATCGGGCAGGGCGATGTCGGAAAGGGCGTCCCCGAGACCGCAAAGGGTGTCGGCAAAACGGTCGAGGAGGGCGCCAAGTACACCGGCGAGAAGTTCAAGGAAGCCGGCAAGTCCGCCGAGCCCCCGGCGAAGAGCGCCTGGCAGCACACCAAGGAAGGGGCGACGAACTTCGGGCACAGTGTGAAGAACTTCTTCACGCGCCTCTTCTCGGCCGACTGATCGGATGACCGTCGTCCGCCGCGCGCTGGCCCTGGCGCTGGTCCTGCTGCTCGGCGCGGCGGGAGCCCAGGCCAGCCCGGCGGGCGATCAGTTCAAGACGGACCTCGACCGCGTCCTGAAGGTCATCGGCGAGACGGAGGGCCAGGCCCCGGAGGCCCGCCGCGCGGCGCTCCGCAGCGCCGCCGAGCCGGTATTCGACTGGCGCGAGATGGCGGCGCGCACCCTCGCCACCCACTGGCAGGCGCGCAGCGAGGCGGAGCGCGCGGAGTTCACGCGCCTCTTCACCGACCTCATCGAGCGCGCCTACATCGCCAAGGTCGAGCGCTACACGGGCGAGCCGGTGAAGTTCGTGGGCGAGCGCGTCGAGGGCTCGCTCGCCATGGTCCAGACGCGCCTCGTGGCCGCCAAGGGCCCGGAGATCCCGATGGACTACCGGCTCATCGAGAAGGACGGGCGGTGGCGTGTCTACGACGTCGTCATCGAAGGCGTGAGCCTGGTCGCCAACTACCGCACCCAGTTCGACCGCGTGATCCGCAGCTCGTCGTACGCGGAGCTCATCAAGCGGCTGAAGGACAGGGGCTAGCCCGCGGGCGCCGCGCCCTCGCAGTAGTTGGGAAACATCCGGGCGAAGGCGGCGGGGGTGGCCCGCTCACGGAAATACGGAACCTGCCGCACCGAGTAGTCCGTCCCGCCGCGGAATACCACGACGGCGCTCGCCAGCGGCGCCCCCTCCACGTCGAAGAGACCGCATACCGTCCGCCAGAACGTCCGCCGCCGGTCGATCGGCGTCACGTCGGCGAAGCGGCCGGCCGCGAGCAGCGGCGCCCCGGCCGGCAGCGCGGGCCGGTGCAGGGTCACCTGGATGCGGTTGGTGAGACCGCCCTCGCGCATGGTCAGCGCGCCGAGCCACCACGCCACCTCGTCGAGGACCACGGGGGCGAGCGCGTCGTGGGTCGCCGCGCCGGCGGCCCACGGTGCGCGGGGCTCGAGCCGCGCCCACACGCCCTCATCGTCGAAGGAGAGCGCGGTCCGGAGGCCCAGCGGATTGCGCGACCCGCACGCGAGGCAGTCCTCGGACATGGGCAGCGTCCAGCCGTGGCGCGCGCCGTGCCATGGCGCGCGGACCGGCGCCGGGTCGGAGGCGAGCACGCTAACCGACGCGGACGAGAGCGTCTGGCCGTCCTGCAGGATCGTCACGCTGGCGCCCCCCTCGCGCGCGCCGCCCTCGAGGGAGAGCGCGGTGGCGATGGGCACCGACGAGGTGATGCGTCCTTCCACGACGCGCGGAGCCGCCGGCATCCCGAGCGCGCGCGTGGCGGCGTCGAGGATGGCGACGAGGCCGCCGCCGTGCACGATGCCGGGCCAGCTCTGGAGCACGGCCGGCGCTGCGAAGCGTCCGCGTCCATCGGGCGCGAGCGTGGCGGCGGCGGCGAGCGCGTCCGCGATCGAGTTCAGGCGCGTGCCCGCGTGCTATACTCGACGCGTCTCATGGCGGCTGCCATTTTACTGTTGGCCTTCCCTCCGCCGCAACGCGTGTGACGTCGGCCTCCCAGCTCCTGGTGCATCGCCCGTTCGTCCAGGCGATGCTCACCAACTTCCTCTTCTTCATGAGCATGAACGGGTTCCTCCTGCTCCCCATCCACGTGCAGCAGATGGGCGGGAGCGAGGCGCACGTGGGACTTGTGCAGGCGGCCTACAGCATCGCGGGTATTCTCTTCCAGCCCCTGGTCGGGGTGTGGGTCAACCGTCTGGGGCGGCGCTTCTTCATGCGGCTGGGGACGATCCTCCTCGTGATGTCGGCGGCGGGGTTCGTGGTGTCGAGCTCGATCCCGCTTCACGCGATGCTCCGAGGCGTGCAGGGGCTCGCCTTCTCCGCGTTCTTCGTGGCGAGCTATATCCACATCGTGGATCTGGTGCCCGTGGAGCGGCGCGGCTGGGCCCTGGGGATCTTCGGGCTCTCCGGTCTCACGTCCACCGCGCTCGCCCCGCTGCTCGGCGAGGCGGTGGTGCGGCAGCTCGGCTTCCGGTGGTCGTTCGCGGTGTCCGGCCTCATCGGCGCGGGCGCCCTCGTGCTCGTCTTCCGCACGCGCGGCATTCGCCCGCCGGCGCCCGGCGGCGGCCCCGGCCTCGAGACGCTGCGCGAGGGCATGCAGGAGCTCCTCCGCGTGCACATGGCGCTGGGCTTCTTCTTCGGCCTCGGCACCGGCACCCTGTTCACGTTCCTGCCCACCTTCGCGGAGCACCTGGGGGTGACCGGTCTCGGCCTCTTCTACACCGCGTACTCGGCGTCCGCGGTGGCGGTGCGGGTGTTCGGCGGCGAGCTGATCGACACGCGGGGCCGCCGCGCGGTGATCGTGCCCACCATGGTCGTGTTCGCGTCCGCGGTGTGCATGCTGGCGCTGATCGCGGGGGCGGCCCGACCGGGCGTGAGCCTCCCCGTCCTGCCGTTCATTTTCCTCGCCGGCCTCATCTCCGGCGGCGCGCACGGCTTTCTCTACCCCGCGCTCTCCGCGCTCCTCGTGGACGTCACCCCGGAGGCGCGGCGGCCCAGCGCGGTGGGCATCTTCAGCTCGGTCACCCTCGTCGGCAACGCGGTGGGCGCTCTCGTCTTCGGCTACATCGCCCACGGTCTCGGCTACGCGCCGATGTGGACGGTGCTCACCATCTTCATGCTCGGCGGCATCGTGATGAGCTTCCGCCTCGCGCCCGGTCCCACTCGCCCGGAACGCCCGCCGCGCGCGCTCCCTCCTCGCTCGACCGACCGCTCGGTTGACTTGTTCCCGAGCCGGGCCGATACTGCGGAGGCGCTTCGCTCGCTGGCGGGCGCGGAGGGCGCGCATGAGCCGATCGAAGCGAAACGCGGCGCTGGCAGTGCTGCTCGGTAGTTGCGCGATGCTCGTGGCGTCGAGCGGACGCGCCCAGGCTCCGACGACACCGTCCCCCCAGGAGGTCGCGGTGCTCGCGGTGATGACCAATCCCGAGACGGGCTCGCCCGTGATCGTGCTCCAGGGCAAGCGCGACGGCCGGACGTTCGCGATGGGCATCGGGCCGGCCGAGGCCGTCGGGATCGCGCTCCCGCTCGCCCAGCGCACGCCGCCGCGGCCCCTCACCCACGACCTCATCACCACCATTCTCGGCCGCCTCGGAGCCAGCGTGTCCAAGGCCGTGATCACCGACTTCCGCGACGACATCTACTACGCGAACCTCTACCTGCGCGCGGGCGGCGCCGAGCAGGTGCTGGACGCGCGGCCCTCCGACGCCATCGCGCTCGCCATCCGGGCGCAGGCGCCTGTGCTCGTCGAGGAGCGCGTGCTCGAGCGCACCGAGATCCTCACCCCCGCGCCCCTCACCCCCGGCGGCCCGCGGATCTGATCGATGTCCATCGAGCTGCCCCGGCAGGCGGGGCCGCCCGCCGCCGCGCCCGCGACCCCGGGGGAGAGCCAGCAGTGGGCGATCCAGCGGCGCATCGAGGACGTCTTCACCAAGCTCGGAGAGAAGTTCGGCGATCTCTCCGGCCGCGTGGTGGTGACGATCCGAGCGGAGACAAGCTTCGACGACGTCGGGGGCATCGCCCCGGCCAAGGCGGCGGTGCGCGGCTTCACCACCGCGCTCACCGATCCCGATCTCTACCGGAAGTGGGGGATCAGCCCGCCCAAGGGCATTCTCCTCTACGGGCCGCGCGGCACCGGAAAGACCATGCTCGCCCGTGCCCTCGCCACTAGCGCGGGCGCCATCTTCTATCATCTCAAGATGATGAACCTCACGTCGAAGTTCGGGCCCAACACCGGCGAGCTGCTGCAGGAGATCATCAACATCGCCAAGACCGAGGGCAAGGCGGTGGTCTATCTCGACGAGGCGAACGCGCTGACCCTCGAGCACCTGCTCCCGCCCCCGCAGGCCCGCGAGGCGAGCGCGCGGCTGATCGCGGCGCTCTGCGAGAAGCTCGACGGGCTCGACGAGGAGGCGCGCATCCTCGTGGTCGCCTCGACCAACCGGACCGACTCGGTGGATCGCTCGCTGGTGGAGCCGGGCCGGCTCGACCGTCTCGTGGAGGTGGCGCTGCCCGACGGAGCCGCCCAGCAGGAGATCCTGCAGCTGGTGCGCCGCCGCGCCGAGGCCAAGGCGGGCCGGCCGCTCTTCGCCGAGATCGACTACCGCTCGCTCCTCCCGCCCATGGGCGGGATGAGCGGCGCGGAGATCTCCGAGGTGATCCGACGCGCCCTCGAGCAGAAGGTGCAGGA
>Ga0075423_10002286_pt1 | contig 17295 bp, 22 predicted proteins | sample SoiMethybrSBSTD2_FD_80114 | JGI IMG/M metagenome (GOLD analysis project Ga0075423, IMG submission 80114) | Bulk soil microbial communities from a Populus tree surrounding site in Tennessee, USA - Soil MetaG P. TD hybrid SBSTD2 | ecosystem: Environmental > Terrestrial > Soil > Tree plantation...
ACCTGCGGGTCGCCATCAACCGCTCGGCGCCGATCTTCGCGTCGGGGATCATGAACGAGTACCGGCGCTACGCGATCGGCGCGCTCGAGTGGCGCCGCGACCTATCGATGGACGCCGCCGCGCACCTGCTGCGGTACGGCCGGCACTTCGACGATGCGGGCATGCCGGCGATCTTCGGAGCCGCGGCCGAGGACGTCACCGACCTCGCCATCGAGGCGCATGCCCGCGATCCGCAGGTCTCGCTGCGGCTGGCGCAGCTGCTCGTGCGCAACCTCCTCGACCTCGTCCCCAACGCGAGGCCGATCGGCCTGAACGGGCTGTTCAAGGCCGTGGCCAAGCTTGCGTGCTGGTCGATGGCCTCGGACGACAAGGACATCACCCAGGTCTTGCTCGAAGGCATGGCCGCGGCACCGCCGGACTTCGTCGACGCGGCGCTGAGCCGGATGGAGTCGATGCAGACCGGCCTGTTCTGGGAGGTGAACGAGCGCGTCATCTCGTTCGACTGGCTGGAACAGCCACTCCGGGACGAGATCCCGCGCCTGCGCGTTGCGCTGCGACGCGTGAAGATGGGCCCCGTCAACGGTGCGCCCAGCTCACCAACGGTCGAGCTGCCGGCGATCAAGCTCGCGCAGGACCTCGTCAAACCCGAGCCGGGACCTTCGGCTAAGACGATCCCGGAGCCGGCGCGTTGATCATGGCCGTCGAGGCTGTGTCGAAGTAGTCGAGCAGCGCCTTGCGCACGGCCGGCGCGAGGTCGAGGGACTCGACAGCCGCCGTCATGTTCGCCAGCCACGCGTCGCGCTCGGCCTGACCGATCGCGAACGGCAGGTGGCGCATGCGCAACCTGGGATGGCCGCGCTGCTCGCTGTACGTCGCCGGCCCACCCCAGTACTGGATGAGGAACAGGGTCAGCCGCTCCGTCGCACCCGACAGGTCTTCCTCGGGATACACCGGTCGCAGCACCGGGTCCTCCGCCACGAGCCCGTAGAAGCGCCTGACCAGGGTTCGGAACGTGGGCTCGCCTCCCGCGAGCTCGTACACGCTTCGGTTGAGGACCCGACTCACACCTGCTCCGTGGTGGTGCGCAGCGGCTCCTGTCTCAGCGCGTAGCGCTCAACCTCGTCCTCGCGAGGCAGGAACCACGCGATGCCGATCGTGATGATGACGAGGATCACGTGCGTCAGCAGCGAGCGCTGCAGCCCCAGCGCGTCGCCTATCGCGCCGTTGATCGGAACGCCGATCGCGCCGGTGACGAATCCAAGTCCCATGACGAGCCCAGACGCGAGGCCGGCGCGGGACGACATCAGCTGCTGAGCCATCAGCAGCATCAAGGGCGCGGTCGACGCGGCGAGCAACCCGATCAGCGTCGCGCTGACAAACGCCCAGGGCCCCGGGAAGAGACAGAAGATCAGGATCGCCGGCACCGAAAGCACCAGCGTCACCAGGATCACGGTCCGGCGCCCGAAGCGATCGGCGAGCGAGCCGCAGCCGACGGTGCCGACGGCGCTCGCCAGAACAAGCGTCGTCGCGAGCGGTCCGTAGAACTCGGGTCCGTAGCCCTGCTGCTCGTACCAGGTCGGCGTGAACGCCTGGAAGACGCCCACCGTCCAGCTGCGCGACATCATCACGCCGATCACGACCGCCAGCGCGAACACCGGAACCGGCGCGGCCATGCCGCCCGACCGGACGGCCGCCGTGACGACCTTCGCCGGACCGCGCAAGCGCCACAGCAGATAGCCGCCCGTGATGAGGCCCGGGATGACGAGAAAGCCTGTGCCGTGGAGGCCGAAAGCGCTCGTCAGCAGGATGCCGACGAGCGGACCCGCCGCGACACCGACCGTGCCGGCGGTGACGTAGATCGACATGCCAAGGCTGCGACGGAGAGCAGGAAGGAGGGCGCGCACGTCGAGGGCGCCGAGGGGATGGAACGCGCCGGAGCCGAGGCCGGAGGCAAGCGCGAGCACCAGGAGCAGCGGAAAGCTGTTGACGAACCCGACCAGGGCGAAGCTGACCGCGGTCCACGCGAGCGCGAGGCCGGTGAATCGGGTGCCGAAGCGGTCGGCGAGCAGGCCGAACGGCGGCTGGGAGACGGCGGCCATGCCGCCGTAGGCGAGGCTCACGAGGCCGACCGTGGCCAGGCTCAGGTGGAACCTGCCGATGAGGATCGGATAGAGGATGGGGATCACGCCGACGTAGCTGTCGACGGTGAAGTGGCCGAGCATCAGGCTCAGCAACTTGCCGTTGCGGAGAAAGTCCAGCACTGCTTTTATGATCGCGGCCGTGGGTGAGCTGCTGTATCTGAGCCGCGCCGATGTCGAGCGAGTCCTCGATGTCGACGCGATGCTGGACGCGCTCGCGCGCGCCCTGGTCGCCTACTCGTCAGGCAAGACGTCCGTCCCGCCGCGCGTCGCCGCGCGAGTCGGCGACCGCGGGTTGCTGGGCGCGATGCCGGGCTATGTGCCACAGACCGCGCTCGAGACCAAGCTTGTCTCGGTCTTCCCGGCCAACGACGAGCGCGGCATCCCGTCGCACCAGGGCGTGATCGCGCTTTTCGACGAGTCGGACGGCACCCCTCTCGCGGTGATGGACGGCACCTACATCACGGCGATCCGCACAGGAGGTACCGCGGCCGTCGCGGCAAAGTCCCTCGCGCGGGAAGACGCTTCGGTGCTAGCGATCCTTGGCGCCGGCACCCAGGGCTGGTCCCACCTGCAGACATTTCCACGCGCACGCAACTTCCGCGAGATCCGGATCGCCAACCGCAACCACGCCCGCGCCGAGGCGCTGGCATCCAGCAATCCGAACGCGCGCGCCGTCCGCTCTTTCGAAGAGGCGGTGCGCGGCGCCGACGTCGTCGCCTGCTGCACCGACGCGCGGGAGCCGATCCTGCGCCGCGACTGGCTCGAGCCAGGGATGCATGTGAGCGCCGTCGGCGGGACGTTTGGACCGGAGCTGGACCGCGACACCGTCGACGCGTGCCGGGTCTTCGTGGAGTGGCGGGGAGCGGCGACGAACGCACCGCCCGCAGGCGCGCACGAGCTCCAGGGCATCGACCCGGAGAGCGTGACGGAGGTCGGCGAGGTCATCGCCGGCTCGAAGCCGGGCCGCCGCTCACGAGACGAGATCACGCTCTACAAATCGACCGGTCACGCGGTCGAAGACGCCGCTACCGCGCGCCTGGTCTACGACCGCGCCGTGCAGCAGGGAGTCGGGACGAAACTTCCTCTTTAGAGCGACGCTCAGGTTTCGATCAGACGTGACGGCACGACGTTGATCACCCGCGTCGAGTTGAGGTTTCGCTCCGGCAGGGCGCGGCCGTACGGGTGAATGTGTCCGTGCACCGCAAGCAGCGGATGAAAGTTGTGGATCAGCCGCGCAAACGCGACGAACCCGACGTGCGCCGCATCCTTTGCCTCGGCGAGCCCGTAGGGCGGCGCATGTGTGACGAGGATGTCGAGCTTGCGGCCGTTGCGCACGCGCAGCAGCCGCGTGCGGACCTCGAGCTTGAGCGCCCGACGGCCCATCTGGCCCTGTGAGTACTGGTTGTCGCCGGGTTTGTAGCGCATGCTGCCGCCCAGGCCCGCGATGCGAAGCCCGTTGACCTCGACGATGCGGCCGTCGATGTTGACGCAACCCTGCGGTCCGGGCCCCGGCGGCATCACCGCCCGCAGCGGCATCCAGGACATGTCTGGCGGGACCAGGCTCGGGTCGTGGTTGCCGGGGACATACAGAAGGGGCACGTCGGTCCGGCTGACGATGTACTCGAGGTAGTCGAACGGCAGGTCTCCGCAGCTGAGCACCAGGTCGGGGTTCTGTGCGCGGAGCTTGTCGCCGTAGAGGGCTTCGTCGACCTCGTCGGCGACGGCGAGGATGCGCGTCGTCTTACTTGATCAGACGCGCTTGAAGCGAAGCGCTGTCCAGGTGTCGTCGATGGCGACGAATGACACGGCCTTGTAACCCCTTTCCGAGGTGATCTCGCCGAGCACGTCGCGCTGCACCCACCACGGCGTCGCCGGGAGGTCAGTCGAGCCTTTTGTCTTTCCTCCCTTGGGGTAGGTGATCCAGATGAGTCCGTTCGACTTGGCGGCGTGGATCGCCGGCGGCCCGAGCCTGCGCAGCTCGTCGGTGTCCTTCACGAACAGCAGGACGACGTCGTACGTCGCGTCCGCCCCCAGCTCGGTCTTGATGTCATCGGGACCGGGGCGAAGCTGGGCAAGAAATCCGTCAGGCGCGTTGAGCACGGCGACCTGCTGGCCGAGCGCGAGGCGCAGCTTCTTGGCGGTAGGGCTGAGGCCGAGCTTGTCGGGCCCCATCGCGGGCAGCGATCGCTGGGAGTCAAGGTGACCCATCTACGGTGTCCCACATTAGAAGGAAGGGACGCCGATTGTGCTACGGCGTGCGAAGGATCCGGGTCGCCTCCTGTCCCGCTGCGAGCCACCGGTCGTCCTCGAGCCATGTCTCGACGCCCCAGAGAAGGACGACATCGATCGGTTCCTCTCGGTAGGCGTGCGCGCTGTTGACGAGGTCGTCGGGCGAGAACGTCCCTTCGCCGGCCCACGGCTGCGCCTGCGCCTCGGCGATCCAGATTTGCTTGCCCTGCGAGTGGGCCACGCCGGACCACAGCGCGAGTGTCTGCTGCTTCCAGGCGGTTCGGAGCTGGATCGAGGTGAAGTCGCGCCACGGGATGGACGGACCGTCGAGGTACAGGTCCAGCCCGAAGATGTCCCCCGTGTCCAGGGCCTCGTTCATGTGCCCACTTCCACCGCCGATCAGAGGAAGCAGCGGGTCGGCGTAGCGCTGGATGAGGTCGAAGGTCGGGTTGATCGCGTTGTACGTCGTCACGACCACTTTGTGCGAGGGGTCGATGCGATGCACCTGGTCGACCTCCCAGGTCAGCTGCTCCTCCGTGATGGCGTCCGGCCCCGTGTAATCGTTGATCACCCTGTCGAGGGCCTCGTTTTCGACCTGCCACGCGTAGAGCAGCGGCGACAGGCGGTAGCGGTGGATGCTCGCGAGAAAGTACGTGCGATAGGCAAGCCCGGCCTGCGCTTCAGCGATGAATGGCTGGCTTCGCTCGCCGGCCCACAAGGGTTGATGTAGCTCCGGGAACAGGAAGTTGCGCGCTCCTACCGTGAGCACCACACGGACGTGGTTGCCGCTCTGCCGGTTGTACGTCGCTACGTCATCCAGCAACGAGTCGACCGATGAGAAGTCGAGCGGGGCTCTCGGCGACGGCTGGACGAGCTCCCAGTAGATCGGCAGCCGCACGAGGTCCGGTTCCGTCGCGTCGAGAAGCCTGCGCAGGTCGGCGTGCGGATCGCGACCGTCCTGCAGCGACATCAGCGGGCTGTAGCTGAAGCCGACGAGAGGCGGCGGCGTGTGGTGGGGCACCGTTTCGCCGCCGAGCAGGAGCGCGGCGATCACGAACACGATCACGCGCCTCATTTAGTTACCAACGCTCAGGCGCCCTCCCTTCACGGGTTTTTGCCAGCTTTCAAGCGTTTTCGGGTGGAGGGTCCGTCGATTTACGTGCACCGTGTATTGATCGTCGTCCTTGGTTTCGTTCTTGCCGGCGTCGGTGGCCTCGGCGCGTACTTCCTGCCCGTCTTTCAGACAGCCACCAGATCGACCACCATCTCCGAGGCCGTACCCAATCTAAATCCCGTGACGCCACCAAAACAGCCGTTTACGGTTCTCTTACTTGGTTCCGACGACGACTCGAAATTCGAGGCCGATCGGAGGAACACCCAATCGATGATCCTCGTGCGCGTCGATCCGACGACGAAGCACGCGACGATGCTATCGATTCCCCGCGACCTCTGGGTGCCGATCCAGGGCCACGGCTACGGAAAGATCAGCTGGGGCTATCAGTACTCGGGAGTCGGTGGCGCCGTGCGCGTCGTCGAAAGCAACTTCAAGGTCCACATCGACGACTACGTGTGGATCGGTCTCAACGGGCTCGTGAAGCTGATCGACATGCTCGGCGGTGTGAACGTGCAAGTGACCAATCCGGTGATGGACGACTACTACCCCGACGACCTCGACTCCACGAAGAGTCCCTATGGATACCACCGGCTCGCGGTCTTGCCTGGAGCAACGCATATGGATGGTGTGCAGGCGCTGCAGTACGTGCGCTCACGGCATGGCGACCTGCGTGGAGACTTCGCTCGCTCAGAGCGTCAGCAGCAGCTGTTGCTGGCGATCAAGTCAGCGACCTCGCGCTTGAACCTCGCCGACTTTCCCGCGCTCGCCATGGCGTTCAACGGCGAGGTCAAGACGAGCATCAGCATCGACCGCTTGCGGTCGATGGTGTCGATCGCGAACGAGTTCGATGGTCCGAACGTCAAGCGCATCGTCCTCCTGCCCCCGTACACATCCGAAGGATTCGCCGCCGGGCAGAGCGTGGTCTTCCCCGACTGGCAGCGGATCCTTCCGCTCGTCCACCAATCGTTTCCGTGAGACGCGCTCTGATCGGCGCGGGCTTGCTGGTCGCCATGCTGGCGTTCGGCTTCGGCGTCTACCAGGTGGCCGGCCATCTCCGGTCAACGCGGAACCAGGTCCACAAGCCGACCGAGGTGAACGCGCCGTCTCTGCCGGGAACGGTCTACGTCATCCAGTCGGGCGCGATCTACCGCCTTCACAAGGGCACGTTCAAGCAGGTCACAGGCGAGGAAGGCTGGACGCAGCCGAGCGCCGCGCCGGACAACCAGCTCGTCGCCGTGCGCCAGGACTTGAACTACTCCGACATGTACCTGCTGAATGACGCCGGAGACACCGTCTCGCAGCTGACGCACGACGCATCGAAGACCTCGGTCGAAAGCAACCACTGGGTCTTCTACCCGCGATTCAGCCCCGACGGGACGACGGTTTTCTACGACTTCGATCCGAAGGACGCAGGGGCCACATATCGCGTCGACCTGGCGATCTTCGCCAGCCGGCTCGACTCCCGTTCTCGCGCCGTGGTCTGGACGCGGCCAAACGATTACACGGGTGGTGACGTCAGCCCGATCCCGCTCCGGACCGGGGCGCTCGTCTACACGAAGTACTCCATCGACACGAGGTCCCAGGTCATCTCGCAGATCTGGATCCAGCGACGGGCGGGCAGCCCAGGCCTGGCACTCACGACGCCCGAGATGGGTTGCTACAAGGCCGCGGTCTCGCCGGACGAAACGTCGATCGCCATGCTCTGCAACAGGGGCTCCAACCAGTACTCGGACCTGCTGGTGGCGACGTTCGACGCCCAGAACCTGGTCCTCGGCCCGCCCACGACGCTGGTCAGCCAGCAGCTTGCGGCGTCGCCGGCGTTCTCGCCCGACGGCAAGACCATCGCCTTCCTGGCGCCGACGGCGCCAGGCGGCCCTTTCCAGCTCTGGACGGTCGCGGCGGCGGGCGGCTCGCCTGCGCGCAGCCTGACCACAAACCTCAATCTCGACGCCGACTCGGCGCCGGTGTGGGTGCAGGGGTAACGCAACGGTGGAATCCAAGAATCACGCAATCGCGGTAGTAGCCGAACGCCTCCGTAAGCGTTTTTTCAGCAGGAGACGAGTGGTGAGATTCAGATCCAAGTCCGACGCACCCGACCTCCACACGCAGCTGGAGTCGCTGCTCGATCAGGTGTGGCGATCGGAGTCTGACTGGCGGCTGTGGGATCGCCTGGATGCCGCGGTGACGCTCGAGACGCTGCGCGAGAAGCGCCTCAAGAAAGACCGCGATGATCTCGACCAGGCGGCGTAGCAGCGTGGGGCTCACTCGCCAGACGCGATGAGCCGCGGTCTCGCCACCAGTGGCAAGAACCCCAATGGCCATTGCGCCTTCGTCCTCTCTGGCGGCGGCAGCCTCGGGGCGGTCCAGGTAGGAATGCTCCGCGCCCTGTTCGAGAAGCAGCTGTGCCCCGACTTCGTGGTCGGCACCTCGGTCGGTGCGGTCAACGCCGCGTGGATCGCCGGCAACGAGCCGGACAGCCTGGACGACCTCGCCGAGATCTGGCTTGGGCTCCGCCGCCACGACGTCTTCCCGATCAGCCCCCTGACAGGCGCACGCGGCCTCCTCGGCCGCAGCAATCACTTCGTGGCCAACGACAACCTGCGCACGCTGCTCGAGAGGAACCTCCCGTACGAGAGGCTGGAAGAGGCTCGGCTGCCCCTGCACGTGATCGCGACCGAGCTCAAGAGCGGGCGCGCGACGATCCTCAGCTCAGGCCCGGCGGTGCTGGCCCTGCTGGCGAGCTGCGCCATCCCTGGCGTCTTCCCTCCCGTGACGATCGGGGGGCGCGAGTACGTCGACGGCGGCGTCGCCAATCACACGCCGATCACCGTGGCGATCGAGCTGGGTGCGACGCGAATCTACGTGCTCCCCGTCGGCTATCCGTGGCTCAACAAAGAGCCGACCAACGCGCTAGGCATGGCGCTGCACGCGCTGGCCAGGATCGTGGAGCTGAAGCTCGACGCCGAGGTGACCGCCAACCGCGGCGTCGCGGACATCCACGTCCTGCCGGCGCTTGATCTGGCCGACGTCTCCCCTGCCGACTTCAGCCACACCAAGGAGCTGATCGACTGGGGTTACAAGGCGGCGACGCGCTACCTCGGCTCGGCGAACAACGGCCGTGGAGCGGTCCCCGAACGGGCCAAGCGCACGCTCCGCTTGAACCCGTTCGCGAGCAGGGCCGCCTAGCCTCCGGCTAGCGAGACCGGACGCGCCTCCAACGCTCGCCGAGACCTTCCCGCAGGTCGTCGATGGAAACCGTGGGCATGGCGGACCTCAGCTGCTGCACCAGCGTGCGTCGCTGCCGGCTGCGGTAGATCATCCAGCCGAGCACTCCGAGACCGATGATCGCCATGCCGACGCCGAACATGACGCCCGCCGAGGGCATCTGGCGGCTTTCGGGCGTGGCCAGTTCGGCCTCCACCTCATCCTCGGATCTACGTCCCGCATCTATCCGGTCGTTGATGTCGTTGGGAAGCATGCGCTTATTTTGTCCTCCTGGTGTCCCCACCGCCGGCTTCTTTCCCTCCGAAATGAGAACGAACTGGGGGCCGGTAGCGGCTACTCGGGGAGCGTTCTCTCATTGAGGCGCGCTGGCCCGCAAGGGCCGGTACGCCTCACACCTCGCACAGGAGGGAACAACCGTGAAGTGCAATATCTGCCAGCAGGACTTCGCCAACTCTGAGGAGCTGAAGTCGCACCTGGAGCGCGACCACACTCTCGAGGAGCGAAAAGACGAAGAGCTCGAGGCGCCGGACATGATGGCCCAGGAAGAGGAGCAGGCCGCGGAGGGCCTTCCGGGGGGCGTCATTCCAGGCAAGAACAACTAACCAGTCGCTGCAAGACAAAGCCGGCGGCGCGCGGCGCCGCCGGCTTTCGTGTGTCTAGGGGGTGACCGCTTCCTGTGCCTCGGGCATGGGCTTGTGGCGAGTGGTCAGCTCACCGATCGGAGAGTGCCTCGGAGCTCTGATCGCCCACTCCTCGTTGTCGATCAGGCGCCACGCCCAGCGCGGATTCCGCTTGACGCGCTCGCGCGCGTCGTACAACGCCTTCGACATCAGCTTGATGCCGGACAGGCCTGGGAGCTTGCCGATCTTCGCGTCGATGTCGAGGACGTCCTCCTCACCCTGCTCGTCGCCGAACAGATAGAGCGCTAGGGCGTCGACCTCTTCCTGCTTCTTCACGCCCTGGCCGACCGGCACCCAGACACGGTTCAGCATCCACCGGTCGACCTTCTGGGCGGTCTCATTGCCGCTCAGCCACTCCTTGGCCGAGTTGTAGTAGAAGGCGTAGTGCCGGCGCTCGTCTTTGATGATCCTGCTGAGGAGGTCCTTCAACACCGGGTGTCCGGACTTGCGGATGAGCGCGCCATAACCGGTGGCGGTCGACAACTCGTTGATCGCGCCGATGGTCAGGTAGATGGCGGAGAAATCCTTGAGCAGCCACGAGCCAGCCATGGTCGAGAAGATGCTCAGCGAGTTCTGAAAGCCGAGGTTCGCGCGGACGTTGGCGATGCGCTCCTGGGTGTCGAACTCGATGCCGTAGAGGTTCAACATCCGGCCCAGGTTCTCGCCGTGCCACAGCTCCTCGTAGTTCCAGCATGCGAGGAACGCGGTGAGGATCGGGTCCATGCAGGCGCGCGTGACGAGCAGGTGGGAGAGGTAGAGGGGGACGTGGTTCTCGATGTCCATCATGTAGTGAAGGCAGAACAGGTCTCCCTTCGAGAGCGGGTACTTCGCGACGTCGTCCCAGGCCACGCCGGTGACGTCGACCTTCCTGGACTCTTCCTTGTAGCGCTCGATGCTGAAGCTCAAATTTCTTCCTCTCCTCGGCCCACGGACTCCTCCCCAGTCGGTACGTACGCGGTGAGGTTTTAGACCATTCCGGCTGAGGAAGCAACTGGACGGACCGTTGCGGGCGGCGCCTGGCGCTAAGGGAGCATCTGACGCGCGACGAACCAGACGTTCGCTGGGCGCTCGGCCAGACGGCGCAGGTACCACTGGTACCACGCATCGCCGTAGGAGATGAGGTCGCGCACCGTGAACCCCTCCCGTGCGAGGCGCAGCTGCTCTTCGGTCCGGATCCCGTAGAGCATCGCGACCTCGAGCTCCGAGCGCTGCATCTCGAGCGCCTGCGCGAAGCGCCAGACCTTGGCGACCAGCACCACGTCGTGCGTGGCCAGCACCAGGCGCAGCTGCTTGCGCTTGACCGCCGGAAGCATCATCACGGCCAGGGCGAGGTAGTTCTCATCCACCTCGCGCTTGGCCGTGAACGCGATCTCAGGCGGCTCGGCGTAGGCGCCCTTGACGAGGCGGATCGCCGGCCTCAGCGGCATGAGCTGGGCGATGTCGGAGACGGTCCGGTGCAGGTAGGCCTGGATCGCCATGCCGACGTGGGCGTGCTCCGTCCGCAGCCGCTTATACAGGTCCACGGTGCGATCCGTGTAGGCGCTGCCCTCCATGTCGACCCACATGAAGCTCTTGGCCGCGTGCGCGGCACGCGCGAGCTTGAGGAGGTTCGCGTACGCGGCCTCGGCGTCGATGTCGAGCCCGAGCTGCGTCGGCTTGACCGAGATCTCGGCCTGCACCCCACCGGTCGCGGCGAGGACTTCCTCGTAGTGCTGGACCACGCGGCTGGCGTCCTCGAGGTCGGTGATGTTCTCGCCCAGGAGCGTGAACAGGGCGCCGATGTTCTTGGTCTTGAAATCCTTGGCAGCGTTCAGCGCAGCGTCAAAGCCCTCTCCCGGCATGAAGCGCTTGACGGCGCGGCGGGCAAACCACCAGCGGGGCACGTGGCCGCCGAGCCACCGGTTTTGCGCGGCCCACAGGAGAAGCCTTCGCATCGAGCCCCCAAAAGGTAAACGAGGCGCTCACGAGCTGAGGACCTGAGCGATGCGAAATCTCGCATTCGCGGCGAGCTCCGGGTTTGTCTCGACGTAATACGGCAGGGCAACCAGCCCCGTGCAGAGCGCCCAACCCCGTCCACGCGCCCATGTGGCCTCGTCGACGTCGACAGCCGCGCGGAAAACGTCCCGTGCTGCGGCGTGCAGGGTGTTCCACGCCACCGCGAGGTCGACGGCTGGATCACCGACGCCAAACGCCTCCCAGTCGATGATCCCAGCCAGTCGCCCGTCCCGGAGGACAAGGTTCGCCGGCATCAAGTCGCCGTGAACCCACCTGGGGGATTCGATCCATTCGGCCGCCGACAGTGCCTCGTCCCAGGCCGTGCTGACCGCGCGCTCGTCGATCTGCCCTTGCAACGCCTCGATGGCGGCGCGGACGGGAGCGTCCCACTGCCCCCGCAGGTCACCGCGGCGGTGGGCCGGTCCGCCGGACGCGTCGACCTGCCACAGCGCGTGGACGAATTTCGCCAGCGCCCCCGCCATCGCGACCTCGTCGGGGATTTCTTCCGCCACGGCAGTCGTGCCGGGCAGCCACGAGTAGACGCCCCAGTCAAAGGGATAGCCGTGCGCAGGTGTCCCCTTCGCGAGGGGCTGCGGCGTGGCAACCGCCACGAGCGGCGCCAGCAGTGGAAGCCATCGCGCCTGCCTCTCGAAGGCGCCGGGCGACCAGCCCGTACGCGGCAGCCGCGCCACCATGACGTCACCGAGGCGGTAGAGGGCATTCACGGTGCCGGACGATGCGACCGGGGTGATGGGAAGGTCCGCCCACTGCGGCATCTGATCGGTGACCAGCCGGCGCACCAGGGCGAGATCGATGTCGACCTCGTCGTGGTGCATGCGTCGAGTCATCGGAGGCGAATCATGAGCGCGGGCGCCGCCGTCGGGCGGCGCCCGGCTCAGCCGTTATGCAGGTCGGTTGCCCCCCAGCGAGCACTCGACGCTGCAGAAGGCTTCGTCCCCGCGCCACACCGCGCCAAAGTCAATCGGCGCCGCGCAGCCGGAGCAGAACGCCGCCACAGGCCGGCCGGCCTGGACGACCCTCAGGGATGGGCGATCGAGGCCGGCGCGAACCACCAGGCCCCGACGGAACGCGATCCGCTCGGCGCTGCCCGCCACCCTCCACGTCGGAAGCTGCACGACGCCCATTCCTACCCTCCAGCCAAGCTCTGATCTCCCGGTCGCACAGCCAGTATCGACGGCCGAAAGAAACTGTCTTCGTACGGTTGTAGGAGATAACGCTCCTACAGCACGTAAGTTCTTATGAAGAAAGGAAAAGGCGCTCGGGAGACCGACCGAGCGCCCTTCCGTTCAGCGCCTGCGACCGGTCTTGCCGCCCTTCATGAGCGACCGCCAGCCGCGGGCGTGGATCTCCACGCCGTACTTGCGCGCCGCCGAACGGATCCGGCGCCAGGCCGCGTCGCGTTCCGAGTCGCTGACGCCCTCGACCTGGTCGAAGCGGGCGATCGCGTTGCGCACGTGACGGGCGTCGTTGAGCGGCTCCTTGCGCTCTTTCGGGAACGCAAAGGTCTGTGGCCGCATACGATCGCGCTGCCGGGTGCTGAGCCCTGACGTGCGCGACTTCTTGATGGCCATCTCTCGTACCTCCTTTTCACTCAAGAAACGTCTGCGTCTGACCGTGTTCCCGGGCCTGGAAACGAAAGGGCCGGGTCGCTGGCGACCCGGCCCGCAGCTCCCCTGAGGAGGGTCAGGAGCGATTACGAAGGCGACGGCTTGGCGCTCGGCGAGGAGTTGCCTCCCCCGCCGCCGCTCGGCATCGGCGAGCTCACCGACGGGTTGTTGATGGTCGACGGCGCGCCGCTGCGCGTGCCGAACCAGTTCCACTGCGTGAACCCGAAGAACAAGAGGATGAGCACCATCAGGGCCAGGATCGCGGCCGCAATGCCCGCGCCTGCGCCGGCACCGGTGTCACCCGACGTCTCGACGACCTCGCTGCCGGCCGGGCTCCAGTAGCGGCGGACGCTGTACCCGCCCGCTCCGAGCAGCACGGCAAGGACGAGGATGACGAGCAGGATGAACAACAAAGTTCCCAAAACGACAAACCTCCTTTAGATCGCTGCGACCCCCGCTTGCTTCCCCTCCCACGAGTCTTCGTGGGGCCGCTCGTTTCGAAAACGCCCAGGGCGGGGCCGATTACCTTGGTCTGAACTCAGCCTGAACTCGATTGGAACGTGCGTTCTAAGCTGCCGACCCGCGCTTCCGGCGTCCGAAAACGCCCGCCGCGACGGCCAGCACAAGCACCGATCCGAGGGCTGCTCGCTGGAAGATCGACCTCCGCGGTGGGCGCCCAGGCTCGGCCTCGGCCTTCTTTTCCTCGATCTTCTCGCTGGCCCGGGCCTTCTTGTGCGACTCCCGCATCGGACTGGAGAAGAGTCCCCTTGCCGCCGGCTCTCCGAGCCGGAACTTGTTGTAGACCGCGCCGAGGAGCAAGAGCTGGCTCAGCAGGTAGAACCACGTCGCAATGAGGAAGAACAGCCCGAAAGTCGCGCCGTAGGTGTTGAAGCTGTGCGCCAACCCGGCGTACAGCGGCCAGGCGAGCGACACGACTTCGATTCCGATCCCCGCAAGGAAGGCGCCGGGAAGCACCTCGCGCAGCTTGAAAGTGCGGTTGGGCACGAACCGGTAGAGGGCGCACAGGAGCGCGATCATCACGACCGCGCCTGCGACGAAGCCGACGATGGTCGAGGCCCAGGGCACAGGCACGAAGGCCACGCCGGCATTGATGAGCACGGTTGCGACAAGCGCAGCGACGAGCAGGATGATCATGATCAGGCCCATCGCGCGCTGCCTCAACATGTCTCGCTGGCGCGTCCCGAAGATCTCGGTCAGCGCGAACTCCATCGTCGAGAAGATGCTGCTCGCGCTCCACAGAATGCCCGCGAGCGAGATCAGGCCGAACCAACCGGCGGACTGCTTGACGCCGGCGAGGCCTTCCTGGAGCTGGTCCTGCGCCGAGCCGGGGAACGTCTGCAGGATGAGGCCCTGGAAGTGCGCGTAGGTCGCAGGGTCGCGGACGGCGAACCCGATCAGCGACAGGGTGCCGAGCATGATCGGGAACATCGACATGAAACCCGCGAACGCGAGCGCGAGCGCAAAGCTGCTGGCCTGGCTTTCGCCGTAAGCGATGAGGACTCGCGCCGGCAACGTGCTCTTTGCGCGCTCGACGAGCTGCTGGACCCGATCTTTCACGGCGGGACGCTACTCAGCCCGCGGAGCTGCGTAGTCCTCGTCGGCTGACGCCGCGATGCGGGAGAGGAGCGCGCTGCCCGCGGTGCCGGCCAGCGCCGGCGCGACCTTGCGGATGATGCCTTCGATCGTGCCCGGCTCCTTCCCTACCTTCTCGTTGAAGCGGACCGTGACCGATGGCAGGCGCTCCTTCAAGCGGTCCGTCGCCTCGATCGCCAGTGTCCGCAGGCTATCGAGCGAGAGGTCGTCGAGGCGGTCGCGCAGCGTGGGCCGGTGGGTTCGCCGGTAGACGAACCACGCCACGCCACCGATCACGAGGACGGCAAGGCCGGCGGCGGCGATGCGGCCGTAGCGCGCGGCGCTCGTGGTGGCCTGGCCCTCCAGGCGGGTCAGGTTCTCATCCATACGCTCGCGCGTCTCTTTTATCTGCCGTTCGATCTCACGCGCCGAAGCGCCCATTCCTTGTTCTCCTTCAGGCTCTCGACCGTGCGCGGCGGGAGGCGCAACTGCAGCCGGGCCTTGCCGGCCATGATGAGGATCACACCGATCGCGAGGTACGCGCCTGCCCAGACGGCGGCCGCCTCCCACTTCCAGGGCACCAGCAGAACGACCGTCACCGGTACCGCGACCAGGATCGCGAGCACGGCGAGCAAGCCGCCCAGGCCGATGACTCCCGCCGCGACCGCGTTCGCGATCGCAAGCTCCTTCGCCTCCTGCTTGGCCAGCGCAACCTCGAGCGCGACGAGGCGCTGCGCATCGCTGACGACCGACGCGATCAGACCACGCGAGCTGATCGGCCGGCCGGGCGCCACCTTCTCCTCAACCGTGGCTTCCAATCTCGTGCCTCATCTGTTGGAACTCCGCGCTCAGGGCCAATACGCGGGCAACTCGCGCAGCTCAGGCCGGCAGTCCCTTCGTCGCGACCTGGATCGCGAGCGCCACGTCGGCGGCGACGATGACCAGGGCGGCGACGATCCCGAGAAGGTTGCTCAGCCTGTCGTTGGCGAAGTCGCCCATCACTCGACGGCTCGAAGCCACCAGCAGGACGAGGACGATCAGCACCGGTGCGATCAGGCCGTTGAGGACCTGGGAGTAGAAGAGCGCGCGCACCGGGTCGATCGAGGAGACCGCGAGCTCGACCGCGACCAGAAAGGCAAGCCCGATCACGACGTAGAACTGGGGTGCGTTCTTCGGGTTGCGACCCAGACCGTGCCGCCAGCCGGCAACGCCGGCGATCGCGTACGCCGACGCCGCAGCCAGCACGGGGATCGCCAGCAGGCCGGCGCCGATGATGCCGAGGGCAAACACCGTGGTCGCGTAGTGCCCGGCCACCGGCTCGAGCGCACGCGCCGCGTCGCTCGCTGTGCGGATGTGGGAGTGATGGACGAAGAGCGTCGCGCCGGTGGCCACCATGATGAAGAAGGCTGTGATGTTCGACCAGATGACCCCTGCGGCGATGTCCACCTTCGCGCTCTTCAGGTGCTGCACCCCGCGCTTCTCCTCGGCCTCACCGTTCGTCTGCCAGAACAGAAGGTAGGGCGTGATCGTCGTGCCGAGCAGCGCGACAGCGCCGAAGACGTAGTCCTGGCTGAAGCTCAGCTGAGGGATCACAGTGCTCCTCAGGACGGCAAACCAGTCGGGCCGCGCTAGCAGCGCCGCGACGATGTACGTACCGAGGAACGCAACCAGCCACATCATGTAGCGGCTCACGATCCGGTAGTCGAGAAAGATCGTCACGAACGCCATCAGCGCCGCGAAAGGCACGACCGAGTAGAGGTAGTGGATGCCGGTGAGCAGCTGGAACGCCGCCGCCATCGCGAGGAGATCGGCCCCCATCGTGATGACGCTTGGGATCACCATCAGGAGCACGGCCGGGGTCGCGACCACGCGTCCGAAGGTCGTCCTCAACAAGGTGCCGAGGTCACTCTTGGTCACGTTGGCGAGCCTTGCGCACATCTCGATCACGCCGTACAGCACCGGCGTCGCCAGCAAGAGAAGCCAGCTCTGCGCGTACCCGGTGGTCGCACCGATGATCGAGTAGCTCGTGATGCCCGACGGATCGTTGTCGGCGCCGCCGGTGATGATGCCGGGACCGGCGGACCGTATGACGTCGCCCCTGCTGAGTCGGACGTCGACCACCTCGCGCGCCGAACGCGCTCGCGCGCGACGCTGAAGCTCGGCCATCTAACGGCCCGCTGACGCGGGCTCCGGCGGCACAGCTAGCGTCCATGAGCTGCGCGTGTCCTCGTCCATCAGCTCGCGCACACGGAACGCCTCGGTCTCATCGACGCGCAGCACGACCAGCGACTCCCCGCGCGCCAGATGCTTCTTCAGCTCCTTCACATAGATGCCGGGCACCGCCCCCGCGACGGCCGACGATCCGGGCTCCACGACCACGTGCCTTTTCGGATGGATGCGGCCGTGCTCGATGACGAACCTGCCCGCGCGGCGCGCCGTGGTGGCATCCGGATAAGCCGCGACAAGCACCTGGTCCAGGAGGCCTTTGCGCTCAGACCGGCCGGCGACGCGCAGGCGCGACGCGTCGACGTCGCGCACGGCGCCGCCGGTTCGGGCGCGCGCCTGGCGGACGAGCTGGTCTTTGTCGGCGGAATCGACCACCGTTCCGGACAGCACGAGGCGTCGGCGCCTGACCCGCGCCGAGACGGCATGGCCCAGGTGCGGATGAGGTTCGTCGTCGTCGCCCGCGA
>Ga0075423_10002287_pt1 | contig 17293 bp, 9 predicted proteins | sample SoiMethybrSBSTD2_FD_80114 | JGI IMG/M metagenome (GOLD analysis project Ga0075423, IMG submission 80114) | Bulk soil microbial communities from a Populus tree surrounding site in Tennessee, USA - Soil MetaG P. TD hybrid SBSTD2 | ecosystem: Environmental > Terrestrial > Soil > Tree plantation...
CATGCCGAACTACGTTTGCGCGGTGGTCGCCACGATCCCGCCATATGCGCTGCGCAGGGTGGGACGCCGGCTGCGGGAGGCCCAGGAGCTCGGGAGCTATCAGCTCGTGGAGCAGCTGGGCCACGGCGGCATGGGCGAGGTCTGGCGGGCGAAGCACCGGCTGCTCGCGCGTCCGGCCGCCGTCAAGCTCGTTCGTCCCGAGGTGCTCGGCGCGAGCAGCGACTCCGAGGCCAGGCTGCTGCTGCGCCGGTTCGAGCGGGAAGCGCAGGCGACCGCGGCGCTGAGCTCCCCGCATACGATTCGCGTGTTCGATTTCGGTGCCACGCAGGACGGCACGTTCTACTACGTGATGGAGCTCCTCTCCGGGCGGGATCTCGACACGCTGGTGCGCGAATTCGGGCCGCTGCCGGCCGATCGCGCGGTCTACCTGCTGCGTCAGGCGTGCCATTCGCTGGCCGACGCGCACGCGCGCGGCATGGTCCACCGCGACGTCAAGCCCGCCAACATTTACGTTTGCCGAATGGGGCTCGAATACGATTTCGTCAAGGTCCTCGACTTCGGCCTGGTGAAGGTCGACTCGAAAGGGTCCCTGCAGCAGACGGTCACGGCGGAGCACCGGACGAGCGGGACGCCGGCGTTCATGGCGCCCGAAGTCATCCTCGGCGAACGCGACGTGGATCAGCGCGCCGATGTCTACGCCGTCGGGTGTGTCGCGTATTATCTGTTGACCGGCGAGATGGTGTTCGAGGCCGACACGCCGATGAAGATGCTGCTCCATCACGTCCAGACGCCGCCGATCCCGCCGTCGCAGCGGACCGAGCTGCCGATTCCGAAAGATCTCGACGATCTCGTGCTCGCGTGCCTCGAGAAGGATCCGCACAAACGGCCGCAGGACGCGCAGCAGCTGTTCCGGATGGCGAATCGCTGTTCTCCCGACGCGTGGAACAACGAGGCGGCGAAGCGCTGGTGGGAGCTGCACCTGCAGGAGCTGACCGGTCCGCTCACGCAGATCGAGTCTGCCGAGACCGCGGCGAGCCCCGCGGCCATTTATTAGCGAGGAGATACCGTGGAGGCCGCTGCCCCGCACGTCGCACACATCGGAGACAAGACGTTTCTGGACCGCGCGTTGTCCGTGTTCACGGACGTGCGCACCGGTGAAGGCGCCACCGCGCTGCTGATGCTGGTCAACGTTTTCCTGCTCCTCATCTGCTACTCGGTGATCAAGACGGCGCGCGAGCCGCTGATCCTGCTGGGCGGCGGGGCGGAGGTGCGGTCGTACTCCGCGGCCGGACAGGCGCTCGTGCTGATGGGATTCGTGCCGCTCTACAGCTGGTTCGCGTCGCGCGTCGATCGCGTCAAGCTGCTCGTCGGCGTCTCGCTGTTCTTCGTGCTCAACATCGAGCTGTTCGCGCTGGCGGTGGCGGGCGGCGTGCGGTTCATCGGCGTGGCGTTCTTCATCTGGGTCGGGATCTTCAACATGTCGCTCGTCGCGCAGTTCTGGGCCTACGCGAACGACATCTATACGAAGGAGGCGGGCGATCGGCTGTTCCCGATGATCGTGATCGGGCAGACGGCCGGCGCGCCGCTCGGCGCGTTCATCGCCGGGAATCTCTTTCGGGCCGGCTTTTCCCCGCAGGCGATCCTCCAGATCTCGGCGGTTCTCCTGTGCGTCAGCGTGCTGTTGTATCTGGCGATCAACACGCGCGTTCCGGTGCGCGCGCGGGCCGAAGCGCAGCCCCTCACGGGCGGCGGCGGCTTCGGCCTCGTGCTGCGGAGCCCCTACCTGTCGGTCATCGCCGCGATGATGGTGCTGCTCAACGCGGTGAACACGACCGGCGAGTACTTCGTGTCGCATCTCGCCACCGATCACGCCCGTGCGCTCGCCGCCGCCAATCCAGGCTTCAACGCGCAGGCGTACCTCGGCTCGTTCTACGGCGACTATCAGTTCTGGGTGAACGTCGCGGCGTTCGTGCTGCAGGCGTTCGTCGCGGCGCGGCTCGTGAAGTATGAGGGCCTGCGCGGCGTCCTGCTGGCCCTGCCGCTGATCGCGCTCGGCGGTTACACGGTCGTCGCCGCCGGCGTCAGCTTCGCAGTCGTGCGGTGGATCAAGACCGCCGAGAACGCCACCGACTACTCCATCATGAACACGGCGCGGCAGCTGCTGTGGCTGCCGACGGCCCGCGATGAAAAGTACAAGGCCAAGCAGACGATCGATACGTTCTTCGTGCGCAGCGGCGACGTGCTGTCGGCGGCGCTCGTGTTCCTCGGCACCGCCGTTCTGCAGTTGAGCATCGCGCGCTTTGCGATGGTCAACGTCGCCCTCACCATCGTGTGGATTGGCCTCGCGCTCGTCGTGCTGAAGCGTCACCAGGCGCTCGTCGCGCGACGCGCCGACGCCGCGTGACCCTCTCAGTCTCGACACCATGCTGACTCATCAATCGTTCGGGATCGTCGCCGTCCTCTGGCTCGTCGGCGCGGCGTCCGCCGCCTCGGCGCAGCAGCCTCCGGCGTCAGGCGCGTTCGGCCGCGTGGTCGCGACGGTGACCACCCTCGACGGCACCGTGCACATGCCCGGCGTGCAGATTGACCTCATGGCCGAGTCGGAAACGACCGTGATCGCGACGACGACGACCGACGGCCGGGGGATGGTGGAATTTCCGGATGTGCCGCCGGGCCGCTACGTCATCAAAGCGACCCGAACCGGCTTCATCTCCGCGAGCTCCACCCCGTTCAACGTCCGCCCGGACGCCGCCGCGCGCGTCCTCCTCGACATCAAGCTGACGTTCGTCGTGCCCCAGATCGAGGTGCGAGCCGGTCTGCCGTCGCCGACCAACAGCGTGCAGCCGGTCTCGATGAGCGACATGCTCGACGGCCATGTGCTCGACGTCGCGCCGCTCCTCGGCGACGACTTCCACAACCTGATGCTGCTCCTGCCGGGCATCGTCCGGGGCCCCGACGGCCGCCTGCGCGTCAAGGGCGGCCAGCCGACGCAGAGCGCGCTGCAGGTCAGCAGCGCCAGCCTCAACGATCCATCGACGGGCGACTTCGATCTGGACCTGCCGGGGCAGAGCGTCGAGTCGGTCGAGGTGCTCGCCAATCCGTTCGCCGCGGAATACGGCCGCTTCTCGTCGAGCGTGACGCAGATTCACACGCGCCGCGGCACGAACACGTGGGAAATGGGACCGGGCAATCTCTTCCCGCGACTGCGATCGCTGACGCGCGTGCGCGGCTTCGAGCCGCGGTTCTCGATCCGCGGGCCGCTGAAGGAGAATCGCGTCTTCTTTGCGGAGGATCTCCAGTTCCGATACGTCGCCACACCCATCAAGAGCCTGCCCGGGCAGCCCGACACGACGCTGAAGAGCTTCGATTCGTTCACGCGTGTCGATGCCGTGACGTCGGCCAAGCATACGGTCGGCGGCGGTCTGATTCTGTTTCCCCGGAAGATCACCGGCGCGACGATGAACACGTTCCGGCCGCCGGAGGTGACGCCGGACTTCACCCAGAGCGGCACGTCGGCCGGCCTGGTGGATCGGTACGCGATCGCGCCGGACGTGGTCCTCGAGACGACCGTGTCGGATCGCCGTTTTGAAGTCAACGTCAACACAACCGGCCGCACACCGATGGTGTACGCGCCGCAGACGCAGAGCGGCAGCTTCTTCAACGATCAGGAGCGCGCGGTCACGAGCGATCAGTGGGTCGAGGCGCTGAGCTTCTCGCACAAGCTCGGGAAAGGCGAGCACGTCTTCAAGACCGGAACGGATCTGCAGATGTCGAAGTACAACGGTTTCAGCCTCGGCCGGCCGATCGAAGTCCGGCGGCTCGACGGCTCGCTGGCGGAGCGGACGGTTTTCGGCCCGCGCTCCATGCAGGATATCTCAGGAACGGACTTCGCCGTCTTCGCGCAGGACCGGTGGCGCGTCGACTCGCGACTCACGATAGAGCTCGGATTTCGGATCGATCGCGATCCGATCGTCGAGCATGTGAACTACTCGCCGCGCGCCGGCGCGTCGGTGAGCGTGCTGCCCGGCGGGCGCGGCATCCTGCGCGGCGGCTTCGGGAAATTCGTGCAGGCGACGCCGCTGAACGTCGGCGCGTTCGCGTCGTTCGAGCCGTTCGTCGTGTCTCGATTCCTGCCCAACGGGTCTCCGCTCGGCGCGCCGATCGCGTTCCGCAACGTCGTCGACGAGCTGCACACGCCCGAGGCCGGAGTCGGCAACGTCGAATGGGACCAGCGGTTCGGGCGCCGGACGCTCGTGAAACTCGCGTTCTTGCGGCGCCACGGGTCGCACGAGCACATCCTGCAGCCCGATCCGCTTCGCGGCGAAGTGCACCTGCAGAGCGCGGGCACGTCCAACTACCGCGAGCTCGAGGCGACCACGCGATATCTTGGCGGCGAGCGGCGCGACATCACCGTCTCGTACGTGTGGGCGCGCGGCGAAGCCGATCTCAACAACTACGATCAGTTCTTCGGCAACCTGCGGAATCCGATCCTCCGCGCGAACGAGCACAACCTGATTCCGACCGACGTGCGGCACCGGCTGCTGGTTCGTGGAACGATCGGCCTGCCGGGTCAGTGGTTGTTCGCGCCGGTCGTGGAGCTGCGATCCGGCTTCCCGTGGTCCACGGTCAACGAGTTTCAGGACTTCGTCGGACCGCGAAACCGCGCGGGCCGCCTGCCGCCCGTCCGGACGCTGGACTTCTCGCTGGCGCGGCCGTTCCGGTTCCGGAAGTACCGGTTTCGCCTGGGCGTCAAGATGTACAACGCGCTCGGCGCCTCCGCGGAGCGCGACGTGCAGAACAACGTGACGTCGCCGCTGTACGGAACGTTCTACAACCCGATCGAGCGATCCATCGGGTTCGTCGTCGGCACGGCGAAGTAGTACCAGCCGCCGACCGTCGACTGATTATTCTCAGTCTCCAGGCGGCTGTCGGCTGTCGGGGAGTACGGAATCAGTCGGCAGTCAACTGTCGCAGCCAGCTGTCGGACGGCGACGGAAACCGACGACAGCCGACTGACTCGATGGCCACGACGGCCGACTGCAGACAGTCGACTGCTCGCTCTCCGAGTCGAAGCGGCTGGTTCTCGGATCGATTCTGACGCGCGGGCGTCCCGCGCTTACACGGCCGCGGCAACCTGCGCGGCGGCGAGCAACTCCTCGAGCGACGGGAATTTCCCCAGGCCGCTGATCCCTTCGTTCGCGCATTCGACGTTCACCCACCGGACGATGCCGCCGCGGTCGATGAGGAACTGTCCCTCGAGCTGCGGGAACTGCCGCTCCCGATCGCGGAGGTCGGTCGCCGTTCGCTCGTAGCCGTCCAGCCTGTCGAGCGCCGCCGTCGCCTCGGGCATCGGCAGCGGCTTCGGGAGCACGCCGCCGTCGAACCGCGCGGATTCGACCGCCTGCTGGAACGCCGGCGTCACCTCCGGCTTCGGCAACCCGTACGACCGGTGCGTGGACAGCTCCGGATCGACGGCGAGCTCGAGCCGAACCGGCCGGAAGCTGTAATACATACGCGCGTTCTCCAGCTCGGTCGCGACAATCCCGAGCGATTCGATGCCGAGCGGCTTCAGCTTCTCCGCGCTGGCGGCCATGTGCGCGATCGCCCGGCGGCAGAACGGACAATACAGCCCGCGGAAGAGCGCGAGGAACAGCGGGCTGCGGTCGCGATAGTCGTCGAGCGAGACGACGCGATCGCTGTGGATCGCCCGCAGCATGAAGTCGGGGGCCGGATCGCCGGGCTGCAACGGACGGTTCACCTGGGTCATGTGATTCTCCGTGTCCTCTCCTCAGAATCTGTCATTTAGCACAGGAACGGCAGCACGAGCAACGCGTCCGGATCGACGCCGGCGCGGGCGCACACGTCCTGGGCCCGCTTCATGTACTGCTCGGCCAGCCGCCGATCGCCCCGATCCAGATGGATCGTCGCGAGGCCATCGTAGCAGGGGAACAGCAGCTGCGGCTCGCCGGCGCGTTCGGCGAGCGCCAGCGCGTCGCGATACGCCTGCTGCGCCTCGTCCAGCCGGCCCTGGCACTGGTGGATTTGCGCCATCACGATCAGCGGGACGGCCAGGTGATCGAGCTGTCCCAGCTCGCGATCGATGGAGGCCGCCGCCCGCGCGGCCTCGAGCCCTTCCGTCTCGCACCGATCGGTGAGCGCGCAATACGCGGCGGCAAGATTCGCGTACAGATACGCCTGCAGCGACGTGGCGCCAATCCTCGTGGCGACCTCGAGCCCGGTCATCGACGCCTCGATCGCCCGCCGCGGCTCGATGCTGGTGTACACCACGCCGAGGTTGGCGTATCCGCGGCACGCGGCTTCGAGCAGGCCGTGCTCGCGCGCGGTCGCGACGCTTTGCTCGACGCGTTCGCGCGCGGCGTCGAGCTGACCGAGTCGAGCCAGCGCGATGCCGATCGTGTTGGTGGCCTGTGCGACGGCCGTGTGCGCCATCTGTTTCACGCCGGGCAGCACGGCGACCGGCGAGGCCAGCGCGGCCTCCGCGGCGGCCAGCGCCCGCTCGGACCACTGGATCGCCTGCGCGTTGTCGCCGTTGCGGAAGGCCGCGGCCCCCAGCTCCTGGCACACGTGCGCGAGCTCGACGTGGTCGGTCTCGTCGCGGAGCGCCGCCAGCGCACGGTCGTAGCACTCGCGCGCCTGCGCCCGCTCTCCGGCGTCCCAGTGCAGCGATCCGATCTTCCGCACCGCGCGCGCGTAATCGGGCCGGCTTCGGATCCGCTCGAAGAGATCCGCCAGCTCCTGGTAGTGCGTCATCGCGCCGGCGCGATCGCCCGTCAGTCTCTTCAAATCGGCGAGCCGTTCGAGCACCATCGGCCGGCCGGCATCGAGCCCGTGCCGTTTCTCGAGAATGTCCAGCGCGTGGCGGAAGTGACGCATCGCCTCGTCGGTCGCGTAGACCGCCTGGGCCGCGTCGCCCGCGGTGACGAGCGCGCGGGCGGTTCTGCCGGCGTCCGCGAGCGGACCGGCGCTGTACAGGTGGTGCGCGACATCGGCCTGCGACGCCACGGCGACCGGATCCTGCAGGTCGAGCGCGTCGGCCGTCCGCAGGTGCAGCCGCTGTCGCGCGACCACCGGCAGCCGGGACAGCAGCGCCTGGCAGATCAGGTGGTGCGCGAACCGCCAGCGCCGCTCCTGACGTCCGCGCGGCGGTTTGATCAGATGCGCGCGCTCGCCCTGCTCGAGCGCCGCGAGAACCGCGCCGCCGTCGGTCGCCGCGACGGCTTCCAGGAGATCCAGCTCGAAGTACGGACCGATCACCGCCGCGGTGGTCAGGATGTCGCGCGTCCGCTCGTCCACGCGCTGGAGACGCCGCTCGATGACGGTGCGCACGCTGGCCGGCACATCGATCTCGTCCGCGTCGACGTCGCGCCGCCAGCGTCCCTGTGCATCGAACAGCCGGCCCTCTTCGTGGAGATGGCGGAACAGCTCCTCGACGAAGAACGGATTCCCGCCGGTTTCCTCGAAGAAGCGCCGCGCGAGCGCCGCCGGAGGATCGCTCCGGCCGAGCGCCGCCAGCAGCGCCGACACGTCGCCTTCGGACAACGGACCGAGATGGATCATGCGCGCGACCCGCTGCGCGACGAGCTGCTCGACCGCCCGATCGACCGACGTCGCGGGTTCGGGCGCTTCGTGCGCGCGGCCGCGCAAGCGTTGCAGGAATTGCGTGAACCCCTGAGACGCCGCGGGCGGCGGCGCCGGGATGACGTCCGCGCTCCGAAACGCGCCGACGATCGCCACGGCCATCTTCTCGACGTGCGGCGCCAGGTGCTGCGTCAGCCGCATCGTCGACTCGTCGGCCCACTGGAGATCGTCGATCATCACGACGAGCGGGACGACGGCGCTGAGGCGGGTCAGGAGGTCCAGGATGTTGTTGAACAGAAACCGCTGCTCGACTTCCGGCGGCAGATCCAGCGGCGGCGGAAGATCGGGAAAGAGATGATGCAGCTCCGGAATCAGGCGGGCCAGCTCGGGCGCCGTGCGGCCGACGGCGTCGCGGAACACCGGCGTCGGCACCAGGCGCGCGGCTTCTTCGAGCGCCTCGACGTACGGAATGAGCGGCAGCGCGCCCGGCTGCTCGTAGCAGCGGCCGATGAGCGTCAGGCAGCCGAGACCGCGCGCGTCGTGCAGCGCGTCTTCGGCGAGCCGGCTCTTGCCGATGCCCGGCTCTCCGTCGACGAACACGACGCGCCCGTGTCCGGTCGCCGCCGATCGAATCGCGCGCAGCAGCTCCGCCTGCTCCGGCTGCCGTCCGATCAGCAGCCGTGCGTCACGACGCTCGACCGGTTCGACGATCGACGGCCGTGCGGGTTTCGCCCGCATGTCGAGGTCGCCCGATACTCGACGGAGCGCCAGCCGCACCTCCGCGAATGACTGATACCGCTCCGCCGGATCCTTCTCGAGCATCCGCGCGACGATTTCCGCCGCGGACGCGGGGATGCCGGCGGCGTGCGCGCGGAGATCCGGCGCATCCTCGTCGACGATCGCGGAAAGCGTCGCGCTGATGCCGGATCGGTGGAACGGCTGAACGCCGGAGAGCAGCTCGAACAACAGAACGCCGAACGCGAAAATATCCGAGCGTCGATCGACCTCGCCGCCGGACGCCTGTTCCGGCGACATGTACGCAGGCGTTCCGACGAGCCGGTACCGCAGCGCGGCGGCAAGCGACGCGATGGCGCCGCCTTCCCGCGGCCGATCGAGCGGCAGCCGGGCGGCCAGCCCGAAGTCCATCACCTTCACGTGATGGCTCTCGGTCAGCATGACGTTGGCCGGCTTGAGGTCGCGATGGACGATCCGGCGCTTGTGCGCGGCCTCGAGCGCTTCCGCGATTTCCTCGGCGATCGGCAGCGCCTCCGCGATCGGCACCGGCCCGCGCCGCAATCGCCGCTCGAGGCTTTCGCCCGCGATGTACTCCATGACGATGCACGGGCGGCCGCTGAGCTCGGCGACCTCGTAAATCTTGCAGATGAACGGGTGGTCCAGGGCGGCGGCGGCGCGCGCCTCGACGACGAGCTGATCCACGATCTCGTGGTGCTCGCCGGCCGAAACCACGAATTTCAGCGCCACGCGGCGGTCGAGCATCAGGTCGTCGGCGAGGCACACTTCGCCCATGCCACCGCGGCCGATGGTCTCGAGCAGACGATACCGATCCGGGGTCGGGGCCGGTGCGTCCAGGTAATCAGTCTTGCGGCGACGAAAGGGGAGTGTCAAATCCGGCCGGATCGCCGGCCGGATCAGTTGATCGAGAGTTCGCTGGCCGTAAGGGGATCGTCGCGGCGGACGAGGCTCTCCGGCGCGGCGAGATAGGTGAGCACCGGAATGTGCGACGTCGATCGATCCAGGCTCAACATCGTCAGCACATGAAAGCCTTCCATCGTGTCGGCGTCGAGGCAGACGATCACGAGGTCCGGTCTGACGTGCTTGATGCGCGAGTACGCGCGATCGAGCGACTCGATGAGGATCACGTCGCAGCCGCCGGCGCCGACCACCACGTCGAGCACGTCCGGATCGGAATGGTTGGACACGACGGCAATCGTCCGCGCCGTCCGCGTCGCCGGATGGAAGTGGGTTTCCGCAGGTGCGCTCGTCATGGTCAACGCTCCGATTCGGCTCCGTGCCGCCGTTCGTCAATCGGCGACGAACAACGATTGGTAAGGCAAGGAGAGTGCCGCGTCGGCGGGCGCGTTCTGGCGCGGGCTTTTCTCGTGATGCTGCCCTGCCGGCCCGCGGCGGAGCGCACACATTGCGCATCGATGAGCAATGCGCACGTCCGCCAGCAAACGCCGGTCGCGTCACCGACGGCATCTGCCTCGCGCCTTCAGCGGCTAAATCACTGATTCCATGCGAGCTGCCGGGCCGGGTGCTCGAGGCATGAGAGTGCGGCCCGCCGCTTGCCAATGCGTTTGGCAGGAAGGTGATGCGATGAGAGCCGCCACCTGAGTGACCTGGAAATCTTCATCGACGTCATGCAGAAAGCGAGCTTCAAACCGTAACCCTCGCGATGCCTTCCGGGGCGCCGGCCCGCAGCAGTCCTTGCCCGGACTCGCGCCCTGAATCCCGCCGTGTACCCTGCCGTGACGGCGCTTGGTTCGACCCGCGTCCGTAGACACCTTCAATTCACCACCTCGAGGAGTTTTACAATCAATGAAGCGGTCGCGAAGCTGTTCAAGCAGTTTCCGCCCGCGCCCGCGGGGAGAGCCACCCGGTAGCCGGCCGCATGACGACACGACTGTTCCTCGTCAGACACGGCGAGACTACACTGACTGCCGAGGATCGATTCGCGGGGTCCACCGATGTGCCACTCGGGCCGAACGGCCGCCTGCAGGCCGAACGGCTCGCGCGGCGCCTCGAGGACAATCCGATCGCGGCGGCGTACTGCAGTCCGATGCAGCGGACGGTCGACACCGCCGCCATCGTCGCCAAGCCGCACAGGCTCGAGCTGGTGAAGCGGGACGGTCTCCGCGAAATAGATCACGGCCGATGGGAGGGGATGCGCCGCGCCGACGTCGAGCATCAGTATCCGGACGAGTACACGGCCTGGGAAGAGGATCCGTTCACGTTCGCGCCGACCGGCGGCGAGTCGGGCGTTCAGGTCGTCGCCCGCGCCCTGCCGGCGATCCGCGAGATCGTCCTGGCGCACCCCGGCGAGAACGTGCTCGTCGTCTCGCACAAGGCGACGATCCGCCTGATCATCGCCAGCCTGCTCGGGTTCGACGCGCGCGGCTACCGCGACCGGCTCGATCAATCGCCGGCGTGCCTGAACGTGCTGGATTTCAAGAGCCCGGTGCGTGCGCGTCTAATGCTGTTCAACGACGTGTCGCACTATGCGGGGGAGCCGCCGAAGCACGCGAACCGTCTGTCGAAATGGTAGGCGTGGCCACGATGCCAGCGGCGGTGAGCTGCCGCGGGCCGGCCGAGTGATTCCTAGTCCGCGCGCAAGACCTTCACCGGGTCGAGCCGCAAGGCACGGTACGCGGGCACCAGGCTGGCCATCAGCGCGACAAGGGCCAGCGTTGCCCCGACGCCGGCAAGCGTCAGCGGATCCGATGCGCTCACGCCGAAGACGAGCGTTTCCATGACCTTCGCCGACGCGAGCGCGGCGATCGTTCCTGCAGCGATGCCGGCGACCGAGGGCAACATGCCCTCGACCATCACCAGCCGCACGACATCGGCCGCGCGCGCGCCCAGCGCGATTCTGATTCCGATCTCGCGGCTGCGTCCGCGCACGATGTAAGAGAGCACGCTGTAGATTCCGACGGCGGCGAGCAGCAGCGCCAGTCCTGCGAAGACGCCGAGCAGCAGCGCGCTGAAGCGCTGCGACGTCAGCTGCCCGTCGCGCACCTGCACCATCGTCTGGATATCTCCGACCGGCTGCTGTGGATCGACGGCGCGGATCGCCGCAGCCGCAGGCTGTGCGAGCGTTGCGGGCGGCACCGATGTCCGCATGACGAACGTTACCCTGCCGTAGGGCTCGCGGGTGTAGAAGTACACCGTCGGCGTCGAGGCTTCGATGAGGTTCCGCTGCTTGACGTCGCCCACGATTCCGACGACCCGTCGAAGCACCGTCTTCGAAAACGGCAACGAGGCCCGGCGCCCGATCGGATCGTCCGTTCCCCAATAGAGTCTGGCGGCGTCCCGGCTGACGAGCATCACCTCCGCGTCGTTCTCGACAATGTCGCGTCCGCGCAGCACCGGAATCCGCATGGCACGCAGGTAGCCGGCGTTGATCTGCCGAACCTGCACCGCCACCGCGTCGCGCTGAGGCGGGTATCCCTCGAGCGTGAGCGTCTGCGAGGATCCGTCGGCGAAGGGCAGGTCGTCGATCGTTCCCACGGCCTCGACGCCGGGCAGTGCGCGAATGCGCTGCAGCGCCGCGTCGAAAAATGCCGATCGCCGGGCCGGCGTCGGGTACCGCGTACCCACCAGCGTGACTTTCATCGTGAGCACGTTGTTCGGATCGAAGCCGGTGTCGCCGTGCCTGAGAGCCAGCAGGCTCTGCACCATCACGCCGGCGCCCATCAACAACACCAGCGACAGCGCGACTTCGCACACGATCAGCACGCGCCGCGTGCCGATACCGATCGCGCCGTCGCCGCGCCCACCGTCCTTGAGCGCGTCGCTCAGGTTGGACCGGTCCGCGCGCACCGCCGGCAGCGTACCGGCGAGCACGCCGGTGAGAATCGACATCCCCACGGCGAACAGCAGCACTCGCGCATCGATCGAGATTTCCTCCGCCCTCGGCACCTGGCCGGCGAGCAGGGTCGTGCCTGAGGTGAGAATCCCGTGCGCGAGCAGCAGCCCGAGCGCGCCGCCAGCGGCCGCGAGGAGCAATGCTTCGGTCAACAGCTGCTGAAACACGCGTCCGCGTCCCGCGCCAAGCGCCGAGCGAATCGCGATCTCCTTGCGCCGGCTCAGGGCGCGAGTGAACAGCAGGTTGCCGACGTTGGCGCAGGCGATGAGCAGGACCAGCCCGACGGCGCCAAGCAGCATGAGAAGCATCGTGCGGCTCTTACCGACGATGACTTCCTGCATCGGCACGACCACAGCTCCCCAGCCGCCGTCTGATTTCGGGAACTCACGCGCGAGCCGCGCCGAGATCGCGTCCATTTCGGCCTGCGCCTGGACGAGGTCGACATCGCTCTTCAGACGCGCGACGCCATCCAGGTTGTGATTCCCACGGGCGGCGCGCTGCTCGTCGGTGAGTGCGATCGGGACCCAGACGTCGCTTGCCATCGCCATCCATGACGCGACAGAAGCACTGGCCGGCATGACGCCGACGATGGTGTACGCCTCGTCGTTGAGCTTCAACGTGCGGCCGATCGCGTCAGGGGCGCCGCCGAGCTCGGCCTTCCAGAATCGATCGCTCAGGATCACGACGTGCTTGCCCGCTGGTGTGTCCTCGTCACGGCGAAACGTGCGTCCGAGCGCCGGCCTGGCTCTGACGATCTCGAAAAGGCCCGCGCTCATAGCTGTCGCTGTGACCGCTCGCGCGGCGCCCGTGCCGGTGAGCGCGAGCTGCCTGAAGCCGCAGCATGGATACACCGCCACGCCTTCGAAAGACTTCGCGTCTCGCTGCCAGTCATGGAACTTGCCGGGCGATAGCTCAAAGAGGCGACCGCCGGGCGTCCTGGTGAAGATCCGCACCAGGCGCTCCGGCTCCTCGAATGGCAGGGGCCGCAGCAGGACCGCGTTCACGATGCTGAAGATCGCGGTGTTCGCGCCGATGCCAAGCGCCAGCACGCTGACGGCCGCAGCGGCGAACGCCGGCGTCCGGGACATTACCCGCAGCGCATAACGAAGATCGCCAAACAAGGGATGCAAGGGCTTCGATGCGCGCTGCGGGCCGAGGGTTGACGAGCTACTTTCGGCCGTGACGATCGCGTCTGACGTCCTTCACATCGCGTCGTAAATCCCGCTTGTCCGCTTTGAGGTCGCGGCGGTCGCGCCGGCCATCCTGATGATCATCCTTCAGCTCGCGCTTGTCCGCCTTCAGCTCGCGCGCGTCCTGCTTCGCCTCCGCCTTGTCGCCGGCCTTCAGATCCTCTTTGAGCTCCGCGCGATCGCGCTTCACGTCGGCTTTGTCGGTCCTGACGTCGCGCTTGTCGCCGCGCAGCTCCCGGCGGTCGTGCCGAACCTCGCGGACGTCCCTGCGAATCTCACGCCTGTCGCCGTTGGCGTCGGTCTGGCCGGCCGACGCGCCGACCGATACGGCGAGCATCAGCGGCACGATGCACAGCGCACTCTTTCGCATCATCTTGATATCCTCCACCGGGCTTTCGGCCCCGGTCTGGCCATGACGACCGTTCATGGCATTGGACCGGCGGGTGGGTCGGAAGTTACATCCGGTGACAGGACGTGCAGATCGTTTGGTCAGGGCTGCGCGTAGAACCGCTAGATTCAGTCGACTGTCGGCCGTCGACAGTCGTGGCCATCGAGGTCAGTCAGCTGTCGGCAGTCTCAGTCAGCTGTCGGCAGTCGCAGACGGCCGTTTGACAGCCGATCGGGACTGTCGGCGCAGACTGATTCCGGAATCCACGACTGCCGACAGCCGCCTGGACACTGAAATCACGCAAGCAGCTTGGTGATCACGTAGCCCGAAACATCGGTCAGGCGGAACTCGCGGCCCTGGAACTTGTACGTGAGCTTCGTGTGGTCGAGGCCCATCAGATGCAGCAGCGTGGCGTGCAGATCGTGCACGTCGACCGCGTCTTCGACGACGTTGTACCCGAGATCGTCGGTACGGCCGAGGGTGACGCCCGGCTTGATCCCGCCGCCGGCCATCCAGATTGTGAACGCGCGCGGATGATGGTCCCGTCCCATCAGGCGCGAACCGTTGCGCGCCTCGTTCATGGGCGTGCGCCCGAACTCTCCACCCCAGATGACGAGCGTCGTGTCGAGCAGGCCGCGCTGTTTGAGGTCGCGGACGAGCGCGGTCGCCGCGCGATCGGTTTCCCGGCACAGCTCGGGCACTTTCGTCGCGATGTCGGTACCGACGCTCGCGCCGTGCGTGTCCCAGCCGCGGTGATAGAGCTGCACGAACCGCACGCCGCGCTCGATCAGGCGGCGCGCCAGCAGGCAGTTATTCGCGAACGACACCTTGCCCGGCTCGGTGCCGTACATCGCATGAATCGACGGCGGCTCGCTCGATACGTCTGTGAGCTCGGGCACGCTGGTCTGCATCCGGTACGCCATCTCGTACGACGCGATGCGCGTATCGATCTCCGGATCGCCGACGTCGGTGCGGCGCAGCCGGTTCAAATCGGTCAAGAGATCGATCGACTCGCGCCGCGCCTCCGCGCTGACGCCCTCGGGGTTCGAGACGAACAGCACCGGATCGGCTTTCGATCGGAATTCGACGCCCTGGTAGACCGTCGGCAGAAATCCGCTGCCCCAGCACGACTTCCCTCCGTCGGGTGCATTCTCACCCGACAAGAGGACGACGAAGCCGGGCAGATCGCGGCTGTCGCTGCCCAGGCCGTACGTCAGCCACGAGCCGATGCTCGGACGGCCGAACACCTGGCTGCCGGTGTTCATGAAAATCTGCCCCGGCGCGTGGTTGAACTGCGTCGTCTGCACCGAGCGGACGATCGCGATGTCGTCGGCGATGGTGGCCAGGTGCGGCAGCAGCTCCGACAGTTCCGCGCCGGACTGCCCGTGCCTCTTGAAGGTGAACGGCGATCCGAGCAGCCGCGGTGTGCCCTTGATGAACGCGAAGCGCTCGCCCTTCGGGATGAACTCCGCCGGAATCTCCTCGCCGTCGTGCTTCTGCAGCGCCGGCTTGTTGTCGAACAGATCGAGCTGCGTCGGCGCGCCGGCCATGAACAGATAGATGATGCGCGTGGCCTTCGGCGCGAAATGCGGCCGGCCAGGCGAGGCGGTCGCCGATTGTGCGAACTCCCATGCCGGGTCCACAGGACCCGGCCTGCAGCTGGCAAACAGCTGCTCGTCGAATAGGGCGGACAGCGCGAGCCCGCCGATGCCGAAGCCGGACTGCCTGAAGAAATGGCGGCGCGTGACCGCGCGAAGAGTGTGCTGATCCATCACGGTTTCGTCAGCGCTTCATCGAGGTTCAGGATCGAGTTCGCGACGAGCGTCCACGCCGCCTGCTCCGCGGCGTCGACGCCAGCCACTGCGTACCCGTCGATCGCGTGCGCGGCGGCGTCGCGCGCCTTTCGGAACCGATCCAGCTGCCGGCCGTACGACGCGACGATGCGCCGCACCTCCTCGTCGCCGGGCGTTCGCGTGACGGCAAGGCGAAATGCGTATCGAGCGCGCGCTTCGGCGGAGAGCGGCGGCGGCGTCTCACGCAGCACACGGGCGGCCAGCGCCTTCGCGGCCTCGAAGAACGCCTCGTCGTTGAGCGCCGCGAGCGCCTGGAGCGGCGTGTTGGTCCGCACGCGACGCACGGTCGTGTGCTCGCGGCTCGTCGCATCGAAGGTCGTCAGGCTCGGGTACGTGGCCGAGCGGCGAACGAACACATAGAGACCGCGGCGGTACCGGTCCGGTCCTTCGCTGGGCGTCCATTTCTCGTTGCTGTACGGAATGTCCCAGATGCCGTCGGGCTGCGGCGGGAAGACGCTCGGTCCGCCGATCCGGCGGGTGAGCAGTCCGCTCGCGGCGAGCGTCGCGTCGCGGATCATCTCGGCTTCCATCCGGACGCGCGATCCGCGCGCGAGCAGCCGGTTGTACGGATCGCGTTCCAGCAGTGCCGGCGAAGCGACCGACGTTTGCCGGTATGTGGCGGACGTCACGATCGTTTTGTGCAACGCCTTGGTCCGCCACCCGGAGCTCACGAATTCGGTCGCGAGCCAGTCGAGCAGCTCCGGATGCGACGGCGGCGTACCGCGCGTGCCGAAGTCCTCGCTGGTCTCGACGAGGCCGCGGCCGAAGAACGTCTCCCACGCGCGGTTCACGGCGACGCGCGCGGTCAGCGGATTGCGGTCGTCGACCAGCCAGCGGGCGAGCCCGAGCCGGTTCGGCGGCTCGTCGTCGCCAAGCGGCGGGAGGCTCTCGGGCACGCCGACGAAGACCTGCTCGCCCTTGTCCAGAAAACTGCCGCGCCGCCGGATGAACGCCGACGGAGGCCCGGTGGAAACCCGATCGCGCATCACGAGCGCCGTCGGAATGCCGAGCGCCTTCAGCTGCTTTTGAAGATCGGCGATGCGATCGCGCGTGGGCTTCAGCGAGGGCGCGACCGTGCGGTAGAAGGCGGCCAGATCTTTTTGCTGCTGCTCCGTACGATCCGCCGCCGGCGCGGCGAGGATCGGCCGCAGTCTGGCCGGAATCTCGACGATGCGCTGCGGCTCGTCGCTCGACGTCACCGATACGCGGAACCGGCCGATCGCCTGTCCGACCACCGCTCCCTGATGCTTCAGACGAATCCTCAGGAGCCCTTCGCGAGCCGGGACGGGACGGTCGAACGTGAAGACGATCTGGCGCGGCGTCCGTGTCTCCTGACGGCTCGCGTCGACGCGCCAGCCGCGCGGCGCCGAGGCATCGCGCGGAAGCGTCCTGGGAAAGAACGTCTCGAGGCTCGCGCCGCCGGCCGAATCGTCGGCCTTGATCGCGGCAAACGTCCTGCCGGCTTCGACCTCGAATCCGTTCAACTGGAAGTTCCCGTACGGGTCGCGCCCGGGTCCGCCTTTCGGCAGCGACGGATCGGGGAGCGCCTCGAGTCGAACGGCCGTGATGCGTGGCAGAGACGCTGTCGCGTCGATCGTGTAAATCGTCTCGCCCGGGTTCGGACCCGACGCGGTCACCGATCCGTCCGGCGCGGCCG
>Ga0075423_10002288_pt1 | contig 17291 bp, 13 predicted proteins | sample SoiMethybrSBSTD2_FD_80114 | JGI IMG/M metagenome (GOLD analysis project Ga0075423, IMG submission 80114) | Bulk soil microbial communities from a Populus tree surrounding site in Tennessee, USA - Soil MetaG P. TD hybrid SBSTD2 | ecosystem: Environmental > Terrestrial > Soil > Tree plantation...
AAGGAAGTGATTGTTTCCGCTGAACTGTGGTATCCAGTTCTCGCCACCATTAGTTGTGCGCAAGATGGTGCCACCCGATCCCACCACCGTGCCGGTGTTTGCGTCCGTGAAGAACACACTCTGCAGAGTCTGGGTCGTGCCGCTGAACTGGGCGCTCCAGGTCGCCCCGCCGTTGGTCGTGCGCGCAATCGTACCACCGCCTCCCACGATAGTCCCCGTATTGGCATCCGGGAAGGCTACACCCAGCCCCCCCCCGATCACGCCGTTGAACTGTTCAGTCCAGGTCAAACCGCCATCGGTGGTGTGCACGATGGAGCCTCCCACAGCCGTGCCGGTATTGGCGTCCGTGAAGGCTACGCCCAGCAGAATCGCCGTCGTACCGCTGGACTGGGCAGTCCAGGTCACACCGCCGTCGGTAGTGCGCAGGATCGTGCCCTCCGAGAACCACCACGGATTGCTGAACCCACCAACCGCCGTTCCGGTATTGGCATCTGTGAAGAAGACACTTGAAAGGAAGTGATTGGTTCCGCTGAACTGTGGTATCCAGTTCTCGCCACCATTGTTTGTGCGCAAGATGGTGCCACCCGATCCCACCACCGTGCCGGTGTTTGCGTCCGTGAAGAACACATTCTGCAGATCCTGGGTCGTACCGCTGGACTGGGCCGTCCAGGTCGCCCCGCCGTTGGTCGTGCGCAGAATCGTACCACCGCCTCCCACGATAGTCCCCGTATTGGCGTCAGTGAAGAACACGCCAAGGAGTGTCGTCTGAGCGACTGCTGGCCGCCCTAGTAGCATCGATGCAAACAATACGAAAACGCCAAGTCTCAGATGTCGCAGCATGAATTTATCCTCCTAACTCGACTGATCAACAAATGCTCTCGCGCCCAAGCAGTGCAGAAAGTCATCACGTTGATCAATGCACGCTGGGCCCACCGGTTTACCAAGTAATCGCCTTGCAAGGTGGCAAGCGAACACCCTTCGTGATCCCGCCAGTCACCAAATACTCCCCTTGCAGAGTGGCTAATGAGCATTCTTCCTGCACGTTGGGCAGGATGCCCAGGACAAACAAGGTGCCGAAAAAAACTCCCAAAATGATCGACTTAATGCCCGTTTCATAAGCCGTCCTCCTGTGTTTTTTGAGCGGCGGTCGAAGCTGACCGTCCGCCTGGTTTCACTTAGGTGGAATTCCCTGGGGACTGCTTCACCACCATGCTGCCTTCTTCTACTAATGCAGGATTTCGGTCAAAAACGGCTCACGTAATGGAAACTCTTACGTCATGGAAGCGCAAAGCGGCTCGGAGGCTCTCCAGACGTAACAAAGCCGACTCACAAAATGATGGAGAGTTTGAAAAAGTCGATATAACTGCTCTGGTAAGGAAGAGGAAGTTCGGTCGAGTAGAGGACGGGGTTCAGCTTCCGTTAGGCCGATCCTTGGCTGGTATCCGCCGTTTCCAGTTTCGTGCCCGTTTAGAATCGTCCCTAGTCAGTAGTCCTGTTCTGGCTCATGATCTTCAACGGTGCCATAGAGTAGGAGCACTCCTTCGCGACAAAAATCCGATCCTCGGGATTTTACTCATCGGCTGCGCGTCGGCCAGAGAAGCGGTAACCAAAAGGATAGCTGTCAGTCGCCATACAAGAATCGCTCTTAACATGGACTTTATTCCCGCTTCCTTGCTGAGGAGTGAGAATTGCCCCCATCTCATCTAATGACTCGGTCCGCCCGCGCCAGCAAGTTCGGGGGAATCGTGACACCGATCCGCTTCGCCGTCTTCAAATTGATCACCAGCTCGAACTTCATCGGCTGCTCCACGGGCAGGTCCGCAGGCTTAGTGCCTTTTAGAATCTTGTCCACCAAGGTGGCGGCGCGCCGGAAATTGTCACGGAAGTTTACGCCATACGACATCAGGCCACCCGCGTCGACATATTCCCGCCGTTCGTACATCACCGGGAGCCGCGTTCTTACGGCGAAGTCCAGGATCCGATCTCGGTGAGTGAGGAACAGGTGTGGCTCATGCAGCACGAGAAGGGCACCGGCCCTTTCTCTGGTAATCGCCGCGAAAGCAGAGTCGAACTCCTCGGGATCTCGCACCGCCAGGCCTTGGACCTGCACGCTCAACGCCCCTCCCGCTGCCTTCACTGCATTCAACATAGCGACCAGAGCGGGATTGTCGGGATTCCACAGCACAGTTACCCTGGCAACCTTGGGCGCGACCTCTTTGAGTAGTTCAAGGGTTTTCCCGCTGAGTTCAGGCGAGCCAGCGATCACGCCCGTGATGTGGCCGCCTGGCCGGGCGAGACTGGCGACGAGCCCGTTCCCCACGGGATCGTTTGCAGCAGCCATGACGATGGGGATCGTGCCCGTGGCCTGCTTGGCCGCACGCGCCGCCGGCGTCCCCCATGTCACGATGACATCCATCTTGAGGCGGACCAGTTCGACCGCGAGGTCAGAGAGCGGTTCAATCCGCCCGTCGGCGAACCGACACTCGATGGCAATATTCTGACCCTCCACATAGCCCCGCTCGCGCAAGCCCTGGCGAAACGCCTCGGTGTTATGGGCAGCTACAGCAGGAGAGACGGGCAGCAGCATGCCCACCCGAGAGACCTTGGCCACCTGTTGCGCCGCGGCAGCAACCGCGGCCGCGAGCATGCTTAAGAACAGTAGAGTGACAATCAGCGATTCTAAAAATGTCTTCACTGATCGCTCACCGTCCCATCCAGCTTCGCCACACCGGGCAGCGTGATCGTCTGATCCGGCCCTGCATTGACACCGGATGGCTGGTTCACCGGCGGCGGTGAACATTCTTCCCTGGCTGCGAGTATTCAATCGCCGCGAAGTCGTTGCCCGCCGTCGATCCGTCGCTGAAGCTGCTCCGGTCACGTAAACGTTGCCGTTTTGGTCGACCGCCAGTGCTGCTGCAAAGTCGTCGAAGTGGCCTGGACCATCGTAGCGGTTCTCCTCGAGTCTTACTTAGTCGTTGCGTAATCGACGTTACTGCCGATGCCTGAGCTGGCCGGTCACATACATGTTTCCACCGGAATCGAGTGCAATTCCCACAGCCTGATCGTTGCCATTCGCCGGGCCGTCGTAGTTGGCAACCCAGATTTGGTTCCCGGACGTGTCGTATTTGATTGTGGAGTAGTCGTTGCTTGTCCCGCACTAAGACTGTAGCCCGTCACATACGCGTTGCCCGAAGAATCAACTGCAAGACCTTTCGCATCATCGTCCAACAGCCAAACGGGGAGGCTGCTGCCTCCCCGTTTCCGATTCGAGCCAATTATTTGGTTCTTCCTTGTCTTTGGGAAAAGGCATTTCTCAACCACTCCATCACTAATCGTTTTCGGCACCCGGAATAAGATCGGCCTTATCCAGGGCCTCTTGCGTTACGACCGGCTTGGGCTCGGTTGCGAAGCGCCCAGGGACCATGAAGAGACCGTTCTGAGGCGGAAAGCGGTTCAATACTTCTCCAAAAAAGGCAACGGCGAGCTCAACCATCTGATCCTTCACCTCTGCCGTGGTCAAGCCCAGAGTCGGAACATTCGAAGACGTAACGTTGAACCCGGTCATCGACGTGACGATGGGACGAATGTCTGTCGCTTGAGTGAAGGAGTCAAATCCACAGAAGTTCACGCCTGTTCCGCCGTTGGGCGAAAAGAGCACGCCTCGAAGCGTGTGCGTGTCAGCGATCGCACGAGTCGTTGCTTGTGCAATAGACCCAGAGCTTTGCATTTGAGCACATAGCGTCGAATCGAAGCTGCGGTGCACTGCATTGCTGACAAGGACAATTTGCTTGTCTTTGCTTGCGAGCGCCTCGTAAGCGGCCTGGCTCACAACCGCAGGGGAATTCGTGTCACTTAAGCCAGCAACCAGCAGCGCCGGTAAGGTGATCCTCGAGACGTTCGCCCCGAAGGTAATGGCTGGAATCCCGATGGCCATCCCCATGATCGCCTTCACCCTCGGCTCCGGCGGAAAGCCCCACAACGTGCTTCCGCCCGCGGCAGAAAGCGCAGTGACTGTGCCTCGGGAGTGACCCATCATGCCGATGCGCGACACATCGACCCGGTTTCCGAACCAAGTCGTAAGCGCATCGATAATAGCGCTGACGTCATGGACGCGGTTGATCATGCTGTTGGGCACGTTGGTGCGTGCGCAGGGTGCGGTGAAGTTATCGAAGCAGGGGAGCAGCTGGAATTGGGCCTGGGCGTTGATGAAGTCAATCCTGACATCGTCTTGCGTGTTTCCAACGTGATCGGGCGCGGCCACGATGAAGCCGTAGCTGGCCAATTCCTCCAACATAAAAGCGTAGTCGATGGCATTGTTGGTGTTTCCGTGTGAAAAAATGATCACCGCCCATGGGCCGCCTCCCATGGTGGCGGGGACGGCCTCGTGAGCAACGCCTTGCGAGACCTGCCACGAAAGTGGGTCCCACTCCGGAAGCAGCGTGACGCCATTCAATCGCGACGTGTACGAGCTATTGACCGCTACACAGGGTACCGCGGGGTACCACAGATGGACGGTGACCGGCCTGCTTTCGCCGAACGTTCCAGGGACATTGAGGTGCTGAATTGAGTGCCCAACCGCGAAGCTGCCGTGGTGGACCGCCGCCATGGCCGTCACCCTACTCCCCATGAGTGAAATAAGAAACAAACTTAGAAACCAAAATGTCTTGCGATCCATAATCCTTTCCTCCCGCGATCGGAAAGAAATGCTCCGTTTCATACGTTGTCCTCCTGTTTGTGTTTTTGAGGCGGCGGTCGAAGCTAACCGTCCGCCCGGCTTTACTTAGTCGGCATCCGCCGTAGGCGGACTGCTTCACCACCATGCTGCCTTCTTCTACTAATGCAGGATTTCGGTCAAAAAAGGCTCACGTAATGGAAACTTACGTGATGGAAGCGCAAAGCGGCTCGGAGGCTCTCCAGACGTAACAAAGCCGAATCACAAAATGATGGAGAGTTTGAAAAGTTGATATAACTGCTCTGGTAAGGAAGAGAAGGAAGTTCGGTAGAGTAAAGGACGGGTTCAGACATGGTGATCGAGGCAAGTGACATGATCTGCTTTAGAATGCACCCGGCACGAGGATTTCCAATTCTCTTAGCGTGTCTAAGTAGATGATCTTGCACGTGAATTTTTCGACTTTGCCATTACTTTGCTAGAAGAAAAACCAGGCAAAAAACGAATCCATCCACTTCTAACAGATTCGAATCAGTCAAATCACAGCGCGCAAAGTGCTGGCCCATCCGTTCCTTTCTCAACGTCCTTTCATCGCGAGGTGAGGTGACGTCCGCGTGGACGCGGTGAGCGAATTAAAAGTCCGCGCATACTTGACATAACGGCGAGCAAATTGACCGTGCGGTAGTGTGTGTCCTGCCTTGACACATCAATTCTTCTGAAATAATTTTGCGTGTACCTTACAGGGCATGCTCGGGCATGAAAGCATGGCGACACCAGCAGACACCCGTAACATCATCTCTCCAACTGCCGAGCCCCGCTTCGACCTAAGAGATAAAGTCACTGGTCAGACAAGATACGTAGAGGACCTGCCCGAACCTGCGGGCACGGCCTATGCTGCGATGCTTCTCAGTCCGTACTCGCACGCGCGTCTCCTCTCGATTGACTCTTCTAAAGCAGAGAAGCTTCCCGGGGTCGTCGCAATATTGGATCGGGAACATCTCGACGGCCTGAGTCCGATGCTTCACACACCACGATACGAGTACATGGTCAAAACATTGTCCGGTCCTTTGCCGAATGATCAGCCATTGGTGGTTATTGACAAGGGACGCTTTCACGGTGAGTTGGTTGCCGCCGTAGCCGCCGATGACCTGAGAACCGCACAAAAAGCCGTGGAATTGATTGACGTCAACTACGAGCCGCTGGAGCCCGTCTTTGATGCCGCCGCGGCGCTCGACGCTTCCGCGCCGATTCTTCATGAAAGCAAAGGAACGAATCTCTTGCTGGAAGACGAAATGGAGTGGGGCAATGTGGAGCGTGGTTTGCGGGAAGCGGCACGGGTTTTCGAGGAAACATACACGTCACCGTCCATGTTCCATCATCCGATGGAGAACGTCGGCGGGTGCGTCGCCCAGTTTTTGAACGATGAGGCCGTTATTTGGGGCGCAACAGACGCACCTTTTCGGGACAGCGATGAGATGGCGGACTTTTTTCAGATGGATCGAGAGCGCATGCGTTTCAGGGTTCCGTACATTGGCGGCCATTTCGGAGCTAAAAACGTAACGAACTACATGCTTGCCGCGCTGTTTCTTTCGCGCAAGAGCCGGCGCCCCGTGAAAATCGTTCCGACCACGGAAGCCAGTTTCCGAACGACCGCCCGTCACGGCATGATCTACACGGCCAAAGCTGGTGTGAGATCCGACGGAACGCTCACGGCGCTCGATGTCGACATGATTATCGATACCGGCGCGTATACCACGGGCGCGGTTTTGGCGACTCACAATATGGTCATTTCGGCGTGGGGCTGCTACCGCATTCCGAACGTGCGAATCACGGCGCGCTGCGCCCATACCAATAAAGTGCCGGCGAGCCATACACGCGCGACCGGCAAGTTCCAAACGACCTGGGCGGTTGAGTGCCTGATCGACAGCGTCGCCCGAAAGATGGGCATGGACCCTACGGACTTCAGAAAGAAAAATCTTTTGCGCCGCGGCGAACTCGTCGTCCAGGGAGCGCCGCCGATGGACGCCGACTACCTGGAGATGATGGACAAAGCGGCGGCGGCGATCGACTGGGATGGACATTCGTCCATGGAGCCCCAGGGCCGGTCAGATTCAAGCTCGCCGTCTCCGCCGGCGAAAGGAAGAGCCCTGGTTCTCACTTTGAGAAATGGAAACCAGGGAGGCGGACGGGCTTACGCCATGGCCAGTGTCGATGTTCGCGGCAACGTCAAGATCCATCACAACGCCCCCGATCCGGGCCAGGGAATATACAATTTAATCTCAATCATTGCGGCGAAAACTCTGGAGCTGCCGCGAAGCCAAATCATCGTCGGAGAGCCGGACACCGCGGTCAGCTTGCCCTTTAGCGGCGTCAACGCGCAACGAACCACGATTCAATTGGGAAATGCGGTCAAGAACGCTTGTGAAAATTTGAAGCAGGAATTAGTCAATGTCGCCTGCGAAATCAAAGGAGGAAATCCAAGCGAGTGGAGGGTCGCGGACGCTCGATTATGGCGCGCCGAACAGAGCTTTTCCTTCGGTGACGTAGCGGCCAGCATCAAAACCCTCGGCGATAACTCCGTGTTGAAAGCAATGGGCTCCTACAGCCCGCCGTCAGGTCGAAGTGCTTTTGGCGGCTTGGACCACTGGGCAACGAGTGCGGCAGCCGTGGAGTTGGAAGTCGATGTTGAAACCGGGGAGATCAAGATCCTTCAATTTTCCCTGGTGACGGATGCGGGGAAGATCCTTCATTTTAATTCGGCCAAAGGGCAGATCGAGGGAGGCGCCGTGATGGGTTTCGGTCACGCGCTATTCGAAGAAACCGTATATCAGGATGGGCAGTTGTTGAATGCCGACCCGTTTCAATATCGGCTTCCGACGATGCAGGATATTCCAGAGCTTTTCCGCACGATCCTCCTCGAGAATGAAGACGGCCCGGGGCCCTTCGGATCCAAGGGGATGTCGCAGACGTCAATCACGGCGGTAGCGCCGGCAGTTGGCAATGCCATTTACGACGCGCTCGGAATCCGCATAAGATCGGTGCCCATCACACCGGAAAAAATTTTGAAAGCTCTGGGAAAATTCTAAGTGCTGCAGCCGTTCCGAGTATTGGCTCCCGCCAATATAGAACAAGCTTCAACGGAGCTGGTTCGTCTGGGCGAGAGGGCTACGATCTATGCAGGGGGTGCCGAGTTGATTCTTCTCCTCCGCTACGGAATGGTCCATGCGGAATACCTCATCAACATTAAATGCATCGACGGATTGAGCGAAATCTCTTGGGATGGGCAAACAGTCCAAATCGGAGCAACGGTCACGCATGGCCGTCTAGAAACCGATCCGCTGATCCACGAACGCTTGCCATTACTCGCTGTTGCCGAGTCTCAAATCGCGAATATCCGGGTTCGCAATCAGGGTACACTGGGCGGCAATCTTTGTTTCAATGACCCGCATTCCGATCCCGGAACGGCTCTCCTTCTTCACGAAGCAGAGGTTATTCTCGCGAGCAAAGGCGGCCGCAGACGGATCCCATTGTCTGATTTTTTTTCCGGAATGTACGAAACCGCGCTCGAGCCGGGCGAGCTCCTGGAAAAAGTCTTCGTAGCTCCCTTGCCCATCGAATGGGGCGCCGTGTACCTTCGAGTTCACCGCTATCAGCGTCCCACTCTCAACGTGGCTGTCGCCGCGAAACTGCAAAACGGCACAGTAGAGGATGCGAGGCTAGCCGTCGGCTGCGTCGGGCCCAAGCCGCAAAGGTTGTCGGAACTGGAAGCAAAAATTCGCGGTGAAAAGCTGGACGGCGCGAAACGGATTTGCGCCGATTCGAAGCGCTACCTCAAGGATCGGTTGGAGCCGATAGACGATCTTCTCGGTTCGGCTGACTATAAAATTTACATGGCGGCGGTGCTTCTGAGCAGGGCGCTTAGCCAAGCCGGTCAAAGCAATGGAAAAGGCTGAGGGGAAAGGACTAATGATGGCCGAGCCGCTAGCGCCTATCGCTACGCTGCAAAGTTTCGCGATCGAGATCATCGTCAATGGTACGCCGTGGAAAGGAAACGTGCCTGCCGAGGAAGTGCTCCTGGACTTTTTGAGATATCGACTGAAGCTCACCGGGACAAAACGTTCGTGCGAGTCCGAGGTCTGCGGGGCCTGTACCGTTCTTGTAGAGGGCAAGCCAATAAGCTCGTGCAGCTATCTCGCCTTCGAGGCAAACGAGAAATCCGTCACGACCATCGAAGGTTTGGCCTCTGGCGGGGAGCTCGATCCATTACAGGAGGCGTTTATCAGAAACTTGGGCGCCCAGTGCGGCTTCTGCACATCGGGTCAAATCATGGCCGCAAAGGCGCTCCTCTTGAATAACCCGGCTCCCAGCTACGAGCAAATCTCGGAATGGCTGAATGGAAACATATGCCGGTGCGGCTGCTACCCGGCCATAGCGCAGTCGATTCTGGAGGCCGCCGAGGAATACAAAAATCGCCGCTGAGTTCCTTCCTTACAGCTTGTTGAAAAATTGATTGCAGGCTGTTCAAAAAGGTCCAGATGCGAGGCGCGCGAGAAATCGACGAGCGCAGGCGTATTTACTGATACGTCGGAGCGAGGCGATCGAGCGCAACGAAGCAGGTGGGTCTTTTTCAACAGCCTGCCTGCAGATCTCCGAAAAAGAGATCGTCGAGGCGCATCGGGGATGGAATCAACCCATGTTCCACCGAGAGATCAACGAAAGTTTGCAGGGTTCGACGAATCTTTTCCACGGAATAGGGAACGGGATCGTCGCCCACCAACGCCTGCTGCTTCTCCAGCGCGTCCCAGTACCAGAGAAGACCTGAGTCGCGACTGTCTTGCATTTTTTCCAGCCCTAGCTCCTTGGCCCGGCAGAACGCCTGAAACATTTCGCGTACGACATCCAACCGTTCCAGATATTCTTCTCGGCAGGCAATGATGTTCATCACGGGAATCACGCCGCTGCGGCGATAGGAATTTTTCTCCTCTTCCGCGGCGTCGGGAAATAACCTTTTGGTATTCTTTCGGGCGAGGAGCTCGATAGGTATGACATCAGGGTGGACGAGAGCGTCGATTTTGCCGGTGCTCAACCACGCCTGCAGATCGGTGTCTTTAGGAACGTACTCGAATTGCAATCCCGGTGGAAGGCCGTAAGAATTATCTTCCGTTTCTGCGTTCACCCAGCGAATCGCCGTCAGACGAACGCCGTATTCATGCGCGAGCAAACCGCGAGCCCAGACGTTGGCGGTCATTCCGTATGTGGTTCCGACCCTTTTGCCCTCGAGATCCTTTGGCTTTCTGATGCCGGACTCCGCATGAACAAAAATGTAAGAATGCCTGAACGCACACCGAATAAAAACCGGAAGGGCCCTCACCCTCGCGCCACCGAAGCGCTCACGTAAAAATCCTGCCAGCCCGCATTCCGCAAAATCCAGATCTCGATTGCGCAGGAGCTCGCCGACTCCTACGTTAGCTTGCTCCGATATCTCGAGGTCGAGCGATGGAAGCCGAACCTTGCCGTCAAACAGAGCCGCCGTCCAGTCATGCCGACGACAGGCCACTTTCACAATCTGTTTATCCATAATTCTTTCTCATTCAAGAATCGTCAGAAAAACGCTACGCTAGCTCGGGCCGCATGCCAGCGCTGAGACCGAAGCGGTAAAAATGAGATGTCGCCAGGTTGCGCCCCTATCCCGACTCAAAAAAACCTGGCCCCACCCGGCATCACCGCGTCCCGTGCCCATGAACATTGTTTCCGGATCGGAGGAATCGAATGTCAAATCGCCAATCGGATCATATAGAAGATCAGGAAGACCCTCATTCAAGTGTTGCCATGTCTTGCCGCCGTCTGCCGTGCGAATGAGACTACCCTCAGCGCCGGTGGGACGATTCCACTCGGTCGGGACACCCCGCGCGACGCCGACATATAGCATGGCGCCATCCGTCGGGTGATGACGCATCGCCTCTCCATAATCCCAAGACAGCGGGTCGGTCAGGGAAGTCCAGGTGCGGCCTCGGTCATTACTTTTGTACACGGCCTTACCCCAGTGTGGTTGAGAAGACGCGGGATAGGTCCAATGCGCGCCACCGCCGGTGGTCGCATAGATTTCTGAAGTCTGCGGATTAAGGTCGAGCCAGTGCACGTCCGGGTCTATCCCCTCCACGGAATCAGTCCATGTTTTTCCCTCATCTTCACTCCAGATGACGCCGCCGATTTGAATCGAGGCAAAAATAACTTTCGGATTCGATGGATCCGGTAAGATGCTGCGAACATGAGGATCGATGACCGTAGCCGGATAAGGCCACTCGCGTTTTTCGCCGAGTCTTGTCACACCCTCCATCTCCTGCCAGGAGTTGCCTTCATCCCGAGAGATAAAAAGGCCCACCGGCCCTGTGCCCGCATATAACACCTCGGGCCTCCGGGGATCCATTGTGAGGCATCTCAAGTGGCGGCGGGTCAATCCGTTGGACCGCTCCTCCCACGTAATGCCCCCGTCGGAACTCCTGAACACGCCGCCGCCCCGAGTGCCGGCATACACGATGCTGCGATTCCCGGGATGAACTATGAGGGCGCCCGTTGTGATCCTCTGACCTGGAAGGGCTTTCGTTTCAAGCCGCCAATTAACACCGTCGTCGCGCGTGCGTACGGTCACGACTCCGTGTGAGGTTCCGATTAACAGTCGTTCTGCGGCCATCCTTCGTAACCTCCTTGATTGCAGGCCTCTTTGTGTCTCAGCAAAAGCTATTGCTAACTGAGATAAGGAACCGGCCTCAATCTCTCGCCGTCGAATTCATAGACTCGGCCCCCCACTTCCGCGGCCCCGGCCGACAGGAGCCACAGGACATGCGGCATGAGTATTCCCGGTCCGGGATGGCGCGCGCGAATCTCCTCCGGTTCATAGTCGAGCGCAATTCGGATCGTGGGCCTAAGGCATGTTACGACGATTCCCTTGTCTTTCTCTTCTTCCCACAGCACACGCGTAAGAATCTCAATTCCTGCCTTTGCCGCCATGTAAGGCGCTCGGCCGGCAACGTGACTGTAAGTCGAAGCCCATTCCCGTCCCCATGGACCTCCTCCGGACATGTTAACGATTCTTCCGGTACGATTATCCAGGTGAGGTAGAGCGGCGCGGCTGGAGACGGCGGTCGACGTCAGGTTGGCTCGAACGATGCGCTCCCAGAATTCAAGCTCCATCTCTCTCAGTGGCGGCCATCCGCGACCTTGGGGATGCATCCCGGCGTTGTTGATGAGAACATCGAGGCGACCGAAGGCCTCGACAGTTTCCAAAACAGCTTCTTTCGCTGCGCCGGGATCCGCCATGTCGGCGCAAACGCCCATCGCCTTTCCGCCGCTGGCGCGAATCTGTTCTACGCATTCACTCGTGTCCAGGAGATCGGCGACCATCACACCCATGCCCCTGGCAGCCAAAGTTGCAGCGATGCTCCGGCCAATGCCTCTCGCACCTCCCGTGACAAGAGCCACACTAACGACTTGGGTTTTCGCCATGAGTCATCGTCTTCATTTCGGCCGCTGAGAACATGTTTTTAGAGCGCCTGAAATTTGGCAAGAACTTATTGAGCCAAAAATCCGTTGTCAAGGTGGAAATCTTGACTTGTTTTGTTGATTGTTAGTATAAGCGGGCCAGCCATTCGATGGCAGTCTAACTATTGGTGCGAGAGCCATGGCCGACCAAACCCTTCAAGTCCGAAACTTCTATAAAGAGTGGGTCCAAGCACAAGGAATTCCGTTAATCGAGCAGTACTATATCGAAGACGCGAAAAAGATCGAGCTGGCGTGGTGGGAGCAAAAAGGGGGTAACGGGGCGATCCTGAATCTGATCGGCACCGGCGAGTCCAACGATGCTTATGTTTGTGAAATTCCTCCGGGAAAAAGTTTAAAACCGGAGCGTCATATTTACGAAGAAATGATTTTTGTTTTGCAGGGAAGCGGAGCGACCACGGTCTGGATAGAAGGCTCAAAAAAACAAACCTTCGAATGGCAGGAGGGAAGCTTATTCGCTCCGCCGCTGAATACCTGGCACGAACTGCACAACGGGCGGTCAAACGAACCCGCTCGTTTCCTGGCCGTGACCTGTGCTCCCCTGGCGATGAATCTTTACCACAATTTGGATTTTATCTTTAACAATCCTTTCGTTTTTAGTGATCGCTATCAGGCGACCTCGGACTATTTCAGCGGCCCTGGCAAAATTCATTCGGGCCGTATCTGGGAAACCAATTTTATTGCGGACGTCTACAGCTTGGAGCCGCCCGAACGCACGGAGCGCGGCAGAGGAAACCGCGAGTTTCTCTTCGAGCTGGTCGACAACACGATGGCGGCCCACATCTCCGAGTTTGCCGTCGGACGATACAAGAAAGCGCATCGTCATGGCCCCGGCGCCCATGTCATTATTCTCACCGGAAAAGGATACAGTCTGATGTGGCCTGACGGCGGCAAGAAAATGAAATTTGAATGGAAACCGGGAACCATCATTGTTCCCCCGGATATGTGGTGGCACCAGCATTTTAATACCGGTCGCGATCCTGCGCGTTATCTTGCTCTCAGGTGGGGAAGTCAGAAATATCAATTCGAGCTCGCGCAGATCGATGAACTCCTGAAAGATCGCCGGGAAGGCGGAAATCAAATTGAATATGAAGACGAAGAGCCTGACATAAGGCAAAGCTTCGAGGAAGCTTTGAGCGCGAGTGGTGTTGCAAGCGAAATGACGTAAGCACACCAGAGGCAGTCCGGCGATGGTTGCTGTACGAAAATTGCCGTTGGTTTTGTTGTCGTTGACCTTTTTCGCTTTACCGCGGCCCTTTGGGCTGGCGCAGGCCGAGGGGCAGGACCAGAGAACAGCAAAGTTGATCGAGGGCGCGAAAAAAGAAAAAGAGGTCGTGGTTTGGCATATCGACGATATCGATGACGACATCGTAAAATCATTCGAAACGAAATATCCCTTTCTCAAGCTCAAACTCTGGCGCGACCGCGGCGCTACGATGGCAACGAAAGCTCTGGAGGAAGCGAAAGCAGGAATTTATTCCCCCGATCTGTGCCTGTTCGACGATATCAATTTGGAATGGCTGATGGATGCAAAGCTGCTGCTGAATTATGACTGGCCGAATACCAAAGGCTGGGTGAATCAGCCTGCTCACAATTTTTATCGCGGCATTGTGGCTTCACCAAAGGTGCCGATTTTCAACAGCAAGGTGATTCCGAAAGACCAGTGGCCCAAGGGCTGGGACGATCTCAAGGATCCAAGATGGGAAGGGAAAACGGTGGCGAGTTCTTCGGGACAGGATACAGCCTTATACACGGCATTCACGTGGCGCAAAAATGATCAGGAGTTGAACTGGGAAAGGTCTTTTGTCTACTGGCGGGACGTCATCAAAGCGACGAAACCCAAGGTCGTTCGGGGCCTCTCGGGGCCGATAGAAATGGTAGCATCGGGCGCGGCATCGATCATGATTTGGAACACGGCGAATGGGGCGTTGAGAGCAATATGGAAAAAAGCGCCCATAAGGATGTTGCCTATCAAGCATCTGATTGCCGGGAATAATTCCCTTGCCGTGATGAAAAATGCGCCGCATCCCAGCGCTGCAATACTGTTTGCAGATTTTCTCACGTCCAAGGACGGCTTGATCCCGTATGCCGAGTCCAGGGGAGTTGCGGTTAACGCTCCCGCGCTGGAAAAGTTTGCTCGCGCTAATAAGGATCTTAAAGAGATGGGGCTTACATTCGAGGTGTTGCCTTATCGATTCATGAATGAGGAAAATATCGAGAAAGCGACAGGCTTTTGGCTCAAGGAGTTGGGAGTCAAAGGGGGCCAGTAACGCCTCTCCCTCACGGTTTATCCAAAGTTATCCTGTGAAATAGCTGTCCCAGTTTTCTCGGACTTTCGCCCAAACCTCTTCCGGCGGAAGAGCGATCCCCTCGGCTCGGAAACCCTTAGATTTCGTAGCATCAACAAAGAGCTTCGCCGTAACTCCCTCGGCGGTCGCGGAAGGATCGAGTCTCAGACCGTAAGAATTGGGGATAATAAAGATGTCCTTGTCGGCCTGGACTCTCGTGGCGATCGCCCAGTCGACTTCCTCCGGCTTCGTGATGTCGATATCGTCATCGAATATGAATACATGCTTTACCCGGCTTCCCTTAACCCCTATGACGGATGCAAGAATATTGTTCTGCATGCCCGGCCGTTTGAGTCGCTCATCGATCTGAATGTGACAATGAAAGGTTCCCAATCCGGCGGGAGGGCAATACACTTTTTTTATCGCTGGGTGAGCAGGCTTGAGCGCGTTGTAAAGCAGGGTCGACACGGTGAGGCATTGAATCACTCCCGATTCGTTCAGTCCCTTGCAAAGGTAAAAGCCGTGATACAGAGGATTTTTGCGCATCGTTATACATTCGATGTTCCATAATCGTTCACGCTCCATCTTGCCGACGGAGTAGCCGCAAAATTCGCCATACGGACCTTCGTCTCCAAGAGGCGGGGGAAGGGACATGTAGCCCTCGAGAACGATCTCCGCCGTCGCTGGAACTTCCAGGTCGACCGTCTCGCATCGCACCAATTCTACGGGCTGACCGCGCAGCGCGCCGGCAATGGCGAACTCGTCGATGTCGATTCCCGGCACAAACTGGGAGGCCAGAAAAATCACCGGGTCGGTGCCGATAGCGACGGCAATCTCAAGCTTCTTCTCGCTGCGAAACTCCGCCCTTCTGTAGTATTCATACGCGTGATGGCCGGGACTGAATCGCAGGAAGGTCTGATTCTTGCCGGCGAACATCATCCGGTAAACCCCTAGGTTTCGGCCAAACTCTGGATCTTTGACGATCACGAGACCTGCCGTCAGATAGGGAGCCTTTTCAGTTCTATTCCAGGTAATCCATGGGAGCTTCGAGAGATCGACTTCGGTTCCTTTCAGAATGATTTCCTTGCATGGGCCATTCGGAACTAGGATCGGATCTAACAATTTTTTAGTCCTGTCGATGACGTCGGCGAATAGCGAGTTCTCATCCGTCTCCAATGCCGTTGCAATGCGCTTGGTGGTGGAGAGGACTTCGGTGACGACGGGCATAGAGCTGCCGCGAACGCGCTCGAAGTAAAGTGCTTTCCTGCCCTTTTCGTGAGCGGTCTTACAGATCGCGCCCACCTCATAGCTCGGATCGACTTCCCGGCGAATTCTTGCCAGGTCGCCGTCGGCTTCCAGCTTGTGCAAATATTGTCTCAGATCGGAAAACGGCATGATGACCTCCGAAGATATCCTTGTCGCACGATATGCTTTTCAGCTCGAAAACCCGATTGGCAAGAAACCGACTGTGAAAAAAACAAAATATCGTACAGGGTAAACGGTACTGTCAAGCGACCAAGGACGCGCCCACGCAATTCCTGAATACCTTGCACTGGAAGACGCAGTAACATAATTTAGCGCCCGTCCTGAATTATTTAGCTGTCAGATCGCTTCATGCTTTTTAATTCAAACGACCGATCGCGGTCCCATTACAGGCGTTTGGCAGATCTTGGCCAAGGGCTGTTGACGCCGAGATTCTTTCTACTTTCAGCCTTAACAATTTTTGTTGGGGGCTCCACCCTCATTCCACTCTCTTCCTTGCTTTGGAACAGCTTCAAACCCGTAAGGCTCGGGAAAATGTCTGATTTTACGTTGCAAAACTTTACTCTACAAAATTATAGCAATGCTCTCGTTGACCCCGGAACTATCTCTATGGTCGGCAACAGCTTCGTATTTGCAACAGGCTCGACCTTGGTCGCGTTAGTTTTTGGCGCGGCCGTCGCATTTCTCGTGGAGCGAACCAATATTGCCTTTAAGAAAACCACTCATGCTCTAATGCTGATCCCCTTGATCATGCCAGGGGTGCTGAAGGCCAGTGCTTGGGTTCTACTTTTAAACCCCAATAACGGAGTCCTGAATCACTGGTGGTTCTCTCTCGGATCTAAAAGTTATCTGTTCAACGACAAATCTGTGCTTTCAATGGTCTGGGTCCAGGGTATCTCCATGATACCCGTGACATTCCTGCTGCTCGGGGCCGCCTTTAAAATGATGGACCCGGCCATGGAAGAAGCGTCATATGCGGCCGGTGCCGGGAAAATCGGCACGCTGCGCAGGATTACGATCAGGCTGATGATCCCTGCGATCGGCGGCGCTGCTCTGCTCAATTTCACTCGCGCCTTGGAGTCGTTTGACGTTCCGCTGATCATGGGCCTTGGCGCGGGATACCAAATGTTCAGTACCGCGATTTACTATGCCCTCCGAATTCTATCCCCCCCTGGCTATGGGCTCGCTCTCGCATACAGTGTCGTGCTCGTGGCCTTTGCGACGTTGGGCTTATTCATTTATCAACGGATTCTAAATCGGGACTACAGGTATAGGACGGTCACTGGACGAGCTTTTAAACCTACCCTCATCGACCTGGCACACTGGAAGTATGCTCTAGGCTCGTTGGTTTTGTCTTTTGGTTTCATCTCCTTTCTTCTTCCCGTGTTGGTTCTCCTTTGGGCTTCATTCCTCCCGTACTATCAGCTCCCTTCAGCCGAGGCTTTGTCATTGTTGACGATAGAAAACTATATAGCCCTGCCAAAAAAAAGAATTTTCATGTCTGCGCTCGCCAA
>Ga0075423_10002290_pt1 | contig 17289 bp, 19 predicted proteins | sample SoiMethybrSBSTD2_FD_80114 | JGI IMG/M metagenome (GOLD analysis project Ga0075423, IMG submission 80114) | Bulk soil microbial communities from a Populus tree surrounding site in Tennessee, USA - Soil MetaG P. TD hybrid SBSTD2 | ecosystem: Environmental > Terrestrial > Soil > Tree plantation...
AATTCGGCCCTACGCCTGCGCCGCACGGGTCGTCCCGGCCGAATGAATTGGGCCCTACTTGCCCTTCGCCGCCTTGAGCGCCGCCTTGAAATCGAGCGTGCCTTCGTAGAGCGCGCGGCCGGCGATCGCGCCGCTGACGCCTTCGCTCTCGTAGCAGGCGAGCTCCTTGATGTCCTTCAGGCTGTTGATGCCGCCGCTGGCGATGACGGGAATCTTCAGCTCGCGGGCGAGCTTGACGGTGGCCTCGATGTTGACGCCGGTCAGCATGCCGTCGCGGCCGATGTCGGTGTAGACGACCGCTTCGACGCCGTAATCCTCGAACTTCTTGGCCAGATCGAGAACGTCGTGACCGCTCATCTTGGACCAGCCGTCGGTCGCAACCTTGCCTTCGCGCGCGTCCAGGCCGACGATGATGTGTCCCGGGAACGCGTAGCAGGCGTCGTGCAGGAATCCGGGATTCTTCACCGCCGCGGTCCCGATGATCACGTAGGTGATGCCGTCGTCGAGATAGCGCTCGATGGTGTCGAGGTCGCGGATTCCGCCGCCAAGCTGCACGGGGATCTCCTCGCCGATCACGCTGACGACCTCGCGGATCGCGAGCTCGTTCTTGGGCTTCCCCGCGAACGCACCGTTGAGATCGACGATGTGCAGACGCTGTGCGCCGAGCTCAAGCCAGTGCTGCGCCATCGCCGCCGGATCCTCCGAGAACACGGTTGCCGATTGCATCTCGCCCTGCTTCAGGCGCACGCAATGACCGTCCTTGATGTCGATCGCGGGAATGATCTGCATGGCGGCGGAAGGGCGACAGGATGTCGCTAGGGTGGCGACGTTCGACGGATGGAACGCAGCGTTCGCGCGAGATGCGCGCCGGCGCGCGAAAGCTTGGATCAGACGCGCCCGTTCCAGGCGACGAAGTTCGAGAGCAGCTGAAGACCGGCGCGGTGGCTCTTTTCGGGGTGGAACTGCACGGCAAAGATATTAGCGCGGGCAATCGCGCAAGTAAACGCCGCCGGGTAGGCGACGGTCGCGGCTGTCATACCCGCGTCGTCAGGTGCCGGGTAGTAGCTGTGCGCGAAGTAGAACCGCGTGCCGTCATCGATGCCGTGCCATAGCGGGTGCTCCTGCTCGCGACGGACCGGGCTCCAGCCCATATGCGGAACCTTCAGCCGGCGGCCGCCGCTATCGAACATCGCCGCTTCGCGAAAGCGCACGACACGGCCTGCGAAAACACCCAAGCCGGTAGTGGGTCCTTCCTCGCTGTTTTCGAACAGCATTTGCAGGCCGAGGCAGATCCCCAGGAAGGGACGGTCAGAGCAGGCTTGTAGGACAACCTCGCGCAAGCCGCTGGCGTTGAGGCAGCGCATGCAGTCGGGCATTGCGCTCTGGCCCGGCAGCACGACACGCGCCGCGTTGCGAATCGTGGCCGGATCGGAGCTCACCACAGTGGTGCATCGCGGCGCGACGAAGCGAAGCGCCTTGGCGACGGAGCGCAGGTTGCCCATCCCGTAATCGACCACGGCGATGTCAGCCATCAATGCAGCTCGGGTTGAGCGGAGCGAAGGCCGGGATCAATGCCGTTGTGCCGTAAGCGACGACAGCGATGTCGGTCATGAATGTAGCCCGGGTTGAGCGGAGCGAAACCCGGGCTGATGCCGGTTCACGAGGCCGCCCCGGGCACCGCGCGTCGCGCTCAGCCCGGGCTACAGCGTCCCCTTGGTCGACGGCACGCCAGTCGCACGCGGGTCCGGCGCGACGGCGGTGCGCAATGCCTTGGCGAAAGCCTTGAACACGGTCTCCGCCTGATGGTGCGCGTTCTGGCCGCGCAGGTTGTCGACGTGCAGCGTGACCAGCGCGTGGTTCACGAACCCCTGGAAAAATTCGTGCGTGAGGTCGACGTCGAACGCGCCGATCATCGGGCGTGTGAACGGAACGTGGTATTCGAGCCCAGGACGCCCGGACAGGTCGAGGACCACCCGCGACAGCGCCTCGTCGAGCGGAACATAGGCGTGGCCGTAGCGCGTCAGTCCGGCCTTGTCGCCGAGCGCCTGCTTCACCGCCTGACCGAGCGTGATACCGACGTCCTCGACCGTATGGTGCGCGTCGATGTGCAAATCACCTTTCGCCTGCACCGAGAGGTCGAGCATGCCGTGTCGCGCGACCTGGTCGAGCATATGATCGAGGAACGGCACGCCGGTCGCGACCTCGGCGCGGCCGCTGCCGTCGAGGTTCACCGCGACGACGATCGTCGTTTCCTTGGTGGCACGCTCGACTCGGGCACGGCGCCCGGTCGAAGCGGATGCGGCAGGCTTCCTGTCGTTCATCGGTTGAGCTCGTTCAAAGCGGCGAGCAGCAAGTCGTTTTCTTCCGTCGTCCCGACTGTGATCCGCAGACAGTTGGCGAGCAGCGGATGCCAGCCGTGAAGGTTCTTGACCAGGATACAGCGGGCCTTCAGGCCCTCGAACATTTCGTTCGCGTCGGTCACGCGGACGAGTACGAAATTGGTCTGCGTCGGAAACACCGTCGTGCCCGGCAACCGCTTGAGCTCCGTCTCCAGCCGCGCGCGCCCGGTGCGGATCGCGGCCGCCTGCTCGGCGATCCAGCCGGTGTCGGTCAGGAGCGCCTCCGCGGCGGCTTGCGTCAACGCATTCACATTATACGGCTGGCGGACCTTGTTCAGCTCCGCGATCCATTCCGGCGCGGCGACGGCATAGCCGAGGCGGATGCCCGCCATGCCAACCTTCGACACCGTGCGCAGCACCAGCAGGTTGGCAAACTCGGCGACCCGCGGCAGGAAGCTCGCGTCCGCAAACGCGTAATACGCCTCGTCGACGACGACGAGTCCAGGCGCAGCTCGCAGCACCGCCTCGACGTCGCTCGCGGCGAACAGGTTACCGGTCGGATTGTTCGGGTACGCGAGGTAGACGAGCGACGGACGCTCACGCTCGATTGCGGCGAGCATCGCGGGGCGATCGAGGCGGAAATCGCCTCCGAGCGGCACGCCGATGAAGCGCATGCCGGCGTAAAGTGCGTTCATGCGGTACATGACGAATGATGGCTCCGGCACCAGCATCGCCGCACCGGGGCACGCCAGCGCCGACGTAATGATCTGGATCAATTCGTCGGAGCCGTTGGCAAGCAGCAAATCCTGGTCGACCGGAATGGAAAAGACGCGCCGCAGCGCGCCCTTGGCCGCACGCGCCCCACCGTCCGGGTAGCGATTGATCGGAACGCGGGCGAGCGCCTCGGAAAGCCGCGTGCGAACGCCCGCCGGTAGCGGATAGGGATTCTCCATCGCATCGAGCTTGATCATGCCTTCGGCGCTGGCGACCGCATAGGCCGAGAGCGCACGGATTTCCGGCCGCACGACCGCGGCGACAAAGCCGGCGGCAGAGGAAGTTCTTCCCTCTCCCCGCTTGCGGGGAGAGGGCAAGGGTGAGGGGTTCGTCATTGGCTCACGGAAAATCAAGCAGGTCGCCGACGTCGCTCAGCGGTCGATCAGGCGGTATTCCGCGCTGCGCGCATGTGCGGTGAGGCCTTCGCCGTGCGCGAGCGTCATCGCGGTTCGGCCCAGGATCTGCGCGGCTGCCTCCGACACGCCGATCACGCTGCTGCGTTTCTGGAAATCGTACACACCCAGCGGCGAGGAAAAGCGTGCGCTGCGCGCAGTCGGCAGCACGTGGTTCGGGCCGGCGCAATAATCCCCGATCGCCTCGGAGCTGTGGTGTCCGAGAAAGATCGCGCCGGCGTTGGAGAGCTTCGGCAGCAATGCTTCGGGGTCAGCGACCGCAAGCTCGAGGTGCTCCGGCGCGATCCGGTCGGCGATCGTGCAGGCTTCGTCCAGATCCCTCACGCGGATCAAGGCACCGTTACGTGCCAGCGCCTGGGCGATGATGTCCCTGCGCGGCATTGCCGGGAGCGCTCGCGCAATACTCGCTGCGACGGCGTCGAGGAGCGCGGCGTCGGGCGAAAGCAAGATCGCCCGCGCCGCCTCGTCGTGTTCGGCCTGCGCGAAAAGGTCCATCGCGACCCAGTCCGGGTTGGCGCTCGCATCGGCGATGACCAGAATCTCCGAGGGACCGGCGATCATGTCGATGCCGACCGTGCCGAAGACGCGCCGCTTGGCGGCGGCGACATACGCGTTGCCCGGGCCGACGATCTTGTCGACCGCGGGGATCGTCGCCGTGCCGTACGCGAGCGCCGCAATCGCCTGAGCGCCGCCGATCGCGAAGGCTCGCGTCACGCCCGCCAGGTGCGCGGCGGCGAGCAGCAGCGGATGCTTCACCCCGTCGGGCGTCGGCACCGTCATGACGATGTCGGCGACGCCGGCGATCCCGGCCGGCAAAGCGTTCATCAGCACCGTCGACGGATAAGCCGCCTTGCCGCCGGGCACGTACAATCCGACGCGGGCGAGCGCCGTCACTTTCTGCCCCAGGCGCGTACCGTCGGCTTCGCGCATTTCCCAACTGCGCGAACAGGACTCCGTGCGCTGCCGCTCGTGATAGGCGCGGATCCGCGTCGCCGCCTTCGTCAAAGCATCGCGCTCGGCCGCGGGGAGCGCGGCGTACGCGGCCGCGAGCTCCTCCGCCGGCAACTCCAGCGCGGCAACACTTGTCGCTTGCACGCGATCGAAGCGTGCCGTGTACTCGAGGACTGCCGCATCGCCGCGGGCGCGGACATCGGCGACGATGGCCGCCACCGCGGCTTCGATGGCCACATCCTCCTTCGATTCGAATGCAGTCAGGCGCGCGAGCGCAGCGTCGAAGCCGAGAGCCGAAGAGTCGAGCCGCGCGAGATCAGTCATGCGCCTGCCCGGTCGCCGCTGCGGAAGCGATCGCCTCGAGCAGCGGCTGGACCTTTTCGCGCTTGAGCTTGAGCGCGGCGGGGTTGACGATCAGCCGCGAGCTGATCGGAAGAATCTCTTCGACGACGACCAGGTCGTTGGCCCTGAGGGTGTTGCCGGTGCTGACCAGGTCGACAATCGCGTCGGCGAGGCCGACCAGCGGCGCCAGCTCCATTGAGCCGTAAAGCCGGATCAGATCGACATGCATGCCCTTGCCGGCGAAATGTTCGCGCGCCGTCGTGACGTATTTTGTGGCGACCTTGAGCCTCGCACCGCGCTTGACCGCGCCGGCGTAGTCGAAGGAGCGAGGGACCGCAACGACCATGCGACAGCAGCCGATGCGAAGGTCGATCGGCTGGTAGAGACCCTCGCCGCCGTGCTCGAGCAGCACGTCTTTGCCGGCAACGCCCAGATCAGCCGCGCCGTACTCCACGTAGGTCGGCACGTCCGACGTACGCAAGATGACGAAGCGCAAGTCCGCGCGGTTGCTGCCGATGACAAGCTTGCGCGAGGTTTCCGGGTCTTCGGCCGGCGCGATGCCGGCGCGCGCGAAAAGCGGCAGCGCTTCGTCGAGGACGCGGCCCTTGGCGAGAGCGAGAGTGACAATGGAAGAGTCCACGATTGCGAGCTGAGCTAGGGCGTCCAATGTCTGATTCTACCGGACGCGCCTCGTCGGGCAGGTGGTCGCGCTTCACTGCCGTTCGTGGTGAGCCCTTCGACAAGCTCAGGGCGAACGGATCGCGGAAAGTTGGGGCTCTTTCACTCGCCGCCGGCTTCGCTGACGCGCCGGATCCTTGCTCCCAGCGCGGAAAGCTTTTCCTCGATTCGCTCGTAGCCGCGATCGAGATGGTAAATGCGGTCGATGGTCGTCCGTCCCTCCGCCACCAGACCGGCGATCACGAGGCAAGCGGACGCGCGCAGATCGGTCGCCATCACATTCGCAGCGGTGAGCCTGCGCACGCCCTTGACGATAGCGGTGCCGCCCTCGACCTCGATGTCCGCGCCGAGGCGCTTGAGCTCCTGGACGTGCATCATCCTGTTTTCGAAGATCGTCTCGGTGATCACCGCCGTGTCGTCGGCGATGGTCATCAGCGCCATCAGTTGCGCCTGCATGTCGGTCGGAAACGCGGGATACGGCGCAGTGCGCAGACTGACCGATTTGAGCGCCCCGCGCCGCGACACGCGGATCGAATCTGCGTCGGCCACGACTTCCGCGCCCGCTTCCGCGAGCTTGTCGAGGACGGCCTGCAACGTCCCGGCGCGCGCACCCTTCAGCGTGATTTCGCCCCCCGCGGCCGTGGCAGCGGTGAGGAACGTACCGGTCTCGATGCGATCGGGCATGATCGCGTACGTGGCGCCGTGCAATTCCGCTACGCCTTCGACGACGATCCGATCGCTGCCCGCGCCCCTGATCCTGGCGCCCATCGCATTAAGACATTCGGCAAGATCGGCCACTTCGGGCTCGCGCGCCGCATTCTCGAGCGTCGTGACGCCCTGCGCAAGCGCAGCGGCCATCATCAGGTTCTCGGTGCCCGTGACGGTGACGACGTCGAAGACGAACGTGGTTCCGACGAGACTTTTCGCCTTGGCGTCGATGTAGCCGTGGTCGAGATCGATCTCGGCACCCAGCGCCTGCAGCCCCTTGACATGCTGATCGACCGGCCGCAGCCCGATCGCGCAGCCGCCCGGCAAGGAGACCCGCGCCTCGCCGCAGCGCGCGAGCAACGGCCCCAGCGCCAGGATCGACGCGCGCATCGTCTTGACCATCTCGTATGGCGCGAGCGGCCAGTCTACCGTCGCTGCGACGAGCGTGAGCGTGCCGTCGCCGCGCTCGGCTTTGACTCCCATTTGTCCGAGTAGCGCCTGCATGGTACGCACGTCGTTCAGGCGCGGGATATTGGACAGCGTCAGCGGCTCCGGGGTCAGCAGCGCGGCGCAGAGGATCGGGAGCGCCGCGTTCTTTGCGCCCGAGACGCGAACCTCGCCTTCGAGACTTACGCCGCCGTCGATCGAGAGCTTGTCCATCCAGCGTCAGCCCTTTGGTGCCATCCGCTGCGCCCATTCCACTGGTGTCAGCGTGGTCATGGACAGCGCGTGAATCTCCTCGCGCATGCGATCGCCCAGCGCGCCGTAGATGAGCTGGTGGCGCCGCACCTTGGACAGTCCTTCGAACGCCTTGCTGACGATGAGCGCTTGAAAGTGCTGGCCGTCGCCGCTGACCTCGACTCGGTCGCAGGGGACCCCGGCCGCGATGGCGCTCTGGATGGATTCCGGTGTCGTCATTTCGCTTTCAACGTCAGCGAAGCTCGCCAAACGCAGCCTGGAAAGCTCCCCGAGAGCGGTCGCGAGCGCGGACAGAACAAGGCGCGCGGAGGCGAGAAACGAGAGCGTATATGGAGTAGTGCACGAAGATTTCGAGCATCCGGGCAACGCCGTTATGCCAGGCGCAGGAGGCTATCGGCCGACGTTTTCAGTGCCGCAGCTTGTACCCGCGTTGCAGCAGGAACAACGTGAGCGCCGTCAAGCCGAGGCAGAAAATCCCCACGACGCCGAGGCTTGTTTCCGGCGCAATGTCGGAAAGCCCGAAAAAGCCGTAACGAAAGCCGTCGATCATATAGAAGAACGGATTGAAATGCGACAACGTCTGCCAGAACGGCGGCAGGCTGTGGATCGAATAGAACACGCCGGACAGGAAAGTGAGCGGCATGATCAGGAAATTCTGGAACGCGGCGAGCTGGTCGAATTTGTCGGCGGTGATGCCGGCGATCAGACCCAGCGTGCCCAGGATTGCGCTTCCCAGCAGCGCGAAGGCGAGCGCCCACAGCGGATGCGGCATCGACAAGGGAGCGAAAGCAGCCGTGACCAGATACACACCCAGGCCGACAACGATGCCGCGGATCATCGCGCCCAGGACGTAGGCGGCGAACATGTCCAAAGGCGAGAGCGGCGGCAGGAGCACGAAGATGAGATTGCCGGTGATCTTGGACTGAATCAGCGATGACGAGCTGTTGGCGAAGGAGTTCTGCAGCACCGACATCATCACCAGCCCGGGGATCAGGAACGCCGTGTACGCGACGCGGCCGTCGAATACCGAGACCCGCGATTCGAGCACGTGCGAAAAGATCAGCAGGTAGAGCAGCGCGGTCAGCACCGGCGCGAGAATCGTCTGAAAGCTCACCTTCCAGAAGCGCAGCAGCTCCTTGTACAGGAGCGTGAGCCAGCCGCTGCCGAATGCTGGAATCACTCGCGTCTTCGTCTAGCAGGCTAGTGATGCCGCGCCATGATGCGCAGGAACACCTGCTCGAGATCGGCTTCCTGCAGCGACAGCTCGGCGATGGTGGCGCTGGACTCGCGCAGTGCCGCAAGCAGCCTCTCGAGCTCGGCATAGCTCGCAAGCGAGAGGAGATACGTGCCGTCCTCCTCCCGCACGACGCGCGATTGCCACGCCTCGGGCAGCATGTCGGCGGTGAGCCGTACGGTCAGCCCGGCGAAGCTCGACAGCAGATTCCGCTTGGTGTCGAGCGCGACGACCTTGCCGGACTTGAGCATTGCGATCCGCCCGCAGAGCGCCTCGGCTTCCTCGAGGTAATGCGTCGTCAGAATAATCGTATGGCCGTCGCGATTGAGCTTGCGGATGAACGCCCACAGGCTCTGCCGCAACTCGACGTCGACGCCGGCGGTCGGCTCGTCGAGCACGATCACCGGAGGCTTGTGCACCAGCGCCTGGCCGATCAGGACGCGTCGCTTCATGCCGCCCGAGAGAGCGCGCATGTTGGCATTCGCCCTCGCCGTGAGATCGAGATGGTGCAGGATCTCGTCGATCCAGTCGTCGTTGTCGCGGATGCCGAAATAGCCCGATTGGATCTCGAGCGTCTCGCGCACGGAGAAGAACGGGTCGAAGACGAGCTCTTGCGGCACGACTCCGAGGAGCCGCCGCGCGTTGCGGTAATCCTCGACTACATCGTGGCCGAGCACGCGCGCAGCGCCGGCGTCGGCACGCGTCAGCCCGGCGAGGATGGATATCAGGGTCGTCTTGCCTGCGCCGTTGGGACCGAGCAGGCCGAAGAACTCACCCGCTTCGACGGCGAGATCGACGCCTGCGAGCGCCTGGATCGTCCCAAAGCGACGCGCGACATTGACGATCTCGACGGCGGGGGTCATACAGGGAACCTCTGAACGAGTCCCGCACGGTTGCGACGGCGGCTTTTCGGGATGGGATGCCTCATTTGCCAACTGAGGCGAGGCGACGCCAATGGCAGGCCCCATTGGCGAGCCTCGCGACAAAGCAGACCGCCCGAAAGCCCCGTCCCATCCGGGTTGCGCAATCCGCGTGGGACTTGTTCAGAGGTTCCTTAAGCGCGCGCAAAGACGCGGCGCGAGGGTCATGCCGCGGTTCGGACCGGTAGACTGATGAGTTCCTCGACCCCGTACAGCAGGGCGAGCGCCGAAAGGCTCGCCGGTACGTCGGTAAACGACAGAACCTTGCCTTCGGCTTCGGCACGCCGCCGCCACGCGAGCAGGACGGCGACGGAAGCGGAGTCTACGCTGTCGACGCTCGCGAACGAAACGATGCCGGTCGCCGGCAGCGCGACCGCGCGGCTTGCCTCGAGCACGCTCGCGGCCGTGTCGACGTTGAGCGCACCGCCAAGCATCCAGCGATCACCGGCCGCGAAGTGCGGATTCTCGTCCCCGCACACCTCGCAAGCCAATTCGTCTTCGGCTTCGTCGCTCATTTGGGCACGGGTCCCTTGTTCTTGTCCGCGAGCGTCTTGATCAGACCGTCGACGCCCGAGCTCTTCACGACGTCGTTGAACTCGTCGCGGTAGTTGGTCACGAGGCTCACGCCCGCGACGACGACGTCATACCCCTTCCATCCTTCGGGCGTTTTCTCCATGCTGTAGTCGATGGGCACCGGCGCCTGGCCTGGACGAGTCACTTCGGTCCGCACGACGACCTCGGTATCGCCGGCATTCATGCGCAGCGGTTTGTAATTCATCGTGTTGTCGCGATAGTTGGTCAGCGCGTTCGAATACGTCCGTATCAGCAACGTCTTGAACTGCTCCGTGAGTTGCTTCTGCTGCTCGGGTGTCGCGGTGCGCCAGTTGCGTCCCATCGCGAGCGCCGTCATCCGGGCTGTGTCGAAATTCGGCACGAGCTTCGACTCGATAAGTTGCTTGATCTTGGCCGGATTGCCGGCCTGGAGATCCTTGTCGCCGCGGATTGTCGTCAGCGTCTCTTCCGCGATCCGTTTCACCAAGGCGTCCGGCGCCTCCTGCGCGTGCACGGGGGGCGCAATCAGCACGAGCGGAAGCAACAGCAGCGTTACAGCGACGGTGCGAAGCATGGCGGTCCTCATTTCGTTGGCGGCGGCGCGGCGGGGCTCGGGACTGCGCTCGGCGCGGGCGTATCCTCGTCTTCCTCGGGCGGCGGCTTGCCTTCGTAGACCTGGTAACGCCGGTTCTTCAGGTACGCGTTGCGCAGGTAGCGGTAACGGTCCAGCGCAGCGGTGTCGAGCACCGATTCGGCGCTCAAGGCCTGCGCGCGGCCGTCGACATAGCCTACGCCGTAAATCGAGTTGCGCAGCGGCACGTCATTAATGTGTCCGAGGGGGCTCAAGAAAAACCGCACCACGGTGCCCGTCCCGTCGCGCACCGTCGTCGGTCCGAACAGCGGCACGAAAAAGTACGGACCCTGCGGCGCGCCCCACTTGCCGAACGTGATCCCGAAATCCTTCTTGTCCTTGTTGATGCCCATCATCGACGCCAGGTCCAGAACGCCCAGCATGCCGAACGTCGAGTTGAGCAGCACGCGGCCGAAGTCGTCGCCCGCCTGGTCACCGCGTCCTTCCAGCACGTTGTTGATGCCGGTGAACAGATCATCGATATTGCCGAAGAAATTCGAGACGCCGGTGCGGATCGGCTCGGGCACCGCCTTGACATATCCCTCGGCGATCGGCTTGACGACGTTGCCGTCGACCACCTGATGCACCTCGTACATCGCGCGATTCCACGGCTCGAATGGATCGTCGCGCGACGGCGCCGCGGCGCAGCCTGCGAGCAATGCGCTCGCGGCGGCGAGGAACAACGCGCTGCGGCGGAACAGCGAATCCGGGCGATTCATTTCTTAGTCTCCCCTGCAGGTTTCTCGACGGTCTTGACGGGCGCCGCTTCCCCCGCGGCACCACCCGACGCCTTGTCGAACAGGAACTGGCTGATCAGCTTCTCGATGACCACCGCCGACTGGGTCTTCTTGATGCGGTCGCCGTCCTTGAGCATCACCGAGTCGCCGCCGGCATCGAGGCCGATATACACCTCCCCCAGCAGGCCGGAAGTGTTGATCGATGCGATCGTGTCCTTGGTAAACTCGTACTGACGGTCGATGCGCATGGTCACGACCGCGTCGTAGACCTTCGTATCGAGCCGGACCGCTTCGACGCGGCCGACGACCACCCCCGCCGCCTTCACCGGCGCGCGGAGCTTCAGCCCGCCGATGTTGTCGAAGCTCGCGTCGAGGTGGTAGCCGGGCGTGGAGTCCAGCGTCACCAGGTTGCCGACCTTGAGCGCCAGGAAGATGATCGCCCCGAAGCCTATCGCGACGAAGATTCCGACCCAGAGGTCGATCGCGGAACGGTTCATATGACGCTCGCTCCCCGGAACATGAAGACAGTCATCACGAAATCGAGCGCGAGAATCATGAGGGAAGACATGACGACCGTGCGCGTGGTCGCGCTGGAGACGCCCTCCGCGGTCGGCTTCGCGTCATAGCCCTCGAACACCGCGATCAGCGAGACCGCAATACCGAAGACGAAGCTCTTGATGATGCCGTTGGTGACGTCGGGCCAGACATCGACGCCCGCCTTCATCTGGCCCCAGAATGCGCCGGCATCGATGCCGATCAACCGCACGCCGACCACATAGCCGCCGAAAATGCCGAATGCCGAAAAGAGCGCAGCGAGAAGCGGCATCGAGATCACGCCGCCCCAGAACCGCGGCGCGACGACCCGCGCGAGCGGATCGACCGCCATCATCTCCATCGCCGCAAGCTGCTCCGTGGTCTTCATGAGCCCGATCTCCGCGGTGATGGCCGACCCGGCGCGGCTGGCGAACAACAGCCCCGACATCACGGGCCCCAGCTCGCGCACCAGCGACAGCGCGACCAGGATTCCGAGCTGCTCGTCGGCGCCGTAGCGCTTGAGCGTCTCGTATCCCTGCAGCGACAGCACCATTCCGACGAACAGGCCCGACATCAGGATGATCACCAGCGACAGCACGCCCGAGAAGTAAATCTCGCGCAGCGTCAGATGCATGCGCCGAAACGCGCCCGGGGTATGCCAGAGCACCGCGAGCAGGAAGCGGCTGGCGAAGCCGAGCTTGCTTGCCGCACCCGTCACCGCGCCGCCGATGCGGCGCAGCCACTGCGCGACTCCGGCCGTAAGCTCAGCCGACATCGGCGAACAGCTCCTCGCGATAGGCCGGGGCTGGATAGTGAAACGCGACCGGCCCGTCGGCAGCGCCGTCGATGAACTGCCGAACGAAAGGATCCCTTGAGGCGCGCACTTCCTCCGGCGTACCCGCAGCGACGATCCGACCCTCCGAGACGAAATAGAGATAATCGACGATCTTGAGCGATTCGTAGACGTCGTGCGTCACGACCACCGAGGTGATGGAGAGCGCGTCATTCAGCCGCCGGATGAGCTGGCCGATGACACCGAGTGAAATCGGATCAAGGCCGGCGAAGGGCTCGTCGTACATCACCAGCATCGGATCGAGCGCGATGGCCCGCGCCAACGCGACGCGGCGTGCCATGCCGCCGGAAAGCTCCGCCGGCATCAAGTGCGCCGCCCCGCGAAGTCCCACCGCGTGGAGCTTCATCAGCACCAGGTCGCGGATCAGCTCCTCGGGGAGCTCCGTGTGCTCGCGCATCGGAAAGGCGATGTTCTCGAACACCGACATGTCCGTGAACAGCGCACCGAACTGGAACAACATGCCGAACTTGCGGCGTAGCGCGTAGAGCCCCTCGGGCTCCAGGTCGGGCACCGACAGCCCGCCGACGCACACCCCGCCCGACTTCGGCCGCAATTGGCCGCCGATCAGACGCAGTATCGTCGTCTTGCCCGATCCGCTGGCGCCCATGATGGCGACGATCTTGCCGCGTGGAATCGTCATCGTGATGCCGGACAGGATCGGGCGGACGTCATAGGCGAACGAAACATCGGTCAGCTCGACCGCAGCCGCGGCCGGATCGACGCGGCAGGCAGCGATCGCTTCGGCGGCTCGAGACGATGAAGGCTTCGCGGGGATGGACACCAAGAGCCTCTGGGGCTACGCACGAATCGGGACGCTGATTGTAGCGGGTTGACTGCAGCGCGACAATGACGCGGCCCGGAATGCGCGACGTAAGGAACCTAACCTCGCAGTAGCCGTCGCTCGGCGACAGTCAGATTCTCGGGCCGGCCGAGGAGCACGACGACATCGCCGGCCGCGAGGCGATAATCGGACGCCGGAAACGTCGTGCGCATCCCGCGGGGGCGCACTCCGGTGACTTCAACGAGACCTTTGAAATCGAGCTCGCCCAGCGTGCGGCCGATCGCCGCGGAGCGATCGGTCAGCAGCACCGAGCGCAATCGCGGCTGCAGGTTGTCGGCGGCGTCGGTCGCGTCGGTCGCGCCGTGGAAAAAGCCGCGGAACAGGCTGTAACGCTCCTCGCGAATCTCGCGGATCCGCGCCAGCACGCGATTGAGCGGCACGCCCAGAAGCAGCAACGAGTGCGATGCCAGCATCAGGCTGCCCTCGAGCACTTCCGGGACGACCTCGGTTGCGCCGGCCTTGATCAGGCGGTCGAGCTCGCTGTCGTCGACGGTGCGCACGATTACGGGCAGCTCGGGCCGCAGCTGCTGCACGTGATGCAGGATCTTGAGCGCGGTCGCCGTGTCCGCGAACGTTACGACCAGGGCGCGCGCCTTGGGCAGCCCGGCGGCGATCAGCGCTTCGCGCCGCCCTGCATCGCCGTAGACGACGCTGCTGCCGTCGGCTGCAGCTTCGCGTACGCGCTCGGGATCGGTGTCGAGCGCGATGCACGAAATCTCCTCTTTCTCGAGCAGCCGCGCGAGGTTCTGGCCGCTGCGACCGAAGCCGCAGATGATCACGTGTTCCTGCCGAGCCATCGTGCGGGCAGCGATCTGCGTCACCTGCGCGGCACGCGCCAGCCAGTCGTCTGCTGTCAGCCTTTGCGCCAAGGGTGCGGCGAATTGGATCAAGAGCGGCGCGGTCAGCATCGACAGCACCATGGCGGCGAGGACGAGTTGCGCGACGGTCGGTGCGACGACCGCGAGATCGCTCGCAAGCGCAAGCAGCACGATCGCGAATTCGCCCGCTTGCGCGAGATAAAAGCCCGTTCGCAAGGCGGCCCCCAGGGGCGCGCCGAAGATCCGCGCGAGGATGACGATCAGGATCAGCTTGGCGAGCACCGGGCCGACGAGCAGGAGCGCGACCCAGCCCAGACTCGCACCGACGACCCTCAAGTCGAGGTACATGCCGACGGTGACGAAGAACAGACCGAGCAGGACGTCGCGAAACGGCTTGATGTCTTCCTCGACCTGATACCGGTACTCGGTCTCCGCGATGAGCATCCCGGCGAGAAAGGCGCCGAGCGCGAACGAGAGTCCCGCGAGCTCCGTGAGCGCCGCGAGCCCGAGGGTCACCAGCAGCACGTTCAGCATGAACAGCTCCGAAGAACGCGCTCGCGCAATGATGTGGAACCAGGCCCGCATCGGCTTCTGGCCGAAGACGAGAATGACCGCCAGCGCGATCGCGGCCTTGCCTGCGGCGATCCCAAGCTGACGCCACAAGTCGGCGTCGCCTGCGGCGAGCGTCGGCACGCCAATCAGGAACGCGACGACTGCGAGGTCCTGAAAGAGCAGGATCCCCATGACATCGCGGCCGTGCGCGGTATTGAGCTCCATGCGTTCGGCGAGCATCTTGGAAACGATCGCGGTCGAGCTCATCGCCAGCGCACCGCCCAGCGTGAATCCCTGCAGCCAGCCGAAGCCCAGCAAGTGCAGCCCGACCATCGCCATGACCGTCGTGATCGCGACCTGCGCCAATCCGAGACCGAACACGGCGCGACGCATCGCGTTCAACTGCGGCAGGCTGAACTCCAGGCCGATGGAAAACATCAGGAAGACGATGCCGAACTCGGCCAGGTCGCGCACGTCGTTGTTGTCCGGCACCCAGCCCAGCGCGTGCGGTCCGACCGCGATCCCGATCACGACATAGCCCAGGATCGGCGGCAGCCGCACCAGCCGGCAGACGATGATTACGACCACCGCCGCGGCGAGGAGGAGCAGGATGAGTTGCAACGTGTGCGACATGGACTCAATTTAGCATAGCGTCGGGGAGCCTCCATCAGGGCCCGGCGCGCGTTCCGGTATACTTTCCCGCATGTCCGCAACGATCGCCGCTGCTCCGCCCACCGCACGCGGCGTCGAGCCGAAGCGCGCGCTTTCGCTCGGCCGCGACGTGCTTGCCACCGAAGCTGCCGCGATCTCCGCGCTTTCCGAGCGTCTCGGCGCACCGTTTCTCGCTGCCGCCCGGACGCTGTTCGACTGCCGCGGGCGCGTCGTCGTGACCGGCATTGGCAAGTCCGGGCACATAGCGCGCAAGATCGCGGCGACGCTGGCGTCGACCGGCACGCCGGCGTTCTTCGTGCATGCTGCGGAGGCGAGCCACGGCGACCTCGGCATGATCACCGCCGACGACGTCGTATTGCTGCTATCGAATTCCGGCGAGACCGACGAGCTCGTCTCGCTGCTGCCGCATCTCAAGCGTCAGGGCGCGCGCTTGATCGCGCTGACCGGCAACGAGCAGTCGTCGCTGGCGCAGGCCGCTGACGTGCATCTCGACGCGAGCGTCGACGCCGAAGCCTGTCCGCTCGGCCTTGCGCCGACCGCGAGCACGACCGCGGCGCTCGCGCTGGGTGACGCGCTGGCGCTGACGCTGCTCGATGCGCGCGGCTTTTCGGTGGAGGATTTCGCGCGCGCGCATCCCGGCGGGTCGCTCGGCCGGCGGCTGCTGACGCAGGTGCGCGACGTCATGCGCAGCGGCGCGGAGGTGCCTGTGGTGCCTCTCGCCGCCACGCTCGCCGACGCGGTCGTCGAAATGAGCGGCAAGGGAATGGGCATGACCGCCGTGATCGATGCGGATAACCGTGTCGCAGGCATCTTTACCGACGGCGATCTGCGCCGCTGCCTCGCCAGCGTCCGCGACTTTGGTAGAGAGCGCGTCGCCGGCCTGATGACTCGCCAGCCGCGCACCATCGGCCCCGAGCGCCTCGCCATCGATTGCGTCGAGCTGATGGAAACCTCGCCCAAGGTGACGCAGCTCCTGGTCGTCGACGCCGAAGAGCGGCTGGTCGGTGCATTGCACTTGCACGATCTGTTCCGCGCCCGGGTCGTCTAGCAAGCTGATGCCGGCGACAGATCTCCTCGTGCGAGCACGCCGCGTCCGGCTCCTTTCCTGCGACGTCGACGGCGTGTTGACCGACGGCCGTATTTACGTCGCCGAAGACGGCAGCGAGCTCAAGGCGTACTCGTGCCTGGACGGCCTGGGTATGAAGTGGCTCGAGCGCTCGGGCATCGTCGTCGCCTGGATCACCGGCAGCAGCGCGCCCGCGGTGGCGAAGCGCGCGGCGACGCTGGGCATCTCCCGCGTCGTCCAGGGCATGGAGAACAAGCTCGACGCCTGGGAGCAGTTGCGCGCCGAGCTCGCGCTCCAGCCGGAAGAGTGCGCGCACATCGGCGACGATCTCCCCGACCTGGCGGTGATCGTGCGCTGCGGCCTGGCCGCCACGGTGCCGCATGCGCCCGAGCCGCTGCAGCGGCGCGCGCACTACGTGACGCGCGCAGAAGGTGGTGCCGGCGCCGTGCGCGAGCTCGCCGAGCTGATCCTCGCCGCACAAGGCAAGCTCGCTGAACTGCTCCGCGCCTACGGCGACCAAGACGCGCTTGCGGCCAAACCGAAGCTGAGGCGATTGTGAAATCGCGTGCGCAGGCCTGGGTCGATCGATTCGTCACCTGGTCGCCGGTATTGCTGCTCGGCGCACTCGCCGCCTTGACCTACTGGCTCAATGCGCAGGTGCGCATCGCAGCTCCGACCTTCGACGGGTCGGGCCGCCACGATCCCGACGTGTTCGTCGAGAATTTCAAGGCCGTGAACCTCGACAAGGATGGTCTTGTCCGGCAGGCGCTCGTCGCCAGGCGCGCGCAGCACTATCCGGATGACGACACGACCGCATTCGATGCGCCGCAGATCATATTCACCGACCCGGGCAAGCCTCGGCTCGAGGTCACTGCGGATCGGGCAACGGTAACGGGTGATCGCGAGCACGCGTACTTCGATGGCAACGTCAGGGCCGTACGCGAGGCCGCTCCCGATGCGCCAGCCGGGAAGCCC
>Ga0075423_10002291_pt1 | contig 17288 bp, 20 predicted proteins | sample SoiMethybrSBSTD2_FD_80114 | JGI IMG/M metagenome (GOLD analysis project Ga0075423, IMG submission 80114) | Bulk soil microbial communities from a Populus tree surrounding site in Tennessee, USA - Soil MetaG P. TD hybrid SBSTD2 | ecosystem: Environmental > Terrestrial > Soil > Tree plantation...
CCAGCTTCCGAAGGTCTCTGGGCTCGAAGCGATGCGGGTCTTACGTCAGGCGAGCGAAACGGCTCACACCCCGATCATCGCGATCACATCGTTTGCACTCAGTGGCGATGACCAGAAAGCCAAGGACGCTGGGGCCTCGGCATATCTGGCGAAGCCCTACAGTCCCCGTGAGCTGCTCGACATGATTCGGGAGCTGGTTCCGGAGGCGTAGATCCGATGATCCATCGACGAGAGTTCATCGCCGGGCTCGGCGCGACGGTGACGTCGGCCGCGATCGGCTTGAGCGCATCGCCAGGCGCTGCCGAGCCGCCTCCCGAGACGACCACGGTCAGGATCCAGCGACCGGTGACGACGCTCCCCGGCATGTGCGTCGCGCCGCAGCTCGTCGCCGACGAGCTGCTGAAGGTCGAGGGCTTCACCGATGTGCGATACATCGCGACGGGCACCCCACAGCGCGCAGCCGGGCTTGCCGGCGGAGACATCGACTTCTCGATGGGTTTTGTCGGCAACTGGATCAAGGAGATCGACGCCGGCCATCCGATCGTCATGCTGGCCGGCATGCACATCGGTTGTTACGAGCTTTTCGCATCCGAGCGGATCCGTACGATTCGCGATCTCAAGGGCAAAACGATCGGCGTGACCGAGCTGGGCTCGGGACGTCACCTCTTCCTCGTCAGCCTTCTATCCTACGTGGGCCTGAATCCGAACAAGGACGTCACGCTGGTTACGAAGCCGCAGGCCGAGTCGGTGAAGCTCTTCGCCGACGGGAAGCTCGACGCGTACCAGGCATTCTCCGAGGAGGTGCCGCATCTTCGAGCCCGCAAGATCGGCCACGTCATCATGAGCAGCACGGACGAGCGCCCATGGTCGCAGTACTTCTGCTGCATGCTCTCCGGCAATCGCGACTTCGTCCGCGCGCATCCGACCGCAACGAAACGCGCAGTGCGGGCCATCTTGAAGGCGTCGACCGTGTGTGCTCTCGAGCCCGACCGCGCGGCGCGCTCGCTCGTCGACCGGGGCTTTACGACTGCGCCCTACGAGGACGTCTACAGCACGCTCAAAAGCCTGCCGTATACGAAGTGGCGGGAGTACGACCCCACGGACACGGTCCGGTTTTACACGCTGCGTCTTCGCGAGGTCGGAATGGTGAAAGCCACTCCGCAGAAGATTCTCGATCAAGGCGCCGACTGGAAGATCCTCAATAGCTTGAGAAGCGAGCTGAAGGGATAGTCCCGGAGGCCCACATGAGAGGAGTCACGACCCGAGTCTTGCTGGTGGCGGTGGTGCTGTCTGCGGGCTGCGCCCGGGCGATGACGCCGACGACGTTCGCGAAACCGTTCGACGTGGTCGACACCGGGATTCCCGATCTCCAGAACGCACTGGCCGAAGGCCGGGTGACGTCGCGCCAGCTCGTGGTCGAATACCTGACGCGGATCGCCCTCTACGAAGACCAGGTGAAGGCGATCATCATCGTGAACCCCAAAGTCCTGGAAGAAGCCGACGCTCGTGACCGTGAGCGCTCGGCCGGCAGGATCCGGGGGCCGCTGCATGGCATCCCGATCGCGCTCAAGGACAACATCCACACGACGGACATGCCGACAACCGGTGGCGCGATCGCGTTCGACGGGTACCGACCTCCGTACGAGGCCACCATCACGCGGCTTCTGCGCGAGGCGGGCGCGATCATCATCGCCAAGACCGTGATGACGGAGCTCGCGAACTGGGTGGCCGGCGCCCCGACACCCATGCCGGCGAATTACAGTGGCGTCGCCGCCTTCGGTTTCAATCCATACGATCCGCGGCGCGATCCGCGCGAGGCGACGAACGATGGCCGGCCCGCTCTCGCGACGGGCGGGTCCAGCTCAGGGATCGGAACGACGGCCAGCTTCTGGGCGGCGAACGTGGGTACGGAAACGTCTGGGTCCATCATCAATCCCGCGAATCAGACCGGGCTTGCCGCCATCAAGCCCACGGTCGGCCGCATCAGTCGCTACGGTGTCATTCCGATCGTCGCGGACCAGGACACGGCCGGCCCGATGGCGCGAACCGTCACCGATGCTGCAATTCTTCTCGGCGTCTTGGAGGACGCCGTGCCTGACCCGCTCGATCCGGCCACGCGACGATGTGCGCCACCGAGCAACCGCAATTACACCGCGCACCTCAAACGTGACGGGCTCAAGGGGGCGCGGATTGGAATTCCGCGTGCGTTCTTTTACGACAAGGTCATTCCGCCTGGCGAGACTGCGCCGCGCGGCGGACTCAACAGCGGTCAGGCAGCAGCGATGGCCGACGCGATCGAGATCCTTCGGCGCGAAGGCGCGATCATCGTCGACCCCGTGATCCTTCCGAGCGTGGCCGATCCGGATCCGGCGAACAACTACCTGAAATTCCCGATCTGTGCGGGGGCGCCGCAAGCCAAAGGATCGGACGATCAGTGCACCGTCGTCCTGAAGTACGGCATGAAACGAGATTTCAACGCGTGGCTGCGGACGCTGGGCCCCGGCGCGCCAGTGAAGACGCTGACCGAGCTGCGGGAGTTCAATCTCCAACGCCCGGCGCGGGGGACACTCAAATACGGGCAGTCTCGGCTCGACATCTCCGACGAAATCGACCTGGAGGCGGATCGCGCGCGGTACGAAGCCGACCGTGCAAAGGACATCGAGCTCGGCGGTGCCAGAGGCATCGACGCCGTCCTGAAAGAGCATCAACTCGACGCGCTGCTGTTCCCCGGCGCGACGGGCGCCGATATCGCCGCGCGCCCCGGCTACCCGACCGTCATCGTTCCGTTTGGGTTAGTGGCGCACGTCCAGGACCCGCCATTCCCGGATGCGTTCCAGGCGCGACCGAGCCCGTTCGGTGTGAGCTTCACGGGGACGGCGTGCAGCGAGCCGCGCCTCATCGAGCTGGGCTACGGCTTCGAGCAGGCCAGCAAACGCCGTGTTCCGCCGGCGGCTACTCCCTAGTGTGTTTCCTTTAAACCGCCCGCTGGCAGAGCACGTTGAGGATCGCCGGCCGGCCCTCGCGCACAGCCGCGAGGCCGCGCTTGAGCGCTGAGGGCAGCTCGCCGGGATTCTCGACGCGCTCGCCGTAGCCGTCGACGGTCCGCGCCATCTCTTCGAAGCGAGGCGACGGTCGCAGCTCGCTGAGCGGAAAGCTGCCGCGCGTCTTGGCGGCGCCGGTGGGATGGACCGCGAGCGTTCCCGACTTCACCGCTTCCCATTGCTGGTTGTTGAAGACGACGGTGAGGATCGGCACGCCATGTGCGCGCTGCACGAAGAGGCACGAGAGCGGCTCGCCGAAGAAGTACGCGCCGTCCCCGACGGTGGCGATGACTGTAGCGTCGGGTCGCCCCAGCTTCACACCGAGCGCGGCGCCGAGACCGAAGCCGAGCCCGCTCGAGTGCGGTGACGCGACGTAGCTTCCCGGCCGCGTAAGGGCCGCGAAGCGCCGGTCCAGCGGATACTCGTTCACCACCACCGTGCTGTCGTCGACGATCTCGCCGATGCACCTGGACGCCCACGCAAATCCGATGGTGGAGGTGCTCGCCTGCCGGGCGATTGTCTGCTCCCACTCGGCGTGGCGCCTGCGATGCTCGGCGGCGACGCGCTCGCGCCGGCGAGCGACGGCGTCACGGTCGGCATGACGGCGCACCGCTTCCGCGAGCAACGGCAAGGCCACTCCGGGCGTCGCCACGATCGGAACGTCGCACGGATAGCTTCGCATCGGATAACGCGAGAAGAACGGATCGACACCGAGATGGATGATCCGCGCGTTCGGCGACGGCTTCTGCAAGTGCGGATACCACGGCACGTCCGATTCGACGACGAGAATGGCGTCGGCATCCGCCAGCGAGGGGTTCGTGGTGCCGGACTGGTTGTAGCCGAGGTGGAGCTCATGACGATGCGACGCATTCAGGTAGATCGGATCGGCCTCGACGATTGCGATCCCGCCCGCCTCCGCCAGGTCGACCAGCCCGGCCACCGCACGTGGATCGATGCCGGCGGCCGAAACCAGGATGAGTGGCGACTCGGCGCGCGCGAGGAACCGCGCCGCCTCGTCGATCCGCGCCGGATCGGGAAAGCGCTCACTGCGCGACTGGCGTCGCGCCGGCGACGTGATCGTCATCTGCGCGGGGCGCGCCGCCAGAACCTCGCGCGGCAACGTGAGGTACACCGGCCCGCGAGGCTCAGCGTGCATCAGTTCCAACGCGCGATCGACGACGGCCTCGACTTGCACCGGCGTTCGCAGCTCGTAGTCCCACTTGACGTACTCGCGCAGCATCGCTGCCTGGTCGAAGCTCTCCTGCGCCCAGTGGATGTGCAGGTCGCGCGCGCCCGGCACGCCTTCCTCGGTGATCGGCGTCCGCCCGGCCGACATCAAGATTGGCACGTTCGCACGCGAGGCCGTGATGATCGCGGTCGCCGCATTGCCGGTGCCGACGTTGACGTGGACCATCACCGCCGCCGGCCGTCCGCTCGCCACGTAATAGCCGTGCGCCATCGAGACGGCCACGAACTCGTGCGGGATCACCAGCGGACGCGGGGCCCGGCCGGGCTCGGCGGCAAAACGTGCGAAGGCGTCCACCAGCGACGCGAAATCGGTGCCGGCGTTGCCGAGAAAGACATCGATGCCGCGGTCCTTCAGCAGCTCGAGGTACGCTTCGGCGGTCGTCTCAGGCTTCAGCGTGCGTGTGCTCATGGCGCGGAGTATCGCACGCGCGCCTCAGCCGCCGCAGGAGGACCCTGATGCGGTAAGGTGATCGGCGTGACCGGCTCACCGCGCGTCGCGTCGTCGCCGTGGGCGATCGTCGTGGCGGCGTTTGTCACGTTCGCAGTCTCCGCGGGGTTGATGCATTCCTATCCCGTCTTCTTCGTCGCGTTCCTCGCGCAGTTTGGCTGGACGAGGGCGGAGACGTCGGTCGCGTACTCGGTCTCGCAGCTCCTGACCGGCGCGGTGTCGCCGGCGATCGGCGTGATGGTCGACCGCCTCGGGCCCCGACGTCTCGTCCTGCTCGGCGGAGTATTGCTCACTGTGGGTCTCGCCCTCAGCGCCGAAGTGTCGGCGCTCTGGCATCTGGTCGCGCTCTACGGCGTGGTCATGACGGTCGGCGCGAACTGCCTCGGTCTCGTTGTGCTGACGCCGCTCGTCACGACGCGATTCATCGAGAAGCGTGGATTGGTACTGTCGATCGTCCAGTCGGCGAATGGCTTCGGGCGCGCCGCGTCGGCGCCGGTCGTCCAGTTCCTGATTTCGACCATCGGATGGCGGCACGCGTACTTTGCGCTCGCCGGATTCATGGCCGTGTTGGTATTTCCGCTCGGGAGATTCTTCCGCACGCACACGCCGCTGCGGCCCGAGAGGCCGACGACGCGCTTCGAGCCGCTCGGCGTCGAGCCGTCACGTGACTGGACCGTCGCCGAGGCGATGGCGACGCCACACTTCTGGCTGCTGCTGCTCGTCTACCTCCTCACGGGGCTGGGCAGCTTCTTCGTGTCCCTCCATCAGCTCGCATTCGCCGCCGACAAGGGCTTCGACACGCTGCACGCGGCGAGCATTCTCGGAATGGGCAGCTTCCTCTCGGTGATCGGCACGATCTTCACCGGCACGATCTCCGACTACGTCGGTCGCGAAGTCTCGGCGATCATCGCATACGGCATCTCGATCGTCGGCGTCATTGCGGCGCTGTTCATCACGAGCGCCGATCAGGCCTGGCTCCTGTGGATCCACGCGTGCTTCTTCGGACTGACGTGGGGAGCACGCGGACCGATGATCACGGCGAAGACGGCGGACCTCTTTCAGGGCCGTCATCTCGGCGCGATTCTCGGCGTGATCTCGATCGGCACCGGCGTGGGCGCCGCGGTCGGCGCGTGGGCGAGCGGGCTGATCTTCGACGTGTTCGGAAGCTACCGAATCGCCTTCATCCTCTCGATCGCATCGTACCTCGCGGGCTGCATCGCGTTCTGGTTCTTGCGACGCCCGCCGGCCCCCCGGACATGACGAGATGCGACTCGATCAATCCTGGAAGCCGACCAGGCGCCACACGTCGCCCTGGCGCCGCGCGACTTCCGGCTCGCGCTGCCAGGACAGCACCGTCACCCACCCCACGAGCGGCAGGCGGCCCGTGACCTCGCCCGTGGTATAGAACCACACGTCGCCATCGACGATCTCGACGTGGTCGAGTTGCACGCGTGCGCGAAGCTGGTCGTACAACGAGTACAGCGTGAGCAGGTGCTGGCGCACATCGGGCTTGGTGAGGCCGCCGCTGCGGTAGGTGTCCGCGACGTACGCCAGCACGCCTGCGGCGTCTCTGGCAACGAAGCGCAGCCGCGCTTGCTCCACCAGCGCGCCGAGCTCCTCGGCCGTTCCAGGCGGCGCCGGAGTGGCGACGCGCGGCGCACTGCCGGTGCCCGAGGCTCCCGTCCAGAGCAGGAGGACGAGCAGCGCACCGTGCAGGATCCTCATGCCGGGCCCGGCGAAGCGCACGATCACAGTCTACGCGGGCTCTGGTAGCATCGATTGGTGCAGCGTCTCCTTCATCCGTTCGTGCTCGTGGTGAGCGCGATCCTCTTGACCGGCTACGCGTACATCGCGCTGCGATTGGCGTCGACGGCACCAATGCGCATCGCGCTGGCGGCGCCGTTCGTCATGGTGTGGATCCTCCCCGCCGTCTACTGGTTTGGCAATCGGGACCGCCGAGGCCGGCGGCACGAATGGGTGCAGACGCTGAGCTTTCTGTGCATGGGATGGCTCAGCTTTCTGTTCGTGCTGACGATGGCGCGGGACATTCTGCTGCTCGCAACCGCCGCGTTGCCGCCGCTGTCCGCTGTGCACACGCTCCTCGATGAGGCCGGCGCCGTGTGGGTGCCGGTGGGTGCGCTGGCTGCCGTCGGCGTCGGCGCGCTCGCCGCGCTCGGTGGTCCCTACGTCCGTCGTGTCGACATTCCCGTGGAGGGGCTGCCACCGGATCTCGACGGACTGCGGATCGTGCAGATCAGCGATCTGCATGTGGGGCCGACGATGCGGCTCGCATATGTCCAGCGCGTCGTCGACATGACCAAGCAGCTCGCGCCGGATTTCATCGCCCTGACCGGCGACATCGTCGACGGGTCGGTGCCGCGGTTGGCGTCTCACGTCGCGCCGCTCGAGGCGCTGGCATCTGGAGACCGGGCGTTCTTCGTGCTCGGTAATCACGACTACTATTCGGGGGCGGCGCCCTGGACGGCTCACTTCGAGCGGATGGGATTTCGGGTGCTCCGCAACGCCTATGTCAGCATCGAGCGCGGCGCGGCGCGGCTCGTCATTGGAGGTGTGATCGATTTCGCCGCGCGAATGTCCGATCCCGATGCGCGGCCGCGTCCGGACCTCGCGACCGACGGCGACGCGCGGCCGGCCTTCCGGCTGCTCCTGGCGCACAACCCGAAGATCGCGCCACTCGCCGAGCAGGCTGGTTTCGACCTGCAATTGTCGGGACACACGCACGGCGGCCAGTTCTTCCCGTGGACGTTCGTCGTTCGTCGCGTTCACAGACCGCACGCCGTTGGGCTTTCACGCCGCGGGCGCTTGTGGGTCTACGTCAGTGCCGGGACGGGGACGTGGGGTCCACCTGTGCGGCTCGGCACGAAGCCGGAGCTGACGCTTCTGCGAATCGTCGCCGCCTAGAGAAGGCGCATCAGCCGGCGCCGCCGCTCTGCCGACCGCGGTATGCCGCTTCGATCACCGTCGAAGTGTTCTCGGCTCATTCTGGTGTTACATAGCGGACATGATCACAGGCCCCATCATCGCGGAGATCGCGGCGCTGGTCGGAGACCCGGCGAGGGCCACGATGGTGTGGGCACTTCTCGATGGCCGTGCCCTGGCCGCCAGCGAGCTTGCCGTTGCGGCGCGAATCACACCGCAAACGGCCAGCACCCACCTCGCGAAGCTGACAGGGGCCGGGTTGCTCTCGGTGGTTCGTCGTGGACGGCATCGCCAATTCCGGCTTGCCTCGCCGACAGTGGTCGACATGATCGACGGGATCGTTGCCGTCGCTCTGGAGAAAACGCCGCGATACCGCCCGCTATCCCGTCAAGCACGCGCGCTTGGTGCGGCCCGAATCTGCTACGACCACCTTGCGGGCCGCCTCAGCGTTGATCTGACCGACGCGTTCGTGGACCGCAAATACGTCGTGCTCGATCACGAGGCGGCTGAAATCACGACGGCGGGCGCCCGTTTCTTCACCCGGTTCGGGATCGAGCTTCCGACACGGCGTTCGACTCGCCGTCACTTCTGCCGGCTCTGTCTCGATTGGACCGAGCGGCGCCCCCACATCGCGGGTGCGATAGGGGCCGCGATCACGAAGCGCTGTTTCGATCTCGGCTGGATGGAACGGACGAAAGACAGCCAGGCCGTCGTGGTCACGCCGTTGGGGCGGCGGGGATTCCAGAGGACGTTCGGCATCAGACCAGCGGTTGTCTAGAGGAGGTGGCCATGCTCGAGGGGAAAACGCGGATCGCGCCGGTCGACGTCGAGACGCTCCCGCACGACCTGCGCGAAACGCTCGAGGAACAGCGCAAGCGCCTGGGCGCGCCGATCTATCCCTACCTGTTCTACGCGCGGAACCCGGCGTACTTCCGCGCCGCGCACATGATGTGGACCGCGCTGCAACAAGAGACGAAGCGCGTGCCCGTGACGCTGAGGGCGCTACTCAACCGTCGCGTCGCGTGGTGGAACGGCTGCGAGTTCTGACAGGATGCGAATGCTGCCGTCGGCAGCCGAAACGGCATCTCGACGGAAAAGATTAAGGCGCTCAACGACTACGCGAAGAGCGCGCTCTTCAGCGACGCGGAGAAGGTGGCGCTCGAATACGCCGATGCGATCACGGACACGCGGCGCGACGTCGACGACGATCTGTTCGCGCGCATGCAACGCCACTACGACGACGACACCATCGCCGAGTTGACGATGATCATCGCGTGGGAGAATTCATCCTCGCGCTTCAACCGGGCGTTCCGCATCCCATCGCAAGGGTTCTGGAAGCCGTGATTCGTCAGCTGTTCATGCGTCGATCGGTGTCTTCGTGTTCGAAATCGCTATGTCCGCCGCTTCATCCGGCTCTCGCGTGTACAGATAGAACACCGCGGCACCCGCAGAGCCGAACGCGAACGCCAGGTAGAGCAAGGCATGCGGCCCGAGCCAGAACCAGACGAGCGCACCGATCACCGACGCCCAACAAATGGCAATCCCACGGATGCCCCAATAAAGACCGACACCTTGCGCGCGGATCGGCGCTGGCAGTAAGGAGACGATCAGCGCCTTCCGGGCGGGCTCGCCGATTTCGCGGAGGCCCCAGACGATGAACGCGAGGATCAGTCCATTTCCGTCTGGTGCGAGCGCAAGCGACAGGGGGAAGAGAGCGAAGAAGATGAACGTCAGCCCGATGAACGGCTGAAGACCGACCACGGCGGTCATCCGTCCGATCGGCAAGTACGTCAGCAAGGCGACCGTGTTCTGCAGAGCAAATAGCAGCCCGACGGCCACGGGATCGATCCCGCGGATGACCAAGAGGTAGAGCACGACGAATTCACGCACCAGCCAATCGCACCAGCGCGTGAAGATCTCAGCGAGGAGCAACCGGCGCAGCCTTGGATGAAAGGCTCGGACGACGGTGAGGGAATCCGGACCTCGTGGAGGCGTTGGATAGCGTGGCATCCAGAGGACCTGCATCAGAAGCGATCCGAGCCCGAGCAAGAGCGACGCTCCGACGAGCCACCGCATGCCGACCACATAGCCGACGTCGGCGCTGCCATGGTGTCGTGCAGCCGTCGCCAAGACGAACCCCGCAACAGCAGGACCGATGATCCGCGGGAGTCGTTTTTGAATGGACTGCAGGGCGAAGGCCATACCCTGATTTGAGGTCGTCACCGTGGTGGCGACCGTCGTGAACGTGACCGGGACTGACAGCGGCTCCCAGCCGACGATGAGCAGGGCTGCAATGACCGCGACGGCCGGTGTGCTCGACGCCAAGAACAACATATAGCCGCCGACGGTAAGCGCTCCGAACAGGATCAGCGAGCCTCGATCACCCAGACGCGCCGTCAGTTGGCCGCCGCCGACGTAGCAGGCGGCCTCGAAGAGATTGCGAAGACACGCGTAGATGCCGACGGCGAGCAACGCCGTCAAGCCGACGCCACCCATTGAGTGGGCAGTGCTCCCGTTCAGCTTCGCGTCGAGATACGCCGGAAGAAACGGGCTCCAGAGCTGTTCACCCAGACCGAAGAACAGGACCGAAACCAGGACGATTCCCACCGTGCGATTGAGAGCCAGCATCGAGACCTTCCCCGGGGCCCCGGAGTCGGCCGCAAGTGTAGCGCTTGACGCCATTGGTATCAATGGTTACGAAGCAGCATCGATACTTGTATCAATCGTTGCAAAGCAGGAGGCGTGCCATGAAGACGCTCAGCGTGCTGGCCGCGTTCGTTGTTTTGCTGTTCGTCGTCTCTTCGGGGTTGACGCAGACGTCGGACGACAAAGCTAAGGAACATGCCGACCTCGAGAAGGCGCTGAAGGACGCCAAAATTCCGCTAGAACGCGGACTCACGGCGAGCGCGAAGGAAGGCAGGCCGATTTCGGCGAAATACGAGGTGGAGGACGGCAAGCTGCAGCTGTCCGTGTACACGATGAAGGGCAATAATTTTTCCGAAGTCATCGTCGATCACAAGACGGGCACAATCGCGAAAGCGGAGCCCATTACCCAGGGCGACGACCTCACACACGCCAAGGAGCAAAGTCAGGCCATGGCGAAAGCGAAGCGCTCGCTCGGCACGGCCGCGTCCGAGGCGGCGAAGCAAAACAAGGGGTATCGCGTCGTCAGTATCTTCCCGACGATGAAGGATGGCCACCCGGTCGCCGACGTGACGCTCGTCAAGGGAAACGAGTGGAAGACGGTGTCGGAGAAGCTGGATTGAGGATGCTGACATTTATGTCAGGTGCGGGGGCGGGGTGGGGGTCGATATAGTGCGCCGCAACGGAGGTGGACGTGAAGCGAAGATCACTGCTCTGGCTCCTCTTCGCCGTTGCGATCATAGCGGCCGGCGGTCTTCGTGTCTCGAGCGGGCGCGCTGCCGGCACCGCCGACTCCGCGAGTGATAGTTTGCGCCTGCGCAAGGTCGCGGAGTTCGAGTTGCCCGGCCCGCCGGGCAAGCGCTTCGACTATCTGACGATCGACGAGGACGACAACTATCTGCTTTCTGCTCATCTCGCCGCTGGCCTCTTGCACGTCATCGATCTCAAGACGAACGCGGTCGTCAAGACCGTCCGTGACGTACCGGGCGTTGAAGGCGTCGCGTACATCAGCGAAGGCAAGAAGGTCTATACGGCGAACTGGGGAGAGAACAAGATCGGCGTCGTCGATCTGGTGCGCGGAAACGTGATCAAGCGGCTTGCCACGGAGGCGAAGCCCGACGGCATCGCCTATGCGGCGCCGTTCCACAAGGCCTACGTATCGAACGAGCGCGCCAAAGCGGAGAGCGTCATCGACGTCACGAGCGACACCATCGTCAAGGTGCTGCGGTTCGACAGTGAGACCGGAGTCCCGCAGTACGATCCCGTGGCGCGCAAGGTCTACGTCAACCTTCAGGATCGCGACACATTGGCCGTGATCGATCCAGCCACGGACACCGTCATCGAGCAATACCGAGTCGACGGCTGCCGCGGCAACCACGGCATGGCGATCGATGCGGAGCGTCGGCGAGCCTTTCTCTCATGCGAAGGCAACGACACGCTGACCGTCTTCGATCTCGAGACACACCGGGCGATCGCGCACCTGCCGATGGCGAAAGGTGCCGACGTCGTGATGTACGATCCCGGACTCGGTCGAATCTACGTCGCGTGCGGGAGCGGCAACATCTCCGTGTTCCAGATGGACGATCCGACGCACTTCAGGAAGCTCAAGGATGTCCCGGTCGAGCCGAGGATCCATAGCCTCGCGGTCGATCCGAAGACGCATCGAGTGTATGCGCCCGCGGAGCAGGAGAAGGGGCGCCCCGCATCGAAGATGTTCGTCTTGGAGGCTGTGACCGATTAAGTGCGTTGCCGCGCTGTTCGCCATTCTGCTTGTGCCGGCCGCCGCCTGGGCGTATCGCCCATTCGTCTCAACTGACGCGGCGGTCGCCGAGCCAAGAGAGGTCGAGGTCGAGCTCGGCTACTTCAACCTCGACCGGAATCGTCGCGAGAACACGATCTCGACCCCGCACACGGTTCTCAACTATGGGATCGCAAAGAACGTGGAGCTTGTCGGCGAATTCAACCTCCAGGAGAGCCCCAACGTCGAGCTCACCGATCCCGGCCTTTTCGTAAAAGCGGTGCTCAGAGATGGAACACTCCAAGACAAACCAGGTCCGAGCGTCGCGGTGGAGGTTGGTCCGCTACTGCCCTCGACGCTTCCTCGCGAACACAGCGTCGGGTTCGAGGCGATCGGGATCGTCAGTGGCAAGTTGGAGCCCGTCACGCTGCACGTCAATGGCGGCGGTGGTCTCGACCGGACCGGGGAATTCTTCGCGGTGTGGGGCGTCATCGGCGAGCTGCCGGTTCATCCGAAGCTTCGAATCGTCGCCGAGGTCAATGGCCAGAGCACGCAGGGCGCCCCGCCGAACAACTCGGCGCTGCTCGGCCTCATCTGGCAGCCAACCGCCAAGAATCTATTTCTCGATGCCGGCGTTCGCCACGGCATCAGCCGGGCGGCCCCTGAGTGGCAGTTCACGCTGGGCCTGACGTACGGCTTTCCCGTCTCGATGTTTTCACGACAGTAGCGAACGGAAGGGCTCATGAACCGTTGGCTCGCGCGCGTTGTCATTGTCGGTGTCCTCGTTCTTCTCGTCGGGTGCGCGCCTGCGGGGGGAGTATGGCTCGTGGGTCCCGCCATCAACGGGCGTGCAGGCGGACTGTGAACGAAGCGGTGGCGTGTGGCGAGCGGCTCTAAATTTCTGTGAGCATCCGCGAGCGGCGGCGCCTGACGGCGACGTCAGGCAGAGCAGGCCTCTCGACTACTTGCAGCCGCCCGAGATCCAGTTCCAGCTTCGACCGATGCTCTGGCAGTCGCTCACCCTCGTGTCGCCGGGATATGACGTCATGTGCGACTCGCGACTTGCACACCCGGAGACGAATCCCACGACGACCAAGGCGAAGGCAAGAGTTCTCATGGATTCTTCCTAGTCGACGTTGCCGGCGAGACAGCGGCCGTCGGCGGTGTAAATCCCGCCCGCCGTCTCGCAGAGCTGTTGTCCGTTATACGGCTCGAGCTTCCAGCTCGAGCACCCGCCGAGGCCGAGGGCACACGCAAGGATCACCAGGAAACGCTGTCTCATTGAACGACTCCAATCGCCGCTAGGATGGCTCCGCTCAATGTCTTGGCAAGGGCCGTTTGGCCCCAGCGCGCTAGCGCACGAGCCGCGTCGCAGGAGTCACGGGACTCACTTCGACCACGACGTCATCCCCGAATGCCTCGCGCATCTTGCTCTCGATGAAGGCTCGGTCACCGTCGTAGTTACCTTGGAAGGCGTCGAAGGCCGTGCGGATCAGCCGAAACTGCTCACGAAATGTCGGCCGCCGTGCGGAAGTGATCGCGAGTCCCGGATCCTGAAATGTCGAGTCGCCGAGTCGAAATTCGATTGCACGGTGAAGAGAGCCAAGATCGTTTGCAACGGCGATCGCGATGGCATGCGAGGTCTTATGGGCATCGTGAACGTACACGTTGTAGAGTCTCGTGCTCATCGTAGACATTGCTCGCCTCCTGCTCGTGAGTGAGTCCCCGAGCGTACGCTGTGCCTCTGCATTGTCGCCGCCGACGAGATTGCAGCGCGCGCATTATCGGTGAAGGATGGTGGCATGGCGGAAAAGATGGTGCTCAGTGAGGACGAAGCGCTGGAGCTCGTGGCGTTTCTCGTCACGGCGGCGCGGACACAGGTCGATGAGGCGGCCGAGTATGGCCCGCTCCGGCTGCTGACCGCGGCGGGTCGGCTGGCGGAACTCATCGCCGAGCGCGTGTCACCCGAGACGCGAGCGTTTTTGATGGGGCCGCTCAAGCAGATTCCCGACCTCGCCGTCCGCACGACCGATCCGGCCAGCTATGTCGCTGCGCTGGACGCAGTGTGCCGCGCCGTCGGCGAGCATCTGGTCGCCCACTTCGGTCTCGACAGGACGTCATCGTGAATTCCGTGCTCGAGGCCATCCGAACGCGGCGCATCGCGCGCGCGTTGACCGGCGAGCCGATCACACGCTCCGAGCTCGAGGAGGTGCTGAAGGCGGCGCGTTGGGCACCGAGCGCCGGTAACCGCCGACTCCATCGCTTCATCGCCATCGAGGATCCACTGACCCTGAAACTTCTGCGCATGGTGACTCCCGGGATGTTCCAGCGTCCGGTGGCCATCGTGGTGATCTGCGTCGACCGCGCAAAGGCGGAGTCCTTCGGTATGCGCCTGACCGCGAAGGGACTTTTCATCGACGTCGGGACCGCAGCGCAGACCATGCTGCTGGCGGCCCACTCCCTTGGGCTCGGAGCCGGGGTCGTCACCTCGTTCAGTCAGGCCGCGGTGAGCGCGATCTTGAACGCACCCGAGGGCCTCAGCCCTGAGATGTTCGTGTGCCTCGGCCACGCGGCGCCGACACAACCAGCGGGCATGCCGACGAGAGGCCGGGTGACGTGGCAGAGCTTGACCCAGTGGGAGCGTTTCACACCGTAGGCCCCTTTCGTACGAAAAATCTTGGGTATTGTGCACCGCTAGCGGTAGCGTGCGTGGGCACAGGGAATTGTCTATGGGCTTTGGAATCCGAGTCATCATCGTTACCGCCGCTCTGGGCTGTAGTGCGGGTTGCGTCGCGACGGAGAATTGGACTCAAGAGCTGGTCGGCAAGCAGAAGGCGGAAATGGACACTCGCGTCCTCAAGGTCGAAACCGGAGTGCGCGAGCACGGCGAGCGGCTCGACAAGGTCGAGAGTCGCGTCACGGATCTCGAGCACCAGGATGTTCGGAAAGCTTCCATCACAGAACGAACGCCGGGCGCTGCCATTCGCGGCACTTCGGAGCGCACGTTGGTCGGTGTCGTGCATGTGCCCTTCGGCTTCGACCGCGCGGACCTGGTTCTGAGTGCCGAGACTGCACTCGCGACGATCGCGACCGAACTGCGCGATAACCCGCACATGACGGTCGATCTCGAGGGAACGACCGACCCCGTGGGCCCGCGCGAGTACAATCTCAAGCTGAGCCGGCGGCGCGTGGAAGCCGTCAAGCGCAAGCTATTGGAGCAAGGTATCGAGCCCACCCGGATCATCACCTCGACGGCGCGCGGCCCGCTTCTCGACAAGTCTGTCCCGAACGACTTCAAGCGCCGGGTCATGATCAAGCTCATGAACTGACCGATCGAGGACCCGTGACCCAGGTCTACATCCTTGGTGCTGGAACCCCGACGCCGACGCCCGACCGGTGGGGCTCCGCCTTCGCCGTCAACATCGGCGGCGAATATCTGATGTTCGACTGCGGGCCCGCCGCGACGCACAAGCTCGTCAAGGTCGGCATCTTTCCGACCCGCGTGGACTATCTCTTCTTCACCCACCATCACTTCGACCACGACGTGGATTACCCGTGCTTTCTCCTGTGTCGGTGGGATCAGAGTATCGGCAAGGAGAACCAGCTCAGGGTGTATGGCCCCACGCTCACCGAGACGATCACCGACCGCATCCTCGGCGAGGGGGGCGCGTTCGTCCACGACTGGAAAGCGCGGGTCAACAGTCCACTGAGCCAGCGCGTGCACGTCAACCGTGGCGGCACTCTGCCACGAAAACCGCCGTCGGTGCTGGCCAAGGACATCGGTCCGGGCCTGGTGCACGAGGAGCGAGAGTGGCGCGTGACGGCCGCGCCGGCCGAGCACGTCCAGCCGTTCCTCGATTCTCTGGCCTATCGATTGGAAGGCCCCGAAGGCAGTGTCGTGTTCACCGGCGACACTCAGCCTTGCGCGAGCGTGGTGAACCTCGCGCGCAACGCCGACATGATGCTCTGCATGTGTTGGGACGATCAGGAGCGAATGGACGCGATGGGCGAGACCGGCGGCCAGTGCGGCACGTTAGGCGCAGCCCGGATGGCAGAGGAGGCCGGCGTGAAACGCCTGGTCCTCGTCCACATCGGTCCCCACCTGGCGCGTCACGGCCCGATGGAGAAAGGCATCGGTGACGTCAGGAAAACCTACAGCGGCGAGGTCGTCTTCGCGGACGAGTTGATGTCGCTGAGGCTCTGAGCCCAGCGGTCGATGTCCGCTCGCGTATAGCGGAAGGCGCGAAAGACCCAGTTGTTCAGTCCGGGCGCGCCGGGCTCGGAGAAGAAGTGCGGGCTCACATACTCCCACACGACCTCGCCCTCACGCGTCACCTCGAAGATGCGTCCGTGGCACCCCTCGCAGATGAGCGTATTGTCGTTCGCCAGCCGCTGCGCGCCCGAAATGTAGGGACTGAAAAATTCGAAGAGCGACTGATCGGTGTACTGCCAGACGATCGCACCCGTGCGGGGATCCACCTCGATCACCCGCGAGAACGTGACCGGGTGATCCGGGCGGTGCGTGCCATTGTCGAATATAAGGATGTTGCCAGTGGGCAGCGGCCGCGGATCATGCTGTTGCGCAAGCGGGGGGCTGCCGAGCGCCCAGATGATCTTCCCCGTCGCTCGTTCGATCATCACGACGGTTGAGATATTTCGGAAACTGACGACGAGGTTCCCGTCTGACGTTTCCGCGACCGTGTTGCCGTGAGTCCACTCGGCGCGACGGTCTTGTGCAGTGATCGGATGCGCCCCGGGATCGAGATGCTCCCAGCTTCGCCACTCCCAGACGACCTCCCCGCCGGTGGTCATTTCCACCAGGTAGTCGCCGTACATCGTGCCGTCGGCTTCGGTGCCCGAGAGACCGCCGCGGACGCGGCTGGCAATCTCGGCTGGCAGGGGCCGTAGGCACAGCAGGATGACGTTGCCATTGCGGAGCCGGCGCGCGTCGTGGTGGTGATCTGGATGACGCAGCTCCCAGACGATTCGTCCGCGCCAATCCACTTCGAGGATGGCGCCGCCTTTGAAGCGTCGCCACGCCTCGAACCGATCGAGGTCCTCCATGACCTTGCCGCTATAGAAGAGGTGGCCATTGTCGAGCAAATAACCGTAGAGCCCCGGCCGGTACGGCATGTGCCACGTGTGCGCAACCTTGCCTTCCATGTCGATGAGATAGACCGTCCCATCCCCGTACATCGGCGCGAAGAGCGTGTAGCCCGGCTGGGCCAAC
>Ga0075423_10002295_pt1 | contig 17273 bp, 13 predicted proteins | sample SoiMethybrSBSTD2_FD_80114 | JGI IMG/M metagenome (GOLD analysis project Ga0075423, IMG submission 80114) | Bulk soil microbial communities from a Populus tree surrounding site in Tennessee, USA - Soil MetaG P. TD hybrid SBSTD2 | ecosystem: Environmental > Terrestrial > Soil > Tree plantation...
GCACATCTCGTCGTCCCTCAGGTGGCTCAGGATCTCGCCCAGGCGCTCGTCGAAGTTCTCGAGGGCCTGTGCGAATCCCGCCGGATCGTTGCGGTGACCGTACTGCTGGTCGAAGTCCACCAGGTTCGCGAACACCAGGCCCTCCCCGCGGCGCCGCGCCAGGTCGGCGAGCACCTCCTCGCCTTCCGCGTTGCTCCCGGTGTGTATCGCGTCGCTCACGCCGCGCCCCGCGAACAACTGGTCTACCTTGCCCACGGTGATCACCGGGTGCCCGCGCTCGGAGAGTCGGTCGAGCAGCGTGGCATCGGGCGGCTCCAGCGAGAAATCCCGCCGGCGCTCCGTCCGGCGGTAGGCCCCCGGTTCCCCGGTGAAGGGCCGCGCGATCACGCGGCCCACCGCGTGCTCGCCGGTGAGCATCGCGCGCGCCACGCGGCACGCCTCGTAGAGCTTCTCCACCGGTACCGTGCTCTCGTGCGCCGCCACCTGGAAGACACTGTCCGCCGAAGTGTACACGATGAGCTTGCCGCTGCGCTGATGCTCTGCGCCCATGCGTTCGATGATGGTGGTGCCCGATGCCGCCACGTTGCCGATCCAGCCGCGCTCGATCCGCTCGCTCCAGCGATCGAGCAGCGGCAACGGGAAGCCGTGCGGATAGACCGGGAACGCGCGCTCGAGCACCAGCCCCGACATCTCCCAGTGACCGCTGGTGCTGTCCTTGCCCTTCGAGCGTTCCGCCATGCGCCCCCACGCCCCGCGCGGGTCTGCAATGGCGCGCACGCCCGGCAGCGCGAGCAGCCTTCCCAGGCCCAGCGCTTCGAGGCGCGGGAGGTCGAGTCCACCGACGGCCTCCGCCACGTGCAGCAGCGTGTGGCTCCCCACGTCGCCGTAGTCCGCGGCATCCGGGAGCGCACCCACCCCGACGCCGTCGAGCACGATCAAGAAGGCGCGCATGTCATCCGCGGCGCGCGGCCGCGACCGCCTGGTTGCGGAGGCGGAAGTGATCCGCCGCCTGGTTCGCCCATTCCTTGCTCTCCCCCACCAGCGTGGTGAGCTTCACCGGCCGGCCGCCGCGCACGTAGATGCGCGTCACGCGCTTGCCGATCGTGCACATGATCTCGTAGGGAATCGTCTCGCTCCCGCGCGCCACCTCTTCCAGCGACAGCACTTCTTCCTGCTGGTCGCCGAACAGCACCACCTCGTCGCCGACCGCTGCGTTCGGCACCTCCGCCAGATCCACCATGGTGAGATCCATCGTCACGCGCCCCAGGATCGGCACGCGGCGCCCGCCCACCAGCATGTACCCGCGGTTCGAGAGCAGCCACGAGTAGCCGTGCCCGTAGCCCACCGCCACCACCCCCATCCGGATCGCGCGCGGGGCCGCGTAGGTGCGCCCGTAGCTCACCGTGGCGCCGGCGGGAAGATCGCGCACCTGGACCAGCCGGCTCTTGAACGACATCACCGGCTGCACGGAAGGCTCGGGCGCAGAGTGCGGAGGCCGGTGGCCGTACGCGATCAAGCCGACCCGCACCGCGTCGAAGTGGGCTTCGGAAACGTTGAGCGCTCCCGCGCTGTTGGCCGCGTGCACGCGCGGCGGATGGATGCCGCGCGCGGCGAGGCGTTCGAGCAGCGCGCGGAAGCGCAGCGCCTGGCCGTGCGCGAACGATAGATCCTCGGCGTCGGCGTCCGGGAAGTGGGTGTAGAGGCTGGCGAGGCGCAGCCCGGGAAGCGCGATCGCGCGCGTGAGGAAGGCCTCCGCTTCCTCTTCGCGCACGCCGATCCGGCCCATGCCGGTGTCGACCTCGACGTGGAAGCGCAGCGGGCGACCGCTCGATTCCGCGGCCGCCGAGAGCGCGTGCGCGAACTCGAGATCGCACACCGTGGGATCGAGCCGGTGCGCGACCGCCTCCGCGATCTCGCTCGGCAAGAGCGGCGAGAGCACGACCACCGGCAGCCGGCTGCCTGCCTGGCGGAGCTGGATCCCTTCGTGGAGCGTGGCCACGCCGAAGTGCGCGACCCCCTCGCGCTCTGCGGCCTGCGCCATCTCGACCGCGCCGTGGCCGTACGCGTCGGCCTTCAAGACCAGCAGGATCTCGGGCTCCGGCGCAGCGTGGGCGCCGTCCCCCGGTTCCTTCGCGCGCTCGCGCAGCAGCAGCTCGCGCACCGCGCGCAGGTTCGATGCGAAGCGGTCGAGATCCACCTCGACCCAGGTGGATACGGGCATCGGCACGGGGGCTCCCTCCTCGGCGTGCCGCCGCTCGCGGCGTTCCCTCGCCACGCGTCCCGCGGCGTGGATGCGGCACGGAATGGCGGGTAGCATAGTCACGGGCACACGGAGGCGCAATCGCACGCGACGACATCGCGCGAGAGTCGAGGGCGTATGAACGTGGAGACGAGCTGGCTGCTGGCGCTCGCCGCCGGCGTGGGGATCGCGGCGGCCTGCGGGCTGCGCGCGTTCCTGCCGCTGCTCTTCCTGGGAGCGGCTGCGCGCATGGAGCTGATCCACCTGCGGCCGGGCTCCGAGTGGCTGGCGAGCGACGCCGCGCTGCTCGCACTCGGGATCGCGACCCTGCTCGAGATCGCGGCCGACAAGATCCCGGTCCTGGACCACGCGCTCGACGCGGTCGCCACCGTGCTGCGCCCCGCCGCAGCCTGGCTCGGTGCGTTCGCCGTGCTCGGGCAGTGGCCGTCACCCTGGGGCCACATCGCGGCGCTGGTGCTCGCGAGCCTCACGCTCGGATTCCACGCGCTCAAGTCCGCGGTGCGCGTCGGCAGCACCGCCACCACGCTCGGCCACGCGAACCCCCTGCTCTCGGGCGCGGAGGACGTCGCGTCCTTCCTCTTGTGCTGGGCGGTGATCGTGCCGGTGCTCGCGCTGCTCGCGATCGCGCTCGGCATCTGGTTCCTGCTCTCCCTGCGGCGCCGGCGGCCCGCCTGAGCGCAGGCCTCGCCCGCACCTCCTGACCGAGCGCACGTGGCGCGGCGCGGCGCGTTGCCGCGCGCTCACCCCTCCGATATCTTCGGCGCATGAGCGAGCGCGAGCAGAAGGCCTTCGCCGACCTGGTGGCAGTCTGTCGCCGGCTCCGCGGCCCGGATGGCTGCCCCTGGGACCGGGAGCAGACGCTCGAGACCATGACGCCCTACCTCACCGAGGAAGCGGTCGAGTCGGCCGAGGCGATCGCATCGGGCGATGCCGAGCACGTCGCGGAGGAGCTGGGCGACCTCGCGTTCCTCTCGATCTTCTGCCTCGAGCTGCTCGGCGAGCAGAAGGGACCGGGGCTCGCGGACGCGCTCGAGCGCGCGGCGGCCAAGCTGGTCCGGCGCCATCCGCACGTCTACGGCGACGCGCGGCTCGAAGGCGGCGAAGCTGCGTTCCGCCAGTGGCAGGAGATCAAGAAGTCGGAAAAGCCGGGCGGCTCGACCTCGCTGCTCGGCGATCAGCCGAAGGGTCTACCGGCGCTGCTCGGGGCCTACCGCACGCAGGAGAAGGCGGGGGCGGTGGGCTTCGACTGGCCCGAGACCGCGGGCGCGCTCGCCAAGGTGCGCGAGGAGCTGGGCGAGATCGAGCGCGAGCTCACGGGCGACGTGACGCCGGCGCTCGCGCGCGAGATCGGCGATCTGCTGTTCTCGGTGGTGAACGTGGCGCGGCGCTTAGGCGTGGATCCCGAGCGCGAGCTGCGCGCCGCCACCCATCGGTTCCGCGACCGCTTCCAGCACATCGAGCGCCGCCTCGCCGAGCGCGGCACCACGCCCGCGCAGGCGTCGCTCGCCGAGATGGACGCGCTGTGGGACGAAGCCAAGGCGCGCGCCGTCGAGCGCCCGCGACAGGAGCCCTGATGGAAACCACACCCTCCCGCTCGGCCGCGCTCTTCCTCCAGCTCGTGCTCGGCCTCTCGCAGGCCGGCATGATGTCGCTCGGTAAGCTGATGAACCCGGTCACGCGCAAGGTCGAGGTCAACCTCGAAGGCGCGCGCGACACGATCGATACGCTCGAAGCGATCGAGGCGCGCACCCGCGGCAACCTCGAGCCCGACGAGGAGCGGGTCCTGCGCCAGGCGCTCACCGACCTCAGGCTCAACTATGTCGAGGAATTGAAGAAGGCGAACTCGCAGCCCGCGGGCGGCTGACCGGCTTCATGCCCAGCGTGAGGCCTTTCACCCAAGCAGCATTGGTTTCAGCACTTACGGTTGCGCTTTCGTCCGCCGCCGAGTCCGCCGGCTTCGCCCCTCTGGACAGTGCCCAGGTGCTCTTCGGCCGCGGCCGCTACGACGAGGCCCAGCAGCTCTTCGAGCAGGCGGTGGCGGACTCGCCGCGCCATGCCTTCGCCCGCTGCCGGCTGGCGGAGACGCGCAGGCGGCTCGAGCGGCCGGCCGAAGCGGTGCGCGAAGCCCGCGCCGCGCTCGCGATCGACCCGCACAGTTCGTGCGCGCACACGGTGCTCGCCGACTGCTATGACCCGGTCATGAGCGGCTGGGAGGGAACGAACGCCGACAGTGCGTGGGTGCATGCGCGGCAGGCGGCGCGGGACGATCCACGCAACGGCGACGCCTGGCTCAGCCTGTGGAAGCACGCGATCGCGCACGGCGACTCGGCGTACGAGCGGGAGTCGCTCGACGCGCTCTCGGACCTCGGCTACTTCGCGCCTCCCGTGATCGCATACAACCGTTGGCAGCTCGAGTTCCTGCCGAGGAACGCCGTGCTGCTCACCCGCGGGGACACGGACACCTACCCTTCCGCGATGCTCCAGGCCGCGGTCGGCCTGCGCGCCGACGTCGCCATCGTGAACCTTGCGCTGCTCGACTGGCCGATGTACGCGACGGTGATCGGCCGGCGCGCGGGCCTGCCGCTCCCGGCGGGCATCGACACCATCCGCAAGCGCCCGGCCGGCTCGGGCGGCGGCCCGGGCGTGGCGGATCGCGTCGTTGCCGCATGGGCGGACTCGGTGAAGCGCGGAGCGCTGCCGCGGCCCCTGGTGGTGGCGGCCAGCGCCGCGCGCGTCGGCGACATGCCCGTGCTGCGCGGCCGGCTGACGTTCGCCGGGCCCTACTTCACCGTCGCGCCCGACACCGGCGCTGCTACCGACGATCTCCCGCAGCTCGCGAAGACGGTCGCCGCGATCGACGCTTCCGCGTTCGCCGGACCGTGGTCGAACGAGCCGGACCCCCACTCGATCCGCGTCGCGGGATCGGTCGGCCTCGGCGCCAACCTGCTCAACGCGGCGCTGCGCTGGGGCAAGGCCTCGCTCGACGCCGGCGACAAGGCGAGCGCGACCGCTGCGCTCGCCAAGCTCGACTCGCTCACCGCCGTGCTCGGCGGCGGCGAGGTGATGCGCGGCAAGATCCGGCGCCTCCGGGCCGCCGCGACCCAGCACTGACACGCGGAGGACCGATGGCGCACGAAACCGCGCTGATCGCGACCATCGCGATGAGCCTCGGCCTCGCCCTGCTGCTCGGCTTCGCGGCGGCGCGGCTCAAGATCCCTCCGCTGGTCGGCTACCTGCTCGCCGGCGTCGCGGTCGGACCGTTCACGCCCGGGTTCGTCGCCGACGCGCGGCTCGCGCCGCAGCTCGCGGAGATCGGCGTCATCCTGCTGATGTTCGGGATCGGAATGCATTTCTCGGTGCGCGACCTGTGGGCAGTGCGCGCGATCGCGCTGCCGGGAGCGCTCGCCCAGGTCGCGATCACGACCGCGCTGGGCGCCGGCGTCGCCCGGCTGTGGGGGTGGCCGCTCGGCGCCGGGCTGGTGTTCGGGCTCGCATTGTCGGTCGCGAGCACGGTTGTGCTGTTGCGCGCGATGGAGGTGCGGCAGTGCCTCGACTCACCGGAAGGGCGCATCGCGGTCGGCTGGCTGATCGTGGAGGACCTGCTGATGGTCCTGGTGCTGGTGCTCTTGCCCGCTTTCGCGGGGCCGCCCCTCGCCCACCTGACCGACGCCGGCCACGCACCCGCAGGGCACGCCCCGTGGGCGGCGACGCTCGGCGCCACCCTCGGGAAGCTCGCGGTGTTCGTCGCGCTCATGTTCGGGGCGGGCGCGCGCGTCTTCCCGTGGCTGCTGAAGCAGGTCGAGCGCACCGGGTCGCGCGAGCTGTTCACGCTCGCCGTGCTCTCGCTCGCGATCGGCGTCGCGTTCGGCGCCTCCGAGCTGTTCGGCGTCTCCTTCGCGCTCGGCGCGTTCGTGGCCGGGATCGTGATCCACGAGTCGGACCTGAGCCGGCGCGCCGCTGCCGACGCGCTGCCGCTGCGGGACGCTTTCGCCGTGCTGTTCTTCGTGTCGGTCGGAATGCTGTTCGATCCCGCGATCCTGGTGCGCCAGCCGCTCCAGGTGCTGGCGGTGGTGGCGATCATCATCCTGGGCAAGTCGCTCGCAGCGCTCGGGCTCGTGCTCGGATTCCGCCAGCCCCGGGACATCGCGTTCACGGTCGCGGCGAGCCTCGCCCAGATCGGGGAGTTCTCGTTCATCCTGGCGGGGCTCGGAGTCTCGCTCGGGCTCTTGCCGCCCGAAGGTCGCGGCCTGGTGCTCGCGGGTGCGCTGCTCTCGATCACGCTCAACCCGGTGGTCTTCCGGGTGAGCGGCTTACTCGCCGCGCGCACGCATGCGCTCCCCGGCGCCCGAAGGCGCCGCGCGCAGGGCGGCGGATCCGATCGAGCGGACTAGATCGCCTGCAGCACCGCGCACTTCAAGTAGTGGGTCTCGGGCACGGCGAGGAGCTGCGGATGATCGGGGCTCTCTCCCGCCCACTCCAGGATCCGGAACGGACGGTGCGCGGCCCGCGCGGACTCCTGCAGCACCTGGCGGAACAGCACGTCGTCGAGGTGGTGGCTGCACGAGCTGGTAACGAGCACGCCGTCCTCCTCCAGCATCGCCATGGCGACGCGGTTGAGATCGCGGTAGGCCTTCGCTCCCGCTGCGAGGTGGCGGCGCGATTTCACGAGGGCGGGCGGGTCGAGCACGACGAGCCCGAAGCGCTCGCCCTGGCGCTCGAGCTGGCGCGCGACGTCGAAGCTGTCGCCGCGGCGGAGCGTCACGCTCTCGGCGAGCCCGTTCCGCTCGAAGTTGCGCGCCGCGGCCGCGAGTGCCGCCTCCGATGAGTCCACCGCCAGCACCGAGCGCGCGCCGCCGCGCGCCGCGTGCAGGCCCCACTCGCCCTGGTAGCAGAAGAGATCGAGCACGCGCCGATCGCGCGCGAACACCTCGGCGCGCCGCCGGTTCATGCGCTGGTCGAGGAACAGCCCGGTCTTCTGCCCGTGGTGGAGATCGGCCTCGACCTTGAATCCTTCCAGCTCCACCTCGACACGCTCCGGCACATCCCCCCACCACACGCCGCGCTCGAGCGGCAGCCCCTCGAGCGCGCGCAGCGGCGAGTCGGCCATGCGCATCACGCCGCGCGGCGCGAGGACGGAATCGAGCGCGGCGCGGACCAGGTCGGCGAGCGCTTCCATCCCCTTGGTCAGGACCTGAACTGCGAGCACGTCGCCGTAGCGGTCCACCACCAGTCCCGGAAGCTGATCGGCCTCGCTGGAGACGATGCGCAGCGTGCGCTCGCCCGGCAGCGCGCGCTCGCGCAGCTTGAGCGCGCGCTCGATGCGCTTCACGAAGAAGTCGCGGTCGATCTCGTCGCGCCCGCGCGTCAGGATCCGCGCGCAGATCAGGCTCGTGTGGTTGAAGTAGGCGCGCCCCAGGTAGGCGCCGCGGAAGTCCGAGATCTCGACCAGGCCGCCGTCTTGGGGCGCACCATCGATCGCCGCCACCTCGTTGCTGAAGACCCACGGATGCCCGCTGCGCACGCGGCGGTCCTGGTTCTTCTTGAGGACGAGGCGCGGGTGGCCCGACATGGGGAGCTTGGAGCGGGGCGCTTCGCGCACCGCCTCAGGCGGTGCGGAGCGCACCCGAGGAGACGCTCGCGAGCGCCAGACCCATCATCCGGTAGGTGAGCCGCGCGGCCAGGAAGTCGGATGCGACCTGGCCGGGGATCGGGGCCAGCTCCACGATGTCGAAGCCCACGATGTGCGAGCGGCGCGCGACCGCCGCGAGCAGATCCACCGCCTCGTACCAGTCGAGACCGCCCGGCTCGGGCGTCCCGGTGGCCGGGAGCGCCGCCGGATCGAGCGCGTCGAGGTCGAAGGTCACGTACACTTCGTCGGTCAGCGCCTTCAGGATCGGCTCCCAGCGGCCGCCCAGCGCCCGGAACGCGCGCGTGCTCCACATCGGCGCGGGCGTGCGCTCGAGGAAACGCGCCTCCTCCTCGCTCATCGAGCGGATCCCGACCGAGACGGCGGGCACCAGCTCGCGCACGCGCCGCATCACGCAAGCGTGGCTGTACGGCGAATCGAGGTAGCGCTCGCGCATGTCGGCGTGAGCGTCGAGCTGGAGCACCGACAGGCCGCGTGTGCGCTTCGCCGCTGCGCGCACCGCGCCGGCGGTGAGGCTGTGCTCGCCGCCCAGCATCACGGGAATCTTGCCGCGCTCGAGGATCCACGCCACCGCTTGCTCCACGCGCTCCGCCATCGCCTCGGGTCCGAGCGCCGTGGGCTCGAGCTCGGGGAGCGTGTGGATGCCGGCGCGGTAGGTCGCGCCCAGCTCCTCGTCCCACAGCTCCATGTTGCGTGAGGCGTCGAGGATCGCGCGCGGGCCTGCGCGGGTGCCGCCCTGGTAGGTGGTGCTGAAGTCGTAGGGCGCGGGCAGTACGGCGATGCGCGCGCCATCGAGGCCGGCGTGCTCGTCGTCGAGCCCGCCGAAGTTGTACGGCAGGCCGGTCGGCCAGTCGGGAGAAGTCATGGAGCCTGCCGGGTCATCCGGCGATGGGATCGCGGTGGACCCGCGGACAGGTCAGGTGCGCTCTCCGCCCTCTTCAGTGGCTTCTTCCTCGAAGTCGTCGATGTCGTCCTCGTCGCCTTCGTACTCCTCGTCGAAGTCGCCATCGAATTCCTCGTCCTCGAGATCGCCATCCTCCTCGTCGAGATCGTCGTCCTCGAAGAGCTCTTCGTCCTCTTCGTCCTCGTCACCGTAGTCCTCGGCCTCGTCTTCGGGTTCGAAGCCGAACTCCTCGTCGCCGGGGACATCTCTCTTGCGCTTCATGGCACCCTCAAGATGGCTCGACACTCGCGCGTCGTTCCCGTTCCTGGGACTTCATCGCCCCATGCGCCCATTGGATGCAGAGCGAAACACCCGGATGCGCGCCCTTCCGAAAAAGCATCGGCAGTATACGGAGCGCCTTCTCCCCGTCAATAACAAATCGGCCCTCGATTTCCGGGGCGTGAGGTGATTCTGACCCCATCGGGGGCCGGCCTCAAGGGGCGCCACCCCGGGGCCCTCAGGGGCGCTGGAAACCCGTGGAGTGCCCGGGGGAAAATGGCGGGGTTGACGGGACTCGAACCCGCGACCTCCTGCGTGACAGGCAGGCGTTCTAACCAACTGAACTACAACCCCACGACGGGTTCCGGCCGGCGCGCGGGCCACTGCGTCCGCGCGAGCCGCGCAGAATAGCCACGCCCCTTCTGGAGTGTCAACTACCATCTCGTCTTTGGCCTGCTACGATTGATGGAGGTCGGAGACTTCGAAATGCGCCGCATCCAGAGCACCCTCGCAGCCGCCTCGCTCTTCATGATCGCCGGCGTCGGGATCGCGCCGGCCCGCGCCGGAGCGGATCCCGTGGCCCATCTGTCGTGGGACGATTGCGCGGCCTCCGGCAACAGGACTCGGACCTTCGCATGCAACACCAACCTGGGCTCGGAGGCGCTCATCGTCTCGTTCGTCCCGCCGGCCGGAACCAATGCCTTCACCGGCATCGAGGCCCGCCTTCGATTCTGGCCCCCGGCCGCTTCGCTTCCCGCGTGGTGGGCGCTGTCCAGCGGCGGTTGCCGCTTCAACAGCCTGAAGGCGTCTCCGTTCCCGTCAGGAACGAGCGCATGCGCCAGCCCGTGGACCAGCCAGGTGTTCTGGACCGTGGAGCTGAACGCGGCCACGCAGGAGCTGCGGGCGGTGGTCGACCTCAACAAGGGTCAGGAGCACGGGCTCGACTCTGCGATCGAGTACCACGGCGTGCGCATCGTGCTCGACCACGCGAAGAGCTGGGGGGGCGGGGCCTGTGAGGGGTGCGCGATGCCGGTCGGAATCTACCTCTCGCGGCTCGCGCTCCTGCTCGGGCCTCCGGATCCGACCTACGAGTACGCGTTCCCGGAAATCCAGTACGTGAACTGGCAGTGCGACGGCACGCCGGTCCTCACCGCTGGCGCCGTCACCGGCTGGAGCTTCCCGAATTGCGCAACGCCGACGCTGAGCCCCACCTGGGGGCGGATCCACGCGCTCTACCGCTAGGGCTCCTTCGAGCCCTATGCCGCCTTGCGCTCGGGCGTCACCTCACTCGCGTGCTCCGTGCGCCTGGCGCCGCGATCGAAGGCGGCGAGTCCCGCTGCTGTGACGAACACTACGCCGAGATACACGCACGCGATGACGCGCGCCGTGCCGAGAAATCCGATCAGATCGTTCAATGCCTTGTCCTCCCGCTGCGTCGCGAGCTGCGCCTGGTCGGTGGAGCCGCCGGCGCAGCGCCCTGTGCGCCGCGCACCGAGACAACTTGCGATTTCCGTGCCGAATACGGCGCCGTGACCGGCGCGAGACGGGGCGAGACTTTCGCGCCCGGAACCCGTGATTACATCACCCGCAAGCGCCGTCGCCGTGCGCCCGCAACGCGCGATGCCGCAACATACTGAACGTCGACAGTGAGAATCCGGTCGAAATGGCTTCGGGCCCGCCACCGCCGGGAATCACGCCTCCCCCAGCAGCCGCACCCGACCAACGGGCGGTCGGGTCCAACCAATCGAGCGTGCAAAAAAAAGACAGACCGCGGCAGCCGTTGCAGGCCTGCCGCGGTCGTGATTCGCGCAACCTCTAGAAGTCGATCTGGGCCTGGAGGCGCCCGCCGTCCAGGGACTGGTTGTTCCCCGAGACGAACTGGAGGTCACCCTGGAGCTTCAGGCTGTGGCCCTTCTGGTAGAGGTTGGCGCCCGCGTAGGTGATGTCCCTCCCGGTTCCGCCGATGGGCGTGTCGCCCTGGATCCGGTCGAAGCGGACGAAGGGCTGCAGATGTTGGTGCATCATGAGATAGCCCGCGCCGATCATCATGATCGTCGAGTTCCGGTCGATCGTGGGCCCGATCGCCACGAGGCGGATCGCGTTGATCTCGCCGCGCACCATGAGGCGCCCGCGGCCGAAGGGCAGGTCGATCATTCCGTCCGCCCCCGCGGCTTCCGTGCTGAGGCTGTCCTGGACCACCGCGCCGTCGATCGAGCTCTGCACGGTGCCGTTGACTCCGAGGCAGATCCAGCGGTCGTCGCCGAAATGGGCGTCCTGATAGATGTCCTTGGTCGAAGCAAAGTTGAGGTCGACGCGGCCGGTGACCATGGGCACGTCCTGCCGCCGCCCCGGGACGACACGGTTGTCGTACGCGCCGATCACGTACTGCGCGTGGCCTTCCGTCATGCTGCCGCGCAGGTCGAAGCCGACGACGTTGTCCACCAGGCCCAGCGCCGAGGGAACGGCGGAGACCGCGCCGCGGTCCACCGCGAGCTGCTTCGAGTCCGACGTGAGCAGGTCGCGCGAGAACGGAGCGTCGAAGAGTCCGATCTTCGTGGAAAGGGAGCCGTTCAGCGGGTACTGAAACCAGGCGTTCTCCACCGCGGCGGTCGGGGTCGATCCGATCTGATCGGTGCCGTCGATCTTCCACTCGAAGCCGAACGACACGCCCTGGACCTTTCCGTTCAGCTTGAGCCGGGCGCGGCGGATCATGAAGTCCCGCTGCCACTCCGTGCCGGTACCGCTGATCTGTCCGATGCGCGAGTACTCGAGGCGCGGCTGGAGCCGCATTCCCACTTCCAGAGTCTGGTCGTCCTTCTCGTACACCTTGTATCCGGCGAGCGCGGTCGCAGGGATCAGCGAGAGCGCGGCGAGCGCCACCAGCCGGCGCACAACGGACCAGACTTCGCATCCACTTCGAGCGGTGTTCATGCGGCACTTCCTTTCTTGGGTGTGGTCGCGGCGACCGGGCGGCCGAACCGCAGGTAGAGCGCGGGCATCACGAGCAGGTTCATCAGGGTCGACGTGACGAGCCCGCCCAGGATCACGACCGCCATCGGGTGCTCGATCTCGTGGCCGGGGATGGTGCCCGCGACCAGCAGCGGCACGAGGGCCAGACCGGTGGCGGAGGCGGTCATCAGGATCGGCGAGATCCGCTCGCGCGCGCCGCGCAGCACCAGGTTGAGGCCGAAGGACTCCCCTTCGACCCGCTCCAGGTGCTGGTAGTGGCAGATCATCATGATCCCGTTGCGCGCCACGATCCCGAGCACGGTGAGGAACCCGATGATCGAACCGAGCGAGATGATGCCGTCGCCCATGAACGCCGCCAGCACGCCGCCGACCAGCGCGGCCGGCAGCGCCATGAAGCCGACGATCGCGAGCCGCCAGTCCATGAACGCGGCCTGCAGCATGAGCAGGATCCCGATCATCGAGACGAAGAACAGCAGCCGCATCTTCTTCTGGGCCGCCAGGCGCTCGGCGTACTCGCCGAGCAGCTCGGGATGGTATCCGGCCGGGAAATGCACCTTCTCGAGCTTGTCCTCGACGTCGGCCACCACGGAGCCGAGATCGCGCCCGCGCACGTTGGCGCGCACGTCGATCTTCCGCTTCATCTGCCAGCGCTCGACCGCGTTCGGCGTCGCCACCACCCTCACGTCGGCCAGCTCGTACAGCGGCACCTGCCCGCGCGGCGTGTCGATCTCGAGCTCGCGCACCGACTTCACGCTGTTGCGGTTCTCGGGAGTGCTCCAGACGTTCACGTCGTAGGCCTTGCCGGCGCGGAAGATGTCGCCCACTTCGGTGCCGGTGATCATCGCCGCCGCGGTGCGCCGCACGTCGCCGGGCTTGACGCCGTACTGCTCCGCCTTCGCCAGGTCCACCTTGACGTCGATCTGGGGGATCGACTTCAGCGACTCGACCTTGAGGTCCACCAGGCCGGGCACGTCCTCGAACTCGTGCTTGATCTCGTCGGCCTTGGCCCGCAGCGAGTCCAGGCTCTCGCCGAAGATGCGCACCGTGATCGCGGTCGGCGAGCCGGTGAGCACCTCGCGGATCCGCTCCTTCAGATAGGTCTGCACGTCGCGCACCAGGCCCGGGTAGCCGTCCACTGCGGTCTGGATCGCCGCGAGCGTCTTGTCGTAGTCCACCTTCGGGTCCACGCTGATCCAGTTCTCGCCGAAGTAGACGCCGTAGACCTCGTCCATGATCAGCGCCTGCCCGATGTGGGACCCGCAGTTCCGCACCCCCGGGATCTTGCTCAGCTCGTCGTATGCCTTGGACGAGATCCGCACCTCCTCGGTCACCGATGTGCCGGGCTCGGTCAGCCAGTGCATGAGGAAGTCGCGCTCCTTGAAGTCCGGGAGCAGCGACTGCCCGAGGCGCGGCATGACGATCGCGCCGGCCAGCGACAGGATCGCCACCACGGCGTAGGCGGCGCGCGGCCGCGGCACGATCGCGGAGAGGACGCGGGTGTAGAGCCCCTGCAGCCAGCGGACGAACGGCGACTCGCGGCCCGAGATCGGCGCCTTCGACAGCAGGATGAGCGCCAGCGCCGGCGTCAGAGTCAACGCGACTGCCATCGATGCGAGCAGCGAGAGCGAGTAGGAGATCGCGAGCGGCCGGAAGAACGCGCCGGACAGCCCCTGGAGGAAGAACACCGGCATCAGCGCCAGGCACTCGATCAGCGTGGCGTGCACGATGGCGTGCCGCACCTCGAGCGAGGCCTCGAGGATCACGCGCGCCACCGGCTTGCTGCTGCCCTCCCGCCGGTTCTGGCGCAGGCGGCGGATCACGTTCTCGATGTCGACGATCGCGTCGTCCACCAGCGAGCCCAGGGCGATCACGAACCCGGCGAGGATCATGGTGTTGATCGTGGTCCCGCGCAGGTAGAGGACGAGCATCGCCGCCATCAGCGAAAGCGGGATCGCGATGCAGGTGATGAGCGCGATGCGCCACTCGTAGAGGAAGAGTGCGAGGACGATCAGGACCAGCAGGCACCCGAGCAGGAGCGAAGAGGTCAGGTGCTTGATCGAGAGCTGGACGAAGGTCGCGGGCCGGAAGATGGTCGGGTCGATGATGAGATCGGGCAGACCGGGCGTGAGCGCAGCCAGCGCGTCGTCCACGCCCTTCGTGACCTGCAGCGTGTTCGCCCACGGGAACTTCTCGACGATCAGCAGCAGCCCCGGACCGCCGTTGATGACGCCGTCGCCCGCGAGCGGCTGGTGGCCTTCGACCATCTGGGCGACGTCCTTCAGGCGCAGGTTCTTCCCGCCGGCCCCGGTGATCGGGACCTCGCCCAAGTCGATCACGTCGCTGATCGGCAGCACATTGCGCACGCTGATCCGCTGGTTCGGCGTGTCGATGTAGCCGCCGGTTCCGATGAACGCCCCGTCGGAGTGGCTCATCAAGCCGGACTCGAGCGCGTCCGATGTCGCCTCCATCACCTGCTGAACGGTGACGCCGTTCTCGCGCAGCCGGGCGGGCTCCACCTGCACCTGCGGCATCTGGATGCGCTCGCCCCAGATCGCGACGTTCGCCACGCCCGGCACCGCGAGCAGCCGCGGCCGGATCGTCCAGTAGGCGATCATCGACTGCTGGGTGAGCGGCAGCTTCTTCGACGACACCCCGATCTTCATGAAGCGGGCGGTGGCCGAGAGCGGCTGGAGCATGACCGGCGGACCCACGTCCTTGGGGATCACGCCGGTGATGAGCGCCATGCCTTCCTGAACGCGCTGGCGGGCGGCCATGGCCTCTGCGCCCTGCTTGAAGATCAGCTTGACCGACGAGAGGTCGGTAACCGACTTCGAGCGCAGGATCGCGAGATCGGGCACGCCCGCCAGGGCCTGCTCGATCGGGATGGTGACGAGCGCTTCGACCTCCGTGGGAGAAAGGCCGAGGCACGGCGTCTGGATTTCAACGATGGGCGGCGCGAACTCGGGAAAGACGTCCACGCGCATGTCCCGCATCTGGTCGACGCCGATGATCATCAGCGCCACCGCCATCGCGAGGACGATGAAGCGGTACTTCAAGCTCCAGGCTACGATCCGGCGAAACATGGTCGAAGACCTCCGAGGGCGGCGTCAGTGGCCGTACTTGTGCTCGGCGCCCATCAGCTCGGTGGCCCCGATCGTCACGACTGCGGTTCCGGCGGGCGGACCCTCCGACAGGGTCACGCGATCGCCTTCGATGTCCTCGACGACGACCTTGTGCCGGACGTACGTGAGGGGCTCGGGGTTGGTGAACGTCCAGGTCTGGCCCTTGGTGTCGTACATGATCGCTCCGTAGGGCAGCATCAGACGCCCGCCCTCTGCGACCACCTGCGTGGTCTGGAGACCGATCCGCTCGACCGCCTGCGCCTCCAGGACCACCCTCATGATCCCCTTCTCGCTGGTCTCTTCGAGCTTCGCCGGGTGGTGCTTCTCTTCGACCTTGTCGACCTTGCATCCGGACACGACCAGGACCGTTCCCAGCATGGCCACGACGACATACCGCTTGATGCTCATGACGCCTTCTCCTTCCGAATCCAGTGAATCGATCGTGAAATGACTGCGAGTCTCAGGCGCTGATTCCCAAGTCCTCGTCCGTGACCGCATCGGCCATCGCGCCGGCGCCGAACCGCGCGTAGAGCGCGGGGACGACGCCGAGCGCGTACAGCACCGTTGTGACCATGCCGCCCAGCATTACGATCGCCAGCGGGCCCAGGGCCTCGTGGCCCGGCCTCGCACCCAGCACCGCGAACGGCAGCACCGCTGCGGCCGAGACCAGGGCGGTCATCAGGATCGGCGCCGCATGGTCGCGCAGACCTGCGCGAACCAGATCGGGGCCGAAGCTCATGCCTTCGCGCATCCGCAGCTCGCGATAGCGGCTGATCAGCAGGATGGCCTGCCGCACCGCGATGCCGAGCACCGCCAGCAGACCGCCCAGGGCGGGATACGAGAGGGTGGCGCCGCTCGCCGCGGCGGCGATCACGCTCCCGGCCAACGCGACCGGCAGGGTGAGCAGGAGCGTGAATGCGAGGCTCCAGCTCCCGAGCGCCGCCTGCAGGATGAACAGGATCCCGATCGCGACGCCGATCGCGGCCGCGATGAAGCGGTTCCGCGCCATCTCCATCTTGGCGTAGCCGCCGAGCAGCTCGGCGCGGTACTCGGACGGGAAGTTGGCCTGCCGGATCCGGTCGCGGACGTCGGCGGCGACCGCGTCCACGCTGCGGCCGCGGACAGCGGCCACGAGGTCGATGCTGCGGGCCACGTTCTCGCGCCGGATCACCGTGGGCGCAGAGCTCATGCGCACCGATGCCACTTCACCGAGCCGCACGTGACCGTGCGCGGGAGTATCGATCAGGAGCTCCTGGATGCGCTCGAGGCTGTGGCGGACCTGCGGCGTGCCCCACACCACCACCTCGAACACCTTCTGCTCCTCGAAGAGATTCCCGACCTCGATGCCCGACAGCATCATGGCGGCGGCGCGCCGGACGTCGCCCGGCTTCACGCCGTATTTCATGGCCGCCTCGAGATCCACCTGGATCTCGATCACCGGCTCCTCTTCGGGCGCCTCGATGTCGAGCTCCGCCATTCCGGGGATGCCGGCGAGCGCCGCCTTCAGCTTCGCGGCCTCGCGGTTCAGGGTCTCCTGCTCCTGGCCGTAGAGCCGCACGATGATCGGCTGGTCGTGGTCGGTCAGCGGCCGGCCGAAGCGCGAGCGCAGGAAGGTCGTTACTTCGGCGTCGATTCCCACGTAGCCGTTCACGACGTCCTCGACCGCCGCGACGGTGGGTTCATATTTCGCCTTGGGGTCGAGGCTCACCCACATCTCGCTGGAGGAGAGTCCGACGATCTGGTCCGACAGGATCGCCCGGCCGACGTGGGCGCCGACGCTGCGCACACCCGGGATCGAGCGCAGCTCGCGGCTGACGCGATCCAGGATCCGGTTCATCTCCCCGCGCGAGGTGCCGGGAACCGCCGTCCAGCTCACCTCGAGATCGGGCTCCTTGAAGTTCGGCGTCGGGGTCACGCGCAGCGTCGGCAGCAGCAGCAGCCCGGCGATCCCGGCGACGATCGCGAGCGCGACCGATGCGCGCGCCATCCTCGGACCCATCTTCTCCTGGAGCCCGCCGAGCCAGCCCGCGAACCACGTCTCGTGCCGCACCAGGTCGGTGTTCTGGAAGAACAGCATGGTGAGGGCGGGCGTGAGCGTGAGCGCAACCGCCA
>Ga0075423_10002298_pt1 | contig 17265 bp, 16 predicted proteins | sample SoiMethybrSBSTD2_FD_80114 | JGI IMG/M metagenome (GOLD analysis project Ga0075423, IMG submission 80114) | Bulk soil microbial communities from a Populus tree surrounding site in Tennessee, USA - Soil MetaG P. TD hybrid SBSTD2 | ecosystem: Environmental > Terrestrial > Soil > Tree plantation...
ACGACTGGGACCGGCGGCCCCCGCCCCCGGCCCTCCCCCCCGACGTGGTCGCGGGCACCGCCGCCCGCTACCGCGAGGCGTACGAGCGCCTCGCCGGCCGCCCCCTCGACGGCTGGCTGGCCGAGGCCAGGGGGTAGCGGGCGGCCCCCGGCCGGGGCGTCCACCCCGGCCGGGGCGTCCACCCCGGCCGGCGGCTAGGGCAGCAGCCGGTAGAAGCGCCAGTCCTCGGCCTCGACCCCGAGGGCGTCGGTGCGGCCGAACCCGGCCGCCGCGGCGTAGCCGGCCAGGGTGGCCGGGCGCAGGGCGGCGCCGGTGGCGGCCGTCTCCGGGTCGCCCATGACGCTCGGCAGGCAGGAGACGACGCTCCAGCCGTAGGCCCGCCGGTCCGGGTCGGGGGCCGGGGCGGTGAACTCGTCCTCGACCCGCTCGTCGGCGATCACCACCGACCCGCCCTCGGCCAGCATCGCCCGGGCCGCCCGCAGGGCGTCCACCGGCCGGGCCATGTCGTGCAGGGCCTCGAAGATGGTCACCAGGTCGTAGGCTCCGGGCAGGCCGGGGTCGGCGGCGTCGACCACCGCGAAGCGCACCCGGCCGGCCATGCCCGTCTCGGCGGCGTGCCGGGTGGCGGCCGCCACCACGTCGGGGTCGAGGTCGAAGCCGTCCACCGTGATCTTCGGGTAGGCCCTGGCCATGGCGATGCTCGACCAGCCGGTGCCGCAGGCCACGTCGGCCACCCGGGCCGGGGGCTCGGCGCGCAGGCGCCGGTCGACCTCGGGGATCGCCGGCAGCCACCTGCCGCCGAGCAGGTTGAGGAACAGGGCCCGGTTGAACTCGGCCCTGCCCTCCGGCTCCCAGGGCAGCGGCGGCGGGGCGCCGCCGTGCCGGAACGCCTCCACCACGTCGGGCATCGGCCGGGCGGCCCGGACCGCCTCGACCCCCCGGTAGGCCTGGTAGCCGACGTGGTCGGGGTCGGCCAGGACCGGGACGTGCTCGGGCGGCATCCGGTAGCGGCGCTCCAGCGGCCCGGCCGCCGGGTCGTCGACCGCCAGCAGCCCGCTGGCCGCGTGGTGCTCCAGCCACTCCCGCACGTACCGCTCGACCGTCCCGGTCCGGCCGGCCAGCTCCGTCGAGGTCGCCGGGCCGCCCTCGGCCAGCGCCCGGTACAGGCCCAGCCGCTCGCCCACGTAGACGGTGTAGAGCTCCAGGGCGGCGATGGTGGCCGCGCGCAGGCGCCCGGCGAGCGCGGCGGTCGGGTCGGGCCCGGGTGCGGTGGGCGGGTCAGCGCTCGTCGGAGCCCTCCTCCTCGTGGACCCGCCCGATGAAGCGCTCGCGGAGCAGCCGCTTGGAGAACTTCCCGGTGGCGGTCATGGGGATCTCGTCGACGAACTCGACCCGCTCGGGCAGCCACCACTTGGGGAACTTGTCGGCCACCGAGGCCACCACCTCGGCCTCGCCGACCTCGGAGCCGGGCTTGCGCACGACCACGGCCAGCGGGCGCTCGCCCCACTTCTCGTCGGGGACGGCGATGACCGCCGCCTGGGCGACCTCGGGGTGGCCCATCAGGGCGTTCTCCAGCTCGACGCTGGAGATCCACTCGCCGCCCGACTTGACCAGGTCCTTGGTCCGGTCGACCAGGTGCAGGTAGCCCTCGTGGTCGAGGGTGGCCACGTCCCCGGTGTGGTACCAGCCGTCGATGAAGGTCTGGGCCGAGCGCTCGTCGTCCAGGTACTCCGAGGCGATCGTGGGGCCGCGCAGCTGGAGCTCGCCCATGGACTTGCCGTCGGGCGGGACCTGGTCGCCGTCGGCGTCCACCACCCGCTGCTCCAGGCCGGGCACGAGCGTGCCCTGCTTGGCCTTGTAGCCGTAGCGGGCCTCGACCGGCAGGTCGGACATGGTCGACTTGAGCCGCGAGAAGTGGGTCACCGGGGTGGCCTCGGTCATGCCGTAGGCGTGGATGAACTGGACCCCGTGGCGCTCCTCGTAGGCCCGGATCATCGACACCGGGGCCGCCGACCCGCCGCAGATGATCCGCTCCAGCGAGCCCAGGCCGCCCCCGTCGGCCTCCAGCAGCGGCAGGATGCCCAGCCAGACCGTCGGCACCCCGGCCGACACGGTCACGCCCTCCTCCCGGATCAGCCGCAGGTAGTCGGCCGGGGTGGGGGCCGGGCCGCCGTACACCTGGCCGGCCCCGTACCAGCTGGCCGCGAACGGCATCCCCCAGGCGTTGACGTGGAACATGGGCACGATCGGCAGGAGCACGTCCCGCTCGGAGATGGCGGCCGTGTCGACCAGGCCGGCCATCAGCGAGTGCAGGTACAGGGCCCGGTGGGAGTAGGCGACGCCCTTGGGGTTGCCGGTGGTCGCCGAGGTGTAGCAGATGCCGGCCGTCTGCTCCTCGTCCAGCTCCGGCCAGTCGGTCATCGGGGCCGAACGGTCGACCAGGTCCTCGTAGCCGTGCTCGGCGCCGAAGCCGAGCGACGGCCGCCGCCCGTCGTCGGCGTCCAGCACCAGCAGGTGCCGCACGGTGCCGCAGGCCGGCAGCACCGGGGCGATGGCCTCGGCCAGTTCGGCGTCGCAGACCAGGACCTTGTCGCGGGCGTGGTTGACGATGTAGGCGAGCTGGTCGCCGCCCAGGCGGATGTTCAGGGTGTGGTAGCTGGCCCCCATCAGGGCGGCCGCGAAGTACACCTCCAGGTGCCGGTCGTGGTTCCAGCAGAAGGTGGCCACCCGGTCGCCGGGCCCGACGCCGAGCTCGCGCAGGCCCCCGGCCAGCCTGGCCACCCGCTCGGCCCAGTCGCCGTAGGTGGTGCGCCGCACACCGCCCGACCCACCGGCGGCCCCCCCGGGCCGCCTGGTCACCAGCTGCTTGTCCGGGAACAGGGTGCGGGCCCGCCGGTAGATGCTGCGGACGGTGAGCGGGTAGTCCATCATCGCGGACCTCCTCACTGGCGGCTCCCCAGATGCTACCGTCCCAGCCAGGAGACGATGCGGTGGAGATCTACCTGGTCAGGCACGGCGAGACCGAGTGGTCGCGGGCGCGGCGGCACACCGGCCGCACCGACCTGCCGCTGAGCGCGGCCGGCGAGGCCGAGGCCAGGGCGCTCGGCCGGCACCTGCGCGGCCTGCAGGTCGACCGGGTCCTGTCGAGCCCCCTGACCCGGGCCGTGACCACGGCCAAGCTGGCCGGGTTCGGCGACCGGGTGGAGCTCAGGGACGCCCTGCTGGAGTTCGACTACGGCGACTACGAGGGCCTGACCACCCCGGAGATCCGCGCCTCCCGGCCGGGATGGGACCTGTTCCGCGACGGCTGCCCGGGTGGCGAGACGGTCCAGGACGCCGCCGGCCGGGCCAGGACCGTGCTGGCCGAGCTGGCCGCCTCCGGCGGCCGGGCCCTGCTGTTCTCCCACGGCCACCAGCTCCGCATCCTGGCCGCCTGCCACCTGGGCCTGCCACCGGAGGCGGCCAGGCACCTGTTCCTGGGCACGGCCAGCCTGTCGGTCCTGGGCGACGAGCACGAGTGGCCGGCGATCCTGCTCTGGAACGAGCAGGAGGGCTCCGGCGCCCACGTCGCCGAGACCGGCACCATCGGCTGGCGGGGCGTGCCGGGTTCGGGGCTCAAGCAGCGAAGCGGTAGCCCCGAATGGGACCGGGATTGAGCCGGTTCCTTGCCGACCCGGCGCGGGCCGCGGCCGTCACCGCCGTCCGGCGCCGGATCGAGCCCGGCATGACCGTCGGCCTCGGCTCCGGGCGGGCCGTGTTCGCCCTCATCGAGGTGCTCGGCGCCACCTGGGCCTCGCCCAGCCCGCTGCGGGCGGTGGTCGCCTCCTCCGGCACCGAGGCCAGGGCCAGGAAGGCCGGCATCGGCCTGGTCGGCCTGGACGACGGCCTGGTCCTCGACCTGGCGGTCGACGGCGCCGACGAGGTCGACCCGGCCCTGCGCCTGCTCAAGGGCGGCGGCGGGGCCCTTCTGCGCGAGAAGCTGGTGCTGGCCGCGGCCCGCCATGTGGCGATCGTCGTCGAGGCTCCCAAGCTGGTCGACCGCCTCGGCGCCACCAGGGGCCTGCCGGTGGAGGTCGTCCGGTTCGCCTGGACGACCACCCGCCGGCGCCTCCTGGAGCTGCTGCCCTCGGCCGTCCTGCGCCGCACTCCCGACGGCCGCCCGGTCGTGACCGACGAGGGCCATCACCTGCTCGACTGCGCCATCCCCGACGGCGACCTGGAGGCCCTGGCCGGGGCGGTCAAGGCGACCCTGGGCGTGGTCGAGCACGGCCTGTTCGTCGACCAGGCCGACGAGATCCTGGTGGGCCGGCCGGACGGGACCGTCCGCGAGCTGTCCCGGCCGGACGCAGCAGGTAGATCCGTGGGTGATGCCCCTTCTGGTAGACGCGGGTGACGCCCTCGGGCTCCCACAGCCCCTGGGCGCGGTCCAGGCAGCGCTCCATCAGGCGGATCTCGTGGGTGAGCACGGCCAGGCGGCCCCCCGGGGCGGCGGCGCGGCGGGCCCGCTCCAGCAGCCTGGCGTACAGGGCCTCGTTGGCGGCGTGGTCGCCCACGAGCGTCCCCCACGGCGGGTCGGCCAGGAGCACGTCGTAGGGGCCGTGGGCCAGCCAGCCGTCGTCGGCGACGTCGCAGGCCAGCAGCCGCGCCCGGTCCCCGAGCCCGGCCGCGGCAAGGTTCTGGCGGCAGTCCTCCAGCACGGCCCGGTCGCGGTCGACCCCGACGGCCAGCCGGGCGGGCCCGGCCAGGAGGCGCTCGACGAGCAGCGTCCCCGAGCCGCAGAGCAGGTTGGCGACCCGGTCCTGCGGGCGCGGCCCGGTCAGGCGGGCCATGGCGGCGGCGACGGTGGCGTTGGCCGCGCCGGGGAAGTTCCGCACCCGCCAGGCGCGGTCCGACAGGGGCCGGGTCGACAGCCGGACCAGCACGTCCCACCCGTCGGGCCGTTCGGCGGCGCGGCGGAACCGGAGCACGAGGGCTCCGTCGTCCTCGTCGTAGGGCAGGCCGGTGGCCCGGGCCAGGTCCTCGGCGAGGCGGCGGAACCCCGCGGACCGGTGGCCGGCGGCGTCGAAGCGGAACGACGCCGGGCGTGGCGCCGGGTCGAGCCCGCGGACCGCCTGGATGGACCGCACGATCTCCGGGAGGTGCTCGCCGCTGGTCAGCGAGCGCGGCCGGGGCACATCGAAGGTGAGGACGGCGAAGGCGGCCACGATGGTGCGCAGCTCGAGGAGCTGGTCCCAGGGGCCGCGGAGGTCCAGCAGGAACGAGTCCGAGCGGCCGGGGACCGGGCGCAGCCTTCCCGCCCGCCCCAGGCGCGCCGTGACCTCGGCCTCGACCACGTCGGCCAGGCCCGGGAGGAACACCAGCTCCATCGGGTGCGCGGGACCGCTCCGGGGCGTGGCCATCGTCCGGCTGGGGCGGCTACGGCTGGTCCGTCGGGCGCTCACGCTCGCGGGCCCGCTGCTCGGCGCGGGCGCGGACCCGGTTCATCATGCGGGTCCCGGGGATGGCGGCGAGCAGGAGGGCGGCCGGCCCCCAGAGCCAGGTCGGGAGGGGGGAGGTGACGAGCATGGCCACCAGGAGGATGCCCAACATGAGGAGCAGCTCGCGGGGGCTGCGCAGGGCCTCGCGGAGGAGCTGGCCCATGGTCACCGGGACCGGCGGCGGGGCCGCCTGCCGGGCCGCGGCGACGGCTTCGCGGCGTTGCTTCAGGAGCTGGCGCGGCGAAGGACGACGGCGCCATTGTGGCCGCCCAGCCCCATGGAGTTCGAGATGGCCACGTCGAAGCGGGCCTCCCGGCTCTTCAGGGGTACGTAGTCGAGGTCGCATGCTGGGTCCGGGTCCTCGAGGTTGATGGTCGGGGGCAGGACCTGGTCGCGCAGGGCGAGCGCGCTGGCGATCGCCTCGAGGGCGCCGGCCGCGCCGAACAGGTGGCCGGTCATGGACTTGGTCGAGGAGACGGCCAGCTCGTCGGCGTGGGCGCCGAAGGCCTGGCGGATGGCCTGGGTCTCGGCCGGGTCGCCCAGCGGGGTCCCGGTGCCGTGGGCGTTGATGTAGCCGACCTCCTCGGGCCGGACCTTGGCCGACGCCATGGCGTCGTGGAACATGTGGATCACCCCGCGGCTGTCCGGGTGCGGGGTGGCCACGTGGTAGGCGTCGTTGGAGGCGCCGTACCCGGCCACCTCGGCGTAGACCTTGGCCCCGCGGGCGCGGGCCGAGGACTCGGACTCGAGCAGGACCACGGCCGCGCCCTCGGCGATCACGAAGCCGGCCCGGGCCCGGTCGAACGGGCGCGAGGCCGCCGGCGGGTCGTCGTTGCCAGGGGCCAGAGCCTGCATCTGGCAGAACCCGGCCAGCACCAGGGGGGTGATGCAGGCCTCGGTCCCGCCGGCCAGGATGGCGTCGGCCCGGCCCTGGCGGATCAGCTCGGCCGCCTCGCCGATGGCGTGCGAGCCGGTGGCGCAGGCCGACACGACGGCGAAGTTGACGCCGACCACGCCCAGCTTGGTAGCGATGTAGCTGGTGGCCGTGTCGACCAGGCAGTTGGGCAGGAAGGTGGCCGAGACCCGGCCCGGTCCACGCTCCAGCAGGACACGCTGCTGCTCCTCGACGATCCCGATGCCGCCGATGGCCGAGCCCACGACCACGCCGGTGCGCTCCGGGTCGAGCTTGTCGATGCCGGCGTCGGCCACCGCCTCGTCGGCGGCGGCCACCGCGAACAGCACGCCCCGGTCCATGCGCCGGGCGTCCTTGCGCGAGGCCACCGACTCCGGGTCGAAGCCGCGGACCTCGCCGGCGATGCGGACCGGGTAGTCCGAGGGGTCGAAGGCGGCGATCGTGTCGATGCCGCTGCGCCCGGCCAGCATCGCCTCCCAGGTGGAGGGGGCGTCCAGCCCGAGCGGGTTGACGGTGCCGATGCCGGTGATGAGCGCGCGCTGTTCCATATGGAACAGAGCGTAACTTACCCGAGCGGCTCCTCGCCCTCCTCCAGCTCGTCCCTGGCCGCGAACAGGGCCAGGTCCGGGTCCAGCCCCAGCTCCAGGCCCTCCTCGGCCACCAGCTCGTCCTCCACGCTGTCGGCCATCTCGTGGGGGTCGAGGTCCTCCGGTAGCTGCTCGGCCAGCTCCTGCTCGGCCAGCTGGTCCTCTCGATCGGTCACGCGGGTCTCCTTGTCAGGTGGTCCCTGATCCATGCGGGGGAGCTCGCTCCCCACGGCCCCCGAGAGCGCCTGTGCCATGGTCGGGGCGTTGCTAAACGTAACCGAGGCGGGCCGCCAGGTCCTCATGCAGGGCCCTGGCCGCCCGCTGGGCCTCGACGGCGTCGGGGCGGGGCTCGACCACGCGGACGGTGGCCGGGTCGGTGGCCTGGCCGAGGGCCAGCAGGGCGGCCCCCCTGGCCGAGGCCTCGGGCTCGTCGACCAACCGGACCGGGCGGCCGAGCACGTCGGCCAGGGTCTGCTGCCACCAGGGGGAGGCGACGACGGCCCCGCCGGAGGCGACCACCTCTGGCTCACCCGGGAGTGTGGCCGCCAATGCATCGAACCCGGCGGCCAGCCGGTAGCACACCGACTCCAGGGTGGCGGCCAGGATCTCGACCGCGGTGGTGGCCAGCGACAGGCCGGCGATCGCCCCCGACCCGGCGGCCAGGTCGAGCGGCGGGCGGGACCCGGCGTGGTAGGGCATGACCACCACCCCCCGCGACCCGGGCGGGATCTTGGCCAGCTCGTCCTCGAGCGAGCCCTCGGCCGGCAGGGCGGTCACCTGCCGCAGCCAGGCGTACAGGTTGCCGGCCCCCGAGAAGGCGGCCCCGGTGACCACCTGGCGGTCGTCGACCAGGTAGCGCCAGAGCTCCCGGTGCAGGGGGCTGGCCTGGTCGGCCGGCTCGACGACGCGGATGGCGGCCGAGGTGCCGAGGTTGACGGCCACCCGGTCGGGGGAGACGCAGCCGGCGCCGACGTTGGAGGCGGCCCCGTCGCCGGTCGCCGGGTGCCAGGTGGCCTCGGCCAGGGCCGGCCAGCGACGCGCCCCCTCCGGCCCGAGCCGGCCCGTCCAGCCCTCGCCGGTGACCGCCGGGAGGGCCCGCTCGTCCACGCCGGCCAGCTCCAGGGCCTGGGCGTCCCAGGCGGCGCCGGCCAGCTCCAGCAGCCCGGGCCCCGAGGCCATGGACGGGGAGGCGCTCGGGTCGCCCAGCAGGGCCCCGGTCACGTACTCGGCCAGTCCCAGGTAGCGGGCCGGGGCGGGGGAGAGCTCCCTGGCCAGCCAGGGCAGCTTGACGGTCCAGTAGATCGTGTGCGGGCGGGCGCCGGTGGCGGCCTGGAGGCGGTCCATGTCGCCCCGGGAGCGCAGCTCGGCCACCAGCGGCGCCGCCCGGGTGTCGGCCCAGGTGAGCGCGCCCGTCAGCCGGCGGCCGCCGCCGTCGAGGGCGATCACCGAGTGCCAGGCGCAGGAGGTGGCCACGTGCCCGACGCCGTCAAGCTCCCCCCGGGAGGCCAGCTCGTCCAGGCACTCGCCGACGGCGCCGACCACCCCGTCGGGGTCGAGCTCGGCCTTGCCCCCGTCGGTGACGTCCAGGTGGGTGGGGCGCCGGGCCAGCACGCCGGCCAGTGGAGCCCCCTGGTCGTCGAAGACCAGCGCCCGCACCGACGACGTCCCCAGGTCGAGCGCCACCACCCGCCCCCGCCCCACGCAACCTCCTCGTCCCGGCCCGGCGCCCTCCGGCCGGCGCCCTCGGCCCACCCGGCCGGTGCCGGGTCCCCCGGTGGGGGAGCGTAGCCCACCGGGGCAGAGGGTGCGCCGGGATGTCCCCACCCCACCGCCGCCGGCCCCGCGCCGCCCCGCGCGTAGGCTTGGCCCATGCGACTGGTCCTGTGGGACATCGACGGCACCCTGGTCCAGGCCGGGGAGGTCGGCCGCGACATCTTCACCGAGGCGTTCCAGGCCGTGCTCGGCCGCGCTCCCGACCAGGTCACCGCCAGGGCGCTGGTCATGGCCGGTCGGACCGACCCCGAGATCGCGCTCGAGTTCCTGGCCGCCCACGAGGTCGCCGAGGGCGAGCGTCACCTGCCGGCGTTCAGCGAGGCGCTGGTGACCGCGCTGGCGGCCAAGGCGGCCCTGATCCGGGAACGGGGACGGGCCCTCCCGGGGGCCAGGGAGGCCCTGGCCGCCCTCGGCCGCACCGAGGGCGTGGTCCAGTCGCTGCTGACCGGCAACGTGGAGCCCAACGCCCTGCTCAAGCTGGCCAGCTTCGAGCTGGACGGCTACCTCGACTTCGAGGTCGGCGGGTTCGGCTCCGACCACCACCACCGGCCCAGCCTGGTCGAGGTGGCCAGGGCCAAGGCCGAGCGCAAGTACGCCACCGCCTTCCCGGGCACGGCCACCGTGCTGGTCGGCGACACCCCCCTCGACGTCGCCGCCGGCCGCGCCGCCGGGGCCAGGGTGGTCGCGGTCGCCACCGGCCCCTTCCGGGTCGAGGAGCTCGAGTCGAGCGGCGCCGACGCCGTCCTCGAGGACCTGCGCGACACCGAGGCCGCCACGGCCGCGATCCTGTCGTAGGCCGGGCGCGCTCCGGCGGTCCGGGGCGGGCCGGTCCGCCCAACCTCGCAGAACCGCGCATAACCTCCCCGATCGGCGGGTAGGGCGTTTAGTGCTCGTTCTGGTGCCGATGCGCCCGGGACGCCGGGCGCTCCCCGAGCAAGGAGGGCACATGGTGAACACCCGCGAGCCGTCGAGGTCGCCGACCACCGGCCGGCTGTCAGCCGAGGAGGCGGTGACCGCCGCCGAAGCCGTCGGCAAGGACCCGGAGATGGTCGAGCTGGAGCGCCGCCATACGCGGTTCGTCTGGCCGACCACGATCTTCTTCCTCACCTACTACATGGCCCTCAACATCCTGGCCGGCACCTCCCCGGACCTGATGGGGAAGAAAGTGTTCGGGGAGTTCACCTTCGGCTACCTGTTCGCCCTCTCGGAGTTCGTGATGGCGTTCGTGGTCGCCGGGGTCTACTCGCGCTGGGCGGCGAGACGGATGGACCCGCTGTCGGCCGACCTGCGCGAGAAGATGCGCCACCAGCAGATCAAGGAGGTGGCCGAGTGAGCCACCAGAGCCTCTCCCTGACCCTGTTCGTGGTCTTCGTGGTCATCACCCTCGGCATCACCATCTGGGCGTCGCGCCAGACCAGGACCGCGGTCGACTTCTACTCGGCCGGCCGGCGCATCAAGGGATGGCAGAACGGCGTGGCCATCTCCGGCGACTACATGTCGGCGGCCAGCTTCCTCGGCATCGCCGGGCTGATCTCGCTGTTCGGCTACGACGGGTTCCTGTACTCGGTGGGCTGGCTGGTCGCCTACCTCACGGTGCTCGTCCTGATCGCCGAGCTGCTGCGCAACTCCGGCAAGTACACCATGGCCGACGTGCTCGCCTACCGGATGCGGCAGCGCCCGGTGCGCTCGGCGGCGGCGCTGTCCACCGTCGGCGTGTCGATCGTCTACCTGATCGCCCAGATGGTCGGGGCCGGCGCCCTGGTCAAGCTGCTGCTCGGCCTTGAGGGGGATACGGCGGCGATCCTGGCCATCGCCGGGGTCGGGGTGCTGATGATCGTGTACGTGACGTTCGGGGGGATGATCGGGACCACCTGGGTGCAGATCGTCAAGGCGGTCCTGCTGATGGCCGGGACGGTGCTGCTGTCGTTCCTGGTGCTGACCAAGTTCGGCTTCTCGATGAACAAGATGTTCGCCGACGCGGCCACGGCCAGCGGCAAGGGCGACGCCTTCCTGGCCCCCGGGCTCCGCTTCACCAGCACCATCGAGCTGGTCTCGCTGGGGCTGGCCCTGGTGCTGGGCACGGCCGGGCTGCCCCACATCCTGATCCGGTTCTACACCGTGCCCACCGCCCAGGCTGCCCGCAAGAGCGTCATCTGGGCCATCGGCATCATCGGCAGCTTCTACATCCTGACCACCTTCCTCGGCTTCGGCGCGGCCGCCCTGGTCGGCCACGAGGCGATCACCGGGGCCGACAAGGCGGGGAACATGGCCGGGCCGCTGCTGGCCCAGGTGATCGGCGGGGGCGAGGGCAGCCTCGGCGGCGACCTGTTCCTGGCCTTCATCGCCGCCGTGGCCTTCGCCACCATCCTGGCCGTGGTGGCCGGGCTGACGATCACCGCCTCCTCCAGCTTCGCCCACGACTTCTACGCCAACGTGCTGCGCCGGGGCCAGGAGCGGGACGAGGGGGCCGAGGTCCGGGTGGCCCGCATCAGCGCCCTGGTCATCGGAGGCATCTCGATCGTGCTGGCCTCCTTCGCCCGCGGGCAGAACGTCGCCTTCCTGGTCGGGCTGGCCTTCGCCGTGGCCGCCAGCGCCAACCTGCCCACGATCCTGTTCTCGCTCTACTGGAAGCGGTTCACCACCAGCGGAGCGGTCACCGGCATCCTGGTCGGGCTGTTCGGCTCGCTGCTGCTGGTGGTGGTCGGCCCCAACGTGATGGGACCCGAGGGGCTGATCTTCAAGGGCTCCGAGCCGCTGTTCCCGCTGGAGAACCCCGGCATCGTCTCGATCCCGCTCGGCTTCGCGGCCGCCTGGCTCGGCACCATGCTGTCGCGGGAGCCGGCCTCCGAGGAGATGTACGAGGAGCTGCGGGTGCGGTCCCTCACCGGCCTCGGCGCCGAGGAGGCCGAGGCCGCGCCCGCGCCGGCCAGCCGGCGTTAGGGCGGGCCCGCCGGCGGGCCGCTAGCCGGCCGACAGGGCGACCGGCCGCAGCAGCGGCCGGTCGCCCCCTTCGACCAGGTAGAGCTGGAGCTGGCGGCGGCCGTCGCCGGCCGTCCACAGGAAGTCCGGGGTGATCATGGCGAACCGGTCCGCCGGCGCGCCGGGACGCCCGGGGAACAGCCTGGACCCGCCGGCGATCCTGCCGTTGACGGCGGCCAGCACGGCGGCGCCGGCCGGCGGTGGCGAGGCGAGCCGGCCCGAGACGAGCGCCGGCACCGTCCCCGACGCGGGCTCGATCCTCTGGTAGCGCCGCTCGTCGTCGAGGACCGCGGCCGCCGGTTCGCCGCCGATCGGCCCGACCGACGCCGGGTCGCGGTAGACCAGGTCGGCGAAGGTGCCGGAGCGGTACAGGCCGCGCACGCCCTCCGACCCCCGGACCAGGGTGTCGGTCTCGCCGGCGAGCACCACCTTCCAGTTGGAGGGCCCGTCACGGACCTCGCGGCGCCCGGGCACGTCGTACCACCACTTCTCGCGGCGCAGGCGGGTCGGCCGGCCGGCCTGGGAGCTGCCCTCCGTCCTCCAGGGCACCCGGACGCCGGCCAGGTCGGCGATGGTCGGCAGCAGGTCGACCTGCTCCCAGTTGCGGTCGTCGACCACGCCGTGGTCCTGCCCGGGCGCCTTGATGAGCTGCGGCACCCACATGAGGTCGGGGACGTTGCGCTGGCCCAGGACGCGCTGCTGCTCCCCCAGGGCCCATCCCTCGCCGTGGTCGGCCCCCATCACGACCAGGGCCTTGTCCCACAGGCCCTGGGCCTTGAGCCGGGCCACCACCTGTCCCACCAGCCGGTCGGTGTAGGCCACCTGGAGCAGGTGCTGCTGGTGGGCCAGCTCGACCAGCGGGGCCGGCGTCTGGCCGCCGCCGAAGGCGCGACCGAAGGTCTCGTAGTTGTACTCCGAGCCCGACGGCAGGTAGCGCCAGGGCTGGTGGGGCAGCAGCAGGTGGAGGAAATGCAGGGTCGGCCGCGGGCTCGGCCGCAGCCCATCCAGGAAGTCGTTGAAGCGCGAGGGCTGATTGCCCCTGATCCGCTTCCAGCGGAACTGCGCGGCCGCCGCCTCCTGTGCGTCGGTCCGGTCGACGAAGAAGCCGGGGTCGAAGGTGGTGTCGTACGGCTGGAGGATCTGGCGCAGGACCTGGGCGGAGTCCCCGACCACGGCCCCCAGCCCCACCTGGTCCTGGTTGCCCGCCGCCGGAGGGCACTGGCTGGGCGGGCAGAGCTGGCTGATGGTCTCGTACGCCCGCACGTCGTAGTACCGGCCGAACAGCGTGAACAGGTTGTCGGGGTACTCGGTGAAGGACGGGGCGCTCGCCTTGGCCGGGTAGTTCCCGGTCAGCATCGCCGGGAGCGCCCAGGGCGTGTAGCCGGCCACGCCGGTGGCGTTGCGGTACCAGGTCGAGGTGCCGGCCAGGGCGGCGATGCTGGGGTAGACGCGGCCGTCGATGCGGCCCCTGGAGTCGAGCAGGGAGGCGAGCGGGAACTCGTCGAACAGGATGACGACCAGCGGTGGCCGGCCGGCGGCGACCACCGGCGGCGGGCCTGGGGCCGTCCCGGCGCGGGCCGGCAGGACCAGTGCCGAGGTGGGGGAGACCAGCAGGAACAGCAGCGCGAAGGCCAGCGGGGCCGGGGTCAGGTAGCGAAGCCACAGCCGCGGCCAGGACCGGCTGACGTACAGCACGCCCCCGAGCAGGCCGGCGGCCGAGGCGATCGCGGCCAGGCGGGGGCCGCGCAGCTCGGTCGTCTTCTTGACCACCTCGACGGCCAGGAGCGTGAGCAGCCCGGTCACGGCGACCAGGTGCAGGTGGCGCCCGAGCGTGGCCGTGACGAGCCCGGCCAGCACCTCCACCGTCCAGATGACGAGCGCCGGCAGCACCGTCACGGCGACGACCAGCAGCAGGATGTCGAGCCGGTCGGCCCGGCGGAAGAGGAAGAAGTCGGGGCTCCTGCCCGTCACGTCCAGCACCGGCTGGGCGATGACGAGCCCGCTCAGCGCGAACAGCTCGGCCAGCGCCCAGAGATCGGCCCGGGACCAGACCGACGCCCTACGCCGGCCGGCCCGGTCCCGGTCGGCTCCGGGGGTCGGCTCCATGGGCTGCAGACGATACCGGGCGAAAAGGAGGTGTGCGGCCGGGGCGTTTCCAGTACAACGGAGCCATGGACATCGACATCCGGCCGATCACGCCCGACCAGGGCGACCAGTTCAGCGGCGTCCTGGCGACCGCGTTCGGCGAGACGTTCACCGATGAGGAGCTGGCCGACCACGACCGGTGGTTCGAGTACGACCGCAGCATCGGCGCCTTCGACGGCGACCGCATCGTCGGCACCGGTGGCGCCTTCTCGATGGACCTGACCCTGCCCGGGCTGACCACCATCCCGATCGGCGGCCTGACCGCCATCTCGGTGCTCCCGACCCACCGCCGGCGGGGCATCCTGCGGTCGATGATCGCCTACCACTTCGAGGAGACCGAGGGCCGGGGCGAGCTGGTCTCGGCCCTGGGGGCGTCGGAGTCGGTCATCTACGGCCGCTTCGGCTACGGCCTGGCCACCAGCTTCGCCGACTACGAGATCGACCCCAGGCGCGGCCAGTTCTCCCGTCCGCCGGCCAGCCGCGGGCGCGTGCGCCTGCTGGAGCCGGAGGAGACGGCCAAGATCGTGCCGCCCCTCTACGACCGCTACCGGCGCGGCCAGCCGGGCGAGCTGTCCCGTCCCCAGGTGTGGTGGGACGTCTACGCCCGCGACCCCGACTGGATGCGGCAGGGCGCCAGCCGCCACTACGACGTGGTCTATGAGTCCGACCCGGGCCGGATCGACGGCTGGGTCAGCTACCGGGTCGAGAACCGCTGGCCCAACGGCCTGGCCGCCAACGTCGTCAAGGTGCGGATGCTGGTCGGGCTCAGCCCCGAGGCCGAGGCCGTCCTGTGGCGCTACGTCCTCGACCTGGACCTGGCCGGCACGGTGAAGCTCATGGACCGCCCGGTCGACGACCCGGTGCGCTGGCGGCTGGCCGACCCGAGGCGGCTGCGGGTCACCGACGTCGGCGACCAGCTCTGGATCCGGCTGCTCGACCTGCCGGGCGCGCTCGCCGCCAGGCGCTACGCGGTCGAGGGATCGCTGGTGCTCGAGGTCGCCGACCCGCTGCGGCCCCGCAACCAGGGCCGCTTCCGGCTGGAGGGCGGTCCCGACGGGGCCGTCTGCGAGCCGACCATGGCCGAGCCCGACCTGGCCCTCGACATCGCCGACGTCGGCGCCGCCTACCTCGGCGGGGCCAGCCTGGCCTCCCTGGCCCGAGCCGAGCGGGTCGCCGAGCTCACCCCGGGCGCCCTGCTGCGGGCGGACCGGATGTTCGCGGCCAACCCTGCTCCGATCTGCACCACGCATTTCTGACCCGGCAGGGACCACCAATGCGCCTGTGCCATGGCCCGGTGGTGCAATTGATTGCAGGTGCATTGCTAGACTGGGGCCATGGGTGGCATCGGCGCCGGCACCGGGAACGCGGTCGAGCTGCTGCGCGGGCAGGGCATGCGCATGACCCCGCAGCGGCTGGCCATCGTCGACGAGATCATGTCGACCTCCGGCTACGTCATCCCGGTCACGGTGATCGAGCGGGTGCAGGTCAGGGTGCCGGGGGTCAGCCCCTCGACGGTGTACCGCACCCTGGACCGGCTCGAGCAGGTCGGCGTCCTGACCCACGTCCATCTCGAGTCGGGGGTCGGCTACCACCGGCTGGAGGAGCTCCAGCACGCCCACCTGACCTGCTCACGCTGCGGGGCCGACCTCGAGCTGCCCCGCGGCTCGCTGCGCAGCCTCGAGCGGCTCGTCGAGCGCGACCACGGGTTCCGGCCCGACTTCACCCACCACGCCATCGCCGGGGTGTGCGCGGCCTGCCACCAGGCCGCCGAGCGGCCGAGCTGAGCGGGCTCAGCAGCGCGCCTGGCAGGCGGGGACCTCGCGGCCGGCCTCGGCCCTGGCCGCCCGGACCGCCCTGACCGGGGACAGGTTGCCGCCGGCCCGCCAGGAGTCCAGGTAGGGCGCGGGCTGGATCATCCCCCGGCGCACCCACCAGATGCCCGGCCGGGTCGGCCAGGAGATCGCGAAGTGCAGGTGGACGGCGGTGACCCTGGCCGACCCGGAGTTGCCGATGCGCCCCAGCGGCTGCCCCGCCCGCACCCTGGCCCCGGGCGCGATCCCCGGCGCGACCGCCTGCAGGTGGGAGCCGTAGTAGCGGACGCCGTCGACCCCGACCAGCGACACCGACCGCCCGCCCCGGTCGGCCCCCCGGTCGCTGGCCTGGTCCCAGAGGTCGCGCCGCGTGACCTCGTCGACCCGCCCGTCCACCGGAGCGACGAAGGCGCACCCCCGCCCCGTGAACATGTCGGCCGCCGGGTAGTCATGGTGGCTCCTCCCATACCGGGCCCGGCACCCGGCCACCGGGAACCGGTACCGCACCGGCGCCCGCGCCGTCGTGCTCGTCCCGTCAGCCGGGTCGCCGTCCGTCGTTCCCGTCCCGGCCGATCCCGTGGTCACCGCCCCGGACGTGGCCGAGGTGGACGCGGGGACCCCCGAGGTGGCCGGCGCCGTGGCAGGCCCGCCGCTCGCCGACGGGTCGCCGCTCCCCGAGCACCCTACGACGGCGAGGACGGCGAGGACGGCGAGGACGGCGAGCCGGGCCCAGCCCTGCGAGGCATCCATGCCGGTCCGACGGTTCATGCACGATCCCCGCGGCGGTCCCCCACCCCAGTCACCCACTCCAGTCGCGCCGCACCCTCCCGGTCCAGCGCCGGGTCCCCCGGTGGGGGAGCGTAGCCCAACCCTGGGAGTGGTTCCACCGGCTGTCCACAGCCTCTCACCGGCTGTCCACAGGCCCCACAGCCCCAGCCGGCGGCCGATCGTCGCCGTCCTTGGCGCAAGCTCGCTGGCCACAGCCTCCCGCCGACCTGGCCGTTGCGCTTGTCGGGGGTCGGCCTTACAGTTGCAAACTGGCTATAGATGCAATTGGGTCGCAACTGATGGCGGCTGGGGAGTGAGGGCCCGTGCACATACCCGACGGCTTCATCAACGCGCCCACGTCGCTGGCCGCCGGGGCGGTGGCCGCCGGGGGGGTCGGGGTCAGCCTGCGTCGTGCCGCGCAGACGCTCCAGGAGAAGCAGGCGCCCCTGGCCGGGCTGGTCGCCGCCTACATCTTCGCCGTCCAGATGCTCAACTTCCCGGTGGCCGCGGGGACCAGCGGGCACCTGCTCGGCGGGTGCCTGGCGGCGGTCCTGGTCGGCCCCTGGGCGGGGGCGCTGTGCGTCTCCGTGGTCCTGCTCGTCCAGGGCCTGCTGTTCGCCGACGGCGGCCTCACCGCCCTCGGCCTCAACATCGTCAACATGGCGCTGATCACCGCCTGGGGCGGCTACGCCATCTTCCTGCTGCTGCGCCGGGCCCTGCCGGCGACCAGGACCGGGGTGACGATCTCGGCCGGGGTGGCCGCCGGGATCTCGGTGGTGCTCGCCTCGCTCGCGTTCGTCGTCGAGTACGCC
>Ga0075423_10002299_pt1 | contig 17263 bp, 17 predicted proteins | sample SoiMethybrSBSTD2_FD_80114 | JGI IMG/M metagenome (GOLD analysis project Ga0075423, IMG submission 80114) | Bulk soil microbial communities from a Populus tree surrounding site in Tennessee, USA - Soil MetaG P. TD hybrid SBSTD2 | ecosystem: Environmental > Terrestrial > Soil > Tree plantation...
GGCGAAGCCGCCCGGAAGAGGTGCTCGGCACGCTGATGCAGTCGCTCGCGCAATCGCCGGTGCTCGACCAGATCCGGCTGGAAGGATGCCAAACGGTGACCTCGTCGATGAGCAGCTTCACCCTCACCGCACGGATCGCGGAGTAGGCGGCCCGGGTGAGTTTGGAGCTCCGCCAGCCGTACCTGGGGCACGTTCTGATCCTCGCGCTCTTGCTCGCTTCGGTGGGCGTGACGCGTTCGGTCTATGTCGACCCGAAGTTGAGGGAGGCGAAGTCGCTCGACGCGGAGCAGGAGCGACTGCAGGCCGATTTGGCGGATCTGTCGCATGGTCTTCAGGATCTCGAGTCGTGGAAGCGCGCCCACCCGGGCGAGGACGCCTCGCAGTTCGCATCCCGGCACGCGCGCTCGGCGCGGGACATGGTGGCCTCGTTCTTTCGTGAGGTGACGCCGATCGCGGATCGATGGCGCGTGGGGACGGAGCTGATCCAGCCGGTGGGCGTGATGACCGACGAGGTGGTCGCCGATTCCCGAGGCGCGACCGTCACGTATCGGCGGGCCGAGCTCAAGTTTCGCTTCTACGCGTCGTACCAGGATCTGGGCGAGTACCTGCGCGAGGTGGAGGGCATGGACCAGCTGGTCGTGGTTCGCGCGGTGGCGCTCCAGTACAACGCGCCGAGCTACCCCGAATTGGCGGCGGACGTGACGATCTGGCTCTACGGAACACCCTGACGGAACGGCGGAGGGGAAGCGTCGATGGAATGGCTGCGCGCACAGGTGAAGCGGGGGATGAATCCGAGGACGTACATCCTCGTGACGCTCCTCCTCGCCGCGCTCGCGTGGATCCATTCCATGGACGAACGCCAGCGGGCCCTTCGCGCGAAGGCAAGCGCGGCCGGGTCGACGGCCCCCGTCCCCGCCGTCGCGGTGGCGGCCGGGGCGAAGCACGGCCCCTCGACCCCGACGGAGGCCGGCTGGGGCCGCGATCCGTTCGCGAATCGCTTCGGCGTCGTTCCGGGCTCCGCCGGCACGGCGCGCCCGGCGCAGCGAGGGCAACCAGGCCCCGCCCCGACGGGACTCTACCTCCAAGGCGTGATGAACGGGCCCGCCGGCCGGACGGCCCTCATCAACGGCGACGTCTACCGGGAAGGGGAGCGCATCGGCTCCCGAGAAGTGCTTCAAATCGGAACTCGCTCGGTGCTGTTGCTCGACAACGGAACCGTGACGACGCTCACGCTCAGAGGAGACGGGTCATGAAGCGGGTCCTCGCCGTGCTCGTTCTGGCCGTCGCGTTCGTCGCGGCGCCGCCCGAAGCACCGGCACAGCCTCAAGGAAGAGCTTCGTTCACCTTCAAGGGCGCTCGCGCCCAGGACGCCCTTCGGCTCATCTCCTCTCAGTTCGGGATGAACCTGGTCGTGGGGAATGACGTCTCGGGGACGTTGACCGCGAGCCTCACGAACGTGACGTTTCCGGAAGCGGTGGCGTTCGTCGCGGAGGCCACCGGCTGCGACTACCGCCTCGAGGAGAACGTGCTCGTGGTCAACGCGGCGGGCCTCACGTCGCGCGTCTTCACGCTCCGCTACATCGACCCGACGGCGGCGGCCGGGGCGGTCGTCAAGGTGCTGAGCGCGCGGGGCTCGGCCGAGCCGTTCTCGGGCCGGGCGGGCGGAAGCGCCGTGCCCGGAGGCATCGGAGCGACGGATAACGGAGCGCGCTCGAACGCGCTCATCGTGACGGACACGCCGTCCCGCATCGCGCAGGTGGGTTCGGTGCTGGCGCAGATCGACGTTCGGCCCCGGCTCGTCGCGATCGAAGCAAAGCTCGTGGAGACCGTGCTCGGCGACGACGAGAAGCTGGGCGTGGACTGGCAGCTCCGCGCGAGCGCCAAGGGCGCCGTGCTCCCCACGACGTTCCCGTTCCCGAAGACCGCGGGGTCGGGGGATTTCACGGCGGAGCCGAATCCGAACAGCCAGGTGGGCGGCGCCGGGCCGGCGTTCCCCCCCGGGCAGAATTTTCCGTACCCCTCGACGAGCGACTTCACCTTCGGCAAGCTCTCGTTCCAGGAGTTCGCCGTCGCCCTCGACATCCTGAAGCAGACCTCGACCACCAATCTCGTGTCCGCGCCGAACGTCACGACGCTGGACAACCAGCAGGCGGAGATCGTCGTCGGGACCGTGGTCCCGATCGCGCTCTACGAGCGGCTCAAGGAGACCGGGACGCTGGAAATCACGGGCTACGAGGAAAAGAAGATCGGCGTGCGGCTCCTGGTCACGCCGCACGCGGCGGACGACTCCTCGATGGTGCTCTCGGTGAACCCGGAGATCAGCGAAATCATCGAGTATCGCGGACAATTCAACGAGCGCCCGGTGACGTCGACTCGCTCGGCGTCCACCCAGGTCGTGATGAAGAGCGGCGAGACGGTCATGATCGGCGGGTTGATCAAGACCGTGGACATCAACATCGTGCGGAAGGTGCCGATCCTAGGGGACATCCCGCTCCTGGGGGCCTTCTTCCAGCACAAGACCAAGCAGAAGCAGAAGGTGGATCTCATGATCTTCGTCACCCCGCGCCTGATCGGGCACTAGGATGGGAGGGAGGGACCGATGAACCAGGATCAGCCGCGCGCCCGGGTGCTCGTCGTGGACGACGAGCCGGATCTGGTGCGAATTCTCCAGTTCGGCCTCAAAGCCGCGGGCTACGAGGTGGAATCCGCCTCGGACGGACAGGAAGGGCTGAAGAAGGCCCGCGAGATGAAGCCCGACATCATCCTCCTCGACCTCATGCTGCCGAAGCTCGACGGATACAAGGTTTGCCGCCTGCTCAAGTTCGACGAGCGGTACAAGCACATCCCGATCATGATCCTCTCCGCGCGGACACAAGAGGGCGACCAGACGCTGGCGCACGAGATGGGGGCGAATCGATTCATGACCAAGCCCTATGATTTCCAGGAGATCCTGGGACACATCGAAGCGCTCCTGAAGGCGGCGCCCGCGCGACAGCCCTAGCCGCTGCGCCGCGCGCGACCGTTCCGGCGCCGGCGCGAATTCCCCGCTTGACCAGGGGCGTCCCGGCCCCGTAGCGTCATCAGGCGATCTTAGAAGCCGCCGCCTGCTCCCCCTTTAGCCTGGGACGATCCGTGAACCGCGCCACAGACGCCGCGCCCGCTCCGAAGGGCACCGACCCCTCGGCGGCACCGCAGTTCTACCCGACCATCCTCGACGCCATCGGCAACACGCCGATCGTCCGCATCAACAGCATGGCCCGCGACTGCAAGGCGGCCCTCTACGCGAAACTCGAGTACTTCAACCCGGGCGGATCCGTGAAGGACCGGATCGCGGTCGCCATCGTGGCCGAGGCCGAGGCGAAGGGGCTCTTGAAGCCGGGCGGGACGATCGTGGAGGCCACATCGGGCAACACGGGGGCCGGGCTCGCGATGGTCGCTTCGGTGAAGGGATACCGCGCGATCCTCTGCATGCCCGACAAGGTCAGCGTGGAGAAGATCAACCTTCTCAAGTCGTTCGGTGCGGAGGTCGTCGTCACGCCGACCGCGGTTCCGCCCGATTCGCCCGATTCCTACTACGAAGTGGCGCGCCGCTTGGCGCGCGAGATCCCCGGCGCCTACCTGGCGAACCAGTACCACAATCCGACCAACCCCGAAGCGCACTACCGGACGACGGGCCCCGAGATTTGGCGACAGACCGGCGGGCGGATCGACTACTTCGTCGCGTCGCTCGGCACCGGCGGCACGGTGAGCGGAACGTCGAAGTTCCTGAAGGAAAAGAATCCCAAGCTCAAGGTGGTCGGAGCCGATCCGGTGGGCTCGATCCTCAAGGACTACTTCTATACGAAGAAGATGGTCCCCGCGAAGACCTACAAGGTCGAAGGCATCGGCGAGGACTTCATCCCGGGAACGATGGATTTCTCGATGATCGACGAGGTCGTCCAGGTAAACGACTTCCAATCGCTGAACACCGCGCGGCGGCTGGCGCGCGAGGAGGGAATCCTGGCGGGCGGCTCGGCCGGCACCGCGCTGTACGTGGCGCTCCAAGTCGCGAGGCAGGCGAAGCAGGGCGAGATCGTCGTGGTGCTGATCCCCGACACCGGAGAGCGCTACCTGAGCAAGGTGCACTCCGACGAATGGATGCGCGACAACCGCCTGCTCGATTCCGGAAGCGTCACCGTCGCCGACGTCGTGCGGGGGAAGCGGAATCACATTCCGGCCGTGGTCACGATCAACTTCGACGAGTCGGCGGCGCGCGCGCTCGACCTGATCCGGGAATTCAACATCTCGCAGCTTCCCGTCCTGAAGGACGGCAAGGTGGTGGGATCGGTCTCCGAGGGGGTGCTGCTCCAAAAGGTGCTGGCCGGCTCCGCGGGCGGCGACACGCGCCTCGAATACCTGATCGAGAAGTCGCTCCCCACCGTGCCCATGGCCTCGCCGCTCTCGCGTGCGATGAAGCTCCTCGCGGAGAGCAACGCCGCCGTGGCCGTCGACGATGCGGGCGCTCCCGCCGGCCTTCTCACCCGATTCGATCTTCTGGAATACATCGCCCCCTGACGAGGCCCTGACCCATGGGATTCGCGACCGACGCCATTCACGCCGGACAGCCTCCGGACCCGACGACCGGCGCCATCATGACGCCGATCTACCAGACCTCCACGTACGTCCAGGAGGAGCTGGGGAAGCACAAGGGGTTCGAGTACGCCCGGACCCAGAACCCCACGCGCTTGGCGCTCGAGCGGTGCCTCGCGACGCTCGACAAGGGGGAACGCGGCTTCGCCTTCGCCTCGGGGATGTCGGCCATCGCGGCCGTGCTGAACCTGCTCCGCGCCGGGGATCACGTGGTGTCGTCGAACAACATGTACGGGGGAACGTTCCGCTTCTTCGACAAGGTGATGGCGGGCTACGGCGTGTCCTTCACGTACGTCGACACCTCGGACCTGGCCGCGGTCGCCGCGGCGTTCCGCGGCGAGACGAAGCTTCTCTACGTCGAGACCCCGACCAATCCCTCCATGATCATCTCGGATCTTCGGGCCCTCGCGGCGCTGGCCCGGGAGCGCGGAGCGCTGCTCGCGGTCGACAACACGTTCATGACGTCCTATTTCCAGCGGCCGATCGAGCTGGGGGCGCACCTCGTTCTCTACAGCACCACCAAGTACATGAACGGCCACAGCGACATGGTCGGCGGCGCCGTCGTCTCGAACGACGCGGCGTCCACCGAGCGGCTCGCGTTCCTGCAGAACGCGGTCGGCGCCGTTCCCGGCCCGATGGACTGCTTCCTGGTCCTGCGCGGGCTGAAGACCCTCGCCGTCCGGATGGACCGCCACGAATCGAACGCCCGCGCGATCGCCGCCTGGCTGGTCCAGCATCCCAAGCTCAAGAAGGTGTTCTACCCGGGGCTTCCGGATCACCCCGGCCACAAACTCCACGCCTGCCAATCGGGCGGGTTCGGGGGAATGATCGCCTTCGAGACGGGAAGCATCGAGGCGGGGGCCCGAGTCCTCAAGGCCACGCGCCTCTTCTCGCTGGCCGAGAGCCTGGGCGGAGTGGAGAGCCTGATCAGCCATCCCGCCTCCATGACCCACGCCTCGGTTCCGCAGGCCGAGCGATTGAAGGCCGGCCTAACTGACGGTCTCGTAAGAATTTCCGTCGGCATCGAAGATCTCGATGATCTGCTCGCCGACTTGGATCGCGCCCTCAAGGCGCTCTGATCCCAAGTTCCTCCTTGACACGATCCGCACCAGTCCGTAGTGTGCGCCCGTTCTCGCCACTTGGGCGTCAACCCCGTGCGGCGGAGTGACATGGACGAAAAACAACAGGATGAATAGGAGTCATCGCCCGGCACCGCTGTGACTAGTGGTGTTTTGCTTTATGTGGCGATCAGGTCTGTTTTGGATCAGCGGGATGAGAAACCGCGATAACGCGGAAGGGAGGTGAAAGCTAATAATGAAGAAGCTTCTGACCGTTACGCTCGTGTTCGTGTTCGCACTCGCGCTCGTGTTCGCGCTCGGATGCAACAAGAAGGAGGAGCCGGCCTCGACCGAGGGCAGCATGGACCAGAGCATGGAGCAGTCGACCCCGGCCGCGACCGATTCGATGTCGACGGCGGCGCCGGATTCAGGTGGGGCCGCTGGCCACTAATCCTGATCCTTCGGCCCGGCGATTCCGGGCCACCGCTACTGGGCTTCATTCGGGGGTACGGGCAGCTCGCATATAAGTAGCGTGCAACGTGTGAAGGGGAAGCAGGCGCGATCGCGCTTTGCTTCCCCTTTCCTTATCGCCGGCAAGAGCCGGCGCGCGGAGGGTTTCGGATGGCGGCAGAGAATTCGTTCGACGTGGTGTCGGACGTCGACCTGATGGAAGTGTCGAACGCCGTCCAGCAGTCGATGAAGGAGATTCGCCAGCGCTTCGACTTCAAGGGAAGCGTCAGCGAGATCACGCTCGAAAAGGAACTCCTCTCCCTGCACTCGGACGACGAGTCGCGCCTCAAGGCGGTCATCGACATCCTGCAGGGAAAACTGGTGAAGCGCGGCGTTTCGCTGAAGGCCCTCGAATATGGAAAGATCGAGCCCTCGGCGAAGGGGACCGTGCGTCAGCCGGTGACGATCCGAAAGGGGATCCCGTCCGAGAAGGCGAAGGAGATCGTCAAGTTCATCAAGGGAATGGGCGTGCGCGTGCAGGCCTCCATCCAGGAGGACCAGGTGCGCGTGGCGGGAAAGAATCGGGACGACCTCCAGCAGGTGATCCAGGCCTTACGGGGTCACGACTTCGGCCTTGACCTTCAGTTCACGAACTATCGCTCGAGCTAGGTCCTCGCTCCGCGCGGGGGTGTTCGCCCCCGGCCTCCTCCTGGTGCTGCTCCTCGCCGCCCCCGCGGCGGCGCGGGAGTGGCCCGCCCCCACCGGACGGCTCAGCGATTTCGCGGGCGTGGTGGATCCGGCTTCCGCGGACTCGATCGAGTCCCTGGCCCTCGAGCTCCACCAGAAAACGGGCGCGGAGCTCGCCGTGGCGACCTTCCCGAATCTGGGTGGCGAGGAGATCGAGCCGGCGGCCACCGAGCTCTTCCAGGCCTGGGGCGTCGGACGGAAGGGGCAGGACGACGGCGTCCTGATCCTCCTGGCGCGGGAGGAGCGGCGCGTCCGGATCGAAGTGGGCTACGGGCTCGAGGGTCCGCTTCCCGACGGACGGGTCGGCGGGATCATCCGCCGCGTGATGGGGCCCGATCTTTCCGCGGACCGGTTCGGCCCCGGCCTCCTGCGCGGCGCGCGCGCGGTCGCGAACGCGGTTGCCGTCGAGCGCGGCGTGACGATCACCGGCGCCGCGGGCGTCGAAGCGCCGGACGACCGGGAGGGGCCGACGCCCTCGGGCTTCGCGTTCCTGATCCTGTGCGTCGTGATCCTGCTCGTGATCGCGTCGATGCGGGACCGGCTGGCGCGGCAGAACCGGCGGTGGGGCGGACCATGGGGCGGCTTCGGCGGATTCGGGGGCGGGTTCGGCGGTGGATTGGGCGGTGGATTCGGCGGCGGCCGAAGCGGCGGCGGGTTCGGCGGCTTTGGCGGCGGGATGAGCGGCGGCGGCGGCGCGAGCGGCCGCTTCTGACCGCGGCGATTCGAACGGGGGATTCGGCACGATGTGGATGAAACGGTTCGATCCGGAGAGCGCGGCCCGGGAAGCGGTGCAGGCGGCGCGTCGCTTCGTGGGCGACCGGCTCGTCTCGGCGACGCTCTATGGAAGTGCCGCGAGCGGAGAATTTCGCCCGCATTCCGACGTGAACGTCGCCTTCGTCTTCACGACGCTGGGCGCGCCGGAGCTCGAGAAGCTTCGAGGCGCGCGGGCCTCGTGGGAAGGGAGACGGGTGGTTCGACCCCTCCTCCTCTCCGCCGATTCGCTCGACCAGTCGCGCGACACGTTTCCCCTCGAGTACCTGCTCATCCGGGAACGGCACGTCGCGATCTACGGCCCCGACCCCTTCGCCGGGATCGCGGTGGATCGCGCCGCGTTGCGGGGGCAGGTCGAACGCGTGCTCCGCGCGCAGGAACTGGGGCTCGCCCTGTCCTACATCTCGCTGGCCTCGACGCCCGCGGGAGCGAAGCGCTGGGCGGCCCGCGCGGCGAGCGCGCTCGCGGCGTCGGCCTCGGGGCTCCTCTTCCTGACCGAGGGGGCGGTCCCCGCGACGAGAAGGGAAACGGCGGAACGGTGCGCCGGTCGATTCGGCGTCGACCAGGCGGTCCTCCTGTCGCTCCTCACGCACGAGAGACCCGGCGGCGCGAGCGTTCCGGCGACGCACCTCTTGGATTCGGCGCTGGCATTGCTGCAACGGTTGTTGCAAGAAGTGGAACGCCTGGGCGGCCCGCGCTAGGCGGGGCGTATCCGGCGGACATCTCAGAGGAGGGAGTACATGGCGTCTCGTGTGAATCCGTGGATCGTGGTGGGCCTCGCCCTGGGCGTGATCCTGCTCGGCGCGCTCTTCGTCGGCCTCTACGTGAAGTCGACCTACAACGACCTGGTCTCGAAGCAGGAGCAGAACAAGACCGCGTGGGCGCAGGTGGAGAACCAGCTCCAGCGCCGCTTTGACCTGATCCCCAACTACGTCGAGACCGTGAAGGGATACGCCAAGCAGGAGACCACCATCTTCACGGCGATCGCCGACGCGCGGGCGCGGATCGGGTCGGCGCAGTCGGTGAAGGAGAAGATCGACGCGAACAACCAGTTGTCCGGGGCCCTGGCGCGGCTGCTCGTCGTCGTCGAGAATTACCCCGAGCTCAAGTCCACGGAGAACTTCATGCGGCTCCAGGACGAGCTGGCCGGAACCGAGAATCGGATCGCCACCGAGCGGATGCGCTACAACGACGCCGTGCGGGCCTACAACGTTCGCATGCGCCAGTTCCCCGCGAACCTGGTCGCCGCGGCGTTCAATTTCGAGCAGAGCCCGCTCTTCGAGGCGCCCGAGTCCGCCAAGCAGGCTCCCAAGGTCGCGTTCTGAGCGTAAGCCGCGGGCGCGCCGCGGGTGCTCCGCGACGCGCGTGATTCTGGTATAGTCCGTCTGTCGCGCCGATAGGCGCGACGAGTGTGGGAAGGGCCTGTCGTTTGGAACAGGCCCGGGAAGTCGGTGAGAATCCGACACGGCCCCGCCACTGTGAGCGGTGACGAGAGCGGCATGACGCCACTGGGGAACCCCCGGGAAGGCGCCGCTCGAGGACGACCCGCGAGTCAGGAGACCGGCCCACGCTCTTTCATGACCCCATCCCTCGAGAGGGAGGACCATGGGACCGCTCGCACGCCGACTCGCCCGCTTTGCCTGGACCGTATCGATCGCCCTGATTTCCGCCGCCGCCGCCACGACCGCTCACGCCGACGACGCCGCGCCGCCCGATTCCTCCGCTCCCGCGGCCGAGTCGCCGCGCTATCGCCTGGACCCGACTGTCGTCACCGCGGAGCGCGTTCCGGTGCTCCTCTCGAAGGTCCCCTCGGACGTCGAGGTCATCGGGCGTGCGCGCCTCGCCTTGGACCAGCAGTTCCTCCTTGCGGATGCGCTTCGGGAGGTGCCGGGCCTCGACGCGCAGCGCTCCGGGAACCTCGGGAAGTTGACCGACATCCGTCTCCGCGGCGCCGATCCGCGCCACACGCTGGTCCTCTTCGACGGCATTCCGCTGAACGGTCCCTGGCTCGGGACCTTCGATTTCGCCGACGTGTCGGGCGCCGGCCTCGGGCAGGTGGAGGTGATGGGCGGTCCGGCGTCGTCGCTCTATGGGTCGGGCGCGGTCGGCGGGGTGATCCAGCTGGTGAGCCCGAGCGGCCCCGTCGACGAGCGCCTCCGCGCCCTCGCCGAATACGGCGAGTAGGAGACGTTTCGTCAGAGCGTCGAGTGGCGCACCGCGGTGGGAGCGGGGAGCGCGGGAGCACACGCGAGCCGGCTCTCGACCGAGGGGAGCGGCGCGCGCGACGCCTACACCGGGGTGTCGGGGCGGTTCAGCGCCGACGTCCCGCGCGGGCCCGACCGATTCCGAGTGAGCGGCATCTTCACGCGGGGGAGGAAGGAGATCCCGTACGACTTTAGATTCGACAACTCCGATTTCCTGTTCCACGAGGTGGTGGATCCGAATCAAACCGAGACGGACCGGATGGCCGCGGGGAGCGCCTCCTACGCGCGCGCGATCGGTCGGGGGCTCTCGCTCGAGGGCGAGGTGTCCGGCCTCTCCGGCCGAATCGAGTTCGACAACGATCCGGACGGCGGCACGAACGATCACGTCCACACCGACCTCGACAACACGCGCGGGATCGCCTCGATTCGCGCGCGTGTTTCCCGCGGCGCCGCGCAGGCGATCTTCGGCGCCGAGTATCGCGGCGAGCAGGTCGATCGGGTCGACGACTCGGAGTTCGGGGGATTCGGATCGACGACCCACGTGGATCGCGGCGTGAACGCCCGCGCCCTCTATGCCCAGGCCCACGTGGAACCGGGCGAGCGCGTCCTCCTGGACGCCGGGATCCGACTCGACGACCATTCGCGATACGGGGCGACCGGCGTGCCCCGGATCGCCCTCGGCGTCGTCGCGCACGAGATCGGCGTGAAATTCCGCGGCGGGTACGGCCGCGCGTTCACCGCTCCGACGCTCACCGATCTCTACTATCCCGGGTACGGCTCCGAGACGCTCCGCCCCGAGCGCTCCCGCACCTGGGAAGCGGGTGCCGACGGGGCTTGGCTCCGCGGCCGGCTGGAAGCGCGCGCCACGTGGCACTCCACGCGATTCACGGACCTGATCCAGTCGAACTCCTTCTACGTCGCGGACAACGTGGGGAGCGCGCGCATCGAAGGGGAAGAGTACTCGCTGCGCTTGGCACCGCACCCGCGCCTGGCCCTCCGCGCCCGCGCCGCTCACTTGGTCGCGAAGCGGCTAGGGGCGCCCGAGGGCTCCGACAACCGGCTCACCAAGCGTCCAAAGTGGCGCGCCGGGGTCGCGGCCGACCTGGTCGCGGCGCGCGGCGTGACGACGACGGCCGCGCTTCGCTGGGTGGACTCGACCGTGGACCCGTTCGACTTCTACGACCCGGACGGCCGTTACCTATCCGGGGACACCCCCGGATACGCGGCGCTCGATCTGGGCGGCGTCGTTTCTCTGGCCCGGTGGGTACCCGCCGAGCTCCGGCTGAAGGTGGGAAACGCGCTGGACCGCCACTACTCGGAGGTGAAGGGTTTCCCGGCCCGGGGTCGTGCCTTCACGGTCGGCGTGACCTTCGTGAAGTAGGCGGAGCGGCGCAAGGGTTGACACGCCCGCGCGGGGATGATTTCCTTTCGCGCGTCGTCCGATCGTCCGGGCCTCCATCCGGACGCGCTTCCGTTCCCTCAATCGATTGCGAAGCCATGACCTATGAGAACTTGACCGTCGCCGCCCAGGGCCGGATCGCGCGCGTCACCGTGAACCGGCCCGACAAGTTGAACGCGTTGAACGAGAAGACCGTGCGAGAGCTTCACGCGGCCTTCCTGGCCCTGAAGTCCGACCCGGGGGTCGGCGTCGTGATCCTGACCGGCTCGGGCGAGAAAGCGTTCGTCGCCGGGGCCGACATCAAGGAGCTGGCGGAGATGACCCCGCTCGGCGGCGAGGCCTCCTCGCGGCTCGGCCAGGCGGCGCTCGCCGAGATCGAGAATCTCGGGAAGCCGGTCATCGCCGCGATCAACGGGTTCGCTCTGGGCGGCGGCCTCGAGCTGGCCCTCGCGTGTCACATGCGATTTGCCTCGGAGAACGCCAAGGTGGGTCTCCCCGAAGTGGGGCTCGGAATCATCCCCGGCTACGGCGGGACGCAGCGCCTGCCGCGCCTCATCGGCCTCGGGCGTGCGCTCGAGTTGATCACGACCGGACGGATGATCGACGCGGCGGAGGCGTATCGCCTCGGCCTCGTCAACGCCGTCGTCCCGCAGGCGGACCTGATCGCGCACTCGGAGAAGGTGGCGAACGAGATCCTCGGGAAGGGGCCGATCGCGGTTCGATGCGCCATGGACGCCGCGATCCAGGGGCTCGAGACCGATCTGGAGCACGGGCTACGACAGGAGTCCGTCTATTTCGGACTGCTCTCGGCCACGGGCGACATGCGCGACGGCTTGAAGGCGTTCCTCGAGAAGCGAAAGCCGAACTTCACCGGCGCCTAGCCGCCGGCCCCCACCGACCCGACTGCAAGGAGCACCACATTTCCATGGAACGAGTCGCCCTCGTCGCCTCGGTTCGCACGCCCATCGGCAAGTTCCTCGGGTCGTTCGCGGATCTCTCCGCCGCGGAGCTGGGCGCGATCGCCGTGCGCGGGCTCCTCGAACGGGCGGGCGCGTCGGCGGGCGACGCGGACGAGCTGATCTTCGGCTGCGCGCGCCAGGCGGGCGGCGGGCCGAACATGGCGCGCCAGATTTCGATGGCGTCGGGGATGCCGCAAGAAAGGCCCGCGTTCACCGTGAATCAGGCGTGCGGGTCGGGGCTTCAGTCGATCCTCCTCGCCGCGGACCGGATCCGGCTCGGCCGCGCGCGCGTCGTCGTCGCGGGGGGTGCCGAGAACATGACCCGCGTGCCCTATCTCCTCGATCGCGCGCGGCTCGGCTACCGGCTCGGGCACGCGCCCTTGGTCGACGGTATGTACAAGGACGGCTTTCTCGACCCGATCTGCGGCATGGTGATGGGCGAAACCGCCGAGAAGCTCGCCGACATCCATGCGATCAGCCGCGAGGAGCAGGACGAGTTCGCGCTCGAGAGCCAGCGCCGCGCCGGCATCGCGATTCGAGAGGGCCGGTTCGAGGGGCAGCTCGTGCCGGTCACCGTGAAGGGGAGGAAGGGCGACGTCGTCGTGGCCTTGGACGAGCATCCGCGTCCCGACACCACTCCCGCGGAGATCGCCAAGCTCCCCCCCGTGTTCCGGGCCGGAGGCACCGTGCACGCGGGCAATTCCTCCGGCATCACCGACGGCGCGGCGGCGGTCCTCGTCGCCTCGGAGTCGGCGGTGAGGGAACGCGGCTGGAAGCCACAGGCATGGCTCGGCGAGAGCGCGACGGTCGGGGTCGACCCGTCGATCATGGGGATCGGTCCCGTGCCGGCGACCCACGCGGTGCTGGCGAAGACGGGGCGGAAGCTGGACGCCTACGAACTGGTAGAGCTGAACGAGGCGTTCGCGGCGCAGGTGATCGCGTGCGATCGGGAGCTCAAGCTCGATCGCGGGCGGCTCAACGTGAACGGCGGGGCCATCGCGCTGGGCCATCCCATCGGCGCCACGGGCGCGCGCATCGTCGTCACGCTGCTGCACGAGATGGAACGGAGGAACGCGCGGCTCGGCCTCGCCACGCTCTGCGTGAGCGGCGGCCTCGGGATCGCGGTCGAATTGGATCGAAGCGGCGTCTCGTAGAGTCGCCGGTCACGAAGGGGAGGATGAGCGGCATGGCATTCAAGACGGTCGGCGTCGTCGGCTGCGGGCTCATGGGCTCGGGCATCGTGCAGGTGAGCGCGCAGTCGGGCATCACGACGTGGGTGCGCGAGGTGGATCAGGCCGCGCTCGACAAGGGGCTCGGCCGCATCAAGAAGTTCCTCGACGATGGCGTCACGAAGGGGAAGGTCGCCGCGGAGGACCGCGACCGGACGCTCGCGAACATCAAGGGGACCACGAAGCTCGAGGACCTCGCGGGCTGCGAGCTGGTAATCGAGGCCGCCGTCGAGAACATGGAGATCAAGCGACAGCTCTTCGGAACGCTGGACGGCCTGCTCGGTCCCGACGCGCTCCTCGCGAGCAATACGTCGTCGCTCTCCATCACGGAGATCGCCGCGTCCGCCAAGCGGCCCGACCGCGTCCTGGGCCTCCACTTCTTCAACCCGGTGCCGCTCATGAAGCTGGTAGAGATCATCCGGGCGCTCTCCACGTCGGACGCCGCGTTCGCCCGCGCCCAGGAGTACGTGGGCCAGATCGGGAAGACGCCGGTCCTCTGCAAGGACACCCCGGGATTCGTCGTGAATCGCCTGCTCGTGCCCTACCTGCTGGACGCGGTGCGCGTGCTCGAGTCCGGCATCGCCACGCGCGAGGACATCGACAACGGGATGAAGCTGGGGTGCGGCTACCCGATGGGGCCCCTGACGTTGCTCGATTTCGTGGGACTGGACACCACCTATTACATCGCTAACATCATGTTCGAGGAGTTTCGGGAGACGCGCTTCGCGGCGCCGCCCCTCCTCAAGCGGATGGTCTCGGCGGGACACCTGGGCCGCAAGTCGGGACGCGGCTTCTACGACTATTCCAAGTAACGAGGAAGGCGGGATCGTTTCATGGCGAGGGAAGAGGTCGTCATTCTGAACGGCGCTCGCACCCCGATGACCGAGTGGGTCGGGGGACGCGCGGGGAACGGCAAGCAGGGAGGCGCGCTCAAGGACGTCTCGGCCATCGATCTCGGCGCGGTCGCCGCCAAGGCGGCGCTCGAGCGGTCGAAGGTGCCGCCGGACATCCTGGACCACGTCGTCATGGGGAACGCGCTCCAGACGAGCGGCGACGCGCTCTACGGCGCCCGCCACGTGGGCCTGAAGGCCGGGGTCCCGGTGCCGGTTCCGGCGCTCACCGTGAACCGCCTCTGCGGCTCGGGGGTCCAGTCGGTGATCTCGGCGGCCCAGATGCTCCAGCTCGGCGAGGCCAACTTCGTCCTCGCGGGCGGGATGGAGAACCTGAGCCAGGCGCCGTTCGTGGTGCGCGGGGCGCGGTCGGGGCTCAAGCTGGGCCAGGGCGCGCTCGAGGACTCGCTGATGGTCGCGCTCAAGGATTCCTTCTGCGGCCTCTTCATGGCGCAGACGTCCGACAACCTGGCGCGCCGCCACAACATTTCGCGGGAAGCGCAGGACGACTTCGCCTTTCGCTCGATCACCGAGGGACGGCGCGCCATCGACTCCGGCGTGCTTCGCGAGGAGATCGTGCCCGTGACGCCGCCGGGGCGTGAGGCGAAGCCCATCGAGAAGGACGACCACTGCTTCGAGGGGGCGACGCGGGACGGTCTCTCCAAGCTCCAGCCCGCCTTTGGAAAGGATTCGTTCGTGACCGCCGGGAACGCGAGCGGCATCGTCGATGGCGCGGCCGCGCTCGTGGTCACGAACGCGCGCCACGCGGAGAAGCGCAACCTCTCGCCGATCGGGCGCGTGGTCGCGTGGTCCACGGTCGGCGTCGACCCCGACCAGATGGGGATCGGGCCGGTGCCGGCGGTGCGAGCGGCGCTGAAGAACGCCGGCATGTCGGTCGACGACGTCGATCTTTTCGAGATCAACGAGGCGTTCGCGGGACAGTACCTCGCGGTCGAGCACGAGCTCGGCAACCCGCGCGAGAAGACGAACGTGAACGGCGGCGCCATCGCTCTCGGCCATCCGCTCGCGGCGAGCGGCACGCGCCTGATTCTGACCTTGCTCTACGAGCTCCGGCGCCGGAAGAAGCGCTGGGGCGTGGCGAGCGCCTGCATCGGCGGCGGCCAGGGAATCGCGGTGGTGGTCGAGGCGCTCGCGTGACCGATCGGCCACATCCCGAGAGGCCGCACCCGGATGAGGCGGACCTCATCTACGACTGGAACTCGGGCGACGAGGCGCCGAAGAAGCCGCCGCGACGGGTGCAGGTCGTGGACGAGACGCTGCGCGACGGGCTCCAGTCTCCCTCCGTCGCCGATCCGCCGATCGAGGACAAGATCCGCGCGCTCCATCTGCAGGCGCGCATGGGCGTCCATGGAAACGACATCGGCCTTCCCGGCGCGGGCCCTCGCGCGCACGAGGCCACGCTCGCGCTGGCGCGCGAGATGGTGCGGGCGAAGATGGCGATCGAGCCCTACTGCGCCGCGCGAACGCACAAGAACGACATCGATCCCATCATCGACATCACGCAGAAGACCGGACTCCGGATCGAAGCCGCCACGTTCATCGGCTCGAGCCCGATTCGCCAGTACGCCGAGGACTGGGATCTCGAACGCCTGCTCCGCACCACCGAGGAGGCGGTGACCTACTCGGTGAAGAACGGCGTGCCGGTCATGTACGTCACGGAAGACACGACCCGGGCAAGGCCGGAAATCCTCGAAAGGCTCTACACCACGGCCATCGAGTGCGGCGCGCGGCGCGTCTGCGTGTCGGACACCGTGGGACACGCCACGCCCGAGGGAGCGGCGCGCATCATTCGATTCATTCGAGGCGTCGTGGACAAGACGGGTGAGACGGTCGGCGTCGATTGGCACGGCCACCGCGATCGCGATCTCGGCGTCGCGAACGCGCTGGCCGCGCTCCTCGCGGGGGCCGATCGCGTCCATGGCACGATCCTCGGCGTGGGGGAACGCGTCGGAAACGCGCCGCTCGACCTGATCCTGATCAATCTGAAATTGCTCGGCTGGCTGGACTGCGATCTCACAGCGCTCCCGGAATACGCGGAGCTGGTCTCGCGCTCCTGCAAGGTGCCGATCCCGTACAACTATCCGGCGCTGGGACGCGACGCGTTCCGCACCGGCACCGGCGTGCACGCGGCGGCGGTGATCAAGGCGCAGCGGAAAGGGGACGCGTGGCTCGCCGACCGTGTCTACTCCAGCGTGCCCGCCGGCATGCTCGGGCTTCGGCAGGAGATCAACGTGGGACCGATGTGCGGCGAATCAAACGTGATCTATTGGCTCCTCGAGCACGGCCACCAGCCTGAGCGTTCGCTCGTGGAGCACGTCTTCAAGCTCGCGAAGCAGCGCGACTCCGTCTTCGAGGACGCTGAGCTCACGGAGATCGTGGCCGCGTTCCGCAAGGCCAACCAGCCGTCCGCGAGTCCCGGGACGAAGGCGGCCGCCCGTGGCTAGGCGCCATCGCATCGCCGTTCTCCCCGGCGACGGAATCGGGCCCGACGTCACGCGCGAGGCGGTCGAGACGCTGAAACTGGCCGGCGAGATGGGCGGATTCGGCTTCGAATGGACGGAGTATCCGTTCGGAGCCGAGCATTATTTGAAGACCCAGGAAACCTTCCCCGCGTCCGCGCTCGACGAGATGAAGGAGCACGACGCGATCCTCCTCGGCGCGATCGGCGATCCCAGGCTCCCGACCGGGCTCCTCGAGCGCGCGATCATCTCGGGCATCCGCTTCGGTTTGGATCTGTACGTGAACCTGCGCCCGGTGCGGCTCTTCCATGCCGACCTCTGCCCCCTGAAGGGGAAGGGCCCCGAGCAGGTGGACATGATCGTCGTGCGCGAGAACACCGAGGACGTCTACGCGGGAATCGGCGGCTTCTTGAAAAAGGGGACGCCGGACGAGGTCGCGATGCAGGA
>Ga0075423_10002302_pt1 | contig 17257 bp, 12 predicted proteins | sample SoiMethybrSBSTD2_FD_80114 | JGI IMG/M metagenome (GOLD analysis project Ga0075423, IMG submission 80114) | Bulk soil microbial communities from a Populus tree surrounding site in Tennessee, USA - Soil MetaG P. TD hybrid SBSTD2 | ecosystem: Environmental > Terrestrial > Soil > Tree plantation...
CTATCCACCTGAGTCCCCAGGATGGCAAGATTTCCAGATTCCGGAAGGCCTCTTCATGGAAAGGCTCATGGAAATCAGACCGTTCACAGTGTCGGCCGGAATTCGGGCGTTCTATCAGCTGTACGCGGCACGTTTCGGCAAACCACGCTGGGGAGACAAGACTCCTCTCTACTGTATGCAGCTTGAACCGATTGAGGCACTGTTACCCGAAGCTCATTTTGTTCACATTGTCCGCGACGGTCGAGACGTTGCCCTCTCCCTGAGGGCCACATGGTTCTCGCCGGGATCGGACGTCGAGACACTGGCGGCTCACTGGTGCCACTGGGTGTCGACGGCGCGCCGACAGGGCATCGAGCGCAAGCATTATTTGGAAATCAGCTACGAGCAGTTAATCTTAGACACGCGGCATGTTTTGCAACGCATCTGCAGATTCCTCGACCTCGGGTACAATAACAGTATGCTCCGCTACTACGAGCGCGTTCCTGATCGTTTGCAAGAACATAAAGGGCGCTTTCGGCGAGACGGCACAGCTATCGTAACCCAGGAGCAGCGACTTCGTCAGCAGGTCCAAACGATCCGAGCTCCCGACCCGTCCCGTGTTTTTGCGTGGAAAGAGGCGATGGGTAACGAAGAACGGTTGAGGTTCGACGCGATAGCCGGTGGTGTATTGAAGGATTTCGGATTTGAGCTGAGAAGGTGAGCCAGTGATCCACCTGGACCGTTAATCGAGGCAACTCAATTGAGCAGCTTGAAGCGAGTCTGGTGTGGCAATCCGAACATGCCCAGGAACGGAGCGTTCTGCGTTTCGTAATCCCAATGCACGCGAAGTGGCCCCAGCCAGGGAGTTTCGTGCAATGGCGTACCCCTGTTGGGCAGGCTACCCTCAACCTTCAGTTTCAACCGAAAAGTGTAGTCTCCTGCCTCAAGCATGCAGGCAAGTGTCATCTCAAACAAACCATGCTCCCCTGGCTTCAATTTCAACGGCAGGCTGCCGTGGGTGTGGGAGCCTCCCGTGAAAACCATCTGATCGTACCGGTTCTTCAGAGCCAGACTTACATGAACTGGCCTGGTTGTAAGACTGCAGTAAAGTACCTGGACCGTGATCGATTTCCCGAGGGAGATGGCTACCACTGGTTGCCCTGTATCGTCCAACATTGCCACGGCCAGAATAAGCGCCCCTTGGCAATCTGACGAAGCAGAGTTTTGATTTACCCAGCACGCTTTCGATTTGAAATCCTCAAGCCAGGCATCGTCTAAGGTCGTGGAAAGCGCAGGAGCACGAACCGGACTATCTGTCAGCCGTGATGAGGCCGCAAAATACCTGGCGATAGCTTTGTCACTCGGACCATCAAAAACCAGAGTTCCATCCTGTAAGAGGATGGCGCGGCGACAGCAATCACGCACCATGGCCATGTCATGGGAGACAAACAGAAGTGTAGTGCCTGCGGTCTGCATTTCATTAATCTTTCGAGCACACTTTTGAGCGAAAAAGATATCACCGACGCTCAGTGCCTCATCAATGATCAAAATCTCCGGCTCGGTGTGCACCAGCACAGCAAAAGCCAGTCGTAACATCATTCCCGAACTGTAGGTCCTGACTGGTTCATCAATGAACTCGCCGATCTCGGCAAACGAGGCTATCGCCCGGAATTTCGCCTCTATTTCCCCACGGGAGAGACCCAGAAGGGAAGCATTTAGCCAGACATTTTCTTTGCCCGTAAACTCAGGACTGAACCCGCTCCCAAGTTCCAATAGTGCGGCCACGCGGCCATTGATGGAGACTTCACCTTCTGTCGGCGTTAAGGTTCCTGCGACAATCTGTAGCAAAGTGGATTTGCCCGAGCCATTCCTACCGATGACTCCTACTGATTCACCCTTTTCCACCTCGAAGGAGACGCCACTCAAGGCAGGGAACCTTTTTCCGCAGCGTTCGACAGCCCGCTGACAGTACGCAGTGAAAAAGCGGGGTACAAGGGTTAGCTCTCCCAGCTTGCTGTGAATCTGCCGCATCAGGAAATCACTTGGGCGTTCATGGATGAAGTAGTCTTTGCCGACGTTCCGTATCGAAATGGCTGCTTGGGACGACATAGCAAATCCTCTTCTCACTCCCCAGCTCTCCCACCGGCAGAGACCAAAGGCTGTGTAAGGGCTACAAACCTGACAGGGGCAATCGGGTGCCCGGAACCGGCGACGCCACGTTTAGTTTAGCTTGTCGCGCCACTGGACCCATTGCTGTTTCAACTTATCACTGAAGTGTCTCCAGAAAGGAACAGGCTTACCTGGCTCTAACGTTGTCTGAAGCTCACCAATCCCGTCTCGGGGGCCTGAACGAGAAGCTTCCCTTGCTTCGAGCTGCAGCATAAGATAGTTTCGCTCATGAAGCATTCGGTTCAGTTCAACGGCCTGGCCAAACAAATGAGGTTCCAGAGAACACAGGAACGCCGCGGCTGCCCTACTCTCGTCGTCCGGCATTGACGGAGCCACGTCAGCACTTTCGGCTAAAACACTCTCATAGATTTGCAGCCATTGAGAGATCATTGTTTCCAGACTGGCTTCCTTCCGAATCCTCGCCGAAACTCGACTCGCCTCTGCCGCGTCGTAAGACTTTATCTGCTGCGCCAATAGCTCCGGCGCAAGTGGTTCGTTCAAAACGCTTCGGCCAAAATTGAAACGGCGCAATTCCTCTAGTCGGCCGTACGTCACTATCGGGCCACTCCCCTCACTGCCACAAAGCACAACTGCCGCACCAGTCGCCAATGCCTCCAGAGCGCAGCGGGCTTTGGCAAAGACCAGATCATATTCGCCTAGAACCGATTCTGGATGTTCACACACATTGTCCACTCCGGAACCTATGACGTCCAACTCGAGACTGGTCCGCTGACACGCCTCTCGGACCGGGTTCAGATGCGTGTATTGATTGGCCTGATTGCTGAAAAGCAAGGCGCGCCGCGGCAGTTTGGGCAGGGGTTTTCGAGGTTTGAAGCGCTCAAGGTCGACCGAGTTGAGAACCACCTGCGTCCGTTCTGCCGGTATCGAATGATCCTTTACCAACCGATCAAGGCAGTGATGATCCACTGCGGCATAGCGACGGATTCGGGAGAACCGGGGCGGAGCGTCATGCCAAGCCGTTCGATCGTGACAAACAAAAACTGCAGGTATCCCCATAAAGTGGAGCAGGGCGGCCATTGTGGGCAGATTGTGATGTCCATGAATCAAGTCTGGCGCTGGGTGGACGGAACTCAAGCGGTCCGTCACTATTACCCCGGCTGCCTTCAGTCCCTGGGCGGTGCTGCCGAGTCTTGGAGCATAGACAACTGGCACGTGTCCTCGTCGGGATAAACCCAGCGCTAAATCTCGGACATACATCTCGGTGCCGCTACGACCCAATAATGCCAAGTTCGAGATCAACACTCGCAGGCCGTTCATAAACGGCACCAAGTGGCGTGACGCCAAAGAGCCTCCGCGACAGGTCTCACATGTAAGCTATAACGAATCACATTCTGATAGACACCCTCCTGACACCGTTCTTCACCGTGTCGCTCATAGAACGGGACATCGGACTGAACCATCCCGTCCATCTTGGCATCGACGGGGTATAGCCATTCTTCCCTAAACGCCCGTCGCCCCAATGTAACGAGAGCCTTCTCGACCTCCGAAGCCAATTCGGGATATTCCGCACTCGCCTTCAATTTCCGCTGCCACGCCACGTCGTCCAGACAGAGCTCGACTGGCGCGGCGCGCCCCGTGCCAGGTTCTCTGCGCGGGGAACCCACCACTGGAAAATCGTAGTTGCACAGGATTCGGCCCGTTTTTCTTTGCACCATCTCCAGTGCTGCGTTGATCAGATGACGACAGATGTCATGCGAAGGATTGTAACCCTCAATAGCATCGCCTGCTACCAGATCGATCTCCTCTTGAATAAGAAAGGCCGCCGTACGCTCCAAAAGATCCAAGAAAATGGTAAATTTCTGACTTAGGAGGGCCTTGTACATGTCGGTGTCCGAGAAAAGACCATAGATTTCGCCTGGCCTGGCCCCAGCCTTTTGGAGAAGGTGCGTCGTGGATTGAAGGCGCGAATGCAGGGTCGAGCCAGAGCCATCAGTCAGCACGAGAACTACAGGCCTGACGATTTCAAGCCAGTGATGCACGCGAAGCTCGTGACCCGGATGTGCGATGATGAGAGCGGATTTGCAGCTCCCAAGAGAACTAATCATTACCAAGATAAAGTGCGAGTCTGTATGAAATGAGACGAGCCCGAATGATACGCGATGGGACCACGTAATTTTACAACAAACCAAACAGCTCCAACAACGTCCCCATGAGTAGCACTGCAATGTAAAGCATCGACCGGCACTTGAACTCAAACCGGAGAGGCGGTACTCTGGTGGCCTATGTAGATAGGAGTGATCATGTTTCTCTTGATAAGCGCAGTACCTTGCCTTGCCAGAAGAGACGAGAAAGGTTGGGTTACCGGTGGGCTCCAGAATCTCAGTAGTCACGCCGTCTTTGGATCAAGCTCAGTACATCAGTACAGCCATTGACAGTGTGCTCAATCAGCATTACCCATCCTTAGAATACATCGTCGTGGATGGAGGTTCCCAAGACAATACACGTCACCTCTTGGAGCGTTATGAACGAGCGCTCGAATGGGTTTCGGAGCCTGATCGAGGACAGGCTGAGGCCATTAATAAAGGGTTTCGACGAACTACGGGTGACATCCTAGGCTGGCTAAATGCGGACGACCTTTATGCTCCGGTAACCTTGAAGGAAGTGGCACTCCAATTTGCGAACAACCCTGAACTCATGATGCTGTATGGCGACGCTTATCACATCGACGCGGAGGGAAGCATCATCGACCGATACTCGACCTCTGACTACCACTGGGAGAACCTGGCCTTTCACTGCTTTGTTTGCCAGCCAACCTGTTTCTTTCGACGATCACTCATAGAGAAAGCCGGCTATCTGGATCCACAGCTTCACTATGCTCTGGATCTGGACCTATGGATCCGGTTTGGGTTGGCCCAGAGACAGAACCCTACTTGGAAGTTCACCTACCTTCCTAAGGTTTTGGCCTACTCAAGAATGCATTTAGAAAACAAGACCCTCTCGAAGCGCAAGGAATCGTTACAGGAAGTCATCCAAGTCGTGAAAAAATACTTTGATTACGTGTCGTTTAACTGGGTGTACGCACTCAAGGAGTCTGCCGATGGACGATTTGACGGTTACTTCCGACGAAGCCCTCCCAGCCTTCACCTGATGGCGACGGCCCTATCCGAGTGGATCTGGATTAACCGCTCGAACCCGGCTTACGTGTTTTCTTCCATTAAGGAGTGTCTCGGATCTCCTCGTGACAGTATCAGTCGTCTGGCCCGGCGGACAGCCAGGGCTGGAACAACAGATAGAAACGGACCAAAACGAATGCTTTGACCCATTTGACAAGAGGGATAGGTCAATGTTCTGAGGGGAATTGAAACGATCCGGTCGGACAAAGGTAGCAGAATCCAACCATGTGCTCACCTTCGCTCACTTGAAAGGTGTAGCCCAGCTTTTCGTATAATCTCCTGGCAACCTCATTTTTGAAATGTACCTTGAGCCTCACCCGCTCTGCACCCGAGATGAGAGCTGCTGTATGCAAGTGCAGCATCAACAGCTTACCTAATCCCTTGCCGCGAGCTTCACGCCGAATGTAAATACCCAAGCTAGGAACGGCATAACCTGCGTCCCAACCACGAAGCATTCCATATCCCAAAATCCGACTGGATCGCAAAATAGCATAATAGCAGTCCTTTCCGACGTGATTGCAGAGATGCTCCGCTTCGAGCACGCTAAAGGGGTGGGGATGGAAGAAAACTGAATCTCCGTTCCGTTCTATCTCTGCAAAAAGATTACACAATGCTTCCCTGAGAGTGGGGACCAGGTGGACAATTTCCAATGTTGGCGTTTGGGTCATGACGAGGCTCTAGCAAGTCGATGGCGCAAAGCTCTTAGTAGGAGCTGGAGCATTTCAACGAATGTCAGTTTGTCCCCGACGATAGGTCCGGACTTCGCTATGTTTTGTGCTAGGAGACCCCAGAGACAATGAAACGGACGATGCAGGTTGAGCCATAGCCAAACTGCCTTGAAATACATTGTTCGGTAGAAGAGGTGATGCTCGTCACTGCGATGGCGTCTCCACAGGTTTTCGTAAAGGCAGTCGCTGATGGCTTGAACGAAATAGGCCGACACACGTCGGTATTCTTTGTTTTGAACGAAAGCAGCCTCCCCATAGAGGAGGAGCAGCTGTGACGCAGTTTTGGCCGACGGATGCCATCGATTGCCAGAAATATCGCTCCCGATTGCTACAAATCGACAATTCCGGCGGGCCAATCTGACAAAGAGATCATAATCCAAAACATAATGGAGGGTAGGATCAATGCCGCCTACGGCCTCATAAGCAGCCCGATGGAAGAAGACGGACGGCTGAGCTAGATAACCTTTTTCGAACAGCTCTCTCATTACATCTACGCCCGGGTCGATCCGAACAGTCGGATAAGGTCTCAAATAATCACCAGACTCGCCGATATAATGTCCCTGACCAACAATCACCTGAGCGGTTGGGTTCTCCTTAATGGCTTCCTGAACCCGAAAGAGGGCGCCGTTTGACTGAACATCATCTGAATTCAACCAACTCAACCATTCACGTTTCGCCATCGCGAAGCCCTTTTTGAGAGCATCGGCTTGTCCTTTATCCTTTTCACAGATCCAATGGATACGGTCGTGATAGCTGCGCAATATCTCGAGGGTTTCATCCGTTGAACCCCCATCTACGACGATGATCTCCAATCGCGGATAGCCCTGGTTGAGAAGACTGTTCAGAGCATCCGCAATAAAACGTCCCTGATTCAGAGATGGTACGACTATAGTAAACCCGACAGGAGTATCAAGAACTGCTCCTTCAGTGGACTCATTTGCGGCCATAGAGGCTTTCTCTAATCATTCGAATGCAACTGTCAAGGCTCCTCCATAACGTACGCGGGCTCCAACGGAGATTGTAGTAAACCCAGTAAAGCAACGTTTTGATACGGATCACGGTTGTGACTGGAAGCGCTTCGCCGGAAACCCATCCATTGCCGTAGGTTTCATTGAACGCTCGACTAAAGGTCCAACTGGAGGGCACCGTTAAATAGTGTTTATGCACAACGTCACAGATGCCATGAATCAATTGGCGTCGACTCTTGATCGTCTTAGCCTCTGCATGCAGCCGAGAGAGAGAAAGATAGTCATCAATGAAGTAAAAAGGCAAGTCTTGCTGCCAGCGCAACCACATTTCGTAATCGAGAATGGGCGACTTGAGTTTCCCTGACAAAACAATCGCGACTCGCCTAAAGAACAGGGAAGGCTGAGGCGGCAAACAGAAGTGCATCATGCGTCGCTTTTGCTCTCGCAAGATTGGGCTCCAATCCACTGGATAGTCCATCTTGGGAACAAGGTGCTCATCGGTGTAACGATTCCGACCATAGACGACAAAGGCGCAACGATTGAAATGAAAGAAAGAGACAACCTTCCAGAACGTCTCGGGAAGATAGACATCGTCAGAGTTTATCCAAGCGATGATTTCGCCCGTGGTTGCGTCGATTCCTTTATTCACCGCCTGGTATTGCCCGTGATCTGATTCGCTCACGTAACGAAGAAGTCCTTTATGTCTTCCTTGGAATTGTTGCAGAAGAGACACCGTTCCATCGGCCGATCCTCCATCTGCTACGAATATTTCTAAATTCCGGTAACCTTGAGAAATGACGCTTTCCAAGGTGTCGGAGAGAAATTCGGCCTGGTTCAAAGACGGGATGATGACAGAAATTTTGGGCAGGCTGTCCACGGGGATGCTTTGCACCACACCTAGGTCATGTTCGTTTGGCACGTAGGCCAGGCTTTGCTCAAACGTATTCATCTTTTGACTTCACGCCTGATCACTGCCACGGCAATCTCACTGATTTCATCCACGGCGTCGTCAGGGAGGCCTGAGTAAGTGGGTAGGCTTAAGCCTCGGTCTCCAAGGAATTCGGAATGCGACAAGTGCTGTCCATAGTCATACATTGGAAGACGGTGCATGGGCACAAAGAACGGCCGGGTCTCGATTCCATGAGAGCCTAGTAAAGCCTCCTGGATGCGCTCTCGGGAGCGGGGTTCGCTAGACTGCAAAACCAGGCAAAAGAGCCAATAGACATTCAGGTATCCTGGGGGCTCGACAGGCAGCCGAACTAAGCCCTCGCGCTCCAGAACACCCAGATTTTTGATATAACGTGACGCAATCCTCCGTCTTTCAGCCAGGTGGTAACCCGCCATCTCCACTTGGCCTAAGCCGATTGCCGCGGTCAAATTGCTCATGCGATAGTTGTATCCGACCATTGGGTGCCAGTAGCGACGATTCAGGTCCATACCCTGACCTTTTAGCTGTCTAACAAGTTCACGCCGCACAGGATCGCGAACAAACACCATTCCCCCTTCGCCCGTCGAAACAATCTTGTTGCCATAAAAACTGAAGGTTGAAGTGTCCCCAAAGCTGCCTGCCGCTCGCCCTTCGATCTGAGCTCCGAAACTTTCCGCACAGTCCTCAATTAGCCAAGCTCCGCGTTCCGCACATAGGGCGTGAATCTCTAGCGCAGGACTGGCAAGACCGTACAGGTGGACCAAAAGCACTCCGACCGTCCGCTGTGTCCAAGCTGCCTCTATTGATTCACGAGTCACATTCCAGGTGAGCAGATCGCAATCCGCAAATACGGGCCTTCCTCCGCAATAGGCCACTGCATTGGCTGTTGCCACATAGGTTAGCGATGGGACCACGACGTCCATTCCTGGCTTGACCCCCATTCCAAGACAAGCCAAATGGAGTGCGACAGTGCCATTGCAAACTGCAATCCCTTCCTGCAACCGAAGAAAAGACGAAACAGCTTGTTCGAAGCGATTGATGTAAATACCAGAGCTTGAGATCCACCCAGACTCCAACACGTCTGTGACGTATTCTCTTTCCTTCCCAGCGAGAATCGGCTTAGAAACCTGGTAGCGAATCGGAATTGTCTGCATTCCATCCTCTGTGAACGAGATCGTAGATCTGCCGGATTCTTGTGGCATAGGCCGGCAATGAATGCCGAAGCCGAGCTCTCCGTTGCCCACGCTCCGCGTAGGCCAGGCGATCAGCAGGATCCTTCAACCAACGTAACATTCCTTCCGCCATGTCCTCCACTGAAAGCGGATCAAAAAGCAATCCAGCCCCTTCAATCATCAGTTCGGGTAGAGAAGTCACATTTGAGCACATGGCAGGGCATCCCAAAGTTTGTGCCTCAATTACGGGATAACTGGATGCTTCAAAAAGCGACGGCACGATACAGAAAGCAGCTTCACGATAGATAGCCGCGAGGTGCTTGGTGGGAATATAATCTAGTACTAGCACATGATTCCGCATGTTGAACTTGTCAAGGGCCTGTTCCACGTGGGGCCAGCCCGAAAGCTTGCGGTACCCAGTCAGAACCAGCTTGAAATCGTAAAGAGGGGCGCGATTACGCGTAATCGCCAGCGCCTCGATGAGTCGCGCATGGTTCTTGTGTAGCCAAAAATTCGCTGGGTAAAACCCGAACGTCTGGGGCAGATGATACTTCTGCCGGGCCTGTTCTGCGGTGAATTCTCTGAGTCCACTTTCAACGTCAGGATCACAAGCAACAGGCACCGTGAACACCTTCGCAGCGGGCATTCCCATTCGTTCAATGATGTCGTGGCGAACAAAATCAGAGGAAGCAATAACAGCCGAAGCCAGGGCTACAGAATGGGCGTAAAGTCGGGAACGAGCTCGCAAATCTCCCTCGGTGAAATTCTCCGGATGATGGAGATGTTGTAGATCATGGAGGTTCAAAACGCTCGGCATGAGAAAATCCGTTCTCGAGAAAATCTGGACGGGGCTGTGCAGCACGTCTATGCCCAGTCTCTCGCGGAGCCGGGCAAACGAAACATTGGTATGCTTGGCCACGGCTGTCTTCTCGTTCCTCAGTAAAAGCCTCTGTGCCGAGAGAAACAGGGAGACGGCCAGCTCGGGATTGAACGAGTAGTAGGCTACTTGATCATCGAACAGGGATCGGAGGTGGCGGAGCTGGTCAGGAGTGCAAAGGAGGGTGACTCTTATAGCCTCTGCCGTAAGAGCACGCACTAGCGTTTTCATGTAAACCTCGACGCCGCCAGAGGCTCCAAACTTGATCTCCATGACATCCAGACCAACGTGAAGCGAATGGTGACTGACTGAATTCGCGTTGATTTTCCTTTCCCGTCGAAAGGAATTGGCTGTGTGGCTGCGGAGCATACGTTTGCTCCACACAGCGAGATGAGCTAAGCCCCACGCCAGCGACCTGTGCTCAGCTAATTCATCAGCCAATTGTGCAATTGCGGATTCTCTCGCGGCCAATATTGCTTGCTGGTGGGTGATCACTTCCTGTTTGGCTGACTGGTCAGCACGCACCTGCTGGAGGTCGCCGGAAGTCCGTGCAATGGCCGCCTCTTTGGCCTCAAGTTCCTTCTGTGCCCGACGGGCGTTCTCATACGCCACACTCTCTGCGTGCAAGACATAAGCCTGACTTACGCGCTCCTCCGAGCCGACCAACAAGGACTCGTCGGAGGCTCGCGAAACGGTAGGGAAGAAGCCCGGGAGCGGGAGCCGAAAGCCAACTCCAGTACCAGGATAATCACGTACGTTTTCGAGGCACACAAATTCACGGTGATCATTTTGGAACCTTCGCCATAACTCTAGCAGATAGCCGTGCTCGCGATGGATGAGATCATCGAAAACGATGACTCCTCCAGGTTTCACGAGACCCGCGCACAACTCGAGGTCCCTACAAGCCCCTTCGCGAGAATGGTCTCCGTCTACGGTAATGAGGTCGAAGCCAGTCTGTGTCGGATTGTCAGAAGCTCTTAAGCCACCAATGAACGCCGGCAACGTGAGCTGTGAGTTTCCGGAAGCAAAATAGGCAGGTCCCGTGTGCCCCGCCTCCTTCATCAGATTCCTAAGCTGATCGGGGCTCGCGTTTGGTGCGTTGGCGTAATCATCAATCCAAACGTCAAAACCAAAGACACTAACGGCTGGGCACTCGGCAACGACTTGGAGCAAACTCCACCCGGTTCGGTTACCGACCTCGAGATATTTCTCCGGCTTCAAGCGATGGGCAGCCCACCTCAAAAGGCAACGCAGCTCCCAGAAAGGTTTCCTATCAACGATTTGCTGGGAGATCATCTGAAGTACTGGAACCAGGTTTCCGTCATGACTGAATTTGGAGCTATCCTGATAGACCGACTGTAGGATACCCAGAGTTGCGATCTCAGTCTCGATGAATCCTAGGATCTCCGCCTTGGGTGCACTTGTCATTTTGCTCTCTGGCTGATGGTCCTTCAGGAGACGATTGGAGGACGCTGATTTATCAGCGAGCGGCCTGTTTGCGCAACTTTCCCTCCCCAGACCGACGATGAAGTTGGTGATGGCTCCACTTAGCTGCGACTAAATCGTGTCAGACCGCTTGTCCTCAAACACCAAAACCCTCCGCGGCTCTGGATCTCCAGGGATCACCTCAAAACGCCTGAAGTACTTAAGCATCGCGGCCATAAAATTTTCCAGGGTATACCAAGGAAACCGCTCAGGCTCCCATTGGCTCACGTGTTGGTCATGCGAAGGAACAAATTCAATAATTGCCCTTGAATTAGCAAATCGGCTAATTTGCCGGGCTATGGACTCGAACCTGACGTGGTGCTTAAAGACCAAATGATGCACCAAAGCTAACGCCAATACGGTATCACAAGCCAGTCGCCGGTGGACTGCGGGGATGGAATTCATCATCCCAGACTCACCGATTGGCCAAAGGAAATCCAAGTAAAGGACCAAAATGTCGTCTTTCTGCTGTTTCACTCTGAGGAAAAAGTCGCTCAGGCAGGTCTCCTCTATATCTGCTGCAACGACCCGTTTCCCCAGAGCCGCACAAATTTGGCTGTGCAGTCCGAAGTTGCACCCGAAGTCCAAAACTGTACGGCATGAGCCAGAACGGACCAGACCCTCAACGATTGATTCCTTCATACGAGGAGAGCTGGCCACGTCTGAGAAACGAGGCTGCTCATATTTAACCCACTGACCGTCGACGGGGGGCAAGGACAACTCCGAAATATATTGTGCGAGCTCTTCAAATACATTACAGGGTGGAAGTCCGGCTCTATGCTCGAAAATGAGATAGGGCTGCTCCGGCAAGCGCGAAGTGAACGGCAGATCGAGAATAGAATTTCCCACGCCGACCTTGTGTTCTCTTAGCAAAGCCCGGGCGAATCCGGGCTGATCAATGGAGAACAGATACAGAGGTGCCAGGAAATACTTGCGGAACTCCGAATACCAGAAATTCCAGTCTAGTTCGAAAATAGGTCGGATGGAGCCCCAATCGATCATGTAGGGAGTAGGACCGTTGAACAAGATGTTCCAGGGATGCGCATCTTTCAAACACAAATCAGATTCTGCCAGTCGCGCTGCCAATCGGACGTAGCACAACGCAGCTTCCCTGAGTCCTTCAGCAGACCATTCGGAACGCAGCGTGACAAACGGAACTCGACTGTGTTCAAGTATGAGCGGTAAGTCAGGGAATTTGTAGTCCGTTCGCTGCGTAAAGATGAGCCCGGAATCAAACCACTTCTTCTGATCGGCGAGCCTCAAGGTCTCGAGAACGAAATCACAGAACTTTGGATAGATACCACGGAAAATGCGCCCCTGATAACTGAACACCCGACCGATAGCATCGACCATGGAGCTGGCTTCGAATTCGCATTCTTCTGGAGATAGCAACGCCTCCACAACATTTCTCCCTAGTTTCCAGCGTCTATCAAAGTCATCGCACATTCACCTGAAAGGTTGCACAGCCCGTGGTGAGGTAGGGCCTGTCCGGTCTGCTTGAATCCCACCACGAACGTACCAGCCCTGCCTACTGACACGACGCGCCTTATCCGTTCCGACAGGTCCGGATACGACATGTCCTGGGCGTTTGCGTAGCTCGCAGCATCGATCGTAGCCAATCCGACCAAGAACGTATATTGGCCTGGGGAAATGTCCAGGACAATTGACTGGCGGAATCTGAGGAGCGTCCCCTTTGGAATGCGACCAGGAGCTTTCAGACCGTACTGAAGTGAGTTTTTCCCGTGAATGATAATGTTCTTGTCGCTTAAGACTGTCACGCCTCCGATGGGCACGTCAATCTCTGCTTCTGCCAAAAACTCGTAGTAGAAACACGCCCGCTCTCCAATTTGGAAAAAGTTGCACGGGTTGCCTGCACCGTCGCAGATGGCTATTGCGGTGCAGCGAGCAACACCTGTTCCTTCCACTATGATTTCCTTCAAACTCAAAAAGGCGTCCTCGCGAGGCCAAGCGAAATTCTCATCAGCTATAGTTTTCCGGACCGACTCATCTGTTCGGTAATCAGTGACGTTCCTGACCACATGAGTTGTGTGCCCTCGTTGTAACGCGAAATACCTACGAATACCATCAACCGGATTCCCCCAGAAGACTGGTTGACCGCGTTCGAGGACCAGCGTAGTGTCGCAAAACTGACTGACCGCTGACATGTCATGCGTGACCAGCACGATCGCGACACCCTTCGCAATTACTTCCGCCAGGCGCCTATAGCATTTCTGAGTAAAAAAAACGTCCCCCACAGCGAGTGCTTCATCAACTAAAAGCACGTCAGCGTCAACGCTGGTCGCAACTGCAAATCCCAACCGCACGAACATCCCACTCGAGTAGAATTTGACAGGTTGATCCATGAAGTCACCTATGTCTGCGAAGGCTGCAATCTGATCGAAACGACGTTCGACCTCCTGACGTGGCAGTCCGAGGATCGTGCCATTCACGAACACATTTTGGCGACCAGTGAACTCCGGGTTAAAGCCGCTGCCCAACTCCAACAACGCAGCCACGCGGCCGCTCACTCTGACCGTTCCTTCTGTGCTGGCCAGTGTCCCGGCAATGATTTGTAATAGAGTACTTTTGCCCGAGCCGTTGCGGCCAATGATTCCAACTCGTTGACCACGCGAAACCTCAAAAGAAACCCCGCGCAAAGCCCAAAACTCACGGCCGTAGTTCTTGCCAAATCGTGCAAAGAGCATCTGTTTAAGCCGGTCTTGCGGTTGGTCGTAAATGCGATACATCTTTCCGACGTCGAGGACGCTAACAGCTGCATCAGGCTGAGAGAGTAATGGCTGTCCGTCCGCATCCAAGCTCTGGCTTTTCATGAGTCACGAGCCCATCTGCCTGTCACTTTTTCGGGTTTCCACCTGGTTGAAATAGCGTATATACCTAAGAGCATCATCATAAGGGCTTGACATGGCGCATTCGTCTAAACGACATCTGCAAACGCTCGTTTCGTTTTCATGAACCACGCGTACCCCAGAAGCATGATCATGCCAGTCGTCAAAATCCAGAGTACCAAATCCCAAAGGCTCGGAACCTTACCCCAAAGAATCACATTCCGAAAGTTCTCAACAACCGACGTCAAAGGGTTCACATGAATGATCGTTCGAAAAGGTTCGGGAATGGCTTCAATCGGATAGAAGATGGGAGTCAAAAAGACCAGAACCTGCATGACCAGTGTGACGGTATAGGTGATATCGCGAATGAAGACACCTAATCCTGCGACAAACCAAGTGAGACCCAGGCTGAGAAAGATAAGTGGTAAGGCGACCAGCGGCAGCAGCAGCGTCGTCCATTGAACCCTTCCATCAAACAGCAGGTGAGCAATCATGAGGATACCAAAGCTTACTGCGGCATGGAAAAGAGCTGAGCCTAGAAGGCTGACTGGCAAGATTTCAAGCGGGAAAACTACTTTTTTTACGTAGTTCGGTACACCGACGATCAGCCCGGCAGCCCGATTAATGCACTCGGCGAACAGACTGAAGACAATGAGGCCACAAAAGATCACTAACGAAAATGCTCCGAGCGCGTTACTCTTCGCCCCGGGCCAGCGTGCTCTAAAGATCACACCAAACACAAATGTATAGGTAAGTAAGAGGACAAGGGGGTGCACGAAAGACCACAGAAGACCCAGGAAAGAACCCTTGTATCGACCCTGGATTTCACGGACAGTAAATTGATAGATAATATCACGATGACGCCAAAGATTGCGTCTCAGGGCAAAGATATTGAGATGTTGAATCACACGGTCGGAACCCGCCGTAACCAAATGTGTCATAAGATCATCAATATCTCCGCAGTCTTGACCATAGTAACACTGTCCAGTGTCATTCGAGACCTATTCGGCTCCGTTCTTCGAGGAAAAAGAACTCAGCATCATCGATTCAAATAGAACCGCGAGAGGTCTTTGATCGCTGTTTCGAAAACCGTTCGGCGGTCGACATCGCGAAGACCCTGGGTACCCTCGGGCTTCGATTTAATGCGACAGCAGTGTAGAACCCAGATGCATTATTGTCTTCAGTAGACTCCTGAAGAAGCACGTAGTTCCCCTCAGGACACTGGACTCTGCAGCCTCAAGGATAGCTGCAGTGGTCAGCCAAATCTAGCCTTTATCTTCGATGGGATTGCATAACCGAATCTGCTACTATTTTTTTCACGGCCAATCCCTTTCATTGGTCTAGCGCGTGAGTGTTTTCCAGGAGACTATATCGGAACTCGGTGAGATTGCCTTCTCAAATCATGTGCTAGGAAGGCTTCGGGATCGACGATCAACTCCCTTCAATGAAAAGATTTCCAGCGCTTGATCGACTTTGCGAGAAGAGATGGTTGATTGTCTTGGCCCTCGCCGGAATCACATTGGTTACCTATCTTCCCGTCAAGCATCATCAATTCATCGGCTACGACGATAGTCGTTACGTCACCCGAAACACCCGAGTGCAGGCTGGATTGAGTTGGAACAACATTGTCTGGGCCTTCACGACCTATGAAGTTGCTAACTGGCATCCGCTGGCGTGGTTCTCGCACATGCTCGACTGTGATCTGTTCGGGCTTAATCCCTCCGGGCACCATTTGACCAGTCTGGTCCTACATCTTGCGAATGTTGGATTGCTGTTTAGCTTGCTTCAGTCCATGACTGGGAGCCTGGGACGTAGTGCTTTTGTCACCGCACTCTTCGCTGTCCATCCACTGAACGTGGAGTCGGTGGCGTGGGTGGCAGAACGCAAGAACCTTTTGTGCACGCTGTTCTGGTTGTTGACTCTCTGGGCCTACCTGAGATATGTGCGACAACCGGATTGGAAGCGTTATTCCCTGGTTGTTGTCTCGTTCGCCCTCGGCTTGTTGTCGAAACCGATGGTGGTCACTCTACCGTTTGTAATGCTGTTGCTGGATTACTGGCCATTAGCACGCTTCGACATGCGGATTGACTCAGCCAAGCCCAAACTGAAGAAAGGTAAGACAAAGCAAAAGTCGCCTCGTCAGGTGGAGCGCAAACCGGTAGGCTTCTTGATCCGGACCGTCGATCTTGTATGGGAGAAGGTTCCACTCTTTCTGCTGACGCTCGTGAGCTGTGCGGTTACGTTCAAGGCTCAAAAAGCGGGGGGTGCACTTGTCACGGGGGAGTCCTTTAGCTTAGGCACCAGGCTGGCCAACGCTGTCGTCGCTTACGCCAGCTATCTCTTTAAGACATTTTGGCCGACTCATCTGTCCGTGTTCTACCCTCACCCAGGCTTTTCTCTGCCGCCTTGGCAGATTCTGCTGTCGGTGTTTCTCTTGGGAGGGCTTACATTTTTCATTGTGAGAGGCACTCAACGATTTCGCTATCTCATAGTGGGCTGGTTGTGGTTCCTGGGAACATTGATCCCAGTGATTGGGCTAGTTCAGGTGGGAAACCAGGCAATGGCAGACCGCTACGCTTACATCCCTTTGATCGGATTATTTGTTCTGCTTGTATGGGGCGCTTCTGATTTGACCCACTCACTCAAATGGCATCGTTCCTGGCTTGCTGGCGCAGGGGGGCTCGTACTGACCATTCTCCTCCTATGCACCTCTCGGCAACTCGGCTATTGGCACGATGCTGGCAGGCTATTTGCCCACGCGGTGAACTCGACCACTGACAACTATATTGCTTATGATGCCCTAGGAATGGTTTCTGCGGAAAGAGGAGATCTCGATGAGGCAATCCAATATTTCAGCACGTCCCTGGAGATCCGACCGACCTATGCGAACGCTCTCAAGAATTTGGCTGGGGCAGAGCACAATCGCGGAGTGATATCAGCCAGTCAAGGAAAGTTAGACGAGGCCATTAGA
>Ga0075423_10002303_pt1 | contig 17256 bp, 12 predicted proteins | sample SoiMethybrSBSTD2_FD_80114 | JGI IMG/M metagenome (GOLD analysis project Ga0075423, IMG submission 80114) | Bulk soil microbial communities from a Populus tree surrounding site in Tennessee, USA - Soil MetaG P. TD hybrid SBSTD2 | ecosystem: Environmental > Terrestrial > Soil > Tree plantation...
GACCCTAACCGCAGTTCTCCGACGAGTCCGTCATTCCCGCATGCTTTTAGCGGGAATCCAGGCGGAATCCGGACTGGACCCCCGATTAAAACATTCGGGGGTGACGGTTTTGGGAGTCGCATCTCTTTACCCCAGCCACAATTTTCAAAGGAGGACACGAAGAGCACGAAGTTAAGACATTGAAAATAACAATTCGAATCCTTCGTGTCCTTCGTGGTGATAATTCTACTTTGAACCTTGAACGGTCGGTCTTCATATCTCACTTGCCGACGGCCTGCGCCTTCGGAAAGCCATAGGCTTCGAAGACTTTTTTTTGCAGTTCTTCGAGCTTGGGCGCATGTTCCCACGCCACTAAGCTAACCTTTTTCCCTTGGGTTAACTGATACGGTGTCGTGCCGGGAACGAACACCGAACCTTTGAAGTCCCGATTGATGATGTTTTGGGTTTCGGGGCCGGCGATAAATTCCAGCCACAGCAGACCGGCATAAGGCGAGGCAGCTTTGTCAAAGACAGCTTCGTGGTCGGCAATGCGAATGGGGACGGGTTCAACTACCTTATAAGCCAGCGCTCCGCCACGGTCCTTATCCATGGCCCTCTTGGTGCTGTTCAGATTGGCGCCAAGGAGCATGGCGTATTCTCCCACCGCCATGGCACCGATGGTTCGGGAGTGGCCGCGAATCCAGATTGGATTCTGCGCCGCTAAGGCTTTGGCGAATTGCAGGGTTTTCTCCAATCCCCAAAGCGGCACCAAGTTGGCGACTTCTTGCGGGCGGATATCGACCAGGAACTTTCGCCCTTTAAACTCGGGTTTCAAAAAATCCTCCCAGGCATTTGGTACCTTGTCCTCGGAAATCAGATTCTTGTTGTAGGTCACGACCTGCGTGTTGGTGGTATACGACACGATGTTACGATTAACCGGATCGATCATACCCACCGGAATCTGCAGCACGCTCTGCTGGGCCATGCCCAGGACATCGAACTTTTTTTGGTACGGAAAATAATCGTCGTAGAAATCCGTCGTAAGGTAATTCACGTCCCAGCCGCTGGCGGTGCCCGATTTCATTTCCAAGAGCATCCTCTGGTAGGTATCGGTTCCGGCGATTTCTTCGGCGCGGATATCGATGAACGGATACTTTTTCTTGAACGCCTCGGAGACCGGCTTGAGATTTTCCATTTCGAGAGAACTTACGACGCGGAGTTTTCCTTCTTTCTTGGCTTTAGCGATGATTTCGTCACGGCTGGTTTCAAAAACAAAGCCTTTTGCTTCCGCTTCTTGTCTCGCTTTCTGTAGCGTGGCGCCTGCAGCCGCGGCGCTGGCCGAAGTCGGGAGACCAAGGATCAGTAGAATCAAAGCCGGCAATAACGTCGAGCGCTCATGAAGCTTCACCTTACACCTCCATGCCCCTCCTCTTTCCTCCCCCGCGTCGCGGGGGAGGATAAAGGTGGGGGAAGTTCGCAGCAAATACAAATCACAGACTCAAAAGAGCCGCAAGATGGGCGACGTCGGGCAAGTTTTCCAAATTGCGCAGGGTATCGACCACCGCCTCGGAGCGCTGCTCGCCTAGCACCGGCACACTCAGCAAGCGAAACTTCTGCTCCACTTCCGCAGCGGAAAGTGGGTTGTATGGCGCGCCCGGCAGACGATCCATCAAGATACTGAAGTGGCGGCCATCCGTGCTGTTGATTTCGACGATCGCGGAGCGCACCGCGGGAAATTGTTTCGTCAACTCGGCATCGGCGACAATCTCAACCCGTTTTTTCAATTCCAGCACTTGCGGGTCATGCATGCGTTCAAAATCATGAGAGTTCTGAAAATCGATTTTGCCATCGAGCATGGCGACAGCCAGCATGTACTGGCAGTTGACGTCGGGCATGTGGCGGTCGTTGATCGTGCGCGCCTGTGTGTCGGGAAGCCTAACAACGATTTTCCGGATTTGATTGCCCTCGAGATGGTGTTCCTTCACGAGAGTGAAATAGCCCTCGAGCGTCGCCTGCATCGGCTGTCCTGCCGGGTATTTCTTGATGCTGGTGTCGAGAATCTCGTAGCGGGAGCCAAGCTCTTTGATCACTTCTTCCGGTCTGGAGTTTTCGGAGAACGCCTTGAAGAAATTTTCTTCCCCTTCAAAAACCGTTGCGGTGCCGGTGAATCCCGCCTGCGCCATCAGAGCGGCGGTGAGACCGTTTCGCGCCGGCGCTCCCGAGAAGCACAACGCCTTATCGATGTGTTCGGGATCTTGGCGCCAGGTATTGATCCCGCATGCCTGGGTTCCGGCTAGCGCCAACGCGTGGCAGACTTGCTGCGTGCTGGCCGCCAACAAGCGGCTGGCGGCAGCCGCAGCGCCAAAAACGGAGCACAGCGAACCGGCGTGAAGCCCGCGCCTGCCCATCCACGCGCGATCGACGGCCTTATTGATCCGGCACATGACGTCATAGCCGAGGACAACCGCGACGATGAGATCGCGGCCGGAGCCATGCCGCGTTTCTGCCACCGCGAGCGCCACCGGTAAAATGACCGACCCAGGATGGGTCACGGTCGGAAAATGCGCGTCATCGGTCTCGTCCGCGTGCGCCGTCATGGCATTGGCCAATGCGGCAAATATAGGACTACTGCGCAGATCCGTCGCCACGACTGTGGCATCCGGAGGTCCACCTTGACCGCGGACGAAGTCAATGGCGACCTTGCCCGGCCTCAGCGTCGAGCCGGAAATCATCGCGCCAATGGTATCGAGGATATGAATCCTAGCGCGCTCGACAATCGGCTCGGGTAACCGGGCTGCCTGATCGCTGACAATATACCGACTCAATGAGTCCGTTAGATTAAGTTCGTCCGCCATAACAGCCTCTTATTTCCATTCGGCAAATACTTTCTCACCACGAAGCGCACGAAGGACGCGAAGGTTTCAGAGATTGATATTTTCGAATTTCTTAACTTCGTGCTCTTCGTGACCTTCGTGGTGAAAAATTATCTGATCGTAACGGCTCAGCAATTCTAGAGCCGAATCAAATCTGTCAAGGTGTTTACGTCGGATAGACCCTCGAGCTTGTCGACAACATCGACAAGCTTCTCGATATTCGTCTCCTTGAGCACCCGCGCCGCGTTGTCGCGAAACTTTCCTACCCATTCATCGCGCGACAAAGGATAGCGCCAATGGCTGCGCGGCAGCGGCTCGGCGGCGCTCACTTCTTTGCCGTCTCGCAGCTTGATCGCGACCGTCTCATAAACGATATCCGGATTGGGCGGGATCGATGGATCGACCCGCAGGCTCATCTTTTTGAGCAGCTGCTGCACATCGGCAGCCAAAGCGCGCTCGTCATGAAAACTCTCAATGGTCAACTTTTGATCCAGGATCGCCATTGCGACGTGATACTGATAGCTGAATTTCCCTTCTAAACCGCTGCGAACATTGGGACGGTTGAAGTGGCCGCGGCGCGGCACGATGAGCTCGATGGAATCGATTTGATCCGTCTTAATGTTGTGCTTTTTGACGAGCTGCAACGCGGCCTCGAAGGTGTGATGCAGGTGATAGCCGCTGGGATACATCTTGATGCCGATGCCCGGCGTTGCCAGGTGAAATGGATTGCCGAGAGTCGCGGTGAGTTGCCAGTTCTCTGACGAAACATCGCGGTAGAAGGTCTCGAAAAAAGCGCCGTCCAAAACATTGGGATTGGCGGAGAAACCGTCGGCGGCAAGCATGGCTGCGACCACACCGTTGCGAGCTCCGTGGCCGGAGTGGAACGGCTTGGTCATCGTGCCGCTGTGGGATCCGATGCCGCTCGCTTCCGATGATGCGATGCCGAAAGCCATCTGTAAATGCGGCGCGTCTAACCCTAAGAGTTTGCCAACCCCCGATGTAGCGCCAAACGTTCCAAAGACGGGCGTCGGATGCCAGCCGCCGCGCTTATCGGCGCAGCAGTGAAGTTTTCCCGTGATCTCGTAAGCCGCCACCTGCGCAACCAACAGCTGACGGCCGGACGCGCGCAGCGATTCAGCGATCGCCAAAGCCGCTGGAAAAGTTACTCCGGTCGGATGCGCGCCCGGCAGCCACATGTCGTCGTAATCGGTAGCGTGGCAAAAGATGCCGTTGGCGAACGCCGCCTGCGGCGCCGAGGTGCGCAGCTTGGTACCCCAAACTGTACACTCGGCTGTGCCACCGGTGCGTTCGACGAACTTGAGCGCGATCTTGCCGACTTCTTGCGTGCTGCCGGCCAGGGCGACGCCGATGACATCCAAGATCTGCCGCTTGGCGCGCTCCACGACCTCACGCGGGATATCTTCGTACCTCAAATCGGTGACAAAACGGGCGATGACTTCTGTGTTACCCGGCATTGGCGCCTCCTATTTTTATTCGACTCACGACTCACCACGAAGTGCACGAAGGACACGAAGGATCAGAGATTAATATTTTCGAAGTTCTTAGCTTCGTGCTCTTCGTGTCCTTCGTGGTTTATGATGTTCATCAGGTCTCTTCGGGCTCCTGACTCAACTCCAACGCCTGCTTCGACAATTCCTCCGGCGGTTTGATATTTCGGAAGGTGAAATAATAAAGGATGTCGTGCGCAAACTGGATCGCGCCGCCGATAAAGAATGGCATAGAAGTCGAGATCGCCGACATCATATACGCCGCCGCGCTGGGACTGAAAGAGCCGGAGAGCCGTTGAAAAACCGTCGTGAACCCGCGCGCCAGGGCCCGTTCTTCGCGCGGTACGAGGGCCAGTATATAGGAATGATCGATGGGATTGTCCATGCGGGCGACGGCCTGGCGCACGATTTGGAGAATGGCGGCGCTGCGGAAATCAGGGCAAAAGGGCAGGAGAATGAGCAGAAGCGGCGCCGGCAGATGGGTTAAGACGGTGGCATTGACATTGCCGATGCGGTCCGCGAGCTTCGCGCCGATAAGCAAAGTCGCAGCACCGATCAGATTGGAAATCGCGAACAGCGGGCCGATCTCACTCACCGAAGCGCCATAGACCACAAAAAACCAGTAAGACAACAGCGAGCTGTGCAGCGAAGAGCCAAAGCTATCCAATGCGCCGAGCAAAGCCATCTTGCTGACGAACTTTTTGCTTTTCTGCGGAATAATGTTGCGAACAGAGAAGCGCCGCGCCGAATCTGCGTCATGCGCCTTCCGCAGCGGCTCGCCTTCTCGGTAAAATGAGATAACGACGACATACAACAAGCTCGTGACGAAGCCGATGCCAAAGAGCGCTCGGTAGGAGGCAAGCTCATCCCAGCCACGGGCCTGGAACAAATCCGGCAGCGCAGCAAGGAAAGCGCCGAGGGATCCCGCGGTATGTAGGCCGAGGGCGTTGATCGCGAAGATGGAATTTCTTTTTTCGTTGGGAGTCTTGTCGGCGAGCATGGCTACCTGGCCGACCATTACCGGCGCGCCCAAGCCGCCCGCGCCCGATCCACCGGCCCGTGCGCCGATAAGTCCGAGCGCGGACATCGTCGCGACCACAAGCGGATCGCTGCTCCAGGCCATAACACCGGAGCCGATGAGCGTCAGCAGCCCCCAGAAAATCATCATCCGCTTGCGCGAATAATGATCCATCAGCACGCTGCCGATCAAAGTTTGGCCGACACCGCTGAGGGTCGCCAGGCTCACCACGGTGCCGATCGCGACGGTGCCGAAGCCGAGCTTGGCTAGGTAGATCGCGAAGATAATATTGTAGAAACCAAACCCGAAATTCCTCACCGCGCCTGACGCGATCAGTATGGCAATGTCGCGGGAGATTCCAAACCTGGGCATGAACTCTGAAGGCTCGTTGAGGAAGTTCCGAGCACGAAACTTTAAGCTCGAAACAGTTTCAAAATTTCCGACTCGCGCGTAGGCGAGACTAGGGATCCGGTTGCAAATCAGGATTCAAGTGCACTTATCACGTCGCCGGTGTCTGTGCATTCGCGCGTTCTTGTAGCACCTGTTCCATAGCGGTGAGCACATGAGACGCTGAGAGAGATATATCTTTTCGATAGTTCCCATCGCGCAAGCCGATCATTTTGGCTTTCTCGCAGACCGCCGAAAGATCGGCGCCGGAAAAGCCTTCCGTGCGCTCGGCAACGGCTTCGATCGCGTGCTCCAGTTTTTGTTTTTCAGCAACGCCGGCCAAAAGCACGGTGAGAATTTCCTTCCTTCCTTCCAGGTCCGGCAAACCGACGTAGATCTCCAATCCCAACCTGCCGGGCCGGAGTAAAGCCGGGTCGAGAAGATCGCGCCGGTTGGTCGCGGCAAGAACGATCACCTGGCTCGCCGCGCGTAGGCCATCCATCTCGGCAAGCAATTGATTGACCACCCGTTCCGTTGTTGCGTTGGCAGCCTCGCCGCGGCGCTTCGGAGCGATCGCATCGATCTGGTCGAAAAGAATTACCGTAGGTTGGACTTGCCGCGCCATCTGAAAAACATCGCGAATCGTTTGTTCAGACTCGCCCAGCCACATACTGAAAATTTCCGGGCCGTTGACCGGAATAAAATTGGCGCCGCATTCATTCGCCAGCGCCTTGGCTAGCATGGTTTTGCCGGTGCCTGGCGGGCCGTAGAGCAAAATACCCGTCGATCGGCGCAGCCCGAGCCGCGCGAAGGCATCCGGATAGATCAAAGGCGTCTCCACCGCTTCGCGCAGCTGCTCGATCGCGCTTTTCATTCCGCCGATGTCTTTCCAACTGACATCGGGCGTCACCCAAAGGGTTTCCCGAAGCGCGGACGGCGAGGTTTTATCCAGCGCGCCAATGAAATCTTCTTTCTTGACGACGATCTGTTCGAGACCCTCCGTGCCACGCAGGGTCGCGAAGCCCGGACCGGCCGAATTTCGCAGCGCATTTAACCCCGCTTGGCGCACCAACTCCATCAAGTCCGCGCCCACGTAACCATGCGTTCGCCGCGCCACCTCAGGCAAAAAGGCGATGGCCTCTTCGTCCATCGGCACTCGGCGGGTATGGATATTGAGAATTTCGAACCTGCCTTCGGCATTCGGCGGCGCAATGAACATTTCGCGATCGAAACGTCCCGGACGACGCAGCGCCGGATCGACGGAATCCACGCGGTTAGTGGTGCCGATGACAACGACGTCTTCCATGCTGATGAGACCGTCAAGCAACGAAATCAGCTGCGTGCCCATGCGAACATCGGCTTGCGAGCCGCTCTCGCCGCGGCGTGGCGCGATCGCGTCCAGCTCGTCCATCATCACGATCGACGGGCTATGCTCCATCGCTTCTTCGAAGACACGGCGCAGATTGGCCTCGGTGCCGCCATGCACCGAGCTCACCAACTCGGGACCGTTGACGTAGAGAAAGTGGGCGCCGATCTCGTTGGCAATCGCCTTTGCCAAGTACGTTTTGCCGACTCCTGGAGGTCCGTAAAACAGAATGCCGCGCGGCGCTTCGATCCCTAGATGTTCGTACACCTGGGGGAATTGAATCGGACACTCCACCAACTCGCGGATCGTCTCGATTTCCGTCGATAGCCCGCCGACATCGTCGAAGGTCACCATGTTCGCGGCGACGCCGGCGCGTAGCGCGCTGGTGCGCAAAACCACCCGCGTATTTTCTCCCACCAACGATCGATCGGGCTCGACAGAGATGACGCGGAATATGATGTTGCGGGGAAACTCAAAGAGCTTCACCGAGAGCACCATGCCGCTGCATGTGAGCTGCTTTTCCTCGACGAAGCGTGTCTGGAGCTCGCGCTCCAACGCGGTCAAGTTTCCGCTCAAAGGCGCCATCGGCTCCAAAACCAAGCGTTTGGCCTCTTCGATCTTCACCGGCTTGAGAGTTATTTTTTCGCGCAGATCAGGTTTTAGGAATTGAATCTGAAAGCGGTCCAAGCGCACGCACCGACGGCCCTCATCCTGTAATCGCGCGGCCACGCGCGCCAATAGGCGGCGCGCTCGCTTCGTCGTCAATTCCACGACGCTGCCGTCCGCGATCCCTGTTTCGGCGAGAATCTGCGGATCGACAAAGGCGATATTGCGGCCGCTCTCAGCGCTCGGTAGCCGCTCAACCGGCAACTGCACCATCGCGGCCTTCCCCCTCATTTCCTTTGAAAGTAATCTTCATGAAAGCCTTGCACGCTATTCTTCTTTAGTCCCCTTGCTTCGTGTGCTTCGTGTCCTTCGTGGTCAACAAATTTATCACCACGAAGAGCACGAAGGTCACGAAGTTGATAAGTCATCTTCATTTCTTCCAGCTCGACGCGTCGCTGATATGTTCGATGCCGCCGAGAAATTCATGGGCGAGTTGGCGCGACCAGGTCGAGATGAGTCGCGCCGGCCCGCTACCCTCGTTGAAATGCTGATGGGCGGTCATCGGCGGAATGCAGATGACGTCGCCGGCTTCCCACGGATACTTTGTTTGCTCGTGCACGTCGTAGCCTCTTCCCTCCTGCACGAAAATCATTTCCTCGAAGATATGCCGGTGCTTGCCGGTATGCCCAGAGGGCTCAATTTCCGTTGTCATCAAATCCAAGGCGCGGGCCGCGACTTCTGTCCATAGGCTAATGTAAAATTTTAGCCGGCCCTGGCGCGTATTCTCCCAAGCGGTGTCATTCCCTTTGATCACGCGAGGGCCCGTCTTCTCGACCGCATTCTCCTCCACCAGGCGCTTGAGAAACCAATCGTACTTGGTATTTCCCGGTTTAGTTTGTTGCACGCCGCGCCGCGCGGAAAAAACAGCTTCACGCTTGCCATCCGCGCCTTTCCGCACTTCCACGTCTTCTTCCAACCCCAGGATGCCGCGCGGCACGCGGAAGCCGGCCAGCTGGCCTGAAGAATCCTTGATCGCCTCGGTTCCTTCCGGAATGCTTTTGAAATCAAACTGCTCCTGCCAGAGTAGTCCCAACACATGCCAGAGTCGCACCTGCGGCAACCATGCGCGAAAGCCGGTTTTGGCGTCGGCGACGAATTCTTGGGTCGTGTAAGGCGGAATGACTACCAGATCATTCGCGGTAAAAGCGTAGCTCTGACCGTCTTGAACGCAGGTCCCGCTGCCGTCGAGAATGTAGGCGATCATGGAGGGAATCATCCGAACTTTTTCCGTCCGCTCACCCGCTTTGACGTCGAGAAAGCTGCTCGTCAAAGCGCTCAGCGGCGCGACTGTGTAGCGCTCGAAGACACGCAAGTCGCCCAAGATGTGGCCACCTTTGGCGAACATCGGCGGCTTGACCACACGGGGCAAGAGCTCCATGCGCTCTCGCTCGAGCTTTTGCTTGATAAAGCGCCCCTCATAATCGTAGTAAAGCTTCGGATCAACTTCTTGTTCGCGCAATCCTTCGCGAACGCGTTCTTTTTCTGCCATGACTGGTTAGCTTCCTTTCTCGCTATATTCCGGCGCATCTTCGATTTGCTCTATGCCCCCCAGGCCGAGGTCGCTGCACGTGCTCGGCATGGAGCTCATTAACAGGACTGGGCTTTCCCGATCGGCGTTGAAATGTTGATGTTCGACCATCGCTGGAATATTGATCAAATCGCCCTTTTGCCAGTTCCAGCGCTGGCCGTCATGAATATCATATCCATTGCCATTGATGATGAAGATTTGCTCTTCGGCCATGTGACGGTGCGCTCCAGAACGGCTCCCCGGCGGGATTTCTTGCAGATACAGCCAAACCCTCCTGGCAGAACAATCAACCTGCGGATGGGTGTACCATTTTAAGCGCCCCTGGCGGGTCCATTCCCAAGGCTGTTCTTCGTAGCGAATCACGTGGGTGATGGTCTTGCAGAATGTGACTTCTTCGCTAAGCAACTTGAGATACCGATCGTAGGTATTGCCAACGGCGCCGCTCCATTCTTTCGTTTCCAGGCGGGCGCGGAACACCCCTTCGACATCCGGTGACGGACCCAGGTAAACGTCGATGTCCTCCGTAATGCCCAAAATGCCTTTCTTGATGCGATAGCCGATCAATTTTTTTTCACTGTCGTAAAGCGGCTCGGTGCCGTCGGGAAAATCGGGCTTGTCGGCAAACTTGATCTGCTCGCGATGCAAGAGCCCGAGCGCATGGATCATTCTCGACTGCGGCACATAGATCTGGCAACCGACGTCGCGGTCGCCGCCATGTTGATGAATCGTGTAGGGTGGGACTACCAGCAAATCGTAAACTTCGAAATTGTAGGTCTCCCCGTCGTTCCATTCCCACCCCTTGCCGGCAGTACAGAACAGGGTCGGCGCGCTGATATGGCGGTGCGCGCCGCGCACCGGCGCGTTGGCCGGAATGTCGGAAAAATGACAAGTCAAAATATGCAGCGGCCCGCGATTTAAAATGTCGTAGCAGATGAGGTCGCCGGTCTGATGCGGACTGCTGTGACCATTCATCGTTGATTGAGGCGGGATCGGCGCCAGCACATGCGGCAGACTGTTGACGAACGTCTCCTCGCGTTGCTGATGCACGAAGCGTTTCAACCGATCGGAGTGTGTAAGTTCTTCGCTAATTTCCCAGGGCGTTAAGCTGGCCATTCAGCACCTCGTACACAGTTGAAAAAAATCCGGTCGAGGATGGAGTATCGAGGATAGAGGATTGCGATCAGAAGTCGGAGGTCAGCGATCGGAATTGCCATCTTCCATCCTCAATCTTCTATCCTCGACCCCATTCTTTCGATCCTCCATCTTCGATCCTCGACCCAAATCATGCTTCGATTCTCGACCGTAAAGTTCCATCCTCACGCCGCGGTAAACTCCGGCGCGTCTTCAATCTGTTCGATTCCGCCAACGCCCAAATTGATGTAAGTCGCGGGCATGGCGTTGAGCAGCAGCGCTCGCTCGGAGCCCGAGTTGAAGTGCTGGTGCTCGGTCATGCCGGGGATGCAAATCAGATCGCCCTGCTCCCAGTTCCAACGCTCGCCGTCGTGGATATCGTAACCTTTCCCCTCGAGCACAAGGACCAGTTCCTCGGAGACATGGCGATGGCGCCCCGACCGGCTGCCCGGCGGTATTTCGTGAAAGTAAATGTATTTGCGTTTGGTCGCGATCACCATTTCGGGATGAATCAGCCATTTGATCCGCCCTTGACGGGTCCACTGCCAGGGCTCTTGTTTTTCCAGTACGACATGCGGCGCATTGCGGCACAGATCGGCCTCTTCGTGCATGAGTTTCATGTAGCGGTCATAGGTATTCTCAACGGAAACGTTCCAGTTTCCGGCCGTGCGCCGCGCCTGAAAACTCGCTTCGCGGTTCGGCTCCGGTCCGAGAAGCACTTCGATATCCTTAGCGATCCCTAATACGCCTTTCTTGATGCGATAACCGATCAGTTTCCCCTCATTGTCTTTGATCGGCTCGGTTCCCTGGGGGAACGTCGGTTTCTCGTTCAATTTATGTTGTTCGCGCCAGATCAATCCCAAGACATGGTGAATGCGGCCATCTTCGGGAACGAAGATCGTGCAACCGATGTCCTTGTCGCCGCCATGCTGGTGGATTGTGTAAGGAGGCACCGTGAGGATGTCGAAAGCTTCAAAATTGTAAGTCTCGCCGTCATTCCACTCCCACCCTTTTCCGCTGAGACAGAACAGCGAAGGAGCGCCGATATGCCGATGCGCGCCGCGCACCGGCGCCTGCGGCGCCACGCGGGTGAAATGGCTGGTCATGCAGTAGAGCGGCCCACGGGTTAGCATGTCATAGGAAATGTGATCGCCGGTCTGATGGGGGCTGTCCATGCCCATGACGGTTGGCTGCATCGGCAGCTGCTTGAGCACATGGGGCAACGAACCTGCTTTGGTGTCTTCTTGCCGCTGGTAGACAAACCGCTTCAGTTGATCTGGAACATCCTGCACTTCGCGCCATGGCTCTAGCATGGATCAATAAGTCCTCCGCTTCATCTTTTGATCTCCCATCGATAACACACCTGAGACCCGGCGCACAAACGCACGAGCCGGTGTAGCGGTTGATTTCGAGTTCGCTATAAATCTTTGTCGCGAGAACAAGATTCCTTGCTTGGCTCGGAATGACAACGGGATAAGCGATTTGTCATCTCGAACGAAGTGAGAGATCTTGGATTAACTACCAGCGGTGTTTCCATTCATGCAGGAGCGTGAGCGAATTCCCTGAGACGGGAATTCTATTTAGCAGGAAGAGCACGAAGGACACGAAGAAAGGAAATCAAAATGTAGGGGCGACCGGCCGGTCGCCCCATAGACGATGCGTCGAAAAACGGTGAGGCGTTCCTCACCCCTAACGCCTTACTTTTTCCTACCCGTGCTCCGGCGCGTCCTCGAACTGCTCGATTCCGCCCATGCCGAGATGGGCGTAGATGCTGGGCGACGCACTGAACAAGAGCGCCGGGCTATCGCCGAGAGAAAAGTGTTGGTGCACAGTCATCGGCGGAATGCAGATCAGATCGCCCTGCTCCCAATTCCAGCGCTCGCCGTCATGGATGTCATATCCCTTTCCTTCGAGCACGAGAATCAATTCCTCCGCCACATGGCGATGCTGGCCGGAGCGTCCTCCTGATTCAATCTCCTGAAAATATATCCACGCGTGGTTGGTCGCGGTCTCAGTATCGGGGTGAACCATCCATTTGATTTTCCCGTGGCGGGTCAGCTCCCAAGGCTCCTTGGTGTCGCGCGCCACATGATCGACCTTGCGGCAAAAGTCAGCCTCATCGTGCATCAGCTTTATGTAACGGTCGTAGGTATTGGCCGTGGAGTCTTTAAACGATCCCGCCGTGCGGCGCGCCTGGAAGCTCGCTTCGCGATTCGGTTCAGCACCGAGTATTACCTCGATGTCTTCGGTGATGCCCAGCACGCCTTTCTTGATGCGGTAGCCTTTCAACGTTCCATCTTCCCCATAGATTGGCTCGGTGCCGTCGCGAAAAGTCGGTTTTTCGTTGAGCTTGTGTTGCTCGCGCCAGGTTAGTCCCATGAGATTTCCCACCCGGCCGGTCTCCGGAACATAGATCGTGCAGCCGATGTCTTTGTTTCCGCCATGCTGATGCATCGTGTAGGGAGGCACGATGAGCAAATCATAGGCTTCAAAATTGTAGGTCTCGCCGTCGTTCCATTCCCAGCCTTTACCGGTCACGCAAAACAGCGTCGGCGCGCCGATGTGACGGTGCATGCCGCGCACGGGCGCTTGCGGCGCGACGCGCGTGAAATGGCTGGTCATGCAATAGAGCGGTCCGCGCGTCAGCATATCGTAGCAAACATGGTCGCCCATCTGGTGCGGGCTATCCATGCCCATCACCGTCGGCTGCATCGGCAGTTGTTTGAGGACATGCGGCAACGAGCGCGCCTTGGCGTCCTCTTGCTGCTGATAAACAAATCGTTTCATTCGATCTGGTTCTCGTTGAACTTCTCGCCACGGTTCAAGCATCGTTACTACCTCACTCTAATTTATGGTTCACCACGAAGAGCACGAAGATCACGAAGTTCGGACATATGTCATGGAAGACATTGTGTGCCAGCGCATTCGAACACGCGACCATTGACATTTACGATACACTTCATCTCGCGGATGAGAAATTGTTTCTTATCTTCCCTTCGTGGCCTTCGTGTCCTTCGTGGTGAAAATTCTGTCCGCTTACAGCTCCAGGGTCGCCGGCGCGAATAATTCTTCGATCTTGAGCTTTTGCTTGGTCAGCCCTTGCTCGTGCGAGAAGTCGATGATCGTCTGCAGCATTTTCTGGTTCGCCTTCACTCCGTAGGGAAACGGATCGTCGCCAAAAATCTCGCGAGTCTTGGCAAGGTACTCGTCGCGAAAGATCAGACCGGTTGGAATACTATCCTTCATGCGTTCCTGCCACCACTCTTTGGCAGCGACCAACGCCTTGAATAAATTGAATGCCAACCAGGGGTACTTGCGATCAACGTCGCCGCGAATCGCGTAGGCGTGGTTCGCCGGAATGTAACCGTGCTTCTTGAAGAAGCGCGTGCCTTCTTCGATGTTATCGGGGAACAGCGGCTTGACTTTGCTCCAGTCGCCGCCGCGCGCGCGAATCTGCGTCGAGCGATCGACGATATTGCTCTCGCGCGAAAAGGCGCGATGCACCGACGCCACGTCAAGCTCGTTATTGACCATCATTGACGCCAAGCTCTTATCATTCGGGATTCGCTGAAACGAGATTCCCGGCGGCGGCGTGAAACCGGTTGCGCCGCCGTGGCTCAATTCCTCGCTCCGCTCCATGTACCAGTGGACCTTGTATTGCGACACGCCGAAATCATGTTCCAAGATGCCTCGCACCCATAGCGATGCGGTTTGCTGATACTCTCCGACGCCGATGCGCTTCCCGACAATATCTCCGGGCTGCTTGATGCCGGAATCGACGTGATAGGACAGTTGAGCATGCATGAAGCGGCGCGATGGAAAGACCGGTATCGCGATCATGTCCATGCCCTGCGACTTCGCAATCAAGTAGGAAGAGAGCGACATTTCGGAAATTTCGAACTCTTGAAACTTCAGCTGGCGCCAGAAAGTCTCGGACGGATCGGAATAGGTTGTAACCAGCTCGGCTCCTTCGATCGGCACGGCTCCCGTGATAATAGGCTCGACTCTCTCATTGGCTCCGGTTATGAAACTGAATTGCAGCTTAGGCATACCTCGTTCCTCCCTCTTTGCTCTTTTGATCCCGTGAAGGCACGGCATGCCGTGCCCCTATCCTATCCAACACTCGTTTCGGTAGTGGTTCAGTTTGGAAAAGATCTCTCACTTCGTTCGAGATGACAAATCGCTTACTTAGTTGTCATTTCGAGCGGAAGCAAGGAATCTTTCTCGATATTGAGCCGCATAGCGGATTGAAAATGAATCACTACCCTCTTTTCATTTCGGCAGTTCATTGACCAATTTCCGCACCACGTCCCGGTCCCAAATTTCCGGTCCCCATAAACGAATATACTTGACCCCTTTTTGCCGATGCGCCCAGGCTGGAAACTCGTCCTTTGGAATATCCTCGCGCAGTGAATTCGGACCGGGATCGTTGGGCTCGCCTTTTTGAACGGCAATCTGGCCCTCGCGGGAGAGAAACCAATTGATCGCCACCTTAGCCGCGTTGGGATGAGGCGCCTTGTTGAGCAGCGAGATCATCGTTCCTCCGGCTTCCATCGCAACTCCATCCTTGCTCAACGCATGGGGATCCAACACATCCACCGGCAGTCCTTGTTTTTTGGCCTCATCCACCTCTGTTGCCTTGGCAGTGATCGCCAATGGAATTTTCCCCGAGGCGAGCCAATCTGTTTGCTGGCGCTCGTCGCGCACCAGCGTGAGCCCACCGACGGTGATGAGTTTCTTTAAATAATCAGGCCCGAGTTGGGGGTTGTAATGCAAGAATAACAGCGGGCTTCCGCCGCCGGGGTCGTTGGGATCTTTCGCGCTGATTTTTCCTTTCCATTTTGGATCCAGCAGATCCCAAAAGGACGTGAGGCTTTTTGGGTCGACTAACTTGGTATTATAAGCCAGCATGCGCAGGGGAAAGGCTGCGTAGATAAAAATATAGCGGCCTTCACCGTCGTTATAATGATGCTTTCCTTCGAACCACTTCGACGAATCCTTTACTTCCGGCATGACGAGCGCTGAGTTGATCGGATCGAGCGCCTGCGCTTTCAGCAACGTGTTGGCCGTGCCGCCACCCAAGCGGACGACGTCGACGAGAAATTTCCCCGCTCTGCGCTCGGCCATGATGCGCTGCAAATTTTGCGCGCCGCTGCCGGTGACCAAGTTGAGCTTGATCTTGGGATATCTTTTTTGAAAGGCATGAAACTCGGCATCGGTGCCCAACTTATATACGGTCACCTGCCCTTCTTGCTCCGCCGCTTTGACGGTGCGCTCCCACTCGCTATCGCCGCTCGGGCTGGCCGAAGCCGCGAAGGTCGTTCCATGAAGCATCGCCAATAAGACAACGGCTGCGAGGCTTTTTAACAGCATCATGAAATCTTTTACTCCGATGTTTATCTCGTGTCTGTATGTCATCCTGAGGCGCTTCGACATGCTCAGCATAAACTCCGCCGAAGGATCTCGCCCTTCGCCACCACTGAATCGGTCGAGATTCTTCACTGCGTTCAGAATGACATCTTATTAAATCGTGATTACGACACAGTCTCTCGCCGCGAAAAGCCTTTTTTTTGCGTCCCTTCAACCGAGTTTACCCTGAGCGAAGTCGAAGGGCTTAGGGCATAACTTTTGTGATTAATTCTTTTCACGCTTTTTTGAATCCGCCGACGATGGCAGTATTGCCTTCACGCCAGAAGCAATCGATATCTCTGAAGCCGGCGCGTTTGAGCAGACGAAACTGCTGCAAGAGATTGGGCGCCGCGCCGTCCATCTTAGCTGCCCGGCCGCGAGTCTTCGTTTGCAGGTCCCTGTAGTAACGCCGCAGCGCCGGAGTAGAAAAGTTGACCCGCTCGATATTCAAGAATAGTCCTCCAGGACGAAGTAACTCGAAAATCTGACCATAAACCGGGCCAATCAGTTTGAGTTTTCTCAAGTTGTGTATGGCGCGGGCGCTCACGACGGCGTCCAATTCACGCGGTAGGTCGGCTATCCATCTGTCAGCGCCGAAGTCGGCCTGCATAAACGAGGCTCGCTCTCCAAACGAGGCTAGACGTTCTCGCGCCAATCTTAGCATCTCATCAGATCCATCCGAACAAATCACGCTCATCTCTGGAAACGCGGCGAGTAGTTTCTCAGCCAAAGTCCCCGGACCGCAGCCCAAATCCATCACCCGAGATCGCCCCCCGATAAACACGGAAAGCCAAGTGATCGTCGCAGTGAATTGAGCTTCTCTTTCCGCCGCTCTGCGGCTATCTTTGGACACCCAGTCTTGATCGTATTCCTTAGAGCCCCAATCGTGTTCACTCTTAGCCATTGCTGTCGCTCCTCTCAGTTCGCGTCAATGTTACACTCCGCCCTCGCCTTTTCCAAAAAACTCAGGTCCGCGACGTCCCGCAACGATACCTTCTTGCTGACTCCCTTTGCTGAGGCAAGCACTTCGCTTTGATAGCGAATGCCCTCTTCCGTAATAGCGCAGCTGTAGCCGCCGTTGCGCAGATGATTATCGTAGTTTCCCTCAGCGTCCTCGCTACTCAAATGACTGATTCGCTTGCACGCCAGCTCGATGGCTTCTTGACGATGATGGTTCAAATAGTCGGTCGCTTGAACCACCGCCTTCACCGCCTTGAAAACTGTATCCGGCTGTTCGCCAATGAGTCGAGCGGAGGTACAAAGTCCCCCTCCATGCCAGCGCATATATTCTTCCGGGTACGGGATCAGGCGCCAGCCTGCCTTGACGGCCCAGTAAGCGTATTCCTCACGCGCGATGACCGCGGCGATGGCAGGATCCTCGAATGCTCGAA
>Ga0075423_10002304_pt1 | contig 17249 bp, 18 predicted proteins | sample SoiMethybrSBSTD2_FD_80114 | JGI IMG/M metagenome (GOLD analysis project Ga0075423, IMG submission 80114) | Bulk soil microbial communities from a Populus tree surrounding site in Tennessee, USA - Soil MetaG P. TD hybrid SBSTD2 | ecosystem: Environmental > Terrestrial > Soil > Tree plantation...
GGTTCACCAAGACCATCCTCACGGCGACCAGCCTGGCGCCGGGGGCGGCCTACGGCGAGAACCAGCTGACCTACATGGAAGACACCTGGCTCAGCCAGAGCCACGTGGGCACGCACCTGGACGGGCTGGGGCACATCGGGCGGAAGGACTGCTATTTCAACCAGACCCCGATGGGGAAGTACATCAACCAGAACAACATGACGCGCCTGGGTCTCGAGCATCTCAAGTCCTTCGCGACCCGCGGCGTGCTCCTGGACATGGTGAAGGTGTTCCAGGCCGCCGGGAAGCTGAAGACGAACGCGGCGTGCCGCAAGCCCTGCCTGGACGGCGGGACCGTGATCACGCCGGCCGATCTCCAGGCCGCGCTCAAGATGTACAACGTGACCCTCCGCGAGGGTGACATCGTCACCATCCACACCGGGTGGGGCGATCTCTTCCAGCAGTTCCCCAAGCAGAACGCCGTCTACAACAGCGCGGCCCCCGGCATCGGCAAGGAAGCCGCCAAGTGGCTGATCAGCCAGAAGGTGGTGGCGGTGGGGACGGACACCTGGGTGGTCGAGGTCATCCCCGGTGAGGACCCGAAGGAAGCCTTCATCGTCCACAACATGCTCATCACCGACAACGGCATCCACATCCTGGAGAATGTGCGCACGGATCTCATGGCCGATGAAGCGGCCCGGACCAACCGCGCCACATTCTTCTTCAGCATGACGGTGCCGAAGGCGGTCGGCCTCACCGGCAACTTCGTCGCCATCGAGGGTATCCGCTAACCGCGGAGCCCCTGTTGATGCCGCAGCACACGACGCCGGCGCTCCGCGAGGGGCGCCGGCGCTTCTGTCTCTCGCTCCTGGGCGGCGCCGCCGCGGTGGCCCTGCCGCACCTCGCCGGTGGCCAGGAACGGCGCTACACCATCGCGTTCGCCAATCTCACCGAGGAGCCCGGGGTCACAATCGAGGGCACCGGCTTCACCGGCCCCGAGGTCCGCGCGAGCTTCGTGCTCGCGGCACGGAAGCTCCCCATCGATCTCGTGCTCTACGACAATCAACGCGATCCCAAGAGGGCCCTGGCCAACGCCGAGGACGCCATCGCGCGGAAGGTCGATCTCTTCGTCGAGTACTTCGCCGACCCCGACGCCAATGCGGCGATGGCGGCGCGGCTGAAAGCGGCGCGGATCCCGATCCTCGCCTTGAATCACGGGGTGCCGGGCGCGCCGCTCTACACCATCGACAACGAGGCGGCCGGGCGTATCGCCGGCGAGGCGCTAGGCCAATTCGCCACGCGAGGCTGGCGCGGCCAGCCCACGGTGGCGGCGATCGTGGGGCCGGTGGACGCCAAGGCCGACCGCGTGCCCGAGCGCGTGCAGGGCGTGATGGAGGGGTTGCGGGCCCGGCTGCCGGCGGTGAAGCCGGTGACCCTCGACACCCAGGGGAATCCCGCCCGCGTCGGGGCGCTGCTCGGCAAGTTCGTCGCCGCCCATCCGGGCACGAAGGTCCTGGTCGCCGCTACGGACGACAGCACCGCGCTCGCGGCCAAGAGCGCGCTGGAGGTGGCGGGCCGCGCGTCGGACGCCGCCATCGTGAGCCACGGCGTGGACCGCAACATCCACGGCGGCATCAACGACAAGAAGGAGATCGATCCGAACAACCGCGCGAGCATCGTGATCGGGTCGGTGGCGTTCTATCTGGATCGCTGCGGCTACGACGTGCTGCCGCTGGCCCTGCGGATGCTCCGGGGCGAGGCGGTGCCGCCCCGGACGGTGACGAAGCACGTGCTCGTCACCGCCACCAACGTCTTCGTGGAGTACCCGCCCTACGACATGAACTAGCGCCGCGCCCCGTCAGGGTGCCGGCGCCGCGTAGTAGATCCCCTCCGTGCCTTCACCCGTCGCGGTGACCGCCGTCGCGAAGGACACGCCGCCCTTCGGCGTGATCGCGGCGAGGGGATAGAGCCCGAACGAGAGGAGCCGGCCTCCGCCGGGCAGGGCGTCGCCCGCGCCGACCACCCGCGTGATCGTGTCGCCCTTCGCCACGAAGACGCCGATCGGATGCGTGCCGCCGTCCACCGACGAAGCGAAGACCACGATCCCGGCGTTGTTGACGGTGGGCCACAGGCCGAAGTGCGAGAAGGTGCCGCCGCCCGGCGCGGCGTCGCCGACGAGCACGAGCTTGCGCGGCGCGCCGTGATCCACCAGGAACAGGCCGGCCGGCGTGGGCGCGTCCTTGAGCTGCGCGTTGAACGCGATCAGCCCCGCGTCGTTGAGGCTCACCCGCTCGGCGAACTTGAAGTAAATCCCCCCGGCGGGAGTGTCGTCGCCCGCTCCTACGACCATGCGCGTTGCATCGCCCTCGACCACGAAGATGCCGCCGGGCACGCCCCGCCCCTCGACGGCGGCGGCGAAGCCCACCATGCCCTTGTTGTTGAGAATGGGGGCGCCGAACCCCGCGAACGCACCGCCCGCGGGCGCCGGATCGCCCTGCGCCACGATCTTCTTGAGCTTGCCGCCCATGCGCCCGAAGATCGCGTCGATCGTCTCGCGTCCCCGGCGGATGGTGGCGAGGAAGACCACGTCGCCGCGATCGTTGAGCGCGGGCGACTCGATGCCGGCCAGCGTGCCGCCTCCGATACCCGGCGCCGCCGTGCCGGTAATCGCCACCGGCTGCACGCGGCCGCGCGACCAGAGGAAGATGCCCTCCACCGCCTTGCCGCCGCCCACCGCGGCGGCGAAGGCCACGTCGCCGCCCTCGTTGAGCGCGGGGATCGGGTGCTTGCCGAAGCCGGTCAGGGTGCCCACGCCCGGCACCACGTCGCCCTCGAGCGCGATCTTTCGACGGCCGCCGCGCGGCCCACTCGGCGAAGACGGTCCGCCCGGCGAGGACAGCCCGCTCGGCGAGGAAAGGAAAAGCCCCTCGCTACCCGGGCCGCGGAGCAGGGTGGCGAAGAAGGCGACGTCGCCCCGGCTGTTCGCCGGCGCCAGAATGGGGAGCGACTCGACGCTGAAGCCCGCGAAGCTGCCGCCGCCCGGCGCGGGATCTCCCACGGCGGCCACGGTACGAAGGTTGGGCGTCTGAGCCTGCGCGGCGCCGGCGCCGAGCGACCAGATGAGCAGCGGCGCGACGGCGCGCCACGCGCGGCTCGCAAGCATTGCGCCGAGTATAGGGAGGTGCTGGAATGGGGTCAATGCGGACGCCCGCACGCTCGCGGCTGATCCGGCTGGGGCTGGCCGCCCTCCTGGCCGGCGTGTGCGCCGCGCCATCGCGCGCCGCCGATCCCGTCGACTGGTCCGGCGCCTGCTACTGCCGGGGCGGCGGCACGCTCCGCTGCACGGCCGGTCTCACCCACGACGCGTGCCGGCGGCAGTGCGACCGCGAGCTCTGCGACGAATGGTTCTGGAAGGAGCGCTTGCCGTGCTGGAACTGGGGCTACGGCGGCTGATCGGGATGACGGTATGATACCGGGCGTGGAGACGTTCACCGCCGAGGAGCGCGCCGCGCTCGCCCCGCACTTCACCAATCTCGACGGTCCGGTCTTTGCCCTCGTCAATCTCCCGGAGGTCGTGAAGGGCGCGCTGTTCGCGCGCTACTCCCGCTCGGCCAAGTCGCTGCGGCGGCTCTTCCTCGACGAGTTCCGCGAGAGCGCGAGCGCGGGCGCGCCCGCCGGCGCCGTGGGCACGACTCGTGCGGACGCGCTCTACGATCGCGTGCTGTCCGACTACGGCGACGACTCCGTGGCCCAGCTCGGCGGCGTGCACCTGGCCTGCGAGGGCGCGTCGAACCTCCTCACCAAGGTGCTCGAATGGGGCCGCTTGATGGCCTACCTCGAGCAGTCGACCCGCTACGTGCCGTACACCGATCGCCCCCGTGGACAATGGAAGTATCACGTGCCCGCGGAGCTGGACGGCCACCCGCTCCGCGCGCGCTACGTCGAGTCCCTCGATCGCGCCTTCGAGACCTACGCGCGCTGGATTCCCGTCCTCCAGGACTATTGGAGCGGGCGGGTCCCGCGCGAGCCCGGTCAGCCCGAAGGGCCCTGGAAGATGACGGTGCGCGCGAAGGCGCTCGACAGCCTGCGGGGCCTGCTTCCCGCCGCGACCCGATCGAACGTCGGGATCTTCGGCACCGCGCAGGGCTACGAGGCCCTGCTGCTCCGTATGCGCGCGCATCCGCTCCGGGAAGTCCAGGATTATGCGGCGCTGATGCTCGCCGAGTTGCACAAGGTGATTCCCGCCTTCCTCACGCGCCTCGAGCGGCCCGAGCGCGGCGGCGTGTGGTCGCGCTACCTCGCCGACACCGCGGCAGCCACGCGCGCGGTGGCCGCCGACCTCCTCACCGGCGTAGAGCCCGAGCCCCGCCCCGAGGTCACGCTGACCGACTGGGACCCCGAGGGCGAGGTGAAGGTGGTGGCGGCCGCCCTCTACGCCGCCTCCGATCTCCCGGACGATCAGCTGCTCGCCCTCGCGCGCAAGCTGGGGCCCGAGGAGCGCGCGCGTGTCGTCGAGGCCTACGTGGGGACGCGGGAGAACCGCCGGCACAAGCCGGGCCGCGCCTTCGAGCGCACGTCGTACCGCTTCGACGTGCTAGGCGACTACGGCGCGTTCCGCGATCTGCAGCGCCACCGCCTGCTCACGCTGGAGTGGCAACCCCTGTCGCCCCGTCACGGCTTCGCCGTCGCCCCCGAGCTCGACGAGGTGGGCGCCCGGGCCGACTGGCTGCGCGCGATGGAGGACTCGGCATCGCTCCACGGCGCCCTCGTCGACGCCGGCCTCGCCGCGGCAGCCCCCTACGCGGTCGCCATGGCCTACCGCGTGCGGTACTACATGGAGCTGAATGCCCGGGAGGCGATGCACATGCTGGAGCTGCGGACGGCGCCGCAGGGCCATCCCGCGTATCGCCGAGTGTGCCAGGCCATGCATCGGCTCATCGCCGAGCAAGCCGGCCATCGCGCGCTCGCCGCCGCCATGCGCCACGTGGACCACTCCGGCGCCGAGACCGGGCGGCTCGCCGCCGAGCGCGCCTCGGACGCCCGCCGCCGCTCCGCGTTCTGAGCGGAGCCTTTCTCACCACCGTCGAAGCCGACCAGGAGGTCAGTGATGCCCGAGTCGAGAGCCAACGCCGTGACCCTTCGTGGCAACCCGGTGACCCTCGTGGGTCCCGAAATCAAGGCGGGCCAGCCCGCCCCGGATTTCACCGCCGTGGACAATTCCCTGGCGCCCGTGAAGCTCAGTGACGCCAAGGGCAAGGTGCTCATCCTGAGCGCGGTCCCCTCCCTGGACACGCCGGTGTGCGACACCGAGACCCGCCGCTTCAACACGGAGGCGGGCACGCTCCCCGGCGGCGTGGAGGTGTGGACGATCAGCATGGACCTGCCCTTCGCCCAGAAGCGCTGGTGCGGGGCGGCGGGGGTCAGCTCGGTGAAGACCCTGTCGGACTTCCGCGAGCACGCCTTCGCCCCGGCCTACGGCACGCTGGTAAAGGACGGTCCCCTCGCCGGGTTGAGCGCCCGCGCGGTGTTCGTGGTGGGCAAGGACGGCAAGGTCGCCCACGCCGAGTACGTGAAGGACATCACCCAGGAGCCCAACTACGACGCCGCTCTCGCCGCGGCCCAGAAGGCGGCCGGCTAGTCTCGTTCGGACACCGCTTGAATTAAATCGGTTGACCGACCAATAAAAGCCGCGTAGACCCTGGGGCATGAGCCCCAGGGTCGGCGTGGCTCCCCTCCGGCGCGCGGCGATCGTTCGCGCCACCATTCACTGCCTGGCCACCAAGGGCTATGCGGGCCTCACCATGAAGCGGGTGGCCCGCGAGGCCCGCTTGAGCCAGGGCGTTCTCCACTACTACTTCAAGGACAAGCAGGCCATCCTCGCCGCCGCCGCGCTGCGCGTGAGCGCTGACCTCGATCGCCGCGTCGCCGCCGAGGCGCGGGGCGCCCGGGGGGCCCGGGGCCGCCTGCGCGCGCTCGTCCGCGCCTGCCTGGAGGTGGCCGCGCGCGACCGGGAGTTCTGGACGGTGTTCATCGAGCTGTGGGGCGAGAGCCTGCACGACCGCGCGCTCGCCGCCGTGAACGCGCGCACCTACGCGCGCTCCCGCCGCCTGATCGCCGCGGGGATCCGGAAGGGGGTACGCGAGGGCCGGCTTCGCCGCCTGCCGCCCGACGGCGCGGCGGCGGTGGTGCTGGCCGTGCTCGACGGACTGTCCCTTCAGCACACCTTCGACCGGCGGGCGCTGCCGCGCGCCACCGCCGAGCGCCTGTGCGAGGACGTGCTGTGGACCTATCTCCGACGACGGGGAGGACGCCGATGACGGAGCGTGAGGAGCAGATCCGGCTACGCGAGTACCTGCGTGACAAGGGCGAAGCCCTGCCGCTGGCCGAGGTCCGGGCACGGGTCGCGGCGAGCTTCGAGACCATGGAAGGGCTGCTGGCGCCGGTGTCCGCAGAGCGGGCGGCCGACCGGCCCTGGCCCGGTGAGTGGTCCATTCACGAGGTCGTGGACCATCTCCTGCTGACGCACGCGCCGAGCCTGGGCGAGCTGCGCGACCTCCTCGCGGACCGGCGCCCGGCCGGCCCGCCCATCCCGGCGGGCCTACAGTCCGCCGACCCCTTCGCGACGCCCTGGGGCGACGTCCGGGCGGCGCTCGTGGGCGCCCACGCCGAGATCCTCCGCGTGCTCGACGGAGCGCGTGATGCGCCCACCGGGGCTCGCGCGCCGGTGATCGCGGTCATCAACGTGCGCGAGGCGGACGGGCGGCAGGTGCCGCTCCACTGGATGGAGGAGATCGCCTGGAAGGCCTACGCGGTGTTCGCCTTCCGCCTGCACACGCTGGATCACATCACCCAGGTGAAACAGATCCTGACCGCCGCGCGCGCCCGGCGGGGCTAGCCAGCCGTCTTCGCGAACTCTTGCTTGGCCTTCTCGAGCTCGGCGGGGTCGGCGAGGAGGTCGAGGGCGGTGAGGGCGAGCGTCTTGGCCGCGGCCACCATGCCCGTGTGCGCGAGCGGCGACTTCGCCCACTCCGCGAACTCGCGCGAATGGCCGGGGATGCCGTCGGGGCTGATGCGGATGTAGGGATGGATGGTCGGGAGCGCCTGGCTCACGTTGCCGCAATCGGTCGAGCCGTAGCCCGCCTGTCCATCGTCCGGATCCTCGGGGAAGTCGATGCGCTCGAGGTTTTGCTTGAAGAGCGCGGCCATCGTGAAGTTCGGCTTGAGCGGGTCGTGGATGATGGGGTCCGGCGACACCGTGGCGGTGCAGCCGGTGGCCAGCGCGGCGCCGTCGGCGACGGCCTGGAAGCGGCGCAACAGCTCCTTGCAGTAGTCGCGCGTGGGCGCGCGGAGGTAGAACTCCGCCGCCGTGTGCTCGGGGATGATGTTGGCTTGCTCGCCGCCCTTGGTGATGACGCCGTGGATCCGCGCGTCCGGCTTCACGTGCTGGCGCATCTGATCCAGCGAGACGAAGAGCTGAATCATGGCGTTGAGCGCGTTGACGCCCCGCCACGGCCAGGAGGACGCATGCGCGGCGCGTCCCTGGAACTCGACCTTCACCTTGATGATCCCCAGCGAGGGCCGCCACACCTGGGTGCCGGGCCGCCCGTGGATCATCATGGCGGCGTCCACGTCCTTGAAGACGCCCGCCTCCATGAGCCGCACCTTGCCCGCCCCGCCCTCCTCGGCGGGTGTGCCGATCACCTGGATCCGGCCCGCGAAGGGCAGGGTATTGAGCGCGGCGGCCAGCGCGGCTCCCGCGCCCGCGCCCGACGTCGCGATGATGTTGTGACCGCACGCGTGCCCGATGCCGGGCAGCGCGTCGTATTCGGCGAGGATCGCCACGGTGGGACCGGGGCCCTGGCCGGGAATCGTCGCGCGGAACGCGGTGGGCAGCCCGCCCACGCCCTGCTCGACCTGGGCCCCGTGCTTGCCGAGGAACTGGCCCAGCCAGGCCGAGGCCTTTTCTTCCTTGAAGCAGAGCTCCGGGTTGGCGTGAATCTGGAGGCTCAGCGCCTCGAGCTCTCCCGCCAGCCGGTCCACCGCCTCGACGACCCGGGTCTTGGCGCTCTCCAGCGTCGGGTTCGGGGCCATCGCTAGCGGCTCCGCGCGAACTCCTCCTTCGCCGCCCGCACGCGCGCGGGATCGGCGAGGAGGTCGAAGGTGGTCAGGGCCATGGTCTTGGCGGCGGCGAGCAGGCCTGCGCGGGCCAGCGGCTTCACCGCGGCGGCCTCGAACTCCCGTGTGTGGATGGCGGTGCCGAGCGGCGCGATGCCCACCATGGGCTGGATGCACGGGATCACCTGGCTCACGTTGCCGACGTCGGACGAGCCGAGACGGTCGAGCACGGGCGGGCCTTCCTCGAGCCCGGCCGTCTTCATGTTGACGGCGAAGAGGTCGAGGAGGGTCTGGTTGCGCTTGAGGGGCTCGTACACGTTGTCGGAGTTCTGGGTGGCCTCGAGCGTGCAGCCGGTGGCCTTGGCCGCGCCCTGCGCGCACGCCTCCACGCGCTTGTAGAGGTCCCACATCATGTCGATACGCGGCGCGCGCACGTAGAAGACGGCCGAGGCGTACTCGGGGATGATGTTCGCGGCGGCGCCGCCGTTGGTGATGATGCCGTGGATGCGGCAGTCCGGCCGCACCTGCTGCCGCATCATCGACACCGCGTTGAAGGTCGCGATGACGGCGTCGAGGGCGTTCACCCCCTCCCACGGGTCGGCGGAGGCGTGTGACGCCTTGCCGGTGAACTCGAACGTGCCCCGCACGATGCCGAGGAGGTCCTGGTGGAGGATGGTGCGGTCGAAGCCGTGGATCATGATGGCCGCGTCCACGTCCTTGAACACGCCGGCCTTGATCAGGCGGCACTTCCCGCCGCCGCCCTCCTCGGCGGGAGTGCCGATGACCTGCACGCGCCCCTTGGGCAGCACGCCCCGGGCGACGGCCAGCGCGGCGCCCGCGCCGGCGCCCGACGCGGCGATCACGTTGTGCCCGCACGCATGCCCGATGCCCGGGAGCGCGTCGTACTCGCACATGATCGCGATGGTAGGGCCCTCGCCGGTGTCGATGGTGGCGCGGAACGCAGTCTCGACGCCGCCCACGCCCGTTTCCACCTTGAAGCCCTTGGCGCCCAGGAACTCGGTCAGCCAGCCCGCCGCCTGCTTCTCCTGATAGCCCAGCTCGGGGTGATCGTGGATGCGGCGGGACAGGGCCTCGAGCTCGTCACCGAGGCGGTCCACGGCCTGGACAATGGAATCCTTGGCGTCGCTCATGATGCCTCCGAGGCGATCAGGAATGGATGCGGGGCGCGGGCGCCCGGCACGGAGGCGAGCCTAGCATGGGACCCCAGCGCGCTCAACCGCGGGGCGGCGCGGCGCTCAGGGCGACTGGACGCAGAACAGGAAGAAGAGCGGCCGGTCCGGCTCCTCGGACGCCCGGATCGATCCCTGGCCACCGGAGCCGCGATCGAGGCAGCGCACGCCGCCCGAGCTGCTGCTGCCGCTCGCGGGCGCGGACGAGCAGCCCGCGACGACGCTCACGAGCGCGAGGAAAAGGACGAGGATGCGGAGCTGCCGTGGCATGACGCCACAGCCTAGCACACGCGCGCGGGCAACCCGGAAGCGGCTAGGCGGCGGACGGGCGCTCGGTGCGCCGCAGGCTCACGGGCAGCTCGATCATCAGGACCGCGCCGCCCGATTCGCCGTTCTCGGCCCAGAGCCGACCCCCGTGCTCCTTGATGATGCCGTGGGCCACCGCGAGGCCGAGCCCGCGCCCCTGATCCGGCCCCTTGGTCGTGAAGAAGGGATTGAAGATCCGGGGCAGGTGGTTGGGCTGGATGCCGGGGCCGTCGTCGGCGACCTCGATGCGGACGCCCGAGGAGACCGGCATGAGCCGGACCGTGAGCATGCCGCCGTCGTGCGCCGAGGCCATCGCGAAGCGGGCATTGTCCACGAGGCTCTGGAGGACCTGGCCGAGCTGTGCGCCGTCCGCCCAGATCGCGGGCACCTCCTCCAGCGCGGTTTGCCACTCCACGTGATCGGCGCGAAGCCGCGAGGCGTTGGCGTCGACGACCTGGCGGATGAGGGCGCCCACCGAGACCGGCGCGCGCTGCGCGGGTGCGGGCTCGGCGAACGAGCGGAGGTCCTTCACGATCTTGGCCGCGCGGCGCGCCGCCCCGTCGATCACGTGGAGCTGGCTCTGGAGCTCCTCGTCCGGGTCGCCCTGCAGCATCACGTGGATCTGGCCCAGGATGATCGTGAGTGGGTTGTTGATCTCGTGGGCCACGCCCGCGGCGAGCCCGTCGATCGCGGAGATGCGCTCGGCGCGCACCGCCGCCGTGCGGGCGCGCTCGAGCTCGGTAAGCTGATGCCGCGTCTCCGTGTACAGGCGCGCGTTGTCGAGGGCGAGGCCGATCTGATCTGCCACGCACTCGAGCAGCGAGAGTTCCCCGTCGGTGAACCGGCTCCCCGCCGACCGCCCCAGCGAGAGCGTGCCGAGCAGGCGCTGGCGGGCGCGAATGGGCACGCAGACGAAGGCGCGAATGCCGTCGGCGGTCACCGCGGCGCGGGCCGCGGGCAGAAGGTCGCGCGCGCGCCCGACATCGTCCACGCGGCGCGGCTGGCCGGACTGCGCGACGCTGCCGATCAGCCCCACGCCCAGCGGCAGGACGAGGTTGACCTCGCGCAGGCGCGGGGACATGCCGCGCTCGCCGCGGAGGAGGAGCGTCTCGCCGTCGGGCGACACGAGGTGGAGGCTCGAGATCTCGTGACCCGTGACCTGGGTGAGCGCATCCAGGGATCGGTCGAGCACCTCCTCGAGATCGAGCGAGCGGCTGACGGCTTCGCTGACGATACGGAGCACCCGCAGGTGCCGAACGACTGCGGTGGGAGGTGCCGGGGGCTTGGCGTTCGGCATCATGGTCACGTTGATGGGCATCGTGATCGCCCTCTGCTGCATCTGGCGAGCAAGAGGGATGCCACGGCGCGTCGAATATAAGTAGCTATTTAAACGATACTTTCTGTGGCCCGCTCAGGTATATCCGTCGTCCGGAGAACGAGTTGCCCGGGACACTGTCAGTCCGCCAACCGCGTGGCCAGCCACCGAGCGCGGGCGATCCGGCGGTCGATCGCGGGGTGCGAGTAGAGAAGCGTCTCCTTCAGCGGATGGGGGCTCCGCTCGGCCAGATTCAGGCGGGCCAGCCGCTCCATGGCCGCGATGAAGGCATCCGGCCGGCCGAGTACCCGCACCGCGAAGTCGTCGGCCTGGCGCTCCAGCCGTCGTGACCACCCGTTCGTCAGAGGAAGCGCGACGAGCCCGGCGCCCAGGACGATGAGGCCGACCAGCGGCACGCCACCCAGGTCCGCCGGCCCTGCCAGTCCGAGCCGAGCCGCCCCGGCGATCAGGAGCCGGTCAGCGACCCAGAACGTGGCTACGGTCAGCGCACCGTGCACCGCGAGCCCGCGCCACATGTCGGCGTGGGCGTGATGCGCCAGCTCGTGGGCGAGCACGGCTTCCACCTCGTCCTCGGTGAACTCGCTCAGCAGGGTATCGAAGAGAATGATCCGCCGCGTCCGCCCCAACCCCGTCACCGCGGCGTTGGCGGTCCGGCTCTTCCGCGACTGATCGCCCACCCAGACGCCGAGCACCGGTACGCCGGCGCGCGCGGCGAGCGCGACCAGTCGCGCGCGCAGCGGACCCTCGGCGAGCGGCACGAGGCGATAGAAGAGCGGCAGCAGCCACACCGGCGCCACCAGCGTGAGCAGCACGGTGACGCCGAAGAAGGCCACCGCGCTCAGCAGCCACCACCAGGGCGTGAGCCGCAGGAGCGCGTAAGCCAGCTCGGCCCCGGCCAACGCCAGCGCGCCGCCGATCGCGGCGGCCTTGGCGCCGTCCCAGAGCCAGCGCGAGAACGCCTGATGGAGCAGGCCGTAGCGACGGGGCAGCCAGTAGCCGCCGAGCCAAGTGAGGGGCAGCGTGAGGAGCCGCCAGCCGAGCGCGACCGCGCCCAGCACGAGGATCAGCTGCAGCCACGGCCTCGACGTCCTCGCCGCCGCGGCGGCGAGACGCACGGAGGCCCCGGTCCAGAGCAGCGTGGTGAGGTATGCGATGGCGAGCAGCAGCCCGAGCAGGCCGAGGGCGAAGCGCAGGCGATGGTAGCGGCGCGCGCGCGTCGCGTCGGCGGTGGGCGTCATCGCAACTTCAGTCTCCCACCGCCGGCGGCGCTCGCCAAACAGGGGGCGGAATGCTAGGATGAACGCCAATTCATTCCAAGGAGACGCCATGTTTCAGTCGGTCGAGGAGGTCCAGCAGCGCTTCAAGCGCGCTGGCTACATCGCCAACCGCCGCATCTCTACCGTGGTCTTCCTCGCCGCGCGGATGGGACGTCCCGTCCTCGTCGAGGGGCCGGCCGGAGTCGGCAAGACCGAGCTGGCCAAGACGCTCGCCGACATCGCGAGCCGCCGGCTCATTCGTCTCCAGTGCTACGAAGGGCTGGACGAGGGCAAGGCGCTCTACGAGTGGAAGTACGCGAAGCAGCTGCTCTACACCCAGCTCCTCCGCGAGCGCATCGGCGAGCTGATCGCGGATGCGCCGTCCCTGCCGGATGCGGTCGCCAAGATCTCGGGGCAGGACGACGCGTTCTTCTCGCACCGCTTCCTCTCCCCGCGGCCGCTGCTCCAGGCCATCGAGTCGCCCGACCCGGTGGTGCTGCTCGTCGACGAGATCGACAAGGCGGAGCCGGAATTCGAGGCGTTCCTCCTCGAGGTCCTCTCCGACTTCCAGGTCTCGGTGCCGGAGCTCGGAACCATCAAGGCCACGAACATTCCCCTCGTCGTCCTCACCTCGAACAACGCGCGCGAGCTCTCGGACGGCCTCAAGCGGCGGTGTCTCCACCTCTTCATCGACTTCCCGCCGCCGGACGAGGAGCTGTCGATCATCCGCCTCAAGGTGCCGGAGATTCCCGAGCGCCTGGCCCAGGCGGTGGTGGGCGTGGTCAACAAGATCCGCGGCCTCGAGCTACGCAAGGCCCCCTCGGTGTCGGAGAGCCTGGACTGGGCGCGGTCACTGGTGATCCTCAATGCGGACGCGCTCGACCGCGAGCTCGTCGAGTCCACGCTCACCATGCTCGTGAAGCACGAGAAGGACCTCGAGCGGGTGCGCGGCGCCCTCGACAAGGTCCTCGCCGAAGTCCCCGCGCAGTAAGCGGGACATCCGATGGATTGGGGAACCCTGACCGAGTTCCGGGAGCTGTGGTTTCCCAGTCCCCGCATCCGGCTGCCCGAGCTCGGGCCCACGGGACCGGTCCTGATCGAGGGCGGCCGCTGCATCTCCGGCGCCCTCGGTGAATACACCAAGCTCTGGATCTCCGCGGCCGGGCGCTGGCACTTCTACTACGTTCACCCGACGCCCCGGGACTTCTTCCGAACGGTCATGCCCGAGGCGGTGCCGCACCTCCTCCACCCCGGCGAGATGACGGTGGAGACCTTCCGTCAGGGCCTCGCCTACAAGGTGGTGCTGGGGCTCCGGTGCGCGGAGGGCCCGGTGCGCGTGCTGCACCTCGTGGGCGACGTGCCCGACGTCACGCGCGCGGTGGAGCAGGACGAGGAGACCCCCGCCGGCGCGCTCGGCTGGAAGCTCAAGCAGGCGCACTTCATCTGCCGCGGCTCCTTCCACGGGCTGCTCCGTCTGGAGGACGGCCGCCTCTTTCCGATCACCCGCGACGGCAACGAGGACGTCTTCAAGTCGTCCTACGTGACGTTCACGCGATAGGACCCAGCATGGAGAAGCGAATTCTGGAGTTCATCTCGGACCTGCGGCGGGCGGAGCTGCGCATCTCCACCAGCGAGGCGCTGGACTCCCTGTCCGCGGCCACCGAGATCGGCGTGGAGACGCGCGAGACCTTCAAATCGGCGCTGGCCGCCACGCTCGTCAAGGAGGCGCGCGATCTTCCGACCTTCGACCGCATCTTCGACCTCTACTTCCTCGACCTCGAGGCCCTGGGGGCGGGCCTCAAGAAGGCGCTGGGGCCCGAGGATCCGAAGATGCGGGACCTCCTCGACCAGCTCATGGCGGAGGACGGCCTCAACCTGGACGAGATGACCGAGCTGATGCTCCAGGGCGAGGGCGCCGAGATGGAGATGGCGATCCGCGGCCAGGGGCAGGGGGCCGGGCTCGAGAGGCTGATGTACTTCCTCCAGATCGGTTACTTCTCGCGCCGGATCTACGACAAGTTTGACTGGGAGGCGATCGAGCGGGACCTCTCCCGCATCATGCAGATGCTGGAGGCCCAGGGGCTCGATCCTGGGCAGCTCGCGCGGATCCGCAACTACCTCGATCTCCGCCTCGAGGCCTTCCGGCGCATGATTCGCCAGCACGTGGAGCGCGAGCTCGAGCGCCGCGCCTTCCGCGAGGGCGAGAAGCTCACCCGCGAGGTCCTCACCGACAAGCCGCTCTTTGCGCTGTCGCCCGACGAGGTCGCGCAGATGAAGGCGGTGGTGGCGCGCCTCGCTCGCAAGATCAAGGACGCGCTCGCGCTGCGCCAGCGCCAGGAGGAGAAGGGGCGTCTGGACTCGCGCCGGACCATTCGACAGAGCTTGCAGTATGGGGGCGTGCCGATGGAGGTGCGCTACCGCCGGCGCCACCGCGAGAAGCCCAAGCTGGTCACCCTCTGCGACGTGTCGGACTCGGTGCGGAACGCCTCGCGCTTCATGCTCCAGCTCGTGTGGAGCCTGCAGGAGTGCTTCTCCCGCGTGCGGTCCTACGTCTTCGTGTCGGAGATCGCCGAGGTGACGCAGGCTTTCAATACCTATCCGGTGGACCGGGCCATCGAATGGGCGCTCAAGGGCTCGCCGGTGGACTACCACTGCCGCTCCGACTTCGGCTACGCCTTCAATCGCTTCGTGCGGACCGAGCTGGACACCCTGGACCGCAAGACGACGGTGCTGGTCCTGGGCGACGCGCGCAACAATTACAACGACCCGCAGGCATGGGCCATCCGCCTCATCCGCGAGCGGGTCAAGGGCATCATCTGGCTGAACCCCGAGGGGCAATGGGGCTGGGGCATCGGCGACAGCGTGATGCCTCTCTACGCGCCCTCCTGCGACATCGTGAAGGAGTGCCGGACGGTGGCCCAGCTCGTCCAGGTGGTGGACCAGCTCGTCCACCAGTGGTGGCGCCGGGGCCGATAGCCAGGCATGCTGGAGGGCATGCGAACGCTCGTCCCCGCCCTCGCGCTGCTGCTCGCCGCCTCCGTCCTCCTCACCGCGCCCGCCGCGCGCGCGGAGGATTGCATCGTGCTCGAGGACTTCTCCCGTGCCAAGGTGGGGGAGTTCCCCGCGGACTGGAAGCCCCGCAAGGATGCGGGACGCGCGGCGTACACGGTGCGCGAGGAGAACGGACGCCGATTCCTCCGCGCGATCTCCGAGGGCCTGGGCATCCAGGCGGCGAAGGAGCAGGCGTGGGACGTGGCCCAGTACCCGGTGCTCGCGTGGTCCTGGCGCCTCCAGGAGCATCCGAAAGGCTCCGACGAGCGCCAGAGCAAGACCAACGACAGCGCGCTCTCGGTGTACGCGGTGTGGCCCCACAGCTCCGTGTCCGTGAAGGCGCTCAAGTATATCTGGAGCCGGGTGGTGCCGGTGGGGACGCCGCTCACGTCGAGTGCGGGCCTCACCCAGGCGCGCGTGCTCCGCAGCGGCGACGCCAACAAGGACGAGTGGGTGGAGGCGCGCGCCAACGTGGCCGAGGACTTCCGCGCACGCTTCAAGGAGGAGGCGCTACCCAAGCCCGGGGGCATCGCGGTGCTGACCGATTCCGACGATACCAAGAGCCGCGCCGCGGGCGACTACGCGGCCTTCCGCGCCTGCAAGTCCTGACCTGATCGGGCCCAGGGTGGATCCCGCCGGCGATCCCTTCGACATTCTCTACGCGCGGGGGGTCACCGATGGCTTGCCGGTGGTGCCGCCCACCCGCGAGCGGGTGGCCGCGGCGGTGGCCGCCTCCGGGCGCGCCGGCGACGCCCTCGTCGCCCTGGTGCCGCCCAACTTCGGCCGCGCCACCGTGGAGAAGATCGCCGTGAACGCGGTGATGGCCGGGTGCCGGCCCGAATACATGCCGGTGGTGATCGCGGGAGTGGAGGCAATGTGCGACGATGCCTTCGACCTGCACGGCGTGTCCGCCACGACCAACAGCGCGGCCCCGCTCTTCATCGTGAACGGCCCCGTGCGGACGCGCCTGGAGATGAACTCGGGCGCGGGCGTCTTCGGGCCGGGGTACCGCGCCAACGCCACCATCGGTCGGGCCCTCCGTCTCATCGTCCGCAATCTGGGCGGCGCCGTCGCCGGCGGCATCACGATGTCGACGATGGCGCATCCCGGCTACTTCACCTACTGCATCGCCGAGCGCGAGGAAGAGAGCCCGTGGCCGCCACTCTCGGTGCGCCAGGGCTTTGCCGCGGGCGAGAGCACCGTGTCCGCCTTCGCGGCCTATGCCCCCCAGGTGACGTACGACCACCAGAGCCACCGCGGCGAGGACCTGTTGATCACGCTGGTCCACACCATCGCGGTGATGTCACATCACAAGTCCACGCATCACGGGGACACGCTTTTGGTGGTGTCGCCCGAGCACGCGCGGCTCCTCGCCGCGGGCGGGTGGGGCCCGGAGAGGATCAGCGCGTTTCTCTGGGAGCGCCTGCGTAAGCCGGTGAAGGACCTCATCCCCGGTGTCAACGGCGGGGAGGGCCTGCCCGCGCACGTGCTGAAGAAGTTCCCGCATCCCGCCACCGACTCGACGCTGATCGCCAAGGTGCGCGAGCCCGGGAACTTCAAGCTCATGGTAGCGGGCGGCACCGCCGGACGCTTCACCGCGGTGGTGGCGGGCTGGACATTCCCCAAGATGTCGCGCATGGTAACGAAGCGGATCGACATGGCCAGCCATGGAGGATGCCATGAGTGAAGAGTTCCTGGACCCCACTGACTCGGTCGCCGTGCCCCGGCGTACCGCCCCCCGCCCCGCGAGCCTCGACGGGAAGGTGATCACTCTCCTCGACATCTCCAAGGCCAAGGGCGACCACCTGCTCGACCGCATCGAGGAGCTCTTGCGCGAGCGCCATCGCCCCAAGGCGATCCTCCGGCGCAAGAAGGCGACGTTCGCCCGCCCGGCCCCCGAGGACCTGCGTGCGCTCATCCTCAAGGAGACGGAGGTCCTCGTCGAGGGGCTCGCCGACTGAGGGTCCTGCACAACGTGCAGTGTGCACGACGGCGTGTTCTTCGAAGACAACGGGA
>Ga0075423_10002311_pt1 | contig 17234 bp, 15 predicted proteins | sample SoiMethybrSBSTD2_FD_80114 | JGI IMG/M metagenome (GOLD analysis project Ga0075423, IMG submission 80114) | Bulk soil microbial communities from a Populus tree surrounding site in Tennessee, USA - Soil MetaG P. TD hybrid SBSTD2 | ecosystem: Environmental > Terrestrial > Soil > Tree plantation...
CAAGTCCTCGACCGCGTCATTGCCTTGCGCGGTTTCGCCGTTACGGACCTGGGCATTTATTTCTTAATCAGGTCCAATGCCGAGTTTTCCATCCAGTTCTTCAGCTTCGCCACGAAAAAGACTGAGACGATCGCAAAAGTCGAGAGGCCCACTCTAGGCACATTGACGGTTTCCCCAGACGGAAAGTCCATTTTGTACTCTCAAATTGATCAGCTTGGTAGTGACCTGATGCTGGTGGAAAATTTCCGCTGAGGAATACAAAAGTTCGTCCAAAACGTGGAACTTCCGAGTGGCGCTGAAGTGACAAACCGTTGCACAAGCGGGTCTCTTACTGTGACCCTTCGTCATTTCTCCGCTGTTCATCTTTCGTTGTTTCCTTCACCGTGGTCCTGCATAGACCACTCGTTTCATTCCTTTCTTTTTCCCTTCGCCTCGGGGTCTCTCGTTTCCGCCCGCTCCAGTCCTGCAGTTTCGGCTTCTCTTAGCGCGCACGGTTCCGTGACAGGTTAGCTACGAAGAGGGTGGTGCTGGGCGATGCTTTATCAAGAAAGCGCGCCCCACAGGAGAGACAGACACGAAGACACCGACGCCCGCCCGGTGCTCGTGGTTGAGGAAACCCCTGCAGTTGGCTTCCTCCCATATGGGAAGCCGCGGACACGACGTGCGCCAAGCTTCGATGACTTCCGAGTAGGGGCACGAATCAGGACCAATCCATTCGACCAAGTCAAGGATCAAGGCTTCGAAAGGATCGGACATAGATTCCTTCTCATCAGCAGTATACGCACGCTCCACCAACCGGTGGAAATTGTACCAATAATACATCCATTTCGTGTGGCCTAAGCTATCCCTCCCGAGTTACGCCCGTTGCTGACATGTGGCACACCAGGGATAGATCCCCATTAACGCTAGATCTCTATCGGAAGTGCCCCGGTAGATAAAGCTGGACGAATGGCAAGGGGCCGATTCCGGGGCAGTTTCGATAGAGATCTAACGTAATGCGGCCAAGTGACCCCAATCGTTAATCACCTACCACATACCCATTCTGTCCTCCTCAGCGTACTGAACTCGCACATCCGGTTTTGGGTCAACTCCGGATCCCGACCGAGCCGGTGGTATACTGAAGGCATTCATAGTCAGGGTCGACAGCTCAGGGGTTAACGTGGCTGCAGTCTCGCCCCCAGAACTCACCCAATTGCTCCAGACTTGGAGCCAAGGTGATTCCTTGGTCTCGTCCGATTGGCCACTGATCACTCGTCGCTGTTTTTATGACTGACCGTTGGCAACAGATCGAGAGGATTTGTCAATCGGCGCTGGAGCTGGGAGAGAGCCAGCGCAGAGCCTTCCTGGATGAGGCATGTGCCGGCGATGAAGAGCTGCGTCGAAAAATGAAATCGTTGCTCCAATTTGATAGCCGTGGAGGCCGCTTCATTGAACAATCGGCCTTGGAGGTGGCGGCTAAGATGATCGCCCAGGAAAAACCTGAGTCATTGCTCGGGCAACAATGGCTTTTACCAGATCCTTTCTCTGCTTGGCGCGGGTGGCATGGGTGTGGTCAACAAAGCCAAAGACACCAAGCTGGACCGTCTGCTCGCGCTCAAACTCCTCTCCCAGTATGTCTTCCAGCAGCATGACACGCAGTCCCGGGGTTCCAACGGCCGCTCAGTCCGCTATGTAAAGAACTCGGTCGCAGTGCTCGCACTGAATAGACTTGCCCGCCAGGACCCGCTGGAGCTGCCCCGAAGGGATTCTAACATTGCATCCCGAACAATGACCGGTCCGAATCGGCGGTGCAGCGGAGGAATTTCTTGGCTGCAACTATGCCTCGTTGGGTGGCGTGGACCATGTGATCCCGGTCGATGTCTACATCCCGGGCTGCCCCCCACCACAGGCCTTACTGCACAGCATTCTGCTGGCCGTGGGCCAGCTCAAGGAAAGGCTGAGCGCTCCGCGTCGGGGAACCGGGTCAGAACAAATGCGGCTACGGCGCCAGCAACATATGCTGCCAGGCAGCTCCGAAACAGATAAGCTGCGAAGTACTCGGGCACCATTCGCTTTGAAGTCTCCTCTAACTCGATCGCCTTCTCGCAACCCCGGAGCGGTAGGCCGCCGTGGCTACAGCCCTGGCCACCTGACGCGCGACTCGCCGGTTAAACACACTGGGGACAATGTATTCCTCATTGAGCTCGGCAGCGCTGATCCCGTCGGCGATGGCCCTGGCCGCGGCCAGTTTCATGGCTTCATTGATTTGAGAGGCCCGTGCATCCAGGGCGCCACGGAAGATGCCGGGAAACGCGAGAGCATTGTTAATCTGGTTGGGCAAATCGCTGCGCCCTGTGGCCAGGATTCGAGAACATCCCAGAGCTTCCTGAGGAGAGATCTCAGGCTCGGGGTTGGCCAATGCAAAGACGATTGGATTTTTGGCCATCTTTTGGATCAAACGACGGGTCAACACTCCAGGGCCGGAGACGCCGATGAAAACGTCTGCTCTCTCAATGGCTCTCGAAAGGTTCCCACGAAGGTGCTGGGGATTCGTTTTTTGCAGCAACCACTTCTGAACATCGCCCAGGACCTGAAAATGGCTGGATTCGAGAATCCCTCGCCGATCACAAACCAGTATCTTTCGGGCCCCGGCCGAGTAAAGAATCCGGGCTGTAGCTGTTCCCGCAGCGCCAGAGCCCACGATGACAATCTTGATGCCGTTGAGCTGTTTCTTAACCAACTTCAAAGCATTCCGCAGACCCGCCAGCACAACCACGGCTGTCCCGTGCTGATCATCGTGCATGACCGGAATATCGAGCTCTTCGCGAAGTCGCTTCTCCACTTCAAAGCAGCGGGGTGCGCTGATGTCTTCCAGATTGATCCCACCAAAACCCGTGGCCACATGCTTGACGGTCTTCACGATTTCTTCCACATCCTGGGTCCGAAGGCAGAGCGGATAGGCATCAATGTTTGCGAATTCCTTAAAAAGCATCGCCTTGCCTTCCATGACGGGAAGCGCAGCCTCTGGTCCGATGTCCCCCAGACCCAGAACGGCTGAGCCGTCAGTTACCACGGCTACAGAATTCATCTTGATCGTAAGCTGATTGACTTTCCCTGGGTCTTCAGCAATGGCCTTGCACACACGAGCCACACCCGGCGTGTAAGCCATCGACAGGATGTCGCGGGTGTTGACACTGACCTTGTTCTGAATCTGGATCTTTCCGCCAAGATGCAGTAGAAAGACTCGGTCGGAAACATTGACAACCGAAACCCCAGGCAAGGAACGGATGACTTGAACGATCTTCCCTTCGTGCTCCTCATCGCGCGCGTGGATCGTCAAGTCGCGCACCATGATCTTCGGTTCGACCCGGGCAATGTCGACCGCCCCCATGTCTCCTCCAGCCCGACCAATGGCAGAAAGAACTTCAGCCAGTTTGCCAACCCGATTCTCAAGACGGAGACGAACGGTAAAGGTATAACTGACGCTCGGAGGCGACGGAATTCTCTTTTTCATATTCACTAACCTCACACGTGGTGAGATTGTACCTGGATTGCCAAGAAAGCGCTTTCTTCCTTTTATCCCGGATCGGTCGTCCTTCATTGCAGTCAGTGCTGCCGGAGGGATCAGGCGCTCCAGTTTCCCCTCTCGGAATTCCGCCTTGGTGATCTTGATCACTTGGGAGAAGGGTTTTCTTGGGTCACGAGCTGCTAAAATTGTCGAGTTCGCTGGAAAAGAACATGGCAGAGCACATAGGGTCGAGTTCGCAGCGAATGATCCCGCTTGGCAGAACGGCTCGAGTCGGTGAGGAATCTTTCAGTCTCTCCGGTTCTGATGTCTGGTTGCGAGCGTGGCCTTGGGTCAACGGCCTCCTCAATACCTAGACGGATATCTGTGTCTCCCATTCAGCCGGGCACTCCCTACAGTCGATAGAGACAAAGAGCGTCAACACAACGGTCCCGCCCAGCAGTCTTCTGAATAGATGCGGGGTTTCAGTGCAGGGAACGCTTGGGAGTACTCCCTAGTTCGGGCCAGCGAGGCGTTCATTTCGCCACCCACGTTTCGCCACTGTTCAGTAATTTGTCCAAATCGCCTGAGCCCATGCGGCTGCTACAGTGCTAGACCTGAGCCTCCAGCAGCTCGTCATAGCTGGGTTTGGCCACAGAATGAACAACGCCAATTGGATCCGGCCAAGCGCGCCGAGTAGGACGGTGCACAACGGCTCCCACCTCTGAACAAAAAAATATTTGCTAAGTCTTGTAAGGAAATTTCAAGCGTATAGACTACCTTAATTGTGAGGCAAATTGAAACAGATGGCTTCTAAGACCTGCCCAGACGACCTTTTTCAGCAAGTGGCAGCGGAATATGGTGCGGCACTTGAGCGCCTTGCCCACGCTTACGAGGCTGATTCGGACCGGTGTAGGGATCTGCTACAGGAGATCCATTTTCAGTTATGGCACAGTTTTGAAAGGTTTGATGGGCGGTGTTCGCTTCACTAAATGTGGCTCTCAGGAGTAACGGGGAACTTGATAAGAAGAATTAAGGAGGTCTTCCGTGATGCATCTTCGGCGGTTGTCTTTGCTCATTTGTGTTGGGGCGGTGGTGGCACAAACCCCGAAAGTCGGTGGGGATTATTCAGGCATGCTGGGGCCGCTTCATCTCAAGCTGCACCTGAAGGAGGGCTCAAGCGGGGCAATTGAGGGAACACTGGACAGTCTGGATCAAGGCGCCATAGGCCTGCCATGCGCCAATTTTCGTGTTGAGCAAAAGACATTGTCGTTTGAGGTTCCAAGCGTAGGTGGCAAGTGGCATGGCACCGTATCCGACGATGGAGCGACGCTCAACGGAAGCTGGTCGCAGGGAGCTGACATGCCACTGGTGTTTCGTCGCGATGAGCCATTCACGGGAGCTGAAAAGCCGTCGCGCGTGGACGGTATTTGGCTGGGAACACTCGAGGCGGGGGGAGCCAAACTCCAAATACAGGTGCAGGTGAAAAGTGACCACTCCGGGAAAGAATACTGCTCGATTGACAGCCTGGATCAAGGGACGATGGGGCTTCCCTGCGACAACGTGCAGTTCAAGGAAGATCACTTTTCCTTCGACGTGCCGTCGGTGAACGGTCACTGGTCGGGAATGCTCAGCGCGAACGCGAATGAGTTGAAAGGGACGTGGTCGCAAGGGCAGGATTTCACACTGCACTTGACCCGGCAGACGGTCGCGCTCGTGGCCAAGGCACCGGAGCCACCTAAATACGAGGAAGCCGTGGCTGCAGTCCCGATAGATGAATTGAAGGCCCTGCTCGACCGTGATCTGGCGGCAGCGTTAAAAGATGGTGCACTGGCGCCTGCCACTGGTGGGGGCGTGGTGATTGGCGTGACACAGCGAGGGACCCGGCGAATTCTCGTCTACGGCACCGTGAAAGAGGATTCGATCTTCGAGATCGGCTCGATTTCAAAGACTTTCACAGGCCTAATACTGGCGCAGATGCTTGCACAGCATAGGGTGAAGCTGGATGAGCCGGTGCGGGATTTGCTGCCCCGGGGGACCGTGACAAAACCGGAGGGCGCGGAGATCACTCTGCTGGATCTGGTGACACAGCAATCCGGCCTGCCCCGAATGCCCGACAATTTTCATCCCGCCGATCTACAGGATCCTTATGCAGACTACCGGACAACGAATTTATACGAATTTGTCGCCAAGCACGGCCTAAGCAAGCCGGCAAATGCGGCATTCAACTACAGCAATCTTGGCTTCGGCTTACTGGGTCAAGCGCTGGCGAATCGCGCGTCGATGACTTACCCGGATTTACTGAGAGCTGAGATTACAGACCCTCTGGAGATGAAAGATACAGTGGTGAAGCTTTCATCGGAACAGGAAAAGCGCTTTGTCCAAGGCCACGGTGCACAACACCAGGTGGCCCACGCCTGGAATTTGGAGGCGTTCGCCGGTGCGGGTGCGATTCGCTCGACAGCCAGCGATATGCTAAGTTACCTCGAAGTGCAACTCCATCCAAATGGCGTGAGGCATGCCATAGACTCATCTGTTGTAGATTCGCCCTCAAAAACGTTGGCTAGCGCGTTGCAGATGTCACAGGAACTGCGCGCTGATGCACTACCTGGTATGAAGGTTGGATTCGCATGGCTCTTCGAAACAAAGACCGGTAACTATTGGCACAACGGCGCGACCGGCGGATACAGCAGCTATGCTCTTTTTAATCCAAAACAAGATTTTGCGGCGGTGGTCCTTTGCAACACGACCATCGGCCCAAACGGAAGTTTTGCGGACCGGTTGGGAGAGCATGTCGCGGAGCGCCTCACCGGGAAACCTGCCATTTCGCTGAGAGAATAGCTCCCCAATTTTCTGATCCTTATATTGGAATCTTCGACGCCGAGGATGCGATCCCCACGGACAGCTTGGAAGCCAGTTTGCTCCTAGCTAAAATCGTAGAAAAGAAAGCTAATCGGCAGTCTTGCCTCCGGTCGAGCCGTAATCTCATTACCCGCGACTAACGCCGTTGTTTACTGATCGCATAGTCGCGTAACCGGAAAGTGAGAAACGCTCCACCTCGGAGGGAAAACCATGATCTGCCAACTGCCTCCCCATCTTCATCCGCTTAGCCAGTTGCTGGCGGCCTGAGCCAAAGACGTACTTCGGTCCCATGGTCATAAACAAAATCCACTCCAGCCATGAGTTGCCGCATCAGAAAAATACCTCTGCCTCGCGGGCTCATGAGACGGTCACCCAGCGGATCAGGCACTTTGTTCAGGTCAAAACCGGCGCCACAGTCCTTCACAACCAACACCACACTGCCATTGCTGTCGCGGACCAGAGTCACTCGCACTGCCTTGGAAATTGATTCCCGATTCCCATGGCTAATGGCGTTGGTCAAAGCTTCATGCAGCGCCAGTTCTGCGGCGTCTATGTTGGGTTGGCCTGCTAATTCGGCCAGCGCTTCACTGACCACCCATTCAACCTGCGTTAAGCTCGAAGGGATAATCCATTCCCGGCTGGCCTGCAATACTGCCAGCTCGCAAGGTCCCGGAACTTCCAAAACATTCATCACATCTTTGGTGTCTCTCATTCCTTTTCTCCCTCTGAGTGCAAGGCGCAAAAACGGAAGAAATCGGATCACTTCTGGACGAATTCCTGCGTTCGAGACGCATCGGGTTTTAAACTTCCCCAGCCTTCGAGCACCTGAGAGGGCATGGTTCTGGGCAAAGAGGACACAGACACAATAGAACAAGGCCCAAGCGCGGCGTCCCCCAAAAGCGAATTGGCTTAACCTCGGAAGGGAGCGACGTGGATTTTGGATTAGTCCTGGATTGTCAGCTAACCGACCAACGAAAGTGATAGCCGTCAATAGATGCTCAATCGACGGTTACGCCGTGTTACGTCCAGTTTACCCGTTCGGTTGGTCACTCAGTATTGTCACCTCCTTTTATGACCCCTGATCGTTGGCAACAGATCGAGAAGATTTATCACTCGGCGCTTGAGCTGGAAGAGAGCCAACGTGTGGCGTTCCTGGAAAAGGCCTGCGCTGGCGACGAAGCTCTGCGTCAAGAAGTAGAGTCTCTGCTCCGATCTCAGCAGAGCGGAGAGCGCTTCATTGAAGAGCCGGCCTTGGAGGTGGCTGCGAAGATGATGGCGCAAGAAGCACCCCAGTCGTTGCTAGGGCAGCAGATCGGCTCATACAAGATACTCTCCCTGCTCGGCGTGGGAGGCATGGGAGAAGTCTATCGAGCCAAAGACACGCGGCTTGGGCGGGAGGTAGCGGTCAAGGTGTTGCCTTTCGCCTTCTCGGCGGAGCCGGATAGATTAAGTCGCTTCGAGCAAGAGGCACGCGCTGCCGGGAGGCTGAATCATCCCAACATTCTTGCAATCTATGACGTTGGCACTTACGAGGGGTGTCCCTATATCGTCTCAGAACTGTTGGAAGGAGAGACGCTGCGGGCTCGGATGAAAGGGACAGCGCTTTCTCCACGCAAGGCGATAGAATATGCCTTGCAAATCGCGCGTGGTTTGGCAGCAGCGCACGAAAAGGGAATCGTCCATCGAGACCTAAAGCCGGAGAATGTGTTCCTCACCAAGGACGGGCGCGTCAAAGTTCTCGACTTTGGACTGGCGAAGCTGCTTCCGAAGCTTAACGCTGCTGTAGATTCAGATCTGTCAACCCTGACGCTGAAGACGGGCCCTGGCACGGTCATGGGTACCATGGGCTATATGTCACCGGAACAAGTGCGGGGCGAGGCGGCAGACCATCGTTCAGACCTTTTTACGTTCGGGGCGATTCTCTATGAGATGCTCTCTGGGCAGCCGGCATTCCAAGGCAAGTCTGCCATTGAGTCGATGAGCGCCATTTTGAAGGAAGAACCGCCGGAGCTTCCGAAGACGAACCCCAACATTCCACCGTCGCTTGAACACATCGTACGGCGCTGTCTCGAAAAAACTCCTGAACAGCGCTTCCAGTCAGCCAGCGATCTGGCCTTCGGTTTAGAAGAAATCTCTGACTCAACTTCAGCATTTGTGGCTCCAGTGGTGGGACAACCAAGGAGCCGCGAACGGCTGGCCTGGGTGGTGGCGATTTTTTTGGTGTTGGTAGCCCTGGCCCTAGCCGTGTTGTATTTCCATCCGGCGCCGGCGGAAATGGCCATCACGCGCTTCATTGTTCCTCCACCAGAGAAGGCGGCTTTCGTATCACAATCAATTGTAGTAGCCCTGTCGCCAAATGGACGTCTTCTGGCTTTTGTCGCGACTGCTGAGGGCAAAAGTTTCCTCTGGGTGCGCCCGCTAGACTCCCTCTCCCCACGGCAGTTGCCGGGAACCGAGGGAGCTGGCGCTCCCTTTTGGTCGCCAGACAGCCGTTTTATCGGATTCTCCGCTCAGGGCAAGCTGAAGAAGATCGAAATCTCAGGCAGGCCGGCTGTAGCGGTGTGCGATGTAGACTCAGACGCTCTCGGAGGAGGGACGTGGAACCGCGACGGGGTGATCCTCTTTTCACCCATGTTTTCCGATGCGCTTTATCGTGTATCCGCCTCAGGCGGGACAGCGACACACACCACGACGCTTGATCCATCACGCCATGAGCTATCTCACCGGTGGCCTCAATTCTTGCCAGACGGTCGTCACTTTGTCTACTTTGCGGGTGGCAGTCGGCCGGAGAATAGTGGAATTAATCTCGCGTCACTTGATTCCAAAGAGACCAAACGCATTCTGAACGCCGATTCGAACGTGATCTACGTCCCACCGGGTTATCTCCTTTTCGTGCGCGAAGGAACGCTGTTAGCTCAGCCGTTCGACGCCAAGCGCTTCGAGATCATGGGTGATCCACTTTCGGTTGCCGAGCATGTACGGAATCGGCTCTGCTGGTCTTTTTCTGCCTCGCAGAACAATGAGCTTGCTTACGAAAGCGAAAGCGGCTTGATGAAAAGCCAGCTTATCTGGTTTGACCGAGGGGGCAAGCAGCTCAAATCGGTGGGCGAGCCTGGCGAATACTGGCACCTTGAGCTCTCACCTGACGAAAGGCGGGTTGTGGTAGAAAAAGTCGATGCAAACAACAATGACATCTGGATAATCGACCTGTTGCACGGTATCCCGATGCGATTCACTTTTGGCCCCGATCCGGACATTCAGCCGACCTGGTCGCCCGACGGGAGCCACATTGTATACACATCATACCAAGGGGGCGGGGCTCAAATTTACCAGAGGCTGTCGGACGGTGCTGGCAATCCAGAAGTACTCATCAAGGAGGAAGCCACGGCCATCGACTGGTCTCGGGATGGACGGTTCATTCTCTATGAGAGCAAATCTGGTTTGTCGGTACTGCCTCTATTCGGCGATCACAAGCCTTTTCCGTTGCTGCAAACAGGAGAGAGCGAAGGGCGATTCTCTCCAAATGGACGCTGGATGGCTTACTGCTCCGCGGAGTCCGGAAAACAAGAAGTGTATATACAGTCCTTTCCGGTGTCCGGTGCCAAGTGGCTGATCTCAACCAATGGCGGCTCAAACCCGAGATGGCGGCGCGATGGGAAAGAGTTGTTTTATCTGGCGAGCGATCAGAAGCTGATGGCGGTGGCAGTGAATGGAGAAAGTGCTTTTCAACCTGGTGTGCCCAAGGCTCTCTTCCAGACGCGTCAGGTTGTTTGCCGCTACCACTATGCCGTCACAGCCGATGGCCAACACTTTCTTGTCAATACCCCGTTGGAGGAAGCTAGCACCGCGCCAATCACTGTCGTGCTCAATTGGACTGGAGAACTGAAAAGGTAAGTGTGGCCGTTACTGTCCCTACCAAAGACTCCATAAAGCATCAGAACAATCTTATAGCTTAACGAATGTGGGGCTTACGAGCTCGGCACGAGGAAAAGGCTATGCTATGCCTGAATGTCGGGGGTTACTGGTCGTATTACGGCGTTCATCGTGGCGGCCAAATGGAGTCATCTGCAATAGGATTGTAGCCGCCAGCCATTGATCCATAGGCTGTGGCTTAACTGATGCAAAGTAATTGGGTCGACGCGAATCAGACACAATTGTGTTTTTGCACGGTACGAGATCATTCACTGATGACCCGCTCTGTTCACTTGGTCGTATAGTCCCGAAACCGGAAAGTGAACCACGACGGTTAGTCTCGACTGCCCACCAGGGCCAGAATTCATGGTATAGTATGCCTCGAATCTTTAGCCGCGAGGTACCTGAATGCACTTCCCAAGGGTGTTGAGAGTCCGGCAAGACTTTAATGCGACCCACATCACGGATATTCCAGATCGAGTCGCCCAAGAGATGGCGAAGCTCAAGCTGGAAAATAAGATCAAGTCTGGCGACACCGTTGCGGTGACAGGCGGGAGTCGCGGCGTAGCCAATATCGCCCTTATCCTGAAAGCGGTGGTTCAGGAACTCCAAAAGCTTGGCGCTCGTCCGTTCGTGATTCCGGCCATGGGAAGTCACGGCGGTGGGACGGCGGAGGGCCAGCGGGCTGTTTTGGAGCACTATGGCATTACCGAGAGCTCCATGGGGGTTCCGATCAAGGCGAGCATGGAGACATCTCAGGTAGGAGAGACTCCGCAAGGCATACCTGTCTTTGTCGACAGCTATGCGCTTTCAGCCGACCACATCGCTGTTGTGAATCGGATCAAGCCGCACACGGATTTCGATGGTGAGATTGAAAGCGGACTGTCGAAGATGATGGTCATTGGTTTAGGCAAGCACAAGGGAGCCATTCACTACCACCGTGCCAACATTCGATATGGTTATTACACAGTCATCACCAGCGTTGCCGAAGTCGTCAAGAAGAATTGTAAGATCCTGTTTGGCCTCGGCATCGTTGAGAATGCCTACGACGAGACGTTCCTGATTGAAGGAATCCCCTGTCCTGATATCGATCATAGAGAGAGGCAGCTCCTTCAGATTGCAAAATCGTCGCTGGCCCGAATTCCCTTTGACCAAGGAGATGTACTGGTCGTAGATGAAATGGGGAAGAACATTAGCGGCGCCGGTATGGATACCAACGTGATCGGAAGGACCGTGAGCCAAAGAGAACGAGGTCCGATGTCCCCTGCGTTCACACGCATTTTTGTGCGGGACCTTTCAGAGGAGAGCTACGGCAACGCAGTAGGAATTGGATTGGCGGATCTGGTGACTCGTCGTCTCGTGGATAAGATTGAGTACAAACCAACTTACATAAATGCCATCACCAGCACTAACGTGGAAGCAGCCCGTATTCCGGTGACCTTCGATTCGGACCGGGAGGCCCTGGAGACCGCCATTGTAACTAGCGGGGCTGTCACGGCAGAAACATGTCGCCTGGTCTGGGTAAAGAATACCCTTAAACTGGATCAATTTATTGCTTCCGAGGCTCTGCTGGATGATATCCGAAGCAAGAACAACCTAAAGGTTTTGGAGGACCTCGGCGAACTTGCCTTTACCGAGCAAGGAAACCTTTCTAACTTACTCTGATCTGGAGGAATCACTTTGTACAAAGTTGTCTCGACCGATGCTCATCGATTTCCTCCCACGGTCGAGCCTGGGATCCTGGCCGAAGTGGGAGCAGAATTAGTAGCAGTTCAATGTAAGAACCAGGACGACGTGATTGCGGTGACCAAAGATGCGGACGGCATTCTGGCGTCACTCACGCCCATGACGAGACCCGTCATGGAGACCTGGACCCGAATGAAGGTGATAGCCCGCTATGGAATTGGCGTCGATTCCGTCGATCTCCAGGCCGCAACGGATCACGGAGTTTACGTCACCAACGTACCTGATTTCTGTTATGACGAGGTGTCCGACACTGCTCTCAGCCTGATTCTTGCGGTCAGCCGCAAGGTGGTGGCCATGCATCAGCTTGTTAGGCAACGAGTCTACAATCGAGCTCTGGCTCATCCCATCTATAAACTTCGCGGGAAGACGCTGGGTTTGGTGGCGTTTGGCCGAATTGCCCAAGCTGTGGCGCGGAAAGCGATACCCTTCGGGTTTAAGATTCTGGCTTACGACCCCTACGTCAAGCCGGGGACCTTTGTTGATTTGCCGGTTGACTTTGTCGGTCTGGAAGAGTTGCTGAGGCGATCAGACGTTATCTCTCTGCATACACCGCTTACTTCAGAGACCCGCCATATGATCGGTCGAGCGCAATTTCAAATGATGAAGCCCACAGCTTTCTTCATCAACACGGCCCGGGGTCCTGTCGTCGATCAGCAGGCCTTGACCACAGCCCTGAAGGAAAAGTGGATTGCGGGTGCCGGGCTGGATGTCCTGGAAAAGGAGCCGCCGGATCCGAGCGATCCCATTCTGGATTTCGAAAACGTTGTTCTAACTCCTCATTATGCCTCATACAGCGAAGAAGCCTACCAAGAAGTACGAGAGAAAGCCGCCCGCCAAATCGTACAGGTCTTGAGAGGCGAAGTCCCTACCTGTCTGGTCAATCGGGAAGTGTTGAAAAAGTGAGGAGTGACAAGAGTCGAGCTGTGTGGAAGAGCTCGGCACGAATCACCTGTCACTCATCGTTTCCGCCATCACGCAAGCCAGTTCAATCGCCTTGATCATGCTTTCGGGATTTGCCTTGAGTTGTCCGGCGATGTCGAAAGCTGTGCCATGGTCGACCGATGTACGGACGATCGGCAAACCGATCGTGATGTTAACGCCGCTGTCAAATCCGATTAGCTTGAGAGGAATGTGTCCCTGGTCGTGATAGAGGGCTACGACCAGGTCAAACTCGCCGTGGTTCATACGGTGAAATACCGTGTCGGGAGAGATGGGGCCGGCAACGTCGAGACCTTCGTTCTGAGCCTGGCGCACAGCGGGTGCAACTTCCTTGGCCTCCTCGTTTCCAAACAAGCCGTTTTCTCCTGCATGTGGATTTAAGCCAGCCACCGCAATACGAGGGTGCGCAATGCGAAGCTGTTTGAGAGCTCCAATAGCATAGTGGATGGTATCCACGATACGTTCCTTCTTGACGGCGTCCAGAGCTCGGCGCAGACTCAGATGAGTTGTGATGTGCATGGCTCTCAGGTGATTGACCACCAGCAGCATTCTCACTTCCTCAACCCTGCAGAGTGAAGCCAGGAATTCGGTATGCCCCGGCTCTTTCAAACCAGCCAGTTGCGCTGCTTCTTTGTGGATGGGGCCAGTGACGATCGCGTTGATCTTCTTCCCAAGAGAAAGATCCACGGCCGTTCGAATGTATTCCAGGGCTGCGCGTCCACAATCCTTTCCGATCTGGCCTATTTGCACCTGAGGGAAGGAAATGTTCCCAAGGTCAACCAGATAGAGTGCAGTTGGATCCCACGTCGCCTCGGCAACGTCCTGCAAAACCTTGATCCGCTTACGAGGAGCGAGTCGCTCTGCGTAGTGCTTCACAACGGAAAGCTCTCCAATCAGGATCGGAATGCAACGCGCTTCGATTGAAGGATTCAGCAACGCCTTAATCGCGACTTCGGGGCCCACTCCGGCCACGTCTCCCAGCGTAATGCCAATTCTCGATTTCTCAATGTTCATTACTCTCTCCTAAGCGCGGGTCAGATGTGGGAGGCAGTCTCCTATCGACGACAATCGCAGCACGCACTGATTCAACCTCGCTTAGCCGATCGAGCCAACCTGGATGAGGGACCGATCCAAGACTGGAGACCCTCAGGTCCTACCAATTCTGTCACAGCTGAGGGCTCGCGGGATTGAACTTTCCGTTGGATTTACGCCCACCGGTCCTCTCCAAACGTGTGGGCTCGAGGGCTATTCAACCATTTGCTTCAGCATATCCATAGCTTGACTGAGAGTATCAGCGCGGCCAAATCCACCGGCTTTTGTAACTAGTGGATGGCCAGCTAAACGACCTCCAATCCATCTTCCGTAGGGGACTCCCGGTTGAACTTCACCAAGAATTTCGATCCCGGAAGCGCCAATCCTTCGATACACCTTGGTGGCGGTGTCTCCTCCAATGAGGATGAGCCCTCCGATTCGCTGTGAATCGATCAAACTACTCGCCAACCACTGGAGTGTGTCATGGAATTCCTGCAAGTGTGTTCTCGAGAGGAGGGTGGCCTTGAAAGGGAAACTGACAGCTACGTCAAGCTCCTGTTCCACTGAGTGAAGCGCTTTGGCTCGTTTGGCTTGAGTCACCGGATTCCTCTCCGAGTCGTCTTCCTCAACCTCAATCATTAAAATGGGTCGGTTTTGAGCGAGCTGCCTCAATTGTTGGGCGTTAGATGGATTAAGGCTCCCATTCACCAGCAGGATTGATTTCCCTGCCGGATTCCGCTCGGGTGCAGGCGCCGAAATCAGATTCGAAACGCGATGTCCCCATCCTAATGGAAGGAACCGCGCCAGCCCGCCCGAACCCACCCACAGCGTCTTCAGATCCACGCGGCTTCCGCCCAGACAAATGCATTTCAGGTCTTCATCACTTTCCGCATCAAATACCAAAAAGCGGTACCCTTTGAATTGGTATCTTTCAATTTGCTGTTCCACCCATTGAGGGCCTCTGCTCAGTTGTGATCGCTTGATTAGCTGGACTCCTCGCCCAAATTGCTGCTTCAGGATCTCAACGACGTTGGCTGATATACCAGTTTGAAAATCGGCAGGCCTTCCGCTGTGATGGATCTTCGCATCTGACAAGGCTTGGCCATTGAGGTGTTGAATGCCCTCTTCAGTAGTTCTTCCCCAAATCGGAAAAGCGGGAGCGACCAGAACCACTTCTGGAATCCAGGTGTGCACGACTGCTGCAAGCTCTGTGGACCAATTCCCCTTCAGGGTCGAGTCGATCTTTTTGTAAAAGGGTATCCTCCCGTTCAACAAGAGCCCCTTGCAGATTTCTTGAACGTGCGAGAACGCCGCCGCACCGCTTTGTTTGCGCGAATCGGAGTTGACTGCAAGAATCCGGATCGAATTGTCTCCTGCAGACTTGACGGCCTCGCTGACGACGACACGCGGGACGTACTGTCGAAACTGGCAAGCTACGTCACAGGCTCCTGTCAAATCGTCGGCAATGATGGCCAGAGGGCCTTCTTCGACGAGCATAGTCTCCTTCTATTCTATTTCTGAAAGCAAGCTGAGGGAACTATAATCCAGCGAACCATGGTCCCGATGACGAGATCGTTCCAATTTCTATCGCTTGATTTTTCAGTTTGCCGTCTGGGCCTGGCGACGCGAGGGAATGCCTCCCTCAAGAAAGACGATGTTTTCCATGCTCTTGAGCGAGGCGTTAATTATTGGAACTGGTGCGGTCACGAAGACGGGATGAGCGAGGCGATCCGAGAGTTAGGTTCACGACGAAACCGAGTTGTCATTGCCATCCAGCTTAGTGCCCGCGGGCATCGCGAGGCCCGTCGCGAATTAGATGAGACACTGAGTCAATTAAAGACAGACTATGTCGACATTGTCACCTTTTACTACGTGGAAACGGAAACTGAGTGGGCTCAAATTACAAGTCCTCACGGATCCCTCGGGGCGATGGAAAGGGCGCGAAGCGAAGGTAGTCTGAAGATGATCGGATTGACCACACACCAACGCCCGTTGGCTGGACGAATCCTCGCCAGCCGTCGCTTGGATTTGTTGATGGTGCGCTACAACGCGGCGCATCGAGGGGCTGAGAAGGAGATCTTTCCACTGGCCCGGCACCTCGAGATTCCGCTTGTCTCATTCACAGGGCTGCGATGGAAAGCGCTTTTGTCTGCCACCCCTGCAGACCCTCAGGGCTTCAGACCACCACCAGCCCGCGAATGGTATCGTTTCGTTCTTGCCCATCCGGCAGTAGCAGTCGCTCTGATGGCACCTGGCGGGAGGCGAGAGCTTTTGGAGAATCTGGAGTTGCTGACGGACTGGAGAGAGCCCACTCCGTCGGAATATGAGGCGCTGAAGCTGCATGGTGACCGGGTGCGCCGTCACGCAGGCTCGTTCCCATGACGTTAATGATACTCCTCTGAAAATTGGGCTGGATGTGGAAGACGGCTCCGACCTGTGATGTCCAAAAGCCATTGCATTTCAGTATCTCAAGTGATTTAATCTTGCCGTTCTGTCGCTTCTAAACCCTTCCCTCACCCCTACACTTTGAGATTTGCACGGCCAAGTGCGCAAGGAGTCCGATCATGGATCTAGTCCCGAGAGTCACCAACATCCTGACCAAGCCCAAGCAAGAATGGCCCGTCATCGCAAGTGAGTCCATTGATGTGGCAATGCTCTACAAAGAATACATTGTTTTGTTAGCGGCTGTTCCCGCCATCTGCAGCTTCATTGGCATGACAGTCATCGGAGTGCCCATCCCGTTCTTCGGGACCATGCGTGTCGGGGTGGTGTCCGGACTGACCGGTTTAGTTGTCCGGTACGTTCTTTCTCTGGCAGCAGCCTACGTTGCAGCCATCATCATTGAAAAGCTGGCTCCAACCTTCCAGTCGCAGGGAAGCACCATACAGGCTCTCAAACTCGTGGCCTATGCTTCGACACCCGCATGGGTGGCAGGCGTCTTGAGTCTCTTTCCTCCTCTGGTTCCGTTGACCATCCTGGCTGGTTTGTACGGAGTCTATCTGTTCTATCTTGGGTTGCCCCATTTGATGAAAACACCGACCGACAAAGTCATCCCCTACATGATTGTTTCCGCCATCGTGATTTTCGTCATGTACTTGATTGTTGGCGCGGTCACGGCTGCCACCGCCGGAATTGGTATGGCGACTCATTTCTAAAGGACTCCGATTCTGCCGAACTCATCGTCTCTTAAGGTTGAGGCTCCGGCGAGCCTCAACCTCCCTCCTGATTTTTCTCCCTTTCTCTCATTTTTTTGTTGCTG